>ERZ1292623.3039-Hain-H51-01um-R1-3039-length-14609-cov-6_pt1 | contig 14609 bp, 9 predicted proteins | sample MGYA00564398_ERZ1292623 | MGnify/ENA primary metagenome ERZ1292623 (study PRJEB36523, sample SAMEA6512633) | groundwater metagenome | collected 2019-01-07 | study: AquaDiva: Metagenomics assemblies of 32 groundwater samples
CAAAAGCTACTCCGGGGATAACAGGCTAGTACTGCCCGAGCGTCCATAGCGACGGCAGTGTTCGGCACCTCGATGTCGGCTCGCCCTATCCTGGCGGTGAAGAAGCTGCCAAGGGTTTGGCTGTTCGCCAATTAAAAGGGTACGCGAGCTGGGTTCAAACCGTTAAGAAGTTGATGTTTTCGACTTTTTGACCGTTTGAACCCCGAGGAAGACATAATCGTGGCGGCAATTATGAGCAATCATAATTGAAAACCAACTCATATCGGTGGATAACTAACGATATTACATTAACCTGTCGTATGTTAGGATAATACCGAGGGAAGTTGTGTCCGTATGAAATCTTTATCGTCAATTACAAGAGCTTATCTTGCCGGCTTTCTGGATGGAGATGGCAGTATCTATGTGCGCTTAAAGCCCAATACCGACTATCGGTACGGTTTCCAAGTTGCACCTGCGGTCATCCTATTTCAGTCAGCTCAAGATCGAGTTCAATTCGAAGAGATTTGTTCACTTATTAACTTAGGATACATTCGAGAACGCAACGATGGCATTCTCGAGTACACGATTAATAAGATGGACAGCATTCGAGAATTCTTATCACTCGTAGAGCCATTTGTTATTCTCAAGAAGAAACAAGTCGCTCTCATGAAAAAGATTCTTGAATCAAAGAAGAAAGTTGAGTCTCAAGAAGACTTTAAAGCTCTTATGAAATTAATTGACACGTTTCGAGATCTAAACTACTCGAAGAAGAGAAAAGTACGCACATTAACCCCGTAGAGACTGAGCAGCAATGCTCGATGGCAAGATTGCCATAAAACGTTGGGTCCCGACAATATGTCGGGATAAGGTATAGTCCAATTGATTTAGATCAAAAAGCGCGAGACAGGTTGGTCCTTATCTGGTGTGGGCGTTGAAGTTTGAGGGGGGTTGTCCCTAGTACGAGAGGACCGGGATGAACGAACCTCTGGTCTACCAATTGTTCTGCCAAGAGCAGCGTTGGGTAGCTATGTTCGGTTCCGATAAGCGCTGAAAGCATCTAAGCGCGAAACGGGCCCCAAGATTAGACTTCGTAGATCCGTGAGAGATTATCACGTTGATAGGGCGTAGGTGGAAGCACCGTAAGGTGTTAAGCCGAGCGCTACTAATAGATCGTCATTACATTTGTGATTTCTTCAAGATTCAGTTTCTCATTCGTCCCGATCCCCCCAATCAAAAGAAACAATTGGCTGGGTAGCTATACTGGTGTTGTACCACCCGATCCCTTTCCGAACTCGGAAGTGAAAGACACCAAGGCCCATGATAGTATCTCGCTTAGCGGGGTGCGAAAGTAGGTAGCTGCCCGACCAATCGTTTTTTTGTTATACTGTAGGTGTGAACGTCGCGGTTCGTACCACAAAGCAATTCCTGATCGCCCTCATCATTGTGGGTGTTTTAGGATTTATTGGGCTTCGTGCCGCTAGTACGATCAGCCCCGCGACCCCGACGCCAACTCCTGATCCACACGCGAGCCTTGCCGCGCTGGAGACCGTAGAGACTACCGTGTTGCGGGTCGCCGATCTGGATTATGACGTCGTGGCGAAAATTAAAAACCCCAATGCCTCGTATGGGTCTTCGCGGGTACGCTACGAATTGTCGCTGATGGATGACGCCGGCAAAGAGATCCTTCATAATACCGGCGCCTTTTATATTCTTCCCGGACAGACCAAGTACGTGTTGCTCTCGCCACTCAAAACTGCCGAGCCGGTATCCAAGGCGGCGCTGCGGATTAGCGAGGTGGATTGGCAGCAGCTCGATGTATTGGCTACCCGGCAAGTCACCTTCGTGGTGACCGGGACGCAGTTCATCCCGGCCTCGTCCAAGCTTCGCGGATCGGTGCTTAATAATTCAGATTTTGATCTTGCGCAGGCAGATGTCACCGTCGTCCTGCTTGATGCCCTGCGCCGCCCCGTGTCGGCAAATCGCACCGAGATCCGCACATTCCTGGCAAAGACGACCCGGGGGTTTGAAGTATCGTGGTCCTCCCCGATCATCGGTAGCATTTCCAGCACCTATGTCGAAGCCACGACGAATTTATTTGAAAACTCCACGTTCTTGCGCACGTACGGCACGCAAGAGCAATTTCAAGAAAATTAAGAACGCGCTCTGATGCTCTGGATGATCCCGAAGCCAATCATCAAGGTTACGAGGTGGCTTCCTCCATGGCTTACCATGGGGAATGGAATTCCGGTGATGGGAAGGATTCCCACATTCATCCCGCCATTGACCGCGACATGCGTCAGAATAATCGTGAGGAATCCTAGCGAAAAAAGCTTGGCAAAATTATTATTTGCCCGCAGTCCGATGGATCCTACCCGAGTGGTCATGAGCGCAAAGAGCACGCCGAGGACTAGCACGCCGATAAATCCGAATTTTTGCGCGAATGTCGCGAAGGTAAAGTCGGTATAGGGCTCCGGCACCAGCACGGGTGTTTCGTCGCGATTAGTCAGAAAGGTTCCGAGCCACTGTCCGGAACCAAAGGTCACGCGCGACTGGATCGTATGGTAGCCGCTTCCTCGAGCGTCCACGTAGGGGTTGATAAATGAGACGATGCGAGTTTTTTGGTAGGGTTTAAGCACAAGGAGCCACCCGAGGCTGATCGCCACGATACCGATCATTCCCAAGGCAAGCAGGTGACGTCGCTTGATACCTGCGAACAAGAGCATGGCGACCCAGAGCGCGAGATAGACGATGACCGACCCCAGGTCCGGTTGGAGGAAGGTAAGCGCCAGCGGGATCGCCACGTAGAATCCCGAGACGATAATATGATGCGCCCGATAAATCTCGATGTGTTTTTGAGAAAAATACTTTGCCAGTAGAATGAGCAGCGCGAGCTTGGCGAATTCCGAAGGTTCAAATTGAAATCCCATAAACCGCAGCCACGCGCTCGATCCGCGAATCTCCTGTGATGCCAGCGCCAGGCCGAGGAGCACCACCGCGAAGACATACAAGATCATAGCAGGCGCCGAATGGTTCTTGAGAATACGATAGTCAAAAAAAGATACTACAAGCATGACCGCTAACCCCACCCCGATAAACGTCGCATGGCGGACCAGCACCCCATGGCTTTCCGGCCCCATGGCATAAAACGTCAACAATCCCGTGGATAAAATTCCAAAGAGGATAAATATCAGCCAATAATCTAGTTTTTTGACAAATGTATGCAAGGTGATACTATGTTAGTAGTAACGGTAATACCTAGTACAGAATGTAATATGCCATTCGATATTAAGAAAAATCAAAAAAATGTTGTGTTGGATTTGCGTCGCCAAGGGTTATCATATTCGGAGATTCAGAAAGAACTGGCAATTCCCAAGTCCACGATCGCCTCGTGGCTACAAAATGTTACCATGGATGCCCACCACGAGCAACGACTTGAGCAGAAGCGATCGGCTACGGCCAAAAAAAATGCTTTGCTTCGTCGCGAGCAAACATCGTCCTCGATCATTGAAGTAAAAAATCTATCTTCACACGACATTAAGAAGATATCAAAGCGAGAACTCTGGCTCATGGGTACCATCTTGTACTGGAAGCATGGTCATGCAGGTGACCTGCGAACCGGAGTCCGGTTCATGAGCTCTGATCCCCATCGCATCAAACTATTTTTGCGCTGGCTTCAGGAAGTCGGGCATCTCAAAAATAAGGAATTTCTATTTGATATATTCCTGGATCCTACCGAGGAAAAAGATCGGGCTGAAGCGATTACATACTGGAGCAAGATCACGGCCTTTGATAGCGAATATTTTTCACATGCATATATACTTCGTAAGAAGAAAAAAAGTGTATACCAACGAAAGCGAGCTTCTAACTATCAATACGGCATGTTAAGGGTGAGAGTACGTGCGAGCTCGCTTTTAGCCCGTCAAATCGCCGGCTGGATTGAGGGTATCAAAAATAGGCTCTAGCTAAATAAACTTACATAAGGCTATCTAGCCAACCTACATAAACCTACTTACTTATGCCCTCGGAATTGAGGAATCTTTTGATCTCGGAGAGCGTGCTCATGAATTGAGCAGGGAAAATGATCGTGGAGTTTTTCTCGACGCTGATTTCCGCCATGGTCTGGAGATTGCGGAGTTGGAGGGCGATGGGATGAGCTTGGATAATATCAGCGGCATCGGCGAGCTTTTGAGATGCGAGAAATTCTCCTTCTGCGGCGATGATCTTGGCGCGCTTCTCGCGCTCAGCTTCCGCTTGCTTAGCCATCGCCCGTTGCATGCCCTCGGGAAGCTCGATGTCTTTGATCTCCACGATCGGCACGACGACACCCCACTGCTCGGTGTGCGCGTCGAGAACTTTGGCTATTTCTAAGTTAATCGCATCGCGTTCGCTCAAAATTTCATCAAGTTGAAAGCGGCCGACGATATTGCGGACCGAGGTCTGGGCGATCTGGTTGATAGCCGATTGGACATTCTCGATGGCGACAATGCTCTTGATCGAGTCGACGACTTTGTAGTAGGCGACGGCGGAGATATCAACCGAGACGTTGTCCTTGGTGATGATTTTTTGCGGTGGGATCGGAAGCGTGAACGTGCGAAAATCGATCTTCTGGAGGCGATCGATGTAGGGAATGATCCAGGAAAGCCCCGGCTGCTTCGTGCCCACAATCTTGCCAAACCGAAACACCACCCCTTGCTGGTATTGCTGGATAATGCGAAATCCCGGCAGGACAAAGATCAATACGAACGGAACAAGAACGGTGAGAAGTGTATTCATACTGAAACGCTACCACACATCACACCCAAAATCCACTATCTCCTCCCTCTGCAATGAAAACGCCCTCCGGATTTTTTTGTGGAGGGCGTTTTCTTGTAGAGATAGCGATTACTTACTGCGAATCAGCGCTCATGACCTCGCCCATGTTCGGAGATTCGATGTCGAATCCCGTACCGGCAGGGATGAGGCGGCCGATGATGACATTTTCTTTGAGGCCGCGAAGCTTGTCTTCTTTGCCGGATGTTGCGGCATCGATCAGGACGCGGGCGGTTTCTTGGAAAGATGCGGCGGACAAGAAGCTATCGGTGGAAAGCGAAACTTTGGTGATGCCCATGAGAAGTTGTTCGTAAGTAGCCGGCTTCTTGCCATCTCCCAGCTCATCATTGGCTTCCAAGATGGTGCGTTTTTCCAGGACATCGCCCGAAAGGAGCTCGGTATCACCCGGGTCAAGCACTTTTACCCGTGAGAACATCTGCTTGATGATCAGCTCGATGTGCTTTTCGTTGATGCCTTCGCCCGTCGCGTAATACACACTCTGGACTTCACGGACAATATATCGGGCCACCGGGGGGATGGTGCCGGCAATCTTAAAGAGTTCTCTGAGATCCACGTGGCCGTCGGACAGCTGTTGTCCCGCGATTAGAAGATCGCCGGCATTGACCAGGGCATTGCCTCCCGGCAGTGTCAGGTATTCACGCTCCTCGCCTTTATCGGATATAATTTTAATGCTATATTGAGTGCCTTTTTGCTCGACGCTGGCGACTGTGCCGTCGACTTCGGAGACCAGGGCTTTGCCGGACGGCGGGCGTACTTCAAAAATTTCTTCGACGCGGGGCAGCCCCATGGTGATGTCGCCGACCGATGCGACGCCTCCGGTGTGGAACGTTCTCATGGTAAGCTGGGTTCCCGGTTCGCCGATAGCTTGCGCCGTAACGATACCGACCGCTTCGCCGATCTTCACCAGTTCATTTTTGGATAAGTCATACCCGTAGCAAAGCTTGCAGATGCCGTTGATGGCTTTGCAGGTGATCGGGGAACGGACTTTGAGGGTCTTCGGCTCTACGCGGTCGATCGCAATCGCAAGCTCCTTATCGATCACCGAGTGCTTTTTGGCAATCATCTCACCCTTCGCATCCTTGATATCTTCCAAAATCGCGCGGCCAATGATGCGTCTGCCCACGCTTTCACCCGTGACCGTGCTATCGCTCGCATGGATGGTGTAGCCTTCCTTGTCTTTGCAGTCATCTTCTTGGACGACGATATCTTGAGCGACATCCACTAAGCGGCGCGTGAGGTATCCGGCGCTTGCGGTGCGGAGGGCGGTGTCCACGAGGCCTTTGCGGGCGCCGTGGGTGGAGATAAAGTATTCCAGCACATTGAGGCCTTCTTTGAATGAACTCTTGACGGGCAACTCGATGACTTGGCCGTCCGGCTTGACCATGAGGCCGCGCATGCCGGCGAGCTGGTTGACCGTGCCCCAGTTGCCGCGCGCTTTGGACTCTACCATCATATGAATGGAGCTGGTTTCGTCGAATTGGTCTTTGACGGATTTTTCAAGCTTCGACTTGGTTACCGCCCATATTTCGATGGCCTTGGATCGTCGCTCGTATTCCGTGAGGAGGCCTTGTTCGTACAGGCTGATATTTTCTTCGATGGTTTTTTCAGCTTCTTTGATAATACCGGGTTTGCTTTCCGGAATCCTCAAGTCGTCCATGCCCCAGGAGACTCCCGAGAGCGTCGCGTAGTGAAAACCCTGTGTCTTAATGGTATCGAGATACACCACGGTGCGGTCTTCTCCGTAGCGCTCGAGAATTTCAGCTTCGATATTGCGAAGGTCGGTCTGGTTGAGGGTTCTGTTGACGAACGGGTAGTCCTCCGGGAGCGCTCGGTTAAAAAGAATGCGACCAACCGAGGTTTCCGTCAGTACGCCGTCAATTGATACTTTGATGGCTGCTCGCAGATTTACAATGTCATGATCGTATGCCACGCGCGCTTCGGACTCGGAAGAAAAGACGCGACCTTCTCCCGGTACTCCTTTGGCCAGGCTGGTCATGTAGTAGCATCCGAACGTGATGTCTTTGGTGGCGATGGCAACAGGATCGCCGGTCGCCGGCTTGAGGATGCCATGCGTCGAAAGCATGAGCTCCCGAGCTTCTTTCTGAGCCTCGTCCGTGAGGGGCAAATGGACGGCCATCTGGTCGCCGTCAAAGTCAGCGTTAAACGCGCGGGTCGGCATCGGAGGAATTTTGATCGCCTTGCCTTCAATCAGTTTTGGAGTGAATGCCTGGACCGAGAGCCGATGCAGCGTAGGAGCCCGGTTGAGCAGCACGAGCTTGTTTTGGATAGCGTGCTCAAGCGCTTCCCATACCTCGGGAGTCTCTTGCTCGATTAGGTGGTTCGCAGAGCGGATATTGTGCGCAAAGCCGTTCGCAATTAAATAATTAATAATAAAAGGCTTGAAGAGCTCAAGCGCCATATACTTGGGGAGTCCGCACTCGTTCATTTTAAGTTGCGGCCCCACGACAATAACGCTCCGGCCGGAGTAGTCCACGCGCTTTCCGAGGAGGTTTTGGCGGAAACGGCCCTGTTTGCCTTTAAGCATGTCGGCCAGCGATTTGAGGGCGCGCTTCTGTCCCGTCGAGGCAGATACCAAGGTCTGGCCGCGACGCATGGCATTGTCGATGAGCGCATCGACGGCTTCTTGGAGCATTCGCTTTTCGTTCTTCGTGATGACCTCCGGAGCGCGGAGCTCCATGAGATGTTTGAGGCGATTATTGCGATTGATGACGCGACGATACAAGTCGTTGAGATCGGAAGTCGCGAAGCGCCCGCCATCCAGGGGAACCATCGGCCGAAGCAACGGCGGGATGATCGGAAGCTGGGTCATGATCATCCATTCCGGGCGCACGCCGGATTTGATCATGCCTTTGAGCAGCTTGATGCGGCGCACGATCTTTTTCTGGATGACCGGATTGTCGACATCTTTGAGTTGATCCTCGCTGCGCTTGATCTCATCCTCGAGCTTCACGCCTTCGAGAAGCTTGCGGACGACGTCGGCACCAATGCCCGCCTCAAAGACTTCGCCGTATTTGATCGAAAGATTGCGGAAATCGAGTTCGGAAAGGATTTGGTATTTCTTGAGGGCCTTGAGGTTTTCTTTCTCACGGTCGCGCTGTTCCTCGATTTTTGACTGTTCCGTTTCTCGAGTTTCGTTTTTGATCAATGAGCGGAACTCGGTCTCCATCTTCTTCATCGCCTCGGTCTTGAGGTCTTGATTGACGAAGGTGACAATGTATGCGGCAAAGTAGATTACCCGCTCAAGGTCGGGGAGTGAGACATCCAGGACGGTCGCGATGCGCGAGGGAATGCCACGCAAAAACCAAATGTGCGCCACCGGAGTGGAGAGTGTGATATGTCCCATGCGCTCGCGCCGCACGATCGAGCGGGTGACTTCCACGCCGCAACGGTCGCAGACGATCCCCTTGTATCTGATGCGGCGATACTTGCCGCAGTAACATTCCCAATCTTTGGTCGGGCCGAAAATCGCTTCCGAAAACAGCCCATCCTTCTCGGGCTTTTGCGTGCGATAGTTGATGGTCTCGGCTTTCGTCACTTCGCCGTAGGACCATTCCAAAATATCCTCGGGGGACGCCAGTTTTAGTTTTAAGGTTGCGAAGTTCATGGTTCTCGGAGTTCGACGTTTAATCCTAAGCCTTTAATTTCAGAAAGCAATACTTTGAAAGATTCCGGTAAGTGCGGCGCTCTGATTTCCTCGCCGTTAATAATAGACTCATAGGTCTTGGCGCGGCCTTGGACATCGTCGGACTTGATCGTCAGCATTTCTTGGAGCGTATGCGCGGCACCGTAGCCTTCCAAAGCCCAGACTTCCATTTCTCCGAAGCGCTGGCCGCCGAACTGTGCTTTTCCTCCCAGAGGCTGCTGGGTGATCAGCGAGTATGGTCCAATTGATCGCATGTGGATCTTGTCTTCCACCATGTGGCTTAATTTCATAAAATAGATAACTCCAACCGTGGTCTTCTGCTCAAACATCCTGCCGGTGCGGCCATCGTAGATATGTATCTTGCCGTCTTCGGGGAGCCCGGCTTTTTTGAGCTCATCTCTGATCGCGCCTTCCGTGGGTCCTCCCATCGAGGGAATAATAGCCTTGTAGCCGAGCTTTGACGCCGCCCAGCCAAGGTGCGTTTCCAGGATCTGCCCGATGTTCATGCGGGAGATAATACCGAGCGGAGAAAGAATCATGTCGACAGGCCGGCCATCAGGCAAATACGGCATATCTTCCTCGGGAAGGATGGTCGAGATAACGCCTTTGTTGCCATGGCGTCCGGCGAGCTTGTCACCGACTTGGATCTTGCGCATTTGCGCGACGGATACTTGGATGGTCTTGATGACGCCGGCTTGCAGTTTGTCGCCCTGATCGCGTGAGAAAATCTTTACGCCCACCACGCGGCCGGTCTTGCCATGATCGAGGGTAAGCGACGTGTCTTTGACATCGCGGGACTTCTCTCCGAAAATTGCCTTGAGAAGCCGCTCTTCCGCGGTCAGGTCACTCTCACCTTTGGGAGAAATCTTACCGACCAAAATATCCTGTGAACGCACTTCAGCGCCGATCCGAATAACACCTTCTTCATCGAGGTCTTTTAATTTCGCTTCAGACCGATTGGGGATGTCATAGGTGGTGATTTCAGGACCGAGCTTCGTTTCCCGGACATCTACTGAATAGTCTTCAATATGAATTGAGGTGAAGAGATCTTCTTTGACGAGTCGCTCGGAGAGTACAACGGCATCTTCAAAGTTCGCGCCCTCCCATGACATGAAAGCTACGACCAGGTTGCGGCCAAGCGCCAGTTCGCCGTTTTGAGTAGCGGGGCCATCGGCGAGGACGTCGCCTTTCTTAACTTTTTGTCCGATTTCTACGATCGGGTGCTGATTGATGGCGGTGAATTGATTGGATTTTGCGAATTTAATCAGGAGATACTCATGCTTGGTATCTTTTCCGCCAGAGGCGGATCCGCCTTCGGCGGAGATCACGATGGACGCCGCGTCGACTTTGTCGACGACTCCGTTTTCTTGCGCCATGATCATAACGCCGGAGTCCCGGGCGACTTTGCCTTCCAACCCGGTGCCGATATAGGGAGATTCGGGGGCGATGATGGGGACCGCCTGGCGCATCATGTTGGATCCCATGAGCGCGCGATTCGCGTCATCGTTTTCGAGGAATGGGATCAATGACGTGGCGACGGAAAATGGCTGCTTGGCGGACACGTCCACATAGGTGATATCATCGGCATGAGCCAATCCGACTTCGCCATGGATTCGGGCGGGTATTTTGTTATCAAGGATGATCCCTTTGTCGCTTACCTTCACGCCGGCGGAAGCGATGACATGCTGTTCTTCTTCGGTAGCATTTAAATAATCAACCTCATCGGTGAGCTTGCCTTTGATGACTTTGCGGTAGGGGGTCAAGATAAATCCAAGCGGGGAAACCTGGGCAAAGAGCGCCAAGTGGCCGACCAATCCGATGTTGGGTCCTTCCGGAGTTTCGATAGGGCAGATGCGGCCGTAGTGTGAGGGATGGACGTCGCGTACCTCGAAGCTTGCCCGCTCTCGGGTCAAGCCACCGGGACCAAGTGCCGACAGGCGCCGCTTATGCTCAAGCTCTGCTAGGGGATTGATCTGGTCCATGAATTGGGAGAGCTGGCCGGATGAGAAGAACTCTTTAATAGCGGCCACGACGGGACGGGAATTGACCAGTTGGGCCGGCAAGATGCTTTCAACCTCAAGTGTGCTCATGCGGTCTTTGATGGTGCGTTCCATGCGTGAGAACGCGAGGCGCAGTTTGTCTTGGAGCAGCTCGCCCAAGGTTTTGACGCGGCGGTTGCCTAAGTGGTCGATATTGTCCGCATCGGCTCCCGGGGTGTTGTTGAGCGTGATGATTTCGCGGAGGACGGCGATGAGATCTTCAAGCTTCAGGGTACGGTTCGCTTCATCGAGTTCGTGTGTCGTCTTGAAGCGCAGGTTCATGCGGTGGCGCCCGACGCGGGAGAGATCGTATCGAGAGAAGCTCATGAACATGTTACGCACCATCTGTCGGGCGTTTTCGACGGTGGCCGGATCTCCGGGGCGGATGCGCTTGTAGACTTCGATGAGCCCCTCTTCTTCATTGGAAGAAGCGTCTTGGACGATGGAAGAAACGATATACTTCATCTCCGGATCGGTATCGATATCCTCGAAGTGCTTCTTAATATCTTCGTCCTTGCTCAAGCCAAACGCCCGCAGTAAGGCGGTTGCCGGCACTTTGCGCTTGCGGTCGATGCGCACCGAGATCACGCCGCTGGCTTCCGTCTCAAACTCAAGCCACGCGCCGCGGCTTGGAATAATTTTGGCGCCGAAAAGCCGCTTGTAGCGGCTTGAACGTGAAATGGTAAAAAATACGCCGGGGCTGCGAATGAGCTGGGAAATAACCACACGCTCTACCCCATTGACCACGAACGTCCCGCGCTTGGTCATCAATGGGAAATCAGCAAGATACACTTCCTGCTCCTCGACATGCTTGGTGCGCTTGTGCGTCAGTGAGATTTTGAGCCGAAGCGGAGCTTCGTAGGTGAGGTTGCGCTCGCGGGCAACTCGCTCGGTGTACTTGGGCTCTTCGAGTTTGAAATCCAAAAAACGGAGCTCGAGCTCTTTTCCCGTCCAGTCCTCGATCGGGGAGACTTCTTTGAGAAGTTCCTTGCAACCTGTTTTGATGAACCAGTCATACGAATCCAACTGGACCTGCACCAAGTCAGGAGCCTCGATGTTTTCTTGGGCGTATTTTGAGAAAAGTTTCCTTTGGGGATTCATAAAGCGACAAAAAGAAACAAGCAACCACGCTCGAGAAGCGGTTCTCGCTATTATTTAGTTAACGTTGCAATTTCGGCTGCCAATGAGATATGTAAATAATTCTTGCAGCTACTGGAATTAGTGTAGTCCTTTCCAAAAAAATGTCAAGAGCGTATACTGGGGGGATGGGAAAAGGAAAAAAGAACGGCAACAACTCACGCGACAGATCGGAACGAAATAATTTTGACCTGGGATTGTCACAGGAGACCAAAAACGGCATCTGGGGGATCATCAGTCTTTGCATCGCAGTCGTCACGATCTTAGCCTATGTCGGGCGAGCCGGTGCGGGGGGTGAACTTTTCGAATCATTTTCCATAAAACTTTTCGGCTGGGGAATCGCGTTGATCCCGATCGCATTTTTTATGCTCGGCGCGGCGTTCCTCAAAGACATCCACCGGAAGATTTACAAAAGTGCGCTGTTGGGAACCTTGCTATTCGTCTTAGCCGTTCTCGCGTTCTTTTTTATTCTCTATGATGTCGATTTTGATACGCGGCTTTTGCAGGGCGGCTATGTCGGGGTCATACTCGGGTACCCGTTGCTTGCCGCAATCGGTTTTACCGCATCGGTCGTGGTGCTCATGGTGCTCGTCATCATCGCGGTGCTGGTAACACTCAATATTTCGATCCATCGGCTCTTGCCCTGGTCGCGCAAAGAAGAAGTTGAGGGGCAGGTGGCCGCGACTGAGCTCAAAGACAACGTGGTTGTGAAACGCGGCTCGCAGATTGTCGATATCAAAGCTGAGGATGCTCGACCGATTACTCCCGCCGCCAAGCAAGTCACCAAACAAAGCGACGAAGAGCGCGAGTTTGTCATTAAGTTTTCAAAATCCGGCAAGTGGACGCTTCCCCCGCTGGATCTTTTGCATTCCGACAAAGAACAACCACGCGCCGGCGATATCAATGCCAATGTTACGATCATCAAGCGTACGCTGGCGCACTTTGGTATTGATGTGGAAATGGGTGAGGTGTCGATCGGGCCGACGGTTACCCAATTCACCCTTCGTCCCGCCGTGGGCGTGAAGCTTTCGCGCATTACCGGTCTTGGCAATGACCTGGCGCTCGCGCTCGCCGCTCATCCGATCCGCATCGAAGCTCCCATCCCGGGCAAGGCGCTGGTGGGCATCGAGGTGCCCAACAAAAAATCAGCCATCGTCGGCCTGCGCGACCTCCTGGAGTCCGATGATTATAAGAAGAGCAAGTACTACTTGCCGCTGGCGCTTGGCCGCGATGTAGCGGGATTCCCCGTCTATACGGGCCTGGAAAAGATGCCGCATATGCTGATTGCCGGTGCGACGGGTACTGGCAAATCAGTGACGATCAATACAGTCTTGCTCTCGATGCTCTATAAACACTCTCCTGACACACTCAAACTGATCCTGGTAGATCCCAAGCGTGTGGAGCTCTCCCTCTATAATGGCATCCCGCATCTCATCACGCCGGTGATTGTCGATACCAAAAAAGTCGTCAATGCGCTTCGCTGGGCGGTGCGTGAAATGGAGAAGCGCTACGAGCGGCTCTCCGACGGCGGCTCCCGCGACATCTACTCATATAATGGCAAGCAAGCCGCTGAGAAAAAAGAAATCATGCCGTTTATCGTGATTGTGATCGACGAGCTCGCCGACCTCATGGCATCGCATGGCCGCGACGTGGAAGCTGCTGTCGTGCGCCTCGCGCAGATGGCCCGCGCAGTCGGCATTCACTTAATACTATCTACTCAAAGACCATCGGTAGATGTCATCACGGGACTCATCAAAGCAAATATCACCAGTCGCATCGCCCTCCAGGTTGCCAGCCAGATTGACTCTCGCACGATTCTTGACGCTCCCGGTGCGGACAAACTCCTGGGCCATGGCGACATGCTCTACCAAGCTGGCGATGCCAACGCCAAGCTCCGCCGCGTCCAGGGTGCGTTTCTCACCGAAGACGAAGTCAAAGACGTCGTCGGCTTCATCAAGAAGCAGGCCGAAGCTCTAGGAGAAACGACCAAAGCCGACATTCCGGTCACCGGCGGTACCGAGGGAGACCTCTCTGCAGACTTTGACCAAGTGACCGCTGGTCCGGGTGGAAGCGACAGCGATGCGGGCGATGAGCTCTTTGGCGAAGCCAAGGCTGTCGTGGTGCAAGCGCAAAAAGCCTCCGCCTCGCTCCTCCAGCGCCGTCTCAAGGTTGGCTACGCCCGCGCCGCCCGCCTCCTTGATCTCCTGGAGGAAAAAGGCATCATCGGTCCGGGAGACGGCGCCAAACCCCGCGATGTCTTCATTAAGCAAGATGGTGCGATGGATGTTCCAGCGGAGATGAATCTTGACTCGAGAGAAGATGATAAGATAGCGGTAGAGGAATAATCTCATGAGCGAATCTGAATCAGAACGAATTACACGAGAGCGGACGCAGCCCGAAATTGCCGTGGAGCATTTGTCGCCCGAGGAACGGACTCGCAAGCTTATCGAGCTTCAGCCGTTTAAAGATCGTGCGATGGGACACGACAAAGCTAGTGGAGAATTTTTTGGTCGTCTTCGGGATAAGTATGATGAAGAAATTATTAATCGATGCTCGCTCTTTCATTTTGCGCTTGGCAGTACGCTCTACTCTGAAGACTTGAGTGATAGTTTTTTTGATTTTACCGGTGATGATTCAGTCGAAAAATTTTTACGCGAGGAAGGCAGAGAAATCGAAAAACAAGAGCAACCAAAGACTGAAATTTGGCTCATTGATGATGAGGCAGAGAACGAAAAAACGTGGCGAGGCATCATCGAGGAACTTGCACCTGGAGTTACCTTGAAGCATTTCACGAAGGGGGAAGATGCCATTGCTGAACTCCAGCTCCGTATGAGTAATGGTACGTTGCCCCACGGAATTATTATGGACGGTGAGCTCAAGGCCGATCAAAAAGATGGAGCATATGATCTACTGACCTTCCCCACCTGACTTAACAACTGTTCGCCTCTCTGGTATGCTGA
>ERZ1292623.3041-Hain-H51-01um-R1-3041-length-14604-cov-34_pt1 | contig 14604 bp, 21 predicted proteins | sample MGYA00564398_ERZ1292623 | MGnify/ENA primary metagenome ERZ1292623 (study PRJEB36523, sample SAMEA6512633) | groundwater metagenome | collected 2019-01-07 | study: AquaDiva: Metagenomics assemblies of 32 groundwater samples
ATTATACCAACCGTTAAGTTAACAATGTAGTTTTAACGAAAAGTTTATAAACTATAGTCTCTATAGCCGCCATAGATGGTAACCACAATTCAATTAAGCGAAGAGATGAAAAAGAAAATTGCTAGCTTTGGTTCTAAGGAAGAAACGTACGAGCAGATTTTAGAGAGAATTTATTCTCTTGCTGTCAAGGAACATTTGAGGATGTTCTTAATGTCTGATGAAAATACAATCTCTATTCAAGAGGCCAGAGCGAGACTGGATAAGAAATGGCCAAGGTCCAAATAGTTAAATATCTTTTTGAAGAAATTGAAAAAAAATTTAAGGGAGAAGCCCATAAAATTATAGATTTGCTTGAAAGTCTTGAAGAAAGCCCTCATAAAGGAAAGATTGTTGGGCAGGTTGGAGGCATTGTTGTTAAGGAGATTAAATATAACTCCTTTCGATTTTATTTTCTTGTTGATGGATTTAAGATTAAAGTTATGAATGTAGCACAATTAACTGACTTATTAATTAAGTTTGTAAGAATGTCTGATAAAGACAACCAACAAAAGGTTATTGATGAGATAAAAGTTATTTTGAGAAAAGTTGGAGAAGAAGGATTTTAATGATAATTCACGTAAAAGTACATCCGGGAAGCAAGGAAGAAAAGATTGAAAAGATAAAAGAGGGAGAATATGAAGTTTACATTAATGAAAGAGCTGAAAAAGGAAAAGCTAACAAAGCTTTAGTGAAGCTCTTGTCCAGAGAGTTTGGGGTTTCTTTTAACGACATTTATATCAGAAATATGAGGTCTAGGGATAAAATAGTTGAAATTGATCTTTAGATTCTTGCTTCCTAGCTCTTTTCTATGAATAAATGCAACTACTGCGCTGAGGAGAGAAAGCACCACCATGGCTATTAATAATAAATCGAATCCAAATCTATCAACTATTATTCCTCCCGAAAATGCAGCTATTCCTGCGATTATTGCTCCAATGCTTAAGTCTATCCCCCAATCAGAAGCATAATGCTTTTTAGTCAGATATCTTGTGTAGAGAGAGCTGTATGATGGGGAGCCCATGGCTGCGCCTACCGCAAGTATTATTTGTATTGAATAAAGGTGGGTTAATGTAGAAGCAAAAATATATGCTGACCAACCGATAGCCCTTATTATAAATCCGCCTATAAGAAAATAATTTGCATATTTTAAATTATTTTCATATCTGCTGAAAATAAAGATAAAAACCCCGGCTGAAAATATAAATACTCCCCAGATTGCCCCCACATGATATACTTTATCAGTTATACCTTGGACAAAAACTGCGTATAGCGGGGCGAAAGCGTTCGCTGCAAGTAGAAATATTGAATTGATAATAATAAGTATCTTTATCTGCTTATGCATACTAGATATTATATTGGGTTGTTTATAAACTTTTCAAATAAAATGAAGTGAAATTAAGTTTAAATACAGGCAATTAGTTGACTTTTAATGAAAGTGGTGATTAAAGTAAAATTTAAAGCTTCTAGAGAAAAATTTGAGAATTTTGGAGGCGAGAGGTATCTAGCATATGTACCCTTTGAAGATGGACAAGATTCTGCAAATGCTCTTATGGAATTGCTCTCAAGGCATCTTGGGGTTGTGCAGACTAAAATAGAATTTATAGATAAAGATATTAATAAGAATTGGGTTTTTGTTGTTAATTAATAATTAATTGATAAAGGAAGGAAAAGAGATGAGATATGAATATGCACAGGACTTGCAAGAGAGAATGGAAGAGGTAGTTAAAATTCTTGGGATGGATCATATAGATGTAGCAAGAGTTAAGTGTTTCAGAAGTTTTGGAAGTAGCACTAAAAGAACAATTGCTCGGTGCCATACAATTGGGAAACTTATGCAAAAAGCAATGGATGTGAAAGCTTGGTATGCGATAGAGTTTTTAGAAAAATTTGAAAGAATGAAGAAAGAAGACCAAGACAAAGTCATAATTCATGAACTTATGCATATTCCAAAGACATTCGGAGGAGGATTTAGGCAACATGACTTTGTCTGTGATAGGAATGTAGAAATAATGCATGAAAAGTTTGCTAATTTAAAGGGAGAAAAAAGATTTAGGTGGTTTTGAATCGGTAAATAGTTAAACTGCTTTTTTTAAGGTTTTTTATGAATTATAGTTTTGAGGTTGTTGAAGAGGCAATAAGGGCTTCTTGGTCTCGAGAAACATGCAATCCTCTTTTACAGGCATGTTGGGGTGAGAGATGTAAGGCACAGGGACAGTGTTTAGTGACTGCAATAGTTATTCAAAATCATCTTGAAGGAGATATTCTTTTTTGTAGGCGCCTTGGACATTATTGGAATAATTTACCAGATGGAAGAGAAGTTGATTTGACTAGAGAACAATTTCATTCTAGAAGAACGAAGGAAAGAATGAAGGGTGTAAAGGTTGCTAGAGGATCTTTACTTTTTGGTGTTGAAGCGACGCAATGCAAAATTGGGGAAAGAATGAACATATTACAAAGTAAAGTACAATTATATTTGCAAGAACATTATGAGGATTAATAAGGTTTAAATTAACTAATACTTTGTTTCTTTATGCTCGTTAGATTTAAGACAAAGGGGATTGAAATTTCTGCAAGGAAAGTTAAATGGTGGGAAAAGGGGCTTGGTTTAATGTTCAGGACGAGAAAGACAGAGAATCTATTATTTGAGTTTCCGCGATATGGATTCTGGCCAATGCATTCTATTTTTGTGTTTTTTAATTTTCTAATGGTTTGGCTTGATAGCAAAAATAATATTGTAGATGTTAGAATGGTTAGACCTTTTACTTCGGTGATTGTGCCTAAAAAGAGTTTCAAAAAAATAGTTGAATTGCCTTTCAATAAGAGAAATAAGGGAGTTATTGATTTACTCGTCGGTAAGCAAAAGTTTAAATAGAATGGAGATTGAACTTAATTATCAAACGCTTGTTTGCATAAAGAGGAAAAGGAGGTAAACAATGGGAACAGTAATAATCAAGAACGTTGTCAAAAGAAAGCCAGGACATTTGTACTATATTGATGGTAAAGGAAATGTATGTGAGGCTAAAATGGCTCGTGGCGGCAGAAAGAAAAAGAGAAGATAAATTCTCTTGATTTTATTTTTATTTTTTAAAAATTATTTTTTTTGGATTGGTGATGATGGGTTTTGATATCTTTATAAATTATACATGCTGATTTATTGTATGATAATTGGCATTGAATGCACGGCACATACATTTGGAGTTGGAATTGTGCATAAAGGAAAGGTACTTGCTAACGTAAGAGATATGTTTATGACGGAGCAGGGAGGCATTATACCAATTAAGGCTGCAGAGCATCATAAGCTTGTTGCAGAGGAATTATGGAATAAAGCATTGGAAGAAGCAAAAATAGAAGAGAAAGATGTGGAATATATAGCACTCGCGAATGCCCCTGGACTTGCGCCTTGCTTGCTGGAAGGCATGAGATTTGCTAAACATAAAGCTGAAAAATTAGGATTAAAAATTATTCCTATAAATCATTGTATTGCACATCTTGAAATTGGCCAGTCATTTGGAGCGAAGGATGCCGTCCTACTTTATGCAAGCGGAGCAAACACGCAAATAATTGCGTATGAATCTGGAAAGTATAGAGTTTTTGGAGAGACTCTTGATATAGGTGTTGGAAATTTTCTTGATAAAGTTGCAAGACATGCAGGATTAGGTTTTCCCGGCGGACCAAAATTAGAGAAAATAGCAATTGGAGGAAAATATATTGAGATGCCTTATTCAATAAAAGGAATGGATGTTTCTTTTTCTGGATTAGCGACAAAGGCACAGCAGTTAATTGATAAAAAAGAAAAACTGAAGGATGTTTCTTTTTCATTGCAGGAAACTGCTTTTGCAATGCTTGTCGAAGCAACAGAAAGAGCATTAGCGCATACGGGAAAAAAGGAATTAGTTCTCGGAGGAGGAGTTGCGTGCAATTCTCGTCTGCAAGAAATGTGTAAGATAATGTGCAAAGAAAGAAAGTGTAAATATTATTGTCCTGAAAAACAATTTCTGGTTGATAATGGGGCTATGATTGCGTATACTGGAGAAGTAATGCTGAAAGGTGTAGGAAAGAAAGTTTTACTTGATGCGAATAAAATTGATATTAAACCTAGAGAAAGGACTGATGACATTGAAGTTATTTGGAGATAAATTGAAAAATGGTTTGAAAAAAGTTCAAGAAAGATTTATAAACCCTCTTTTCAATTTCATTTTAGCTGATGAAGCAAATTAAATGCGGAGGTCTAACATGGACTTCTATTCAATAATTGAAAAAGCAAAGAAAACAGGAAAAATAGATAAGGGAATTAATGAAGTTACTAAGGCAGTGGAACTTGGAACTGCAAAGCTAGTTGTTTACGCTTCTGATGTTGATCCTAAGGAAATTGTTGCACATTTACCTTTGATATGTAAGGAAAAAGGTATTCCATGCGAAGCTGTTGATTCTAAACAAAAACTTGGAATAGCTGTTGGAATCCCTGTCAAGGCATCTGCTGTTGCAGTAATTGACGCTGGTGATGCCAAAGCAGAAATTTCTAAGCTTAAGGCTTAATTATGGCAAGAGAACAAAAAACTAACGAACATGGATCTGGACAAAAGGAAGAGAAGAGGAGTAGATTCAGTAGTGAAGGTCCAGTTAATGGTGTTGTTGAACAGATTGTAGGAAGAACAGGAGCCAGAGGAGAAGTTACACAGGCAAAGGTTAAAATTCTTTCAGGAAGTAATGAGGGTAGAAGTTTGAGGAGAAATATTAAAGGCACAGTTAGAATAGGAGACTTGCTTACATTAAGAGAGACAGAAATTGAGGCAAGAAGAATAAGGGGAAGCTTCAAGAGAGGAGGTAAGAGTACTAAATAAAATGGTAAAGTGTGTATTTTGTGGAAAAGAAGAAAGCATTCATAAGGGAATTCATCTGATGAAAAATGACGGTAGTATTTCTTATTTCTGCTCAAGTAAGTGCAGTAAGAATTCTTTGAAACTTGGAAGAGATAAAAGAAAGTTGAAGTGGACAGAAAGTTTCCATGTAAGCAGAGCCAAGATAGCTGAAAGAAAAGCCTCTGAGGAAAACAGACAGAATGCTGAAGCTCATAAAAAATCTGGTGAGAAGAAAGAGAAATTGAATAAATAAGTAATATGGAATTACGCTTCTGTTGCGGGTTGAGCATTTCTATTTGCTAAAAAGTTACAAAATATATCTGCGAATTTTCTCTCTAGGCCTTTTTAAGTATTTGCACAATCTAAAACTGTATAATTTGCCTTTGCTTGGTTTAATGAAGCTAATACTTTATCTCTCCTGAAAAAATGATGGTAATTGGTGGCAATACCAAGAATTGGAGTTTCAACTTTAGACAAATCTGCCTCTTGACATATAAATTCAGCGAGACTTGTTAAGTTTAGAGTTTTACTTTTTCCGCCTCTTTTACCAAGAGGAAATTTTGGAGAGGGGAAAATTCCGGAAGTAAATGCCAATAATTCAGCAAGAGATTTATAAGGAAATCTAAAACTTTCCTTGCCAAAATATGGCTCTATAAATACTGCTGAATGTATACCGGAGCTTCCATTATTTATGTTTTCTTGAAGATATCTTGATGCTAAATATGCCCCGTAGCAAATTCCTACCAAAATTATTTCTTTTCCTCTATTGTGATCAAGCTTTAGAGCTTCTATTTTTCTTTTCATTTGTACAAGATCTCTTTCAAAACCCTCCAGGCAGACTCCAGAGTGGCTTACGTAGTCTGTTTTTTCTGTTGTTATGTCAAAACCCTCTTCTCTTATTCTATGCAAACTTCCTTCGATTATTCTTGCAGACTTTCCTTTTGTGGCTAATCCAGGTAGAATTAGAGCGACGTACTCCATATTAAATTATCAATATATTTCTTTTAAAACTTTGCTATTTTTGACTTTATCGTCGGTAAAAATCGGTTTTTAAGGGTAAAGGTTTATAAAGCCGGCTCGACTTTTGAGAGAATAAACTTAGTGTTTTAATTAATAAGATGACGGATAATAACCTTTGGAAACATCAAGAACCGAAAGTTCTTGAGTGCTATCAAGATTTAAAAATCTTGAAGAGATTAAATAAAGCAAGTATTTTTACTAGGAGTAAAAATGGCTGAAAAGAAAGACTACGGAGCAGATAATATTAAAGTTTTAGAAGGTCTGGAAGCAGTTCGTATGCGTCCAGCGATGTATATCGGAAGCACAAGTAAGACTGGATTGCACCATTTAGTTTGGGAAATAATGGATAATGCTATTGATGAAGCGCTTGGAGGATATTGTGATACTATTACTGTTATTTTGAATAAAAATGGAAGCGTTACTGTTATTGATAATGGGAGGGGAATTCCAGTAGAGCCACATCCAATTTATAAGAGGCCTGCTTTGGAGATAGTTGTTACTAAACTGCATGCTGGAGGAAAATTCGATAAGGGAAGCTATGCAGTGTCTGGAGGATTGCATGGAGTTGGTATAAGCGTAGTTGCTGCATTAAGCAAACATATGAAAGTTGTTGTAAAGAGAAATGGAAAAATTCATCAGCAGGAATACAAAATTGGTAAGCCATTATATGATGTTAAGGTCATTGGAGAGTGTGATAAAAAAGAAACTGGAACAGAGGTTACTTTTATGCCAGATGATGCAATATTTTCTACTACAAAATTTGAGTTTTCGACTCTTGAAAATAGATTTAGAGAGATGGCATTTTTGAATAAAGGATTAAAAATAATTATGAAGGATGAAATTTCTGGGAAGAAGGAAACTTTCCACTATGAAGGTGGATTGACTGAATTTGTAAAATGGGTGAATTCTGGAAAAGAAGATTTACATAAACCTATTTATTTTATAAAAGAAGAACAGAAAGTAGTTGTTGAGATTGCTGTTCAGTACAATTCAGGATATAATGAAAATGTATTAAGTTTTGTAAATATAGTAAATACTGTTGAGGGAGGAACACATGTAGTTGGATTTAAAACGGCCTTGACAAGAGCAATAAATGATTATGCAAATAAAAATAAATTGCTTAAGGATGGAAATCTTACAGGAGATGACGTAAGAGAAGGATTAACTGCAATAGTTTCTGTAAAAGTACCAGAACCGCAGTTTGAAGGACAGACTAAGACCAAACTTGGAAATTCAGAAGTTAAAGGAATTGTAGATAGTGTTGCTATGAAATATATCACTGAAATATTTGAAGAAAATCCAACAACTGCGAAAAGAGTTGTTGCAAAGGCGATTGAATCTCAGAAGGCAAGAAACGCTGCCAAGAAAGCGAAAGATCTGGTAAGAAGAAAAAATGCATTTTCTGTTTCTGGTTTGCCTGGAAAACTTGCTGATTGTTCAAGCAACAAGACTGAACAGAGCGAGTTGTTTATTGTAGAGGGAGATTCTGCAGCAGGAAGTAGTAAACAGGGAAGAAATAAAGAATTTCAGGCTATTCTTCCATTAAAGGGTAAGATATTAAATGTGGAAAGAGCTAATGCTGTAAAAGTTTTTGGGAATGAAGAAATTGCAAATCTTATTACTGCTATAGGGACAGGAATAGGGGAGCAGTTTACAGTGGATAAGCTTAGATATGGGAAAATAATAATCATGACTGATGCAGATGTAGATGGGGCGCACATTCGTACATTGTTATTAACATTTTTCTTTAGATTTATGAAATCTTTAATTGAACAAGGCCATATATACATAGCAGTTTCTCCACTTTATAAGGTAAGAAAGAGAAGCGATCATTATGTTTATAGCGATGATGAATTGAAGAAAATAGTTGCAAAGCTTGGAGGAAATGTTATTGTTCAAAGATTTAAAGGTCTTGGAGAAATGAATGCAGAACAATTGTGGGATACTACAATGAATCCTAAGACAAGATTGCTGAAGAAGGTTACAATTGAAGATGCAGTTGCTGCGGATTCAGTATTTTCGAGATTGATGGGAGATGATGTTGAACCTAGAAAACAATTCATAGCAGAAAGAGCAAAGGAGGCTGAGATAGACGTTTAAACGTCTATGTTATTAACATGAAAAATAAAATAAGTAATCAAATAAATAAAGAAAGGGCTCGTAAAGAGGCCCAATTGGAAGAGCTAAACATCCTGACAGAGGATAGTATTAGTATGGAAGGTAAGTATATAAACTTTTTTGTTAATAATATTGTTGCAGGGAACGCCCCAGACGCTCAATTGGAAGAGCAGCAGTCTAATAAACTGCATCCTGACAGATATCCGAGTTCGATTCTCGGCTGGGGCGCACACCCTGTGTCTTTTAAAGAGTTTACAATGGAGGTATTTTTTTAAAATGGTCACAATAGAAGATTTTGATAAATTAGATATTAGAGTAGGAATAATTAAATTAGTTGAAGATTTTCCAGAAGCTAAGAAACCTGCTTACAAATTAACTATTGATTTTGGAAATGAAGTAGGAATCAAAAAATCAAGTGTTCAAATAGTAAGTAATTATAAAAAAGATGAATTAATAGGTAAGCAAGTACTTGGAGTTGTTAATTTTCCTCCTAGAAAAATAGGTCCATTTACTTCAGAAGTATTAACTTTAGGAGTTCCTGATGAAAAAGATAATTGTGTTTTAATAATGCCTAGTAAGAAAGCAAAAGTTGGAGGTAAACTTTACTAAAATGAGTAAAGAAGAAGAAAACGGAAATGGGAAGGCAGAAGAAAAGGCAGAACAGGATATGCTTGAAGAGGAGAGCAAGAGAAGAGAGAAAGAACAGATAGGAAACGAGAAAGGAGTTGCGGCTGCTGAGATTGTTGAAGAAATGGAGAAATCTTTCATTGATTACGCAATGTCAGTTATTGTTGATAGGGCATTACCTAGCGTTGAAGATGGATTGAAACCAGTACATAGAAGAATATTATATGCAATGCACTCTCTTGGGCTTGATGCTTCTAAAACTACAATGAAGTGTGCGAGAGTTGTTGGAGAGACAATGGGTAAGTACCACCCCCATGGAAATTTAGCTATTTATGATGCTCTCGTAAGAATGGCCCAGGACTTTTCTCTTAGATACCCGTTAATTCATGGGCAGGGAAACTTTGGAAATGTTGACGGGGATAGTGCGGCTGCAGACAGGTATACCGAAGCAAAGCTTAGCAAAATATCGGAAGAGCTTTTGACCGATATAGAGAAAAAGACTGTCAAGATGTCTCCTAACTTCGACAATTCTCTAGAAGAGCCCGAAACTCTTCCAGGTAAACTTCCAAATTTATTACTTAATGGCGCTTCTGGAATTGCAGTTGGAATGGCTACAAATATTCCACCACATAATATTGTGGATGTATGTCAAAGTATTATTTCTTACATAAATAAGCCGGAGATAAAAATTGAAGATTTAATAGAGACAATACAAGGGCCAGATTTCCCAACAGGAGGAATAATCACAGGACAGGGAATAAAAGATATGTATCTTAATGGAAAGGGAAAGATTATAGTAAGAGCAAGAACAAATGTGGAAGAAAATAAAGGAAGATCTGTGATTATTATAAGCGAGATTCCTTATATGGTAAATAAGGCCGACCTTGTGAAAAATATAGCCCGTTTGGCAACTGAAAAGAAATTACCAGATGTTTACGATTTGAGAGACGAATCTGCAAGAGGCAAAATAAGAATAGTTGTTGAACTTAAGAAAGAAGTAGATCCTAAATACACCTTAAATAAACTCTATGCTCTTACGAATTTACAGACAACATTTGATGCAAATATGCTTGCACTTGTAGGTAAACAGCCAAGAGTCCTTAATGTTAAGCAGATAATTGAAGAGTATGTTAAGTACAGACAGCATGTTGTAAGAAAGAGAAGCCAGTTCGATCTGAAGAAAGCAGAGGATAGGTTGGAAATTGTTCTTGGATTATTGATTGCACAGAAAAATATAGACAAGATAGTGGAATTCATTAAAAAATCTGCAAATGCAACCGATGCGCATGAAGGATTAATGAAGAAATTTGATTTAACAACTAGACAGGCAAAAGCAGTATTAGAGATTAGATTACAACAATTAACAAGATTGGAAGAGGGGAAGTTGAAGGATGAAGAGAAAGAGTTGAAAGAGGCAATTACACATTTGAAGAAAATACTCGGAGATGAGCAGGAAATTCTGGGAATAATAAAGAAAGAGGTTCAAGATATCAAGAATAAATATGGAGATGATAGAAGAACTAAGATAATAAAGACTATCGCTGAGATTTCTGAGAAAGATATGGTTGAGAAGAAAGATGTGATTGTTATGCTTACAGAGGCAGGATACATAAAGAGAGTTGATGTTAAGGTGTATAAAGAGCAGAAGAGAGGCGGAGCTGGAGTGAGTGGAGGGGAGTTGAAGGATGAAGACTTTGTAAAGAAAATGGTTACATGTTCTACACATGACTTCTTATTGTTCTTCACCCATAGGGGAAGAGCTTACTGGTTAAACGCTAATGATGTGCCCGCGAGTGAGAGGCAGAGTAAAGGAAAAGCAATTGTTAATGTATTAAATTTGAGAGATGAGAAAATAACTAATGTAATTCCATTGCATAATTTTGAAAAAGGATATTTAATGTTTGCTACTAAACTTGGGATGGTGAAAAAGGTACCTTTAGTTGATTTGAGCAAGCCGAGAAGTACGGGAGTGAGAGTTATTAATCTTCCAATGGATGGGAGCGATGAGTTGATTAATGTAAAGAGAATTGATGACGCACAAGAAGTTTTGTTGATTACGAAGAAGGGGCAGGCAATAAGATTTAATGGAGATGAAGTTAGGGCAATGGGAAGAGCAAGTTATGGAGTTCATGGAATTGATTTAGGAAAGAGTGATGAAGTTGTTTCTCTTGAAAGTTTACCTAAAGATGGGAAGACTACAATATTAACAATTACAGAAAAAGGATTTGGAAAGAGAACTGCATTGGAAGAGTATAGAAAAACTGCAAGAGCAGGAAAAGGAGTAATTAATTTGAGCACGAGTGATAAAACTGGAAATGTAATGGGAAGTTTAAGTGTGAATGATAAAGATTCAGTTATTCTTACAACTATAAAGGGTATGGTGATAAGGGTAAGTATGAAAGATTTACGTGTCATGGGAAGAGCTACACAAGGAGTGCATGTAGTTAATTTGAAACAGCCAGGAGATAGAGTTGCCGATACGGTCAAGGTAACCAGAGACGAAGAAGTTTTAAAGGAAGTTGAAAAGTTTGAAGAGAAGAAGTAGTTAAATTTTTTTAATTCCAATTTCTTTTAGTTCAATTTCTAATTTGTCTATATCTGTAGAATTTAACATTCCTCTTTGCTGTCTGAAGATGCAATCATGATATCCATTTTTTTCGTCATATCTTAGTTGATTATTAGCCTCTTCATTCATATTCTGAGCCAGAAAATTATTTCTTTTTACTATATTCCTTATACTATCATTCTCTATGTTACCTAGGGGGTCGTTATATGAACCACAACATTCTAAAATGTTACCTTTTGATGTGATATAAATTCCATCTCTGAGTTGATGGCATCTTGGTTTTCCAAGATAAGGTGAAATTCCTTCAAATGATAATCCTGCTTGGCGATTTATTAAGTGAATTCCTATTATTAAATCTTCAAGTTTGTCTTTGCTCATCATGCCCGCTTTATAGGCTTCTTCAAGAGAGGCAGTTCTACCAGAAGGCATAGGTGGGTCTCCGTCATAAAAAGCTCCCTTTAATAGAAAATATTTGTAACCTGCAAGTAAAATAGGTACATCGCTTGTTGCAAGAACATTTTCTATACCGAAACGCTTTTTTTCTAATTCTTCTCCAACAAATCTAGGATTATTTATCATTTTTTTCATAATAATATCTCTATATATTGTGGGCCATGTTGGATTGGATGGTTGGCATATTGAACGTTCAACGTCAGGATCTACATGTTGCCATTTTAACATTATAGAAACGTGGCTATCTGCTAACAAATCTATAACATAATCAATTTTATCGGAAGGAGTATTACCCTTAACCTCTGGATGTTTTATTAAAAAATCATATCCTGAAGTAAAAATTAGAAGAGGTACATTTAATTCTTCTGATGTAAACCTAATAAATCTTAACATATCCCATCCATTTCTTGATGATTTTCCATGGTCTAGGGTTTCACCTTCTCCGACAATTTTTACCTGTTTAAGTCCAAAATCTTGTTTAAGTTCAGTTAAAGTGGTCTGCATTTTTTCTTGAGAGATTCTTCTCTGATTGGTCTGATTTTTGAATCTACCTTCTCCTCTTGGATGTTCTGGATTTTGTGTGGTGAAACAATAGCCACAGTAAAGATCACAACCAATTTGATTATCTTTTCCCGTTCCAAAATCTATATCTACTTGGCTTATAATTTCTCTTTTAGTTGTTCCTCTGAATCTTTCTTGTGGTAAAAGAGTCCATCCCTTGACGTATTGAACCCCTGAATCGGCCTTTTCTCTTTCTACTTTTCCATAACGAAATTCAAGAGTTTTGTATGTTTCTTCGCTGAAGAATATTTGTCTTCTTCTTGCTTCTCCTTGTTTTTTACTTCTTTGATGAATTAGACCCATTAGGATGGCTAAATTATAATATATTTAGAAATATCTTCTTAAATATGAGCATAAATGATAATATTTATATACTATACATAATTTATGCTAATATAATGGAAATAAATAAAATTAAATTGGATAAAGCTGATAGAGTAATACTTGCAGAACTGGATAAAAATTGTAGGATTCCTTCTACTATTTTAGCAAGAAAGGCGAATAAATCTAGACAGGCAGTAGATTATAGAATAAATCAATTAGTTAAACAAGGCATTATTACAGGATTTCAAACTTCTTTTAATCCCCATAAAATGAAGTATAAGCTCTATAAAATATATCTTAAGTTAAGAAATGTGCCTTCAGAAAAAATAAGATTATTTAATTATTTGAAATCTTCTGGTAAAGTATATTGGATGGGTGAATGTTCTGGAAATTGGGATTTAATTTTCGGAGTATTTGCTAAAAACGATTATGCTTTTTTTGAATTGAAAAATGAATTAATATCGAAATTTAATGATATAATTATTGAAGAAGACGCACAAATATTACTTGATGTTAAACAATATCCTAAAGGGTATTTTACAAATCAAATTGGAGAACCAGTTATGTTTGGTGGAGAGATTGAAAGTAATGAAATGGATAAATTAGATTATGCTATTCTAGGAGAAATAGTCAATAATGGTAGAATCTCCATTGTAGATTTAGCTCATAAAATGCATTCAACGGAGATTATTGTAAGAGGAAGAATGAAAAAGATGGAAAATGAAGGCATTATTATACAATATAGAATAGGTATTGACTTAAATAAATTAGGTTTAGAATTATATAAAGCAATAATTCGTTTAGATAAATACAGCAAAGAAGATGAAAAAAGATTGCTCAATTATTTTTCAAGACTACCCAATACTCACTATTATATTAGAAATATCTGGACTATTGAACCAGAAATTGTTGTAAGTAGTTATCAAGAATATTATAAAATAATAGAAGATTTGAAAAAGGAATTTCCTTATGTTATTAGAACAGTTGAATCTGTTTTGATGATAACTGATGAATGGACTCCGGGATTTAAGAGTTTATTGAGCTTATCTAACTAATCTTCATCCTTAAAATCTTCGAACTTGACTTTCCACTGATTATCCCACATCTTTTTTCTCTTCTTTGAACAGGTTTCGCAGTATTTTCTCACGAATCTTGCTCTTGGGTTTAATGTAAATTCTTTCTTGCATTCAAGACATTTTTTTGTCGCCATTTTATATACTATACAAAGTAGAGTTAAAAATGTTATGTTTAGGAAATTGAAAGTTTGCGTAGATTGATTCAATATCTCCAGACATAACCGCCAGTTCTTTGTGAATGCATTGGTGCATAATAATAGGAATCATAGTATCTTTCATCATAATTTGTGTCGCCATACATTCTATATCTTGGATAGTCTACCTGTTGATAGGCTATTTTATCTCCCCATCTATCGTATGCATAACCGTTATGGTAATCATTGTAGTAATATCTGTCTCCTGAGGTGGACGAATATGTTCTGTATTTTGTGTTTGCGTAATATGGATTGTTGTTATCTGTAGCTATTCTCTCAGAATATCTTGTAGTTACCTTTTCATATCCCCAAGGATAATAATTGTAAGAAGTTGCTGATTTAGAATATAATGATTTTTCAGTTGAAGTGGAGTACGAATCTGAATGATACGCAGATACTGGAATGACAAAAAGTAGAGCAACAATAAGTGCTAAGCTTATAAAACTCATTAACTTTTTCATGTTTATCCAATCAGTTTGTGCTATTTAAAAGTTATTTTTGTTTTTCACTTTTGGGAGTAGTGAAAATGGAAGGGTATATGAGATTTTGAAACAATGCCGAGAGATGCTTGTTTAGACAGATAGCTGAGGAAATAGAGAAAGTGTTGGGATAAAATTAATATTCAAAACAAAGTTTAACAAAGTAAGGTATGCTACGCATAAGGTTTAAAAAGTAATTTCTATAAACCTAACCGTGCCTACATCGTATAATGGCTAGTACACATCCCTGTCGCGGATGAGATCCGGGTCCGATTCCCGGTGTGGGCG
>ERZ1292623.3042-Hain-H51-01um-R1-3042-length-14603-cov-6_pt1 | contig 14603 bp, 18 predicted proteins | sample MGYA00564398_ERZ1292623 | MGnify/ENA primary metagenome ERZ1292623 (study PRJEB36523, sample SAMEA6512633) | groundwater metagenome | collected 2019-01-07 | study: AquaDiva: Metagenomics assemblies of 32 groundwater samples
GCCTTTCCGTCAACCCAGCACCACTTCGCACACTGACGTAGGTACAGCTCTCGCAGATTTTCACCGCAAAACGCAAATGACGAATATTCATGAATTGTGCGAAGTGGTGCTGGGTCAATGGTGGAGGTAAAAAAGAGAACCTCGCGGGAGAAGCGAGGTTCATTTGAAAAAAATTAGCGACGGTACGTACGCGCTGCCGAAGTCAATAACTCGCGGCGCTTCGAGGCTGACATGCCATCACCTTGGGTAGCGCAAACCTGCGTATGCGTCTTTAGGTGAGCCTTCATATTACCAGCTATATTCAGCTGGCAGTGACCGCACCAACCGCAACCGCACATGTGACGCTTGTAACTTCCAGGAGCATGACATGCACACCGGCACACCATCCAGTCACGTGAACGTTTCGACATCAGAGAACTCCTTTTCTAAAGGTCAATGTTGCCCATACGCTAGCATACCCAAAAACCACTCGCAAGCAGGGCGGGCATACAAAAAAATCTAAGCGAAATTCCGCTGCTTCCCGACAATAATTTTTAACTTTTTCGATGCAATTTCAACGGTCGCCGGCGTTTTAATTATTGTCTCCCCGTCGGACATTATTGGCATGCTCTCTCCCCCGCTGCGTATGGTTAGGCGCTTTACCGGGAATACGCTCTCCCGAGAAAATTGCTCCCGGCGGCCAAACCCAAACATCTTCTTGCGTTGGTGCGGCCGAACAATAACTTCCAGTCGGCCATCTCGCGGGTTACCATTCGAGCCGAAATTTGCAATATCGATGGTTGCGGGTGAGAGCGCCGACACCTGAAATTGACTATCGCAATCAATGGTTACGCTCTTGCATTCGGGAATGTGGAGTTTCGACAGAAAGTAACGATTATTCACTTTGCCCAAATCCAGCGTCGCGGTAATGCGAGCCGACAGAATATCACAGGCGGCAATGCCATACGGAATGCCCAAGGCATCGGCGAGCAGCGTCGAATCGCCAAGCGGTATTATACCCACGGTCACATTGGTTTCGGCCAAAGCCGACATCGCGCTGTTCAGCATGCGATCCGTGCCAATGAGTACAATAGTTTCGCTATGATTTTTTATTGCGTCCTTTACTGCTTCGGGTAAGTTTTTCAGGATGGTGAGTTTCTCAATCCTGCCGCTCATTTCTAATTCAATCAAACGGCTCTCGATGCGGGCAAGTTCCGCATCGTACTTTTTGTCATTGATACCTGCCTCAACAATATACGTGTACATACTTGCAACTGCTGAAACACTATTCGGCTTGCGAGACCGTCACGTTGGTCATTGTACACTTGCCATTCAGTATCGCTCCAGGCTCGACGGAGATGGAGCCAGTTTCAACATTACCATGCAGCTTTGCGCCAGCCTTAAGCACGAGCTTACCAGTCGCTCGCACGTTACCAACGAGCTCACCAGCAATATACACATCAACCGCTTCGACATTGGCTTTTACTTTTGCCGCAGCGCCAATGGTAACATTATGCTTCGTTTTTAACGTTCCTTGCAGTTGGCCTTCTACTATGACATTCCCTTCACCTACAAAATTTCCCTCAACCTTCACTGCGCCACCAATGACCGTATCGCCCTGCTTTGCGCTTGCCGTATCGCCTTTGAACATAAAATTATAGGGTAAATCTTGAGTACCTCGATTGTACGTCGGCTACCCAGAAGGGTCAAAGCGTTGTCTGGATGTAATTTCTTCGCTACACTCAGCGAGCAATAATTACCACCTAAAAAACCTATGGAAAACCTTACCCCAGAAGTTAACCCAATAAAAAAAGACCTACGAAGATTACTAGGTGTGCTCGTAGGGATAGCCATTGTCATGTCTTTTGTGCAGTACTTAGCAATAAAAACCTCAAAAATTAGTGATATTTCACATAACATATATAAAGCGACACTTGAAAATAGCTAGAATTAGCCATTTGCCCCAATAGTTCAACTGGATAGAACGACCCCGTCCTAAGGGGTAGATCCAGGTTCAACTCCTGGTAGGGGCACCATGAACCACTCGCTTCGCTCGGATTCATGGCGAGCCACCTTTTTAAATGGCTCGCGAACCTATATGTAGCGAGTGGTTCATGCCCTGTACCGGAACGAAGTGACTGGTGCGGGGCATATACTGAATCTTCCCCGTGCCTGCCCGCCGTCGCGAATTAGGCCAATATTATCAGCCTAATAGCATAATTGTTCCACGTGGAACAATTTGAAAAATAGCTATATTTATGGGCCTGTGGTTCAGTGGTAGAACACGGCATTCGCATTGCTGAGACGGGAGTTCGATTCTCCCCAGGTCCACCAGCCTTCGCTCCTCGCTAATGCTCGGAGCTTCGGCTGGCAAGCCCACTAAATTAAGATTTTACACTGAAGTTTGATAAACGAATATGCGAAGGCTGTCCTCCGAAGCTTCAGCGAAGGAGGGCACTAATAATGTTCCACGTGGAACAATCGAAATATAAGTGCTAATGTTAGGCAAATTTACAACGAATTCACTTGGGGGGCCTCTAGCTCATTTGGTAGAGCGCTTCCATGGCATGGAAGAGGTGAGGAGTTCGAGCCTCCTGAGGTCCACCAAGTGAATTCGTCATAGATAACTCATATATAGCTAGCTCATTTGGGTTCGGCCGGAGGCCGAACGGGCAGTAGTGAGGCAACCCTGAGCGAAGTCGAAGGGGCAGACGAACGCCGGCGCCTGCCCGCCGCACGAGGCTTCGGGAGGCGGGGACGCGAGCAAGCGAAGCGTCCGGCGCTGCCCAGGATAGAGCGCTTCTCCGCACTTCGTCCCGCATTTGCGGGACTTCGGCGGACAGGCATGGCATTCTCGCCCTCCGAACTCACCCTAGTGAGGAAGGAGGGGAAAAGGTGAGGGTTCAGCAATACTGAACGGGAGCGCCCCTAGGAAGCTCCCCGGCCCGAAGGGTCGAGCCCCTGCCTGACGGTAGGCAGGTCCTGAGGTCCACCACTCGATTCGCCCCGATTACGGGCTCACTCGTGGTCTAACGACCACTGTTCTTGAAGCTTTATAGGTCCTAAAAGCGAGTGCAAAGTCGTTTGTGAAATCAATTTAGTCGTATTCGTTGGCTACAAAAAGACGTCCCTGAAGGACGTCTTTTATTGTTCTGGTAAGTCTAGGAAACGTCGTCGTTTACACCATCATTATTGCTATCAAAATCGTACAAGTCGGAATCATCATCTAGACCGTCGCCGTCATCATCTTCATCGTCAATGTCGTCAGAACCATCATTATCGTGATCCCACACTTCGCCCTCGTCCTCATTAACATCACTTATACCATCCTCATCATCATCGCTATCGACTTTATCGCCTGCCCCATCGTTATCGTGGTCATAGTCCTTGGAATCATCAATATCCTCAACGCCATCTTCATCATCGTCATCATCACTTACGTCCTTTGTACCATCATTGTCATGGTCATACACTGTGCTGTTCTCGTCCCGGTCAAAGAGACCGTCCTCATCATCGTCTAGGTCACGGTCATCGCGGCGCTTGTCGTTATCATGGTCGAAGGGGTACTTATCTTTCGTGTCGAGTACATTATCGTTATCATCGTCAGTATCAAGAGAATCACGCACACTATCGTTATCGTGGTTAAATTGTTTGGCGCGTTCTTTAATATCAAGTGTGCCATCATTGTCATCATCAGTATCTGCGACATCTTTTACAGCATCGTTATCATGGTCAAATCGCAATTTCAAAAGTTCAGCGGCATCGAGTTTGCCATCATCGTCATCGTCTTTGTCCTGTCCATCGGTTAAGCCATCGTTATCGTGGTCGTACGGTTTACTATCTTTGCTATTGCTTACACCATCAAGGTCGCTATCTACCCACACACTAGCTGCCCGACTAGTGCCAGGAAAACTAAATACGAGCGCGAATACGCTAAAGAACGTTAGCGCTACGTAACTTATCTTACGCATAGACGTAAAGATTAAATACGAGATGGAGATAGTCTACCACGGACATAAGGGGGACAATACTTGACGCCTGGATGTGTATTTGTAATACTTTCCATATGAAAGTATCAAAACAAACTTGCCCCGTGGATACGGTCTGCCGCCTGGTGCAAGATCGCGCTGCCTTTGTCCTGCTGCGCCGGCTATCCGAGCACCCCTCCCGCCGATTCTCGGAACTCATGGATGACGTCGGCGGCATTAGCACCCGCACGCTCACCATCCGGCTGAAAGAATTGGAAAGCTGTGGCATGATTGGCCGCACAGCCTACCGTGAAGCTCCACCCCGAGTGGAGTACAGCCTGACACCTAGCGGCAAAGCCTTCCGCAAAGTGTTAAATTCTATGGCTGATTGGTCCAAGCATAACCTTCCGGCCAAGGCACAATTGCGGCGAGCCAGGGCCTAACCTATACTGCATATCCAACCTCCCTTTAACCACCCTGCACTATGAGCGGCATCGAATTTACGGACGCAAACTTCAAAACTGGCGTACTAGCTGAAGCCACCAAGCCTGTCCTGGTAGACTTTTGGGCAACCTGGTGCGGTCCGTGCCGCGTGCAGAGCCCGATTATCGAAGAAATTGCCAAGGAAATTGGCGTGGCTGCAAAAGTCGGCGCCATGGATGTTGATGCTCAACCGAACACAGCGCAGGAGTACGGCATCATGAGCATCCCGACGCTCATTATCTTCAAGAACGGCAAACCCGTGTGGCGGGTGGCCGGTTTGCAAACCAAACAGGCAATTCTGGCAGAGTTAAAGAAGGCAATGTAAACTACTACTATGGCTGATGCGATTGTCTACGACGTTGTGGTAGTGGGAGGCGGGGCGGCAGGATTAACTGCCGGTATGTTTGCCGCGCGCCGCGGGTATAAAACCATTATCATCTCCCAGGATATTGGCGGCCAAGCCTCGACCACGCCGGATATTGAAAACTACCCGGGCATCGACTTTATTGACGGCGCAGACTTGATGAAAAAATTTAAAGCCCAGGGCGAGAAGTACGGAGCGGAATTCAAGTTCGATACGGTAACCACTCTTGTACCGAAAGAAGACGGAACATACCTAGTGAAAGCGGCAACGAGCGAAGTGACGACGCAAGTGGTCATCCTGGCGTTTGGTTTGTCGCACCGCCACCTAAACGTGCCGGGCGAAGAAAAATTGAATGGCAAGGGTTTGCTCTACTGTGCTATTTGCGAGCCGCACTTCTACCGCGATCGCAAGGTCATCGTCATTGGCGGCGGGTCGTCTGCGGTGCAAGCTGCCACCACCTTGAGTAAGTTGGCGAGCGACGTAACAATTATTGGCAGCGGCGAACGCCTGACTGCCGAAGCCGTGACGGTGGAGAGAATGCAAGCGAAGCAAAACATTACCGTGCTCCTCAATGGCGAAACCAAAGAGGTGCTGGGCGATACGCAGGTCACTGGCCTCCGCGTTTTGAAAAAGGACACCCAGGAAACGGTGGACTTGAATGCCGACGTCGTCTTCGTAGAAATTGGCTACATGGCCAAAGCGGGCTGGGTAAAAGAGCTGCTGGAAACGGATGCGCGCGGCCAAATAAAAATCGGCCCCAACTGCGACACGTCCCGCCCGGGCATCTTCGCGGCGGGCGACGTTACAACCATTACCTTCAAGCAAGTGGTTATCTCGGCTGGTGAAGGCGCGAAAGCCGCACTCGAGGCCGACCAGTATTTACTGGCCAAGAGCGGCAAGCGCGGCGGCCGCATAGACTGGGGCACCAAGAAGTAACAATTTTTTTTCTCAACTATGGCTACCATAAACCCGTTTGCCAGTGCTATGCAGCAGCTAAAAAAAGCTGCCGCCGTGGCCAAACTCAACCCGCAACTCATCGAGTCGCTGCAAAAACCGCAGCGCATTTTGGAAGCCGCCCTCACCATAACCATGGACGACGGCTCGACCAAAACCTTTAGCGCGTTCCGCGTCCAGTACAACGATGCCCGTGGGCCGTTCAAGGGCGGCATCCGCTACTACCCCAAGGTGGATTTGAACGAAGTAAAAGCCCTGGCCTTCTGGATGACCATGAAGACCGGCGTCGTCGGCATACCTATGGGCGGCGGCAAGGGCGGGATTGTGGTGGATGTAAAGAAACTTTCGGCGGCGGAAATTGAACGCCTATCCCGTGCGTGGGTGCGCGCGTTTGCAAAGTACCTGGGGCCGCGCACGGACGTGCCTGCTCCCGACGTGTATACCACCCCGCAGATTATGGGCTGGATGGTGGATGAGTACAGCCGAATAACCGGCAGCTGGGAACCGGCCGTGTTCACGGGCAAGCCGCTAGCCATTGGCGGCTCGCTCGGTCGCACCGAAGCAACCGGGTTTGGCGGGGCAATGGTGTTCGAAGAGCTCGCCAAAAAACTCAAGCTCAAAAAAGGCGCAACCATTGCTGTGCAAGGCTTTGGCAACGTGGGCTACTACATTGCCGAAAAGCTGCACGATATGGGCTACAAGATTATTGCCTTGTCCGATTCCAAAGGCGGTATTCTGGATATTCGCGGCAAGGGCATGGACCCGCGCAATGTGCTGCACAGTAAAAAAGAAAAAGGCGTGATTGACGGTTGCTACTGCCTTGGCTCGGTGTGCGACTGCGAGAACTATAAGCAAATTTCCAATGAGCAATTACTCCAGCTCAAAGTTGACGTGCTTATTCCGGCTGCTTTGGAAAATGTGATTACCGGAAAAAATGTGGGCAAGATTAAAGCCAAAGCGATTGTGGAAATGGCCAACGGCCCGCTCACGCCCGAAGCCGATGAGAAATTGTTCCGCCGAAAAATTCCCGTGGTGCCAGATATCCTGGCCAACGCCGGCGGCGTAACCGTGAGCTACTTTGAGTGGGCGCAGAACCTGGGCGGCGCGTACTGGACCAAAGACGAGGTGTTTAAGAAACTCCGCGAGGTCATGACCACCAGTTTCGACGACGTGTGGGCCGCCGCCGAAAAGCACAAGACGGATTTACGCACGGGCGCGTACGTCGTGGCGCTCAAGCGGGTGGAAGAGGCCATGCAGGCGCGGGGGCTCGTTAAATAATCCTCTTTGTCATCCCGAGGCATGCCGAGGGATCTCGCATTTAGAAATTTCGAGATTCCTCCCTACTGGTCGGAATGACAAAAGAAAAGCCGTCCAATTTCTTGGGCGGCTTTGCTATAGTGAACTCATGAAAATTGGCATCTTCGACTCTGGCCTCGGTGGGCTGTTCGTGCTCCGGAGTATACAGAGAAAGCTACCCCAGTACGACTACGTGTACTTCGGTGATACCAAACGCGTCCCGTATGGTAACCGGACGCAAACAGAGATTTATCGCTTTACTAAACAGGGTGTGGGGTACCTTTTCAAGCATGGCTGCTCCCTAATTATCCTAGCCTGTAACACCGCCTCGGCACGGGCGCTGCGGAGAATACAGCGAGAGTACTTACCCCAGCACTACCCAAACCGGCGAGTGCTTGGAGTGATTATTCCCACGGTCGAAGCCACACTGGCGCAAGAGCCGAATACTGTTGCGGTTGTCGCAACGCGAAGTACCGTAGACTCGAATGCGTACGTGAAAGAGTTTTTCAAACGTCGTGAACATCTCAACGTCGTCCAGCAAGCCGCGCCACTCCTTGTGTCGTTAGTGGAGAATGACAAAGTTGCGGATGCAAAAAATCTTGTGCCGGCATACATGCGCGCTATTTTTCGAACCAAGCCTAATGTCCTTATTCTGGGTTGCACGCACTATGGTATTCTCCGCTCGGCGTTTCGAAAATCGCTTCCTGCGAAAACGCGACTCATTGTGCAAAATGATATTCTTCCGCAGAAATTGCATGAGTACCTGCACCACCATCCGGAAATTGAACGCAGACTTTCTCGGAAACGAACACTAGCTATCTCGCTGACGAGCATTACTCCGGCTGTACGTAAACATGCCTGGCAGTGGTTTGGGAAACACGTGCCGTTGAAGCTTGCACGTTTAGCAAAATAAAAGCCGTCCAATTGCTTGGGCGGCTATTTGAGAAAAGAACTTACGAGACTTTACGAAAACCCGCAGACTCCAGGGCGTGGAGTATTTTTTCCACGTGCGCGGCATCTTGGGTTTGTAGCTCTACGTGGAAAATCCGGTCGGCCAAACTCATGCCTGCAAGATCTCGGTGCACGGAGACGTCCAACACCTGGGCTTGGACACCTTGCAGCACGTGAGTGAGTGCAGGCAGTTCTTGCTGGCTCGAAAGTGTGAGGTTGATAAGCCGGTGCGAGAGTCGCAAACCCCGTTCGATTATCCGGTTAAGGAGCACCAGGTCGATGTTTGCTCCGCTCAAAACCACTACAACTTTCTTCTTGACCAGTTGCACTTCGCCACTGAGAAGTGCGGCAATGCCAACTGCGCCGGCCGGTTCCACCAGCTGCTTGGGTTTTTCAGCCAAGTGCATTACCGCTTCGCAGATTTCATCGTCAGTAACTTCTACCATGCGGTCCAGGTATTGTTGCATAATGGCAAACGGCCGTTCGCCAATCTGCTTTACCTTAATACCTTCGGCAATGGTTTCTACATGTTCGAGCATGATCCTCTTGTTGTGCTGCATAGCTTGGACCGCACTCGCTGCACCCGAAGCATTTACTCCAATAATCTTCACTTTGGGATTATGCGTCTTCACCGCAATGCAAATGCCCGCAATAAGCCCGCCACCGCCGACGGGCACAAGAATGGCGTCTACATCGGGGTGATGTTCGAGAATTTCTAGACCCAAGGTACCCTGGCCGGCAATGACGTCATCGTCATCGAAAGGATGGATATACGGGTACCCAAACTGCTTTTGCAACTCGTGCGCGTGCAACGAAGCCTCGTCGTAGTTCTGGCCGTACAGGATAATACGCGGTTCGCCGTACGATCGCGTCTGGACGACTTTAATGTCCGGCGTGTTGACGGGCATGACAATGGTGGGTTCGCAGCCCAACCACTGCGCCGCAAGAGCGACTCCGGCTGCATGATTACCGGCTGAGGCGGTAATAACCCCGGCGGTCAGTTGCTCGGAGGTGAGTTTGCGCATCTTATTCAGGGCCCCGCGAATTTTATACGCGCCGGTGCGTTGCGTGGTTTCTAAAGCCAGCCACACATTTGCACCGCTGCGATGACTAAAAAATTTTGAATCTAAAAAATGCGTTGGGCGAATGCGCTTTTGCAAATACGCTTGCGCGTCGAGAATGTCTGCATAGGTTATCAAGGTACCTCCAGGTTAATTGTGTACTGCTTTTGCCCTACCTTAGACGGCTTCCCACGAGGGGTCAAGCTGGGTGGTACGTGCATGGACTTTTCATTGACATCTGGCAAACGATTCACTAGGGTGTACACAAAAGAAGGTATAAAATACAAAGGAGAAATCTATGATACAAAATTACCTTTCCAGAGAGCTTGATGTTGCCATCGATGCTTCGAGTCGTGCGGAAGAACTGGTCATGCGTTACTACCGGGGTGATATCGCAGCGGAGAAGAAAGCTGATGCCACACCGGTAACGATTGCCGATCGAGAAGCGGAAGCATTGATTAAGGAAATGCTACACAAACACTTCCCGCATTACGGCTTCCTGGGTGAAGAATCCGGTAAAGCCGCAAGTAGCGATGATACAGTTTGGGTAGTTGACCCAATCGACGGCACAAAAAACTTCATCCGGCACATCCCATTGTTCGGCATCCTCATTGGGCTTATGAAAAAGGGTGTTTGCACACTCGGCGTTTCGAACGTACCGGGCATGCAGGAAAAACTTTGGGGTAAGCTAGGAGTCGGCGCATTCATGAATGGTGTACCTATTCAGGTTTCCGATGTCGCGACGCTCCAGGAAAGTACGGTGAGCCTCGGTGGCATGAAGAAACTTGTAGCAATGAATGGCGAACGCGGTCTTAAAACGCTCATTGAGCAAGCTGCTCGTATCCGCGCTTTTGGCGACACCTACCCGTACAATCTGGTAGCAAGTGGCCGACTCGAGGCCGTGGTCGAAGTCGGTATTAAAATCTGGGACATTGCCGCGCTCGTCGCAATTATCGAAGCGGCCGGTGGTAAGTGCACGGATATTGATGGCAAGCCCATCACGACGGAAACGACTTCGATTATTGCGTCGAATGGGAAAGTGCACGAGGAGATCGTTCAGTTATTTCGTTAGAAATACCATAAAAGGCCGTCCAGTTTCTTGGGCGGCTTTTACTCTACGGTGTAGAATGACAAGCGTCTATGCAAAAAATAACACGCATTGCCGTCCTCAGCGGCGGACCATCTAGCGAGAACGAGGTTTCCGTGAGCACTGGCAAGATGGTGTTGCGCGCGCTTGACCGTAAACGGTATGCGTCAAGTGAAGTGCGCATCCACAAGAGTGGCTTGTGGCAGTTCTTGCCAGAACGTAAACGGTTTACCATAAGCGCAGCAGTGCGACGGTTGAAACGGGACGGTGATGTGGTCTTCATTGCGCTCCACGGGAAATTTGGCGAAGACGGTACGCTCCAAGCCCTACTCCAACGACAACGTATTCCTTTCACCGGGAGCGGCCAGCGGGCATCACGGCTAGCAATGGATAAGATTGCCAGCGATCGTATTTTTCAGAGGGTAGGCCTCACTATCCCTTCGAGTACCGTACTCAAGAGTAATCAAGAGATTCCGAAGCACATCACCTTCCCAGTAGTAGTGAAACCTGTACGGGGCGGATCGAGCGTCGGTATCTCCATTGCTCGTACACCCACGCAATTACTAAGCGCAATCCGTCTGGCCCGACGAGAAGATGCGAGAGTCCTTTTGCAGCAGTATGTTGCTGGCCGCGAGCTGACGTGCGGCGTGTTGGAAAAGCACGGGCAACCGTTCGCCCTCACGCCTACGGAAATTATTCCAAAAGCCGCTGCGTTCTTTGATTACCGAGCCAAGTACCACGTCGGTGGGAGCCGTGAACTCACGCCGCCAAGACTTTCTCCAACATGGATACGGCGCGTTAAAAAAGCCGCTCTGACTGCGCACCGCGCTCTTGGCTGTCGAGGGTTATCCCGAACCGACTTCATCTTGTCCAAAGGAAAACTCTACGTCTTAGAAATTAATACCATCCCCGGTATGACACCGACAAGCCTGCTCTCGCGCGACGTGCAGCACGACGGTTACTCTTTCGGTGCAATGCTTGACCTCATCATAGGCGCTGCGTTACATCGTTCGTAAATATAGTACGCTATACTTACGGATACTATGACTGAGTCCCTCCAAACCATCGCCCAGCAACTCCTCGCCGACCACAAAGGCTTGCTTGCCGCCGATGAAAGCGAAACGACTGCAGGCAAACGTTTAGCGACCATTGGATTAGAAAATACAGTGGAGAATCGCCGCCAATATCGTAACCTATTTTTTACTGCTCCTGGGATTGAGCAAGGTATCAGCGGCATCATCCTGCACCACGAAACCATGGGGCAGAGCGCTAGCGATGGGACACCATTTGTTCAAGTGCTCCAAAGTAAAGGGATTATCCCAGGGATAAAAGTGGACGGGGGTGTGGAGCCATTGGAAGGCAGCCCGGAAGAAAAAATGACGATTGGTCTTCATGGCCTGGATGCCCGCCTGGCCGACTACTACACCCGGGGTGCGCGGTTTGCCAAGTGGCGCGCAGTCATAACTATTGGCCAGAACATCCCGACAGACAACTGCCTTTTAGAAAATGCCAAAGCCCTGGCCGAATACGCGTTCCTCTGCCAGAAAAAAGGCATAGTGCCGGTGGTGGAACCGGAAGTACTCATCGATGGTTCCCACGACTTGGACATGAGCGAAGTGGTGACAACCAAAACCTTACGCGTACTTTTTCAAGAACTCACTACTCGCGGCGTCGACCTCACTGGCGTTATTCTCAAATCCAGTATGGTTATTAGCGGCAACCAGTGCCCGACGCAAGCCACGCCTGAAGAGATTGCCGAAGCCACCATTCGGTGCTTTACCAATGCCGTGCCCAAAGAAGTTCCGGGTATTGTCTTTTTATCTGGCGGTCAGTCAGCCATGCAGGCAACGGTGAACCTAAACGCCATAGCGAAAGTGAACACCGGGCCGTGGACCATTAGCTTCTCCTACGCGCGCGCCCTCCAAGGCCCGGCCTTAGAAATTTGGAAAGGTAAAACCGAAAATATTCCTGCCGCGCAGGCCGAATTTATCAAGCGGCTGCAGCAAAACGTGGCAGCGAATCAAGGCAAATACCTCGGCGAATAGACATTGACGTTACTCTGGCAATTCCCTAGGATTGGACCAATCTAGGCTCTTTTAAAATGTGGAGGAAAATATGAAGTGGAAGTACCTCATTCCGAACTTCCTCTCTTTTGCGCGAATGGTAGCGGTGCTCCCCATCTGGTGGGCCATAACGCAGGATGACTTCAGTACAGCCTTTTGGATCTACTGCTGTGCACTGGCCACCGACTATTTCGACGGCGCAACGGCACGGTGGTTAAAGGCAGAATCGGACATGGGCAAGCTGCTGGATCCGCTCGCGGACAAAGTGCTGCACCTGTTCCTGTTCTACCAGTTCCAAGTGCTGTACCCGCAGCTATCTGTACCGTTCGTTATCGTGTTTATACTCGCAGTGGTCTTAGCTGCTTTGCCGGGTATTGTCTTTCTCTTCAAGGTCGAACGTCGCTTGGGTGCCAATTGGTTTGGGAAAGCCAAGCTCTGCTTTGAAGGCGCAGCAATCATCTTGCTCTTCATGCGTCACCCGAGTATTGGGAGTGTTATCCTCTGGCTGGCCATCCTTCTGGCCATTGGGAGCATTATTGGCCACTTGATCATAAAAGAAGGCAAAGATTACCGCTGGTGGTGGGGTTGGCTCTTACGCCTAAAAGCGCGCAATGACTAAACAACGGCTTTCCAATATTGGACGGCCGTTTTTCTATTTACGAATTACGAAAAAAGATACGAAATACGAATTCGTATTTCGTATATTCGTAGAACCTGATTCGTAATTCGTAACTACGCTTGCTTCCCCACTCCCTGCGCCATTAGGGTCACTTTGCGCTCCCTGTCGTGGTCCAGCTCCACCAACATAATCTGCTGCCAGTGGCCTTTCACGAGTTTGCCGTTTTCGATAATCATGGTTACCGAGCAGGGCAAAATCATGCCTTGCGCGTGGGCGTGGCCGTTGATGCACTCGTGCACGACGCCGCAGATATCCGGTTCGCAAAGGTGCGTATCGCGTTTGCCCTTAGGATTGTTTACGTCACGTACGTCATTATGCCCGTACTCTTCTTCGGGGTCGGCAAACCTATCCAGCACACGCGAGAGGTCGTTAATGTAGCCGAGCTTTTCTTTGGGGCCAATCAAATTTTTCTCATCCTCGTTTACCCAAATGCTGGCCGTGGTGTGGTGCGACTGGATGGTAATGGTGCCGGTCTGCACGCCGCTCTCCGCAATGAAGGCCTCCACCTGCGGGGTGATGGTAATGAATTCCTGACGGTACTTCGTCTGGAAAGTCAGGGTCTTGGTGGCGGCCGTTGGCGTGAGCGCGTTCGACATAAGGTAGGTGCAGAGCCCCGCCTTCGCACGCCGTGCTATGGCGGGCAGGTTGTCTGCTGATCTATAGTGAAGGGGCGAGTCAACTCGCCACCTACGGACATAATCCTGATAGTACCCAAACCTCTATGGATCCGCAAGTATTCCTCAATCCGAACTTTCGCTATGCCGTGGTCGGCGCCACCACCAACGAAGCCAAATACGGCTACCGCGTGTTGCAGGATTTGCACGGCGCGGGCTGGAATGTGGTGGGCGTGAATCCGAAGTATACGGAGGTCGCGGGCATCCCGTGCTTTCCAAACCTGGGCGCCTTACCCTGGAAACCGGATATTGTCGTTTCGGTTGTTCCGCCTGCTGTGGGTGATGACATTTTGACCCAAGCCAAAGCATTGTCCATTACTCGAGTCTGGTTCCAGCCCGGCGCAGAGTCAGACAAAATTATGATGCACGCCACGCGCCTGGGTATTACTACCAACGATCCGGGCACGTGCATTATGGTGGCGAGGCGGTTATTGCAAAAATAAAAGGATTGCTTTTGGCAATCCTTTTGAAAGAAATTCTTTTTACTCAACCGACAGGTAGCGGTATGGCAACTCTCCAGTGAGGAGGTACGTCACGCTACTATCCGGATGAACAACCGCAGAAAGCTGTTCATATTCGCCTTTATGCCGAATAGTGATGCAGATATTCCCGGTCACTATTCCGTATGCTGATTCAAAATACCAGTTTCGAGATTGCGCCCCGGGGCCGAGATCGAAGAGCTTATTCTCTTTTGGCCAAACTCCGTTGACATGATAGTGCCCGGCAGCATAGTTGGCAATTTGCTTAAGAAGCATGTCGCCCTCGGGAATGATCACTGCCGTCTGCACCTGTTGGTACTGAGATTGAAGAATATCAACCTTCTCAGTAAGTTGGTAGATTTTTATACCAAGCCCAAGGCACAAAATAAATGTTAAAGTTACAATAATACTAAGTGCTTTCACATTAACTCCTTTTTAAAGTTTTTATTTACTAAAACAATAGAATTTAGCAGATACTTCTGCTTTTGTCAATAGTTAAGCCAAAGAACAGTGTACAGTTAACCTTAAAGGGTAAGTCTCGGGTAGGCTAAGGGTGAGGAAGGTT
>ERZ1292623.2036-Hain-H51-01um-R1-2036-length-18672-cov-7_pt1 | contig 14600 bp, 10 predicted proteins | sample MGYA00564398_ERZ1292623 | MGnify/ENA primary metagenome ERZ1292623 (study PRJEB36523, sample SAMEA6512633) | groundwater metagenome | collected 2019-01-07 | study: AquaDiva: Metagenomics assemblies of 32 groundwater samples
TTCTTGGGATTGTGGGAACATCATCAAGATCAAGGGGTATTGGAGTGTATTCGCAAGAACAGCTTTCTGCCTGTTCTTCATAGATTCGGCAGAACATCCAAAACGCGCGTGCGTTACCCAGAGTTTTTTGGTGACGTTGGCATTTGATTTTCCTTTCAAGGTACGAAATACGAGGGAAGTATAGCTCTTTTTATGGTACAATTCACGTTGAGTTGAGGGCTGGTGGCTCAGTGGTAGAGCGCCAAACTGATAATTTGGAGGTCCCAGGTTCGATCCCTGGCCAGCCCACAGTATGTTAATATTTGCTTGTGGTTTTGGGATCTGTAATCTCCAAAAATAAAGTTCCTATACGTTTGACTGAGGAACGGTGGCTTTTTCAGAGGAAAACTATATGGAACAAAGGTTAATTAACTCTTCACAACTTGCGATTCCTGATTTAGTTCAGATGGCACGTTATGGCAAAGATAAATTGTTTATTGATTATGATCATGAAGCAGACGTTTTATATGTAAGTTTTGGTAAACCACAAAAAGCAGATAGTTCTGTTCAAGATAAGGATGGCATTATTCGGAGGAAGAGGGGAAATAAAATTGTTGGCTTGACTGTTTTGGCGGCAAGCCGTTTTGGCAAGTAACCTCTTTTTTAGGGCATTGACCATTTCGAGGTTCCGAGGTATAATACGCTCTAGATTTGGAGATCAGCTCCAACACTTAATGGAAAAAACACTACAACTTTCAAAAGACCCAAAGGGGATCTTGTGCCCTAAAAAGTAGGAAAAGTAGTTGATTCTTCCGTTAAGCAGAGCTGTAACCAAACAGCTCTTTTTAGTTTCAGAGAGGCCGGGTAGATCGGCTTTAGTCAGAAGAGTTCAGATATCTGATATATCTGATTTTGCCGATTTTAGCTGATTTATTCCGACCAGGGCCTGTAGCTCACCTGGTAGAGCGTATCATTTGCAATGATAAGGTAGCCGGTTCGAGTCCGGCCAGGTCCACTAATACTTCGTGAGAAGTCCGGTTAATACGTTTTCCGGCCGAAGAGAACGTTAAAAATTGAAGTTTTTTAGACAAAGTGGCAGAAATTTGTAGTTTTTTGCCCGCCTGATCTTACCGTTCGGCTTTTCAGTTCTGTTCGAACACGCCTCACGGAGCGATTTATAGGCGGACTGCGAAAATTTGAATACAAATTTTCTTGTCGCTTTGCTCAATACTTTGACGAGATTTATCTTGTCAAAGGGGTTTTTTGTCCAAAGAACGCAGACAGTGAATGCCTTGGCAGAATTGGCCGAAGAAGGACGCAGTTGACGGCGATACTCGTCGGGTAGGAGTCAACATCCTGTAATCCGACGGTTTCCGAATGGGGAAACCCATCCATCTTCATCGATGGATACATTTATGGTGAAGTTACCACCTTCGGGTGGTATATAGCCGTATTTGTGGGCACCCGGGGAACTGAAACATCTAAGTACCCGGAGGAAAAGAAAACGAATGTGATTGCGTAAGTAGCGGTGAGCGAACGCGCAAAAGCTCAAACCATCCCAAGGATGGGGTTGTAGGGCTCCGATATGGGACTTGTACTTTTAGTGGAATGATCTGGAATGATCAATCAAAGAGAGTGATAATCTCGTACACGAAAAGAGTACAGGCTCTAGGAGTACCCTGAGTACCACGAGACACGCGAAATCTTGTGGGAATCTGCGCCGACCACGGCGTAAAGCTAAATACTAATTCTGACCGATAGTGAACTAGTACCGCGAGGGAAAGGTTAAAAGATGAGCGGGACGCTCAGTGAAATAGAACCTGAAACTGTTTGCGAACAAACCGAGAGAGCTTGTACTTCGTACAAGAAATTTCTAATTTCTAAGTTCTAATTTCTAAAATTTTTAGTAATTAGTAATTTGGATTTAGGACTTTCTCGCACGGAGTGCGAGTGATCTCGTGCCTATTGAAGAATGAACCGGCGAGTTGTCGCATTAGTGTTTGTTTAAGCCGTTTTACGGTGGAGACGCAGTGAAAGCGAGGGTGAATAGCCCGACTTTTGCACTATGTGGCAGACCCGAAACCAGGTGATCTAACTATGAGCAGGGTGAAGTCCCGCGAAAGCGGGATGGAGGCCCGAACCGGTGTATGTTGCAATATGCTCGGATGACTTGTGGTTAGCGGTAATATGCCAAACGAACCTGGAGATAGCTGGTTCTCCCCGAAAGGTCTATAGGGACCGTCTTTTAGCAAAACGCAGTTGGGGTAGAGCACTGAATGGGGCGTCAAGGGTAACCGAGATGTCTCAATCAAACTCCCGAATACAACTGCAGGAACCTAAGGGAAACAGACGTGCGGGGCTAAGCTCGTGCGTCGAAAGGGAAACAACCCAGACTTTCAGCTAAGGCCTCTAAATTTTGACTAAGTTTAATAAGGAAGTTGTCGTCCATAGACACCCAGGAGGTTGGCTTAGAAGCAGCCATCCTTTAAAGATAGCGTAACAGCTCACTGGCCGATTGGTTGGCAGCGCCAAAGATTTATCGAGGATTAAGTCAAATGCCGAAGCTAGAGATTTTGTGCTTCGCACAAAATGGTAGGGGAGCGTGCTGATTGCTTTGAAGTCCTTCCGTAAGGTCAGGATGGAGCGGTCAGTAGTGAGAATGCCGGTATGAGTAACGAGAAGTCTAGTGAGAATCTAGACCGCCGTATGTCCAAGGTTTCCGTCGCAACGTTCGTCGGCGACGGGTTAGTCGGCTCCTAAGACGAGGCCATAATTGGCGTAGTCGATGGATTCGAGGCGTTAATATTCGTCTACTTGTTTTGTATCGCTATTAGTTGGGGACTGACCAAATTGGAAGTTTTAACCCGTCTATATGACGGGTCAAGCTGTAAGATAGTTTTGACCGGGAAATCCGTTGAAATGTTTAATCGAGCAGTGATGTAAAGGGTTGAGCTTCGGCTCGATCTGATCTAAACGCTTTCAGTTTGCGAGAAAAGGTTCGCAACGAGATATAAAGCAAGCCGTACCAACAACCGACACAGGTGGACTGGTAGAGAATACTAAGGCGAGCGAGAGAAAGAAGGTTAAGGAACTCGGCAATAAAGCTGGACGTAAGTTCGCAAGATGTCCTCCCCGCTTAGCGGGGCGCAGCTAAAGATTGTCAACCGACTGTTTATCAAAAACACAGGTCCGTGCAAAAGCGAAAGCTGAAGTATACGGGCTGACGCCTGCCCAGTGCTGGTAAGTCAACCGGATACGTGGTCGCCGCAAGGTGACTCGCGTTGAAGCGAAGCTCCAGTAAACGGCAGCAATAACTATAATTGTTCTACGGTGGGAAGCTAAGCCGCTGTAGTAAAATTTGGCTATATGCTGGAATAGCTCAGAATCTGACAGTACCCGTTCGACTCGCAAGAGCTCGCTCAGGGTGAAAATCTGATCAGTGGAGCCAATCAGCAGGAAAGATCCTGAGAGTAATCGAAGGAAATCCTCAGACACTAATATGCCAAAGTCTGTTTAACTGCAGACAAGATAGAGTGCGATCTGTATGGCGACATATAGTAGACAATTGGGTGACCAATTGTGGATTAACACATGGATTAGCGAAGTTCCTTGACGGGTAAGTTCCGTCCCGCACGAAAGGCGTAACGAGTTGACAGCTGTCTTGACCTTCTACTCGGTGAAATTGCAGTGGCTGTGAAGATGCGGCCTACTTGCACCAGGACAAAAAGACCCCGTGGAGCTTTACTGTAGCTTGGTATTGATTTGGTTTAGTTGATTGTCTAGCGTAGGAGGGAGTACTTCGGCCGAAAGGCTCAGTACGATCCTGTAACACCTCTCTTTGATTAAATTAAATCTTACCCATGGACCCTGCAAACGGGTTTGGGGACAGTGCTTAGCGGACAGTTTCACTGGGGCGGTGTCCTGCTAAAGAGTAACGCAGGAGCACAAAGGTTGGCTTCCCACCGATGGAAACGGTAGGGTAAAGTGCAAGGGCATAAGCCAGCTTGACTGTGAGGCTGACGGGCCGAACAGGTACGAAAGTAGGTCCTAGTGATCCTCGATACCTTCGTGGGAGGGTACGAGCTTAACGGATAAAAGCTACCCCGGGGATAACAGAGTAGTCGCGCCCGAGAGTCCATATCGACGGCGCGGTTCGCTACCTCAAACACACATCGGGGTCCTCCGATAGCAATATTGGAGTGCTGTGTTCAATTGTTCCCCAATAATTTGAACGAAATACCGACTCATAACGGTGAAACCCTAATTGATATATGCACAGGAGTCAAGCAACGCTTGATCTTTGGGTAACTTTCGGGTTATTCTAAAATATCAATGGGTAATACCGTGGGAAGTTTATCGGATATGCAACAACAGATTATTCTTGGTTGCTTATTAGGAGATGGGTATATGCGTAGGAAGACGAATGCACATTTGCAAATAACACATAGTGTTAAGCAAAAAGCATATGTTGATTGGAAGTATCAAATACTAAAAAATCTGGTTCTTTCTCCGCCAAAACAATATAAGGGAAATGTTGGTCGGATTGGGTATAGGTTCTTTACAAGAAGCTTGCCTGAACTCACACCATTTCATAAGTTGTTTTATAAAGAGGGTTTAAAAATTGTTTCTAAAGGAATGGTTTTATCACCATTAACTCTTGCTGTTTGGTACATGGATGATGGATCAAAGAGCGGAGGTAGTTGTTACCTCAATACCCAACACTTTAATAACGAAAGTCAGAATAATTTGATTGAATCATTAAACAACATTGGGATTAAGGCTACTTTAAATAAAGACAAACATTATTTAAGGATTCGTCTTCTCAAGGAAAGTTCATTGTTAATGGCTAATATAATTAGACCGTACATAATTGAATCAATGTTTTATAAGCTACCGATATAACCCCGTATCGACTTGTTCTTTTAAGAACAGATGGAAACTCTTGCTTTTAAAGGCAAAATTTATAGTTTTCATAACACGTTGGCACCCGTAATATTCGGGTGAAGGTATAGTCAGGCTACTACGAAAGTAGATAGGTTTAAGCGATGTCGGCTCAAGGTATCCTGGGGGGGTAGCACCTCCCAAGGGTTGGTCTGTTCGCCCATTAAAACCTTACGCGAGCTGGGTTCAGAACGTCGTGAGACAGTAAAGCTATAGGATATGTATAGCTATCACTGAGCTGTCTACCTAACAAACGACTTGAACCTTCTGTAGAGAACAACAGTAAAAAAGAGGTCTCTGTTTATAAGTTAGGACTCTACCTCCAGTAGAGTAAAATCTGGCTATATGCTGGAAAACCTTGCAAATGACAATCTACTAGTACATAATTTATATACTAGTGAAAATGATTGTCCATCCCGACGGATACGGGAGTGAGATTATCAGCAGGAAAGGCTAGTTCAAGACCTTTGAGTAATGAATACTCGAAAAAGAAGGGTATCGAAAGAAGAAATACTTTCTTCTTACAAGAACTAGAATCCCCACAGGCCATACGCCGGAGCACATTCAGTTTACATGAATGTGCAAGATATGGTCGGATCCCCAAGGTGACTTGGGTCTAGCAGGAACAAGAAACTGGCTAGGTATAAAACAAGTATGTCGGACTCTATCCGGTGCAAGCGAAGGATTTTTGAAGGGAGCTGTTCCCAGTACGAGAGGACCGGAATGGGGGAATCCCTAGTGTACCAGTTGTTCTAACAAGAGCATCGCTGGGTAGCTACATTCCTAAGGGATAACCGCTGAAAGCATCTAAGCGGGAAGCCCACCCTAAGATTAGAAATCCACAAACTTGTGCTTCGCACAAGTTAGACCCGTTGGAGAATACAACGTTGATAGGCAAGTGGTGTACGGCCCGCGAGGGCTTTAGCCGACTTGTACTAATTGGTCAATAAAACAAAAAACCCAAATTGAGCAAAAGCGACAAGGAAATTTAGACTTTGTGTCTGGTGTCTCGGTCTTTAGAGCGTTTTGGACCCACCTTTTCCCATTCCGAACAGAGAAGTGAAACAAGACAGCGCTGATGATATTGTGGGGGCAACTCCATGAGAAAGCAGGTCAAGGCCGGGACAGCAGACAGAACTCGCGGCGGTTGTGGTGATGTGATATAATTCACAACACACATTTCTAAGAAAGGAATTAATGAATCTTGGCTGCAAAATCTTCAACCTATAAGAACCCCTCGCGGGAGCTCGGGAACCTTGTTTCTCGCTCCGCTCAAAATAAATCTTCTTCTTCTCGTGGTGCACAAACCATGGAAGAGCTTCTTGCAAACGTTGGTTATACCCCAAAAGGTCTATCGGCAGGCGAAACTGTAACTGGAACTGTTGTTGAAATTACCCCAAAGACGTTGGTTTTGGATATCGGCGCAAAGTCAGAAGGATTAGTTATTGAGCGGGAATTTGAAGCAGCTCGTGCGTATATCAAGACTCTAAAAGCGGGGGATAAAGTCGAGGCAATTGTTACAACTCCTGAGGCTGAAGGGGGGTACACGCTTTTATCTCTACGCGAAACCGGAGAGGAATTTATATGGAAAACTTTGGAAGATAAGCAGAAAGAGGGAGAAGAATTGGAAGCAAAGGTTGAGAACGCAACCCGCGGCGGATTGACTGTAACAATAATGGGGGTTGAAGGATTTGTTCCGAGTTCCCATTTGGGAGGGGATCTTTCCCAGAACCCAATTGGCGCTGTTGGAAAAAATGTAACAGTCCGGGTTATAGAAATTGATCGCGAAAAAAAGAGGGTTGTTGCCTCAGAAAAGGCAGTATCTGAGCGTGAATTTTTGCAAAAACAGGCAGAAGCCTTGGGAAAGATTAAAAACGGAGAGAAGTTTGTTGGGAGAGTTGCAAAGATAGCAAACTTTGGAATTTTTGTTGAAGTTGTAAAAGATGAGATTCCTGTTGAGGGGTTGGTTCATTTGTCAGAAATTGCTTGGGGGAGGAGTGCTGAACCGACTGAACTTTACGTTGAGGGTGATGAGGTGGAAGTTGTTGTCATCGGGAAAGAAAACAACAAACTTGCATTGTCTATAAAACAGCTTCAAGAAGACCCTTGGGCAGAGGCTATTTTAAAGTATGAAAAAGATTCGCAAGTAACAGGAAAAGTTACAAAGGTTGGAGATTTTGGAGTATTTGTAGAGCTCGAGCCTGGAGTTGAAGGGTTGATTCGTACAGAGAAAATTCCGCCTGAGAGAAAATTTGCTGAAGGAGAAGAGGTAAAAGTAATAATTGATGAGATTGACGAGAAGAACAAAAAACTTTCCCTAAGCCCAGTTTTGACTTCAGTGCCGGTTGGATATAGGTGAGAAATTAGGCAATAGGCACTAGGCAATTTTAGCGCGCAGCCGGTGCTTTTCATTAATGCGACGATCGTCTCAATAATGATTATTTTGAAAGTGGTATATTAGTGCAGATGGCCAGGAGTTCCTCACAGTACGTCTGCCAACAATGTGGATTTTCTACTCCGAAGTGGGTTGGGAAGTGCCCGAATTGTGGAAGTTGGAACACAATGGTGGAAACCATGGTTTCGAGAAGTAGAGCAGGTAGTGCAGTTAGATCAAGTAGAGCAGGGAAGGCAGAGCTTGTGGGCTTAACGTCTATCAAGAAAGAAGAGCATGGGAAGAGGACTTCAACAAAAATTGCAGAGCTGGATCGGGTTCTTGGGGGAGGAATAGTCCCAGGGATGGTAACACTTCTTGCTGGCGAGCCGGGAATTGGGAAAAGCACACTACTTTTGCAACTTGCAGATAATTTTGCTTCGGGAAGTATCATTTATGTAGCTGGAGAAGAATCTGCAACTCAAATTGCAGGAAGAGCCTCAAGGCTTGGGGTTAAGAATCCGAATATTCAGGTTTTGGAAGAGACGGATGTGGATCAGATAATTGGTCAAATTGGTCAAATTAGTCGAATTAGTCAAATTGATTTGGTCATTGTGGACTCTATCCAAACGCTTACCACTTCGGATTTGACGGGGACAGCAGGATCTGTTGGGCAAGTTAGAGAATGTGCAAATCGTTTGACAAGCTTTGCAAAGGCTCATGATGTGCCTATGTTTATTGTCGGGCATGTGACAAAAGAGGGAACAATCGCAGGCCCACGTGTGCTTGAACACATGGTTGATACTGTTCTTTGGTTCGAGGGAGATAGAAGTCCTTCGACTCCGCTCAGGATTGTAAGGGCAGTGAAAAACCGCTTTGGTCCCACAGACGAAGTAGGAATTTTTTCGATGGAGGAAAAAGGGCTTTTAGAAGTTGCTAACCCTTCGACTCTCTTCATCGGTTCCCACTCCGCCGAAGGCTCCGCGGGACGCAGCAGGCCTTCTGGATCGGTGATTACTGTAGTAGTGGAGGGGACAAGACCAATTCTTGTAGAAGTTCAAGCTTTGGTTTCGCCGACGAAACTTGCGATGCCCAGACGCAGTGCAACAGGAGTGGATCTTCGTAGGCTTGAGCTTATAATCGCTGTTCTTGGCCGTCGTGTTGGGATCCCGCTTTGGGACTTTGACATATTTGTCAATATTGCAGGTGGGATAAAGATTGAGGAGCCTGCGTCGGATTTGGCGGTAAGCTTGGCAATTGCTTCTGCATTCTATGATCGGCCGATGAAGGAGGGGGCGTTCGCTGTTGGAGAAGTGGGTTTGCTTGGAGAAGTAAGGGAAGTAACTCAACTAGAGAGACGTGTAAAAGAAGCGAGACGCTTGGGTTTTAATATCCCGATTACTGCAAAAGAGGGAAATTTGCTTGCGCCGCTAGTGCGGAAGTATTTTTCCTCAAAGTAATTTTCCATGGAAAATTGTATTGTCAAGTCCCATTTTTAGTTTTATACAGCTTATCCACATTTAATGTTTTTACCCAAAATTTTTGCGAAAGTTAGCCTTATTTTTCAAATAACAAATACTATATACATACAAGGTTTCGGGTAGCGATATACTTATAGGGTTGACAAGATTTGGCAAGAGTGCTAATATGAAAAGTAGACAGGTAGAAATGTTTAAGCTTGCGACTCTATTGATGAGGTGGTTTAGAATTAAGACGAGTAAAACTCGTGCTGCAAGAGCATTTGAAGATGAGTTTTCCCGAATGGGGAGATTGGGGCAGAGGTTATTAGTAGGTGTAGCTTGACTTGACTATTGTGAGGGGAATAGTATGTAGGGCAGGCGTACTATTTCCCATCGGGATAGCCAAGTTTTTGAACTTCCACGCGATATAGTTATTTCCTTTCGTTAGTTTTCCAATAAACACACATTAATGGTAGTAAGAAATCCTCAAGATGATTTTCCACAAGAGTCTTTTTCGCGCCGCGGTGGAGTGTGGCGTCCTGAAGGTGGGGAAAGATATATTCCTGATGCAAACCTTCCTACAGAATATGTAGAAGGTGTTTTGGATATTGCGACAGAAGGGTCGGGGCTTTTGCGCCCTGCTTTTGGCGCAAAAGAGGAGAGAAACGTGTATATTTCTTCTTCTCAGATAAGAAGGTTTAATTTAAGGGCAGGGGATATTGTTGGGGGGCAGGCAAGGTCTCCAAAGGAGAACGAGAGATATTGGGGGCTTCTTAAGGTTGAAAAGGTAAATGGAGAAGATGCTGTTGAGGCAACTGGGGATGTGGAACTACGCACTAAATTTGAGGATTTAACTCCAATTCATCCTGATGAGAAGATAAAGCTTGAGACCTCGCCTGATAAGCTCACGACCCGCATTATTGATCTTGTTTCTCCGATTGGGTTTGGGCAAAGAGGTCTTATTGTTTCTCCTCCAAAAGCTGGGAAAACTACAACCTTAAAAGACGTTGCGTCAGGAATTGCGCAAAACTACGCGGATGTGTTTTTAATGGCAGTTTTGATTGGGGAAAGGCCTGAAGAGGTAACTGACATTCAAAAACATATTGAAACTGTAACCGAAGGCCGTGGGGAAGTTGCAGCTTCTAACTTTGATGAGGCGCCTGACGACCAGACTCGTGTTGCGGAACTTGCTTTGGAAAGAGCGAAACGTTTGGTTGAAACGGGCGTGCGGGTAGTTATACTTCTTGACTCTATAACCCGTTTGGCCAGGGCTTACAATTTGGCACTTCCGACTTCCGGGAGGACTTTGACTGGAGGATTTGACCCTGTTGCGCTGTATCCTGCAAAGAAATTCTTTGGGGCGGCAAGGAATCTAGAGGGAATAAGTGAACAAGGCAAGAAAAGTCCGAACCCGTCTTTGACGATTATTGGAACTTGTCTTGTTGATACCGGATCAAGAATGGATGACTTAATTTATGAGGAATTCAAAGGTACGGGTAATATGGAACTTCATTTGGATAGGAAGTTGGCGGATCGCAGGATTTATCCGGCAATTGATGTAACCCGTTCTGGAACCCGTCAAGAGGAGCTTTTATACGGAGATATGCTTGAGCGGGCAAGAACTATGCGAAGAATGCTTGATATGCTGCCTGAGATGGAAAGAACTGAGACACTCATGGAACGTCTAAGAAGAACAAAGTCGAACGAAGAATTTTTCTCATCGCTGGCGACAGGGTAACTAATTTGACAAATTGGTCCAATTAGTCTAATTTGACTTTTAACCCGTGGCCCGACTTTTAGGCGATTTTCTTCAATTTTTGAGACTGTGGTGGGTTTATATATCAACTCGCGCGAAGCGCTCTTTTTTTGGTTTTGAAAGTATAAAAGGAGGCTTTGCTGAACTTTTGTATAGGCAAAGAGGGAAGCTTGCAAGACCTTTTGTCCACTCGGGGATGGTTGTCATAAGCGCGATGGGGATAATGCTTGTTCCTGTAGTTTCCCAAGAGTTTCCGGGAATGGGGGGGGCAGGGAGTGAAATCTTAGGGGGGGTGTCCGCTCCCTCTGCGGTTCTTTCTGTGGCTACTGAAAATGAAGAAACAGGAACTCAAACTAGCGGCCGCAGGATTGAAATAATTGAATATAGTGTTGAATCGGGCGATACAGTTTCCACAATTTCTGAAAAGTTTGGAGTATCTGAAAACACAATTATTTGGGAAAACGATCTTCCAAAAAAGGCGGTTTTGAAGCCTGGACAAACTTTGCGGGTACTGCCCGAGACTGGGGTAACACACAAAGTGACAAAAGGAGAGACTATTTATTCGATTGCCAAAAAATATGGAGTTGACCCGCAACCCATTATTTCGTACCCCTCAAACACCTTTGTTAATGATGAGACATTCTCGCTTGCTGTGGGGCAAATATTGATAATTCCTGATGGTACTCCGCCTGCTCAGGCTCCGTCCCAGCCAGGGTATCTTGCCCGAAGGACTCCGGATGCTGGATCTGGGGTTGGATCAGGGAGTTTTGTTTGGCCTGCAGGGGGACATATTTCTCAAGGGTATAAGTGGTATCACAGAGGAATTGATATTGCCAATCGCGCGAGTCCTGACGCTTTGGCTGCGGATTCGGGGACTGTTATTGTTTCAGGCTGGCCTGACAATTCGGGTTACGGTCTTCGGGTCATTATTGATCATGGCAACGGGATGACGAGCTTGTATGCGCATTTACAAAAGGTATATGTTGAAAGCGGGCAAAGGGTAGTTCGCGGCTCTGCAATCGCACAGGTGGGGTCAACCGGACGCTCAACTGGGACACATTTGCATTTTGAGATAAGACGTGAGGGAGCGGCTGTGGACCCGATGGAGTACCTGCGGTAGAAATTAGAGTTTCTTCTTGACATTTATCAAGAAGCTATGCAGAATGGTTTACTAGTCTTTACACTGGGGGAGATATGAAAAGCATTAAAACTGTTGAGGGCGGCGCCTTTGGCGCGCAAGGTTTGTTGTTGCGTGGGTTGGTATTTTTCTTTCCGCTCTTCTTTTTGCCTGTAACTTCAGATTTCTTTGGTTTAAATAAGCTTGTTCTTTTGAGCATTGTTTCTTCTTTTGCTGTTCTTCTTTGGGGGATTTGTGCAATTTACGAAAGACACTTTTCTTACAGAGTGTCCCAAGTTGATCTTGGGGTTTTGTTGTTTGCTGGTGCAACTTTGTTGTCTGCATTTTTTGCAACACAAAACAAACTGGATGCATTCGTATTTCCCGGAATGGCAACTGCAGTTTTGGCAAGTGCGGTTTTATACTTTGTGATTATCCAATACTTGGGACCCGCCGATGCCACCGGTTCTGGCGAGGCAAGGGAGAAGGTATCAGGGTTTGTAACGGCTTGGGTTTGGGGAGTGATGGCAGCGGCTCTTATAAGTCTTCTTTCGGGGGTAGGGTTATTTACTCTTGTTGGGAAGGTTGTAAGCTTGCCTGTTTGGCTCAAAGGCACGTACTTTTCAACGGTTGGAGGGGTTGTTCCGTCAGTTTTATTGTTTATAGTTTCAGCGCCTTTGGTTTTTGGAAGAGTGATGCGGGCTGTCTTGAGGTTTGAAAGGGCTGGAGGTTTGACTGCCTCGACAGCCATTTATTTTGGAGGGTTTGTGATATTTGTTGCAAGTCTTGCTTTTGGTATATATCAAGCGCTTCCGGGAAAGCCATCTCAATTTCAGACACTTCCATTTCAGACTGGATGGAGCATTGCGCTTGAAACTTTGAAGAGGCAGCCGTTATTTGGGGTTGGTGTCGGGGATTTTTCAGAAGCGTTTAACAGGTTCCGCCCTGTTGAGTATAATTTGACCTCTTTTTGGAATGTTTCATTTGGCGCGTCTACAAATTGGTTTTTAGATGTGTTTACTGTATCTGGCTTGCTGGGATTCTTGGCGCTTTTGTTTTTGATCTTTAGGGGGATAAGGGTGATAAGGGAGATTGGGGGAAGAGGGGGAGATATCCCGTACTTGAAGGCTTCGTTTTTTGCTTTCTTGCTAGTGTTTTTATTTGCTCCGGCGAATTTGACTTTAATATTTGCTTTCTTTGTTCTTCTTTCTTTGATGGCTTCTCAAGTATCCCGAAACGTAACTTTGCATTTCTCAGTCTTGGGAGAGTCGGCTTCGGATTCGCTACAAAGGGGTGTTAATTTGGCAGCGTTGGTTGTTTCTGGTGTTGGTGTTTTGGTTTTTGGCGCTTTGGTAATCTTCGGGGGACGTCTTTATCTTGCTGATGTTTCGTACCGAAAAGCTTTGAATGCGGTTTCAACCGGTGGGAAGTACAAGGAAGTCATGGATAACTTAGGCCGAGCCATAAACCTAAACAAGAAGGTGGATTTCTACAGAATCGATTATGCACAGGTTTCACTGAGCCTTATTCAGGAGATTGCCAGAAAGGGTGAGCTATCGGACGCGGACAGAAATGATATTTCTCAACTTATTCAGGCGGCAATCGAGCAGGGTAAGACTGCGGTTTCTATAAATTCTGTCAAAGCGGCCAATTGGGCAAGTCTGGCCCAGATTTATAGGGCTTTGATTCCGGTTGTCCAAGGGGCTGACCAGTTTGCAATCCAGGTCTACCAGCAGGCGATTGCTCTTGAGCCGACGAATCCAAATCTTCGAATTGCCTTGGGAGGGATTTTCTATTCTTTGAAAAATTATGATGAGGCGATAAAAGCTTTTGAATTGGGGGTTGCGGCCAAGCCTGATTTGGCAAATGCGCATTATAATTTAGCTGTTGCTTTGCGGGACGCAGGCAAAATTGAGCGGGCGGCATTAGAGTTTCAACAAACCCTGGGGTTGGTTGAGCAAAACGGTCGGGACTGGGAGGTTGTGAAGAAAGAACTGGATGCGCTCTCCCCCCAGCTTGAAGCCAGGGCGCGGGAGGCGACGGCCTCTGCGCAGGTTTCGCCCGGTGCGGGGGAGCAGGCTCCACTTGAGGCGCCGCAACCGGCTCCCAGCCCCGTAGTTGAGCCAAAACTCACTCTTCCTCAAGATTCTGCCCCTCCTTCGGCAGGCTCAGGACAAGGTCCTGCATCTTCTTCCGCAGAGCCGAATTAGACCAAGAAACTAATTGGTCTAATTAGACTAATTTGTCCAATTGGTCTAATGTGTTTGTGTGGGCGGATACAAAAATCTTCTTGTTTATCAGCAGGCTGTAGTAATCTTTGACCTCAATCATTTGTTTTGTGAGCGTTATATTGATAAAAGAAGCCGCACTTTTGATCAGATGATCCAAGCAGATAGGTCTGGAAAGCAGAATATTGTTGAGGGGTCTTTAGAAAAAAGTCTTAAGTCAAATATTTATCTTACGGGGATTTCGAGGGCGTCGTATGGGGAGTTATTGGAAGACTACATAGACTTTTTGCAGCTGAAAGGACTAAAGCCGTGGTCTAAGGAGGATCAACGTGTTTTAGAAATTCGCAAAACACGGATTACAAATGAGACTAATTTGTCTAATTGGTCCAATTGGACTAATTCCTCGGAACCATTCGCAAATCTCATGATTACTCTGTTAAGTAGGGAGAACTATCTTCTTGACCAAATGCTTCGATCTCTTGAGAGAAAGTTTGTTGAAGAAGGGGGATATACGGAAAATCTTTACAAGAAAAGAATGGAGTATAGGAAGAAGAAATTTGACTAATGTGTCCAATTTGTCTAATTTGTTTTCGAAGGGCCCGTAGTTCAATGGTAGAACTCCTGGCTGGCAGTCAGGTAGCGGAGGTTCGATTCCTCTCGGGTCCACCACGCTAAGCGGGGTGATCGGTCAGCTTAGCTGACCCACCCTTACGCTAAGCGGGGTGATCGGTCAGCTTAGCTGACCCAC
>ERZ1292623.3044-Hain-H51-01um-R1-3044-length-14598-cov-5_pt1 | contig 14598 bp, 14 predicted proteins | sample MGYA00564398_ERZ1292623 | MGnify/ENA primary metagenome ERZ1292623 (study PRJEB36523, sample SAMEA6512633) | groundwater metagenome | collected 2019-01-07 | study: AquaDiva: Metagenomics assemblies of 32 groundwater samples
GTTATTATTCGCTAACGCAAGCAGGGTGGGGACTTTGAGGGGCGAGGGTGCTCGAAACATCTGTGGTAGATTATAAACATGAAAATGATAAAAAACAAGGGCTGGCCACTCATGTCCAATAATATCTCCCGAGACGACGTAGACGCCGTCGTTTCATTCTTATCCCAGAAAGAAATTCCCATTTTGACCCAATCAAAGAAAGTACGGGAATTTGAGGAAAAATGGTCAAAATGGCTCGGCGTTAAATACAGTATATTCGTGAACTCCGGAAGTTCGGCAAACCAGATCAGCATGCTCATATTGAAAGAGCTGTACGGGACCGGCGAGATAATCGTTCCTCCGCTCACGTGGGTGTCCGATATATCCGCTGTCCTACAAAACGGCTTCAAACCGATATTTTGCGATATCAGTCTCAGTACTCTCGCTTTGGATATAAAAGAAATAAAAAAGAAAATAACAAAAAATACGCGCGCAATATTTCTAACACACATTCTCGGCTACAACGGGCTCACGCAGGAGCTTCTGGACCTGTGTAAGAAAAAAAACATTATGCTAATAGAGGATGTATGCGAGTCTCACGGGACTACGTTTAAAGGGAAGAAATGCGGGTCGTTCGGCTTGATATCGAATTTTTCGTTCTACTATGCTCACCATCTAACCTCCATAGAAGGCGGTATGGTCTGCACGAACGATAAAAAAATCTATCAATACGCACGGATGTTCAGGTCTCATGGTATGGTACGAGAATCAACTGACGACCGACTAAAGAGTGATTATAAAAAGAAATACGGCGACCTCAATCCCGACTTCATCTTCTCCGCTCCTGCATACAATATGCGAAGCAATGAGATACACGCCGTTATGGCATTGAACCAATTAAAGAAATTGGATAAAAATAACAAGATTCGAGCGAAGAACTTGCGAATCTTCCTAAAAAATCTGGACAGAAAAAAATACTTCACTGATTTCAATCAGGATGGAAATTCAAACTACGCCTTCACTCTTCTCCTAAAAGGTACCGACCTCGATAAGCGCGATGCAGTCGAAAGAACATTGCGAGAAAATGGCATTGAATTCAGAAGAGGTATGTCCGGCGGCGGGAACCAGCTTATGCAGCCATATCTGCGTCGACTCTTCGGTAATGAATACAAGAACTATCCGAATGCGAATCATGTGCACCACTTTGGGTGGTATATCGGGAATTATCCGGACTTGAGTGCCGCCAAGATTCCCCGTCTCTGCAAAATACTGAACGCCCTATGATAATCGTAAAATCGCCGCTCCGAATATCCTTTTTCGGCGGTTCCACCGACTACGAATCTTTCTACAAAAAACATGGTTCTTTTATAATCGGCACCACGATAAATAAATATATCTGGCTATCCGCGAGATACCGTCCGAAAATTTTATCGAGAGAACATTCGATCGGTTATTCGAAGCTAGAAACGGTCTCTTCGATTGATGATATTCAAAACCCACTAATCAGGGAAGTATTGCGGCACCACAATATACACGACTATATTGACTTCAACTCCTCGGCCGACGTTCCTTCGCGGACAGGGTTAGGTGGATCCTCGTCATTCTGTGTTGGCATGGTGCATCTGATGAAGAGTTTAAAGGGCGAACGCATTAATAAAAAGGACGTAGCAAAGACGGCAATTCACATAGAACGAAATATTTTAAAGGACAGCGGTGGCATTCAGGATCAGATACTCGCCTCCTATGGAGGATTCAATACCATCAAGATTAACACCAAAGGAAACTTCACCGTCAAGCCGTTACCGATCTCCGACGCATTCAAGAAGAAGCTCGAGGATTCTATCGTTCTCCTCTACACCAATAGTCAGAGAGATCAGGATAAAATAGCGAAATCTCATGAGAATAAGCACAAGGAAAAAATACTCGAACTTGCACGAAAGGCATATAAAGCATTTTTAAAGGAGGACTTACAGGAAATTGGCACACTTCTTCTCGAGTCATGGAGAGAGAAACGTAAAATCTCACCTCTCATATCAACACAAAAAATAGACGCCTTAGTTGATACTGTTCTGAATATGGGAGCCTATGGTGTAAAACTTCTCGGTAGCGGAGGGTGCGGTTTCTTGATGGTCATATGCAACCCCGCTACCAAGAAGAAAATAGAAAAGAGATTTGAAAAAGATACGCTTGCATTTAAGTTTGAAGACCGCGGTACGTCGGTCGTGTATCCAAATGAATAATGCTATATACTAACCGTATGAAAAAAATACTGGTGACTGGCGGGGCGGGATACATCGGTTCGGTGTTAGTACCGGAACTGCTTAGGGCCGGACACGAAGTCACCGTCATAGATAATTTCTTATATAACCAATCACCTCTTCTGGATGTGTGCCACTACAAGACATGTGTCATCGTTCGCGGAGATGCAAGAAATGAAGCATTGTTGAAAAAGCATATCGCGGGTAAAGATTTCATTATCCCGCTCGCTTGTTTAGTGGGCGCTCCGTTATGTGACCAAGACCCTATTGGTGCCACAACCATAAACCGTGATGCAGTCTTGATGCTCTTGAAGTTCCGCACACCCGAGCAGAAAATAATCTTCCCTAATACGAATAGCGGATACGGCCGTATGGAGAAAGGAGTGGCATACTGTGATGAACAGAGTCCTCTTGAGCCAGTATCTCTGTATGGTCGATTAAAGGTTGAGACTGAAAAAGCCCTTCTTGACGCTGGGAATACCATCACCTTCCGGCTCGCAACTGTCTGTGGCATCAGTCCCCGAATGAGGCTCGACCTGCTCGTGAACGATTTTGTGTACCGGGCCGTTACCGATAAGGCCGTTATATTGTTTGAACCGCATTTCAAGCGAAACTATCTGCATGTGCGCGACGTGGCAGGAGCCTTTATGCACGCGATGGAAAATTTTGAAAGCATGAAAAATCAGACCTACAACGTGGGGCTCTCGGACGCGAACTTGAGTAAGTCGGAGCTCTGCGAAAAAATAAAAAAGCAACTACCAAAATTTGTGTATATAGAATCGCCTATAGGCGAGGACCCTGATAAAAGAAATTATATCATCAGCAACGAAAAAATAGAAAAAACCGGCTTCGCTACCCAAGTCTCCATAGAAGATGCGATAGCTGAACTTATAAAAGGATATCAGGTAATACGTAAAAATCAATTCTCGAATATATGAAGATAGGTATCGTCTCGGGGTATTTTAATCCATTGCATTACGGACATATAGAATATATAAACGAGGCGAAAAAACATTCAGACAAACTTGTCTGCATCGTAAATAGCGACCACCAAGTAACCTTGAAAGGCTCACAAGCTTTTATGGACGAACAGCATCGCGCAAAGATTACAGAAAATTTGAAATCAGTTGATGAAGTATTCATCTCCATAGATACTGACAAGACCGTGCGCAATTCTCTTGTTGCTCTCCGGAATGCCTATCCAGACGATGATATGATTTTTTTTAATAGCGGTGATAGAAAAGGCGTCAATGTTGATCTAAGCGAATCTGCTGTTTGTAAGAAAGTCGGTATAGAGGTTACGGTCCTTGAACTTCCTAAAATATATTCATCGAGCGACCTCTTAAATACGAGTAAAAATTGACGTTCTTACTTCTTCCATTCTGTTTCAATATATTCCCGTAATGAGACTTTCCAGGGGCGCACAAGCGGTGAGAGCGGCATGCTCTCGTTCTCCCCTATTGCATAGGGCGAAGGAAAATCGGAAGAGGTTGCGGGAGTTACTTTCGTTTCCCAGCCCATAAGCGAAACGAGCTCCCGCGCCATGTCGTACTTCGTCGCAACGCCGCCCCCAACGTGATAGATGCCGCATTTGTCTTCGGCAATGAGTTTCTGTATAGCGTTCGCCACATCCCGCGCCCATGAGGGCGAGGCGCGCTTGTCGGTTGTCGCGCGAATTTCCGCAACCGCGCCCTGCCTGAGCAGTTTCCCTACGAATTTATTGTCTCGCTCTTTACCGCCGCCAAACATCCATGAAATGCGCATAATGACATAGTCCTCAAGAATGCCGGCAACGGCGAGTTCCCCAAGATGCTTGGAACGGCCATAAACTGTAGTTGGTTTCGGAACGTCTGTAGTCAAATAAGGGTCTTTTTTAATGCCGTCAAATACATCAGAAGTTGAAATGTATAAAAACTTTGCACCGACACTGCGCGCACCAAGCGCCATATGATATGTCCCCACCGTATTCACGAGGTACGCCTCTTCGGGATTCTTTTCGCAGTACGCGAGATCAGTCAGCGCCGCACAATGCACGATGACCTTCGGCTTTCTGTCCGCGCAGATGCGCAGGACGGCATCGAGGTCCGTGACGTCGAGTTCATCTCGGCCAAGCCGCGTTCCAAAATCACAATACGATCCGAGCGCACCGTCTCCTCCGGTTATGAGTATTCCCGAGGTCATTATGTCTGCTTCCGGTCCAGGTCGGCTACGTGTGCGGCGAACGTTCCCTTAAGCGCCTGGCGCAACGTCGTCTTCGGTTTCCAAGCGAGGTCATGTTCGGTGTTACGGATATAGGGCGTGCGGTTAATCATATCTTGATACCCTTCGCCATAATGCTTGTGTGCGGTAATACCGATAATCTTCACTTCGTGTATGCGCTCTCGAAAATGCGGATAGGACGGAGCGAGCTCGAATGCAATCTCGGCAACTTCTCGAATGGAATGATTATTTTTCGGGTTGCCGATGTTGTATATCTTGCCGGTGGTAATACCGTTTTTATTTTCAATAATCTTGATGAGTGCGTGGATAGCGTCATCAATGTACGTGAATGAGCGTCTGTTCGTGCCCCCATCGACAAGCTTCAAGTTTTCACCGCGCAGAATATTACCGAGAAATTGCGTAATGAGACGCGCATTCCCTCCCGTATCATGAATATTATCCTGTCCGTATCCAATCCAGTTAAACGGTCGAAACAGGGTGAAATCGAGTCCTCGATCGCGTCCATAGGCGTAGACGACACGGTCCATCATCTGTTTGCTCGTTGAATAAATCCAGCGCATTTTATTAATCGGTCCCGTGACAAGATTTGATTCCTCGGGATGAAACTCACGGTCCGTACTCATGCCATACACCTCTGATGTTGAAGGCCAAATTACTCGTTTTTTCGCGTCCACACACATACGGACAATTGCGAGGTTTGCTTCGAAATCGATCTCAAATACTTTGAGCGGATTGAGAATGTAGGTTTTCGGCGTTGCAATGCCGGCAAGCGGAACAACAACATCGGCCTTCGCGACCAGCTTCTTCATCAACTTTTTATTGAAAATATTGCCCTTGTGAAATTCAAAACGCGGATTATCTCGATGCTGACGAAGCTGGATGTCGTTCAGATCATTTGCTATCACGTGCCAATCCTTGGTATCGAGAATGCCTTGTACCAAGTGTTGACCGATGAAGCCATTCGCACCGAACACAAGTACGGTTTTTCGTTTTTTCATGCGTGCATGGAGCGTACCACACCAGATACAACACGACAAACTCACGAAAAGATGCGTGGCATTGGAACAGGGAGAACGAACCTTCCTCCGTTCGTGATAAATTGCTGATGGTTCTTGACGATTGAATCTGCAAAATTCCAGGCGAGCAGAAGGCAGATATCCGGCTTGTCGGTATATAGAGCGTCGGATGCCCTGATGGGAATATGCGTGCCCGGCATATAGAGTCCCTGTTTGAGGGGTGAATCATCCACGATATATTCAAGTGTTTTCCCATCGATGCCGAGCGCGTAACAAAGTGTCGTCGCTTTTGCGGGTGCCCCGTATCCGACAATGCGCTTGCCGTCACGACGAAAAGCGCCAAGAAGTGAACGCAATTCCTTTCCGATATCATCGATGCGCTTGGCAAACGCATGATACGTAGACACACTATTGAGCATAGATTCCCCACCCAGCATATGCTGAATCTGTTCAGACGTTTTGTGAGGACCATCGTTCCATCCTACATATACGCGGATTGAGCCACCATGCGTCGGGACATGCTCAACATCGAAAATTCGGAGACCCAGCCGCGTGAAGAAAGGTACGAGGGGCGTTAGGTGGTAGTAGCACAAATGCTCGTGATAAATCATGTCAAAGAGATTTTTCTCGATGAGATCTTTAAGATACTGATTTTCAAAAATGAAAACACCATCGGGCAACAGAAGCTCCCTGACCGACTCGACAAATCCCACGACATCATCAGTGTGTGCAAACACGTTATTTGCCGTAATGACAGAGGCCTTCCCGTGCTCTGCGGCGACCGCGCGGGCAGTGTCGGGAGTAAGGAATTGTGCGAGAGTTGGAATACCCTTCTGTGTTGCTTCTGCTGCGATGTTTTGCGCCGGATCAATGCCAAGAATTCGTGTGCCCTCTGTCCTGAACTGATAGAGAAGGACACCGTCATTACTTCCGACATCGATGACGAGCGAATCGCTTGCTAGAGAGAATCGCTGTACAACAGTTTTTGCGTACTCGGCAAAATGAGCCACGAATATCGGCGACGTACCGGAGACATACAGATAATGACTGAAGAGTACCTTTGGATCCACCACATCGCGCAATTGAATCAGCTTGCAGGCATTGCACGCATTCACAATCAGTGGCGCAAATAGTTCCGGCTTATCGAGGTCGTTAGAAGAGAGGTACGCATTTGCGAGCGGCGTCTTGCCGAAGGAAAAGGCTTCAATAAGATCGGTACTGCCGCAGAGACGACAATCTGTGCGGGTGTGCACGACATCTTTCCGTTCATTTTTCATGACAAAGTATGTATCACTTGTACCATCTGCGGCACTATAGCATCAAAGGAATAGCGTTCACGTACGGTATGCTGTCCCGCTCGACCAAGTCGCTCCCGTAGCGCTCTATCGCCGAGCAAGCGCGTGAGCTTGTCCACCCAATCGTCTTCGGACGCGGCTACGAACCCGTTCACGCCATCGGTGATGATGTAGGGCATCTCGCCGAAAGCACTTACTACGGCCGGAACGGCGCAGGCCATATATTCCAACACCTTCATTGAGGTTTTTCCTTTGTTCCACACTCCCTCAATCTGATGTGGCACCACGCCGATATCAAATTTCCGTATCTCTTTCGGCGCGCTTTCCGGGTCGGTATACATCAGCTTGTCGATGAATCGGACATCGAGATCTGGTATCTCTTTAAAGAGACTGTATATCCTTTTGTTCTTGAATGCACCGATAAAGACGAATGTGAACGGAACATCTTTGCGCGCCGCGAGCTTCCGCAGCGCCGACACCAGTACGGGAAAATTATGGATGTGTTCCGGGCCGGTGCCGAGCCAACCAATGACCGGTGTATCGGATGGTGCCGAATAATCTTTAGCAAACTTCTCGTAGGGAGCGGGGTCGATGGCGATATGAACGATATGCACGTTGCGGCTGAACTGCCGCGCCCACTCGGCCTGCCCGTGCGTACAAACGATGACCGCGTCGGCCATCTGCGAGAACACTTTCGTCTTGAGGAAATTATGCGTGTAGATAGGGTCATCAAAATCAAACAGCATCTTCCGTCGGAACACAAAAAGGTACGCGACCATGATGACAAAAAAATACTTATTGTAGACCGTGCGCTGTAAAAATACGATATCGCCTTTCCTGATTGAAAAAAGTGAACGGATAGTTCGCATAATGAGCAGGGCTTTCCGGGGCCACGGGGTGGCAGAGATGGAAAGCACGGTGGGTGTATGGATGATCGTGGAGAATCCCCTCTTTCGCAATTCCTCGGCAATATAAAATCCCCGCTGCCTTGACGAAGGCGCAACAATATCGCTAAAGGTAAAAAAGTGTATGGTCATGTTTCTTTCTTCTGGATGACAAAGCTCGCAAACGTATATCGGTACTTCCCCTGGTACAGAAAATCGGGGTGGGGACACTCCCAATTCGGCACATCGACGAGCGTGCAGCCGGACGTATACGAAAGCAACCGTTTCTCGAGATCGGCCTTAGTATACAAGCGAGCGTCTACCGAAGGCTTTGGGTCCCTCGGCTTCCATCCGTCTCTATAATCACAGGTGAGGACTGCATAGCCGCCTGGAGCCAATAAACCGTCTATGCATTTCATAAATGACGCATCGTCGGAATCGTGTTCAATGACCGATGTTGAAAATATGATGTCGTACGATTGCTTCACCGTCGAGGGCCTAGTATAAAATTCCTGCAGAGAGAAATTGATCATAGGGTCGATATCTTCCACGTCGAATCCCATCTTCTGTAGGGTCATCGAGGCGGTATCTTCGTAACTGCCGACGCAGAGCACTCGTGGCTTCGGGAACTGTGTGAGTAACCGGTATACTGTATCAAATACAAAACCTTGCTGTACATTCGCCCGGGCGATTTTTTTTGCCATGGTCAACGGAACACAAGCAACAAGTTTTTGCACGGCTGGTGCATACAATACCCTCGCTTCGTCATCGAGAATACGATTCAACCCTTTCTCCCCAAGCAAAACGGGCGTGTAATCGGCGGCAATCGGGGCACGCACGTCGTCTTCTGTGGCAGCCGTTGTATTTCTAAGCCAGGTGAACGATGGTTCAGGCAGGGTGAACACAGATCGCAACGTCTGCAGAAATCCCGTTCTTCGCTTCTCCGGATGTGCCGTCCTCTTCAAGACGCTACCGAGAATTCGCTCATAGTCCCACAGAAGATGCGCCGCATCCCAGTATCGGGTAATCTTCTGGAGAGGCGCAAGACCATTATTAAATATAGTTTTCAGAGAGGATTCATCAACACATACGGTTGGGCGGGCGGACAATACATGTCTAAACATGGGAGTCTTGGTTACTGCCACTGGCCTTTTGACCGCGAGCGCATTATCGAGAGCACTCGAAATACCTCGCTCGCCCGTGTCTTGGTACATAAAGACGTTCATACTGTTTCCAGCAAGAAAATCGAGCAATTGCTCCTCATTAAAAAATTCGTGGGTAATGTCCAATCGGATGCTTTTTTTATACAAGCCTTGCCGGCATTTTTCTGCAATCGCTTGTGCACGCATTCCATCCTTGTCCCCAAAATCGGCGGACGGCATATTGAACCGGATAACCGCCTCGTCAAATTCTTCTTGCACTTTCTCTACTATCCGCTCAAACTCTTTTTTCGGCGTAGCGAAGCCGAAACTTCCTACGGTAAAGACAGAGGGCGGAGGAGGCGAGGTATAGTGAGGCACCAGTCTTCCCGTTTTAAAAACCAATGGGTTCTTCAACAGTAGGGTAGGGTCAGCGGCGATATAAAAGTCAAATAGGGAGTTTATTTTCTTTTGCGATCGGCCGAGGATCCATGTAGTGCGGTATGCCGTTGCCGTATCAGCGACCTGCTGGGTTACCTCATGAATTATTCCTATGTGTGGCACCGTGATACCCGATATGTTATTCCGATACACGCCTTTTGAAATCCTCGTGCACACCCACGGCATGACCGCAGGGTGGTAGTTATACATGATGACCGCCGGACGATGGGCCTCGACGGCGTGCAGAAGTTCAGCGAGAGAATCACATTCTGCTTTGGTGAACGTGTATTTCGTTGAATGCGAGAGAGCGTGGAATACATTTTTTCCGAATTCATAGACACCACAGTGTTTTTTTGTATGCATGACGAACAGCGCGGTTTTCATAATTTATTTACAACTTCTTCCATATCGATTGCGTCCATGCAAGCAGGATACGCTTTCGCGAGGTGTCCATTTTCACATACACTATCACAAGAAAATACTGTAATTGGTGCATCGTCCCTGTATTGTCCGGGGAGCCACCACGCGCGCCCGACACAGGTGCGCAAAACGACAAGCGGTGTACGAAGTTGCGCAGTGATATGCGCCATGCCGGTATCGACACTCACTACTCCCCGGCTGTGCTTGATGAGATGTATCATTTCTTGCAAGGTCATCTCCCCCGCAATAACTGTCGCGGGGATATCTCTCGCCACACACAAGGCTTCTTCCCGGTCGGAGGTACCGCCGCTAACCACCAGATGGATATCGGGGAGTTTTCTCGCGAGTGCGACAAGCAATTCGTGTTTCTTGTCCGGATGCAGTCCGCGACTCGTATTCCCTGCAAAAAGGTGCACCACAATATATTTTCCCTCCTCGAGAACGAATTTCGAAAGTACCTTTGGACCCTCCACACACTTCAACGTCGGAAATGGCAGTGTGATAGGTATACCGACCGCGCGCAGAGCCGCGCGGTCATGCTCAACTACCGCCATATCAGAGCGGACTGGCAGGAGCTGGTCGTAGAGGAACGTGTTCCACGGCGACGCGTCGGTAAAACCGATGAGACCCCCTCGCTTCGCAAGAACGCGCGCAGCAAGCTTGCTGGCGAAGCTAAACCGTCCGCCCGGCTTGCCCAGCACCAAATCAGATTTGGTGCTGGGCTTGCCGGCGTATTGCGTTACCACGAGATCGCTTCCGAGAAAGTTCTTCCATAAACGAAAAAGAGACCGCGGGTCTTGGCGATTCGCTTCGATGACCTCGAGCCACGGATATGCCGCGAAAAGATCGCGGATCATCGCCCCCCGGCTCCCGACCACAATACCGAGTCGCGCGTCCGGATATCGTGCATGGATATTGTCCAGCACATACTTCCCCATCAAGCAATCTCCAATCGAGGACGCGCGGAACGTAAGTGCTTTATTGATGTGCATTGACATAGAGTGGATTTTCACAACTTATTATAACCGTTCTTCCATCCCTAGCACCATGCATACGCCATATTCACTATATTCTCAAACTATCCCCAACTTGTACCTATAGGTACATCTTGAGGATACTCTTTCAATAGATAGTTGTTCGATTACTCGGCAGGGAGCGCGAAATGCTCCCGCAGATGTTTGTCGTGTTCGAGTCGTTCAACAATCATATACAACACATCGGCACCGATGCGAAGATTTGCTTTCGCGAGCGCAATGAGATCTTCGCAGTCATACGGATAAATCCATACACTATCTTGAAGCCGAACGAACCCATATTGCTCCATAAAACGCCTGATGCGGACTCGTGTGCTCCTGCGTCGTTCAGGAATATCGAAGATGACGACACGCCAATGTCTGTCCCATTTCCTCTTTTTTGCCATTGCTTTCTTCTCTGTCTCCATCTGAAGCATACGCTCTCCTTTTTCTGTTATGCGCGCATACCGCTTACCACCTTCTTCAACAAACGTGATATGACCTTTCTCGACCAGACGACCAAGCACTGTTTTCGTTTTGTAATTAAATCTTGCACCTTTCTTGTAACCGGGGAAATACTTGAGAAGCTGAACGGCATTCGGTATCGTTGCCGCGATAACCACGATGCCACCGACCGCGACCGCTGTGAGCATTGCTTTCTGAAATGCACCCCATTGTCGTTCACGCTTCGCACTGTGTTCCATCACTCCCATGCAAATATTCTACCACCCGCCATTATCCCAGAGTTGTGCCTATAGGTACATCTTCGGGATATCTTGTTAATGCAGTTATGTGTTGAACTTTCTATATTGGGCGAGCAATCCCCATGTATGAAAAACTGTACCCTAGGAATGAATTCCTAACCACGCAAGTAGACGATGCCCTTTTATCAAGAGATTGTTTTTAAGCACAGAGCTGAGTGCGGCGATGAACCCTACGCGCCGGAGAGGCACGGCACGTTCCTCGGGAATGGCAATAAGGTCAAAGGGTGCACTGTCGCTCCAGAAGAGCCACGCACGCGGGGCTATAAATGCAGTGAGGAGTGTTGCACTACGCACACGCGCAAGCACTCCTCCTTTTTGCTCAAGTGAGATATACAAGTCGTAGCCTCGTTCGGTGAAAAATCGTTCCAGCGCGCGCGGCGACGCGCCATGCGCGCGCAGCTGCGAGAGATTCACTTCAAACAGCACTACTGGTCGCGCGCGCTCGATGAGCCGCGTACCGCCTTCGAGAACCTCGAGTTCCATCCCTTCTACATCTATTTTGATGAAGTTTGCGTGCGTCACTTCATCGTCAAGTGTCGTGACTGGAATATTACCGCCCTCTACAAGCGTATTTGCACCAGCGTTTGCGGCATTCCTCACCACAAGCGTACCGCTTCCCTTTTCGCTTCCGAGCGCTTTGTTGACTAATTGAATCGACGCTTTGTTTTCTGCTACATTGTGCGCTAGCAAGGCGAAGGCTTCGGGAGAAGGCTCAAAAGCAATGACGTTTCCCGCCATCGCCGCAAGCGGCAGAGCGAACGTACCTATGTGCGCGCCAATATCAATGACGACACTCTGTTCATTTACAAATGCGCGCGCGATGGTAAAGAGATGCTCGTTCGGATACGGAGAGCGTGCAAGCCCCTGTGCCATTTTTTTATCCCGCACTCTGTCAACCATAAATTGACCATACTGCGTGTGTATCGTCAGGAGATTATCTTTTATTTCCATATCAGAGCCACTATACTATACTAGCGTCTATGAGTGTCCTCATCCCCGTTGGCCTTGGCGAACTCTATGATAAGATCTCGATTTTGGAAATAAAGGCGGCGCGTATACGCGAGGCTCAAAAACTCGCATTCGTACATAAGGAACTTTCTGAACTGCGTGCTATCGCCGAAAAGTTTCCGACAGATCCAAATTTATATCTTGAATTAAAGGATGTCAATGAACTTATTTGGGACAATGTAGGTAAGCAGTGGGAACAAGAGGTGTATAAGAAATTTGACAAGACGATTATACAACTATCTCGTAATGCATATATATTCAATGACAAGCGAGCTACTATCAAAAAAAATATCAGCCTGCAATCTGGGTCTACAATCATAGAAGTAAAATCGTATGCGTCCACTATGAACCAGCCAAAGAAAATTATGTCCAGTATCTTGCTCGATTTTCATCATGGGATTGGAGACGAGCTCATCTGCAACGGGCTTGTGCGAGAATATTGCAAAAAATATGAGACAGTCGGTATCTTCTGCCTGAAACGCAATTATCCGTCGGTGTCGTTCATGTATCGGGACCTTACAAATCTCCGCATACATGTCATACATTCGCATTTAGAAAGACGCCGTCTCCGATTTTTAAATGCATTTCGGTTCGGGCAGAATCATTATGACGAAATACGGGCAATTGACGCATACGACGAGGAATGCGGAATCAGATTTGAACGGCAAGTATACGCAAGGTTTAGCGTCCCGCTGGAGAAGAAATGGGATAGTTTCTTTGTTGAAAGAGACCTTGAAAGAGAGGAGGCGACCATGGAAAAGACCAGCGTGTCGGAGCCGTATCAATTCGTACATGACGATGGCCGTTTCCCGCTTGACCGGTCTCGCATTTCACCAACGCTCCCTATTATTGAGCCGACCAAGGAGCTCACCAACAACGTCTTTGACTGTTGCGGTATCATAGAACGAGCCGCTGAAATACACGTTGTTGACTCTTCTTTTATCGTCCTTATTGACTGTCTTCCCTACAAAAACGACGCCCAGCGACTGTATAAGCATGCATATGCGAGACAAAGTCCCGCATTACAATCGCCTATGTTAAAGAAACCGTGGATTGTACTCTCATAACATAATATGAAAAAAATTGTCATTATAAAACCGAACTGTCGAGAACTCGCGAATCACCTGTGGAACTATGTGAGCATCTACGCGTATGGTATAGAAACCGGAGCGCGTATACAGAACCCATCATTTTTTCAATGGCATCAATACTTTAATCTTATTGAAAAAGAATCGTTCATAACAAGAATGATTTCTTATTTACACCCACTCTCTTCACTATGGAGAGTTCTCTTATCTTTCTGCGGAAGCTATCTTATTCGCGCCAATGCACGTTGCGTGCGATTGACTTTAGGTATAACGATGTCTCTACCGCCAACGAAACCGCTCGTTACGCGAGGGGATGTCTGTGAGACGACCTACTTTATCGGATGGCATTTCAGGAATCCTGTCGGATTGGAATGCCACCGAGGCGCTCTTATAGCCGCCTTTATGCCAAAAGAACGCGTCCTTAAAAAAATTGAGGCTACTGTCGCCCCCTTTCAGGGGAAACGGCTTATCGGTGTGCACGTGCGGCAAGAGCCATTCAAAGGATTTGATGACGAATCCTTTCTCGTTCCTCTGTCGCGCGTGCGTTGTATCGTCGAGGAATATCTGCTTGAGAAAAAGCTTACCGCGGAAGATGTCGTACTCGTAGTCGTCTCGGACACTGGCGTTGAGTCCACCGCCTTTGCAGGCTACACGACACACGTCAGACACGGGAACGATGTGACTTCCCTGTTCCTGCTCTCGAAATGCGATGTGGTCATCGGTACCAATTCAATATTCAGTAATCTAGCTTCTTGGTTTGGCGATGTGCCGCACATCGTAACGACGAACGAGCCGATTGATTGGAAATATTACCGAAACACGACAGAGTATTTTGAAAACAAATATGCCACTTTCGCACAGTGAACATTACGCTTTTAAAACATCTGCCTCTACCATTATTCTTACCAATTCTTCAAAGCGTGTTTTTGGCTTCCAGCCAACATTTGCCTGTATCTTGGAAATATCTCCCCGACGATCTACTTTTTCGGTCGGTCTGAAAAATTCTTTTGATACCCGCACTACTACCCCACCGTTCGCATCTTTCCCCACCTCCGTATCTCCTTTTCCCTCCC
>ERZ1292623.3045-Hain-H51-01um-R1-3045-length-14597-cov-7_pt1 | contig 14597 bp, 16 predicted proteins | sample MGYA00564398_ERZ1292623 | MGnify/ENA primary metagenome ERZ1292623 (study PRJEB36523, sample SAMEA6512633) | groundwater metagenome | collected 2019-01-07 | study: AquaDiva: Metagenomics assemblies of 32 groundwater samples
ATTATTATAGGCAGGAAAATGTTATATATAAGATTTTCTTTTAGCCTTTCTAACAGGAAACAAATTTATAAACATTAAAAATTTTAATGTGATATGGCAATGATATAATTAATTTTTTCATCTGCCTCTTTGATTTTAATAAATTATTATAGGCAGGAAAATGTTATATATAAAATTTTCTTTTAGTTTTCTAACAGGAAACAAATTTATAAACATTAAAAATTTTAATGTGATATGGAAAAGAGGTCGCAAGTTTCTGCATTTGTAATAATAGCTATCATTGTAATTGTTGCACTATCAAGCTTTTTATTTGTCCGCACTGTAAACAAAGAAATTTCTTTCAATTTTCTTTCCTTTAACAAGCAATCATCATTCTTAAGAGAAGAAATAAGCAATTGCATGAGATTAATTTATGAACAAGAACTTGAATTAATAGGAGCACAAGGAGGATATTATAATATTCCTTTAACTCCTTATTTAGATGCTGGTTTTAATGATATTCCTTTTTACTATTTCGGAGAATTAAATTATGTTCCTGATAATGAATTACTAGAGGAGGAATTGTCTGCTGCTGTGGAGTTTAAAGAATTAGAATGCCTAAACCTTATAGATGAGAAGAATATTGAATATGAATTTAATTTTAAGTCAACAAATGTTTCTGTTGAGGAAAATAAAGTAGTATTTTTAACAGATTTATTATTAACTCTGAAAAAAGGAGAGAATCTAATAGAAACAGATTTTAGAAATTATCCTATAGAAATTAATTCAGCTCTTAAAGAAATGAATAATTTTGCATCTTATATAGCATATGATTATGAGATTAATGATGAAGGTTTGTGTATAAGTTGTTATACTGAAATTTCAGATGATAATGGATTAATAGTTGATATATCTTCAGACATAGACTCTATTTTGATAGTTTCTATTATTGATAACAAAACTGATTATCATCCACAGGTTTATTCTTTCGCGCTAACTTCCCTCGCAGAATTTAATGATTCACTATTACTAACAGAAGATTTCAACTTAAATCAAGATTATCAGGAATTTTCAGAAATAAACATAGAACCTCCTCCGGAAATATGATGAAAAATCAAACAATTAGAAATTTAGTATTTCTTGTAGTCATAATTCTCTCTCATCCAATTCTTGCTCAAACTTCTGTTTTAACAGAAGAAGATTATAAAGGAAAGTTGGAAGAGTTTAAGCAAAGTGGAAATTTAGAGGTATTTTCAGATAATTTTGATTCTTTAACTGACCAGCAAAAATCTGGAATAATTGATAATATCAATAATCAAAAGTTCTGGGAGAATTGGAAAAATATGCCGGTAGAGATAAAAGGGGCTTTTTCAGAAACTTTAAATCAGAATCAATTGGATAATTTTATGCATAAATTTAGTGATTATTACAAGGTATCTTTTAAAGGATTTGATAAAAATACAAGATTTGGTGTTAAAGGAGTAATAGGAAATGAAAAAGTGTATTTTAATGCTGAAAAAATCGCAAATTATAATAAAGGAACCAGAATAAATGACCCTATAACATCCATAGAATATCAAAAACAAAATAATAACGATATTCTAAAAATAATCAAGAAAAGCGGAGCCACTGCAGAAGTGATTGTAGGTGAAGATAAATCAGGTTATTATTTTGAGCCAAAAACTCATTATTTTGGTAAAATTAAAAAACAAAATGGAAAATATCTTTTAGATTTTGATGATCCTCTTACAGGCAAATGGAATGGAAAGGGGCATTTAACATTGGATTTATCAAATGAAGATTTAAAAGTAAGCCTGGATTATAAAAGAGACGATGGACAAGCTGATATATCTAATTTTGCTACATTTAAAACAAATAGCAGAGAATTTTCTGTCATGAGAAAACCAACTGGAGAAAAAGATAAAAATGGAAAAACAATTTACGAGCTCAACAAAGCAGAAATAACTTTTGATAAAGATGGAAAGCTAAAAAAATTACATGATGTTTATGTGAAAGATCCAAAATTTAACGGCTTTTTTGGAGCTAATACTAATGTTTTTAATAGTAAAAATGATTACGATAGCTTATCTCCTGAAGCAAAAGAAAATTTAGGTGCTTATCTCATTATTGATGAAGAAAATGGTTTTGTTGGTGGAGATGTTGCGAGGCAGGAATCAGAAGGAATTGCTAAGGTTTCAGGGATCACAGAAATTTTGAAAGATTGGGCTAATGAACGCAAAAATTATATAAATGATTTATTGGATGCAACAGTCAGGTTAGAAAGTCAGGATATCATAGATTCAATTGCACAAGGTTTTGGTTTAGAAAAAAATAATCCTTTAGTTACTCTTCTTTCAGGAGATGATGAGAGAATTGTTGGAAGAGTTATATTAAAAGCATCATTAGAGAAATATCTAGAATATGCAAGTGCAAAAGCAACTGTTGCTGAAAGCATTGCTTCTGCAGTTTATGATGAAACATCCTCTCAAATTTACAAAAAGCCCTTGGAAGGAACTTTGTTAAATCTTCAATTAAAAAATAGTTTTGCAAAAACTCTGAAAAATGTTGATTTGCGAGGAGGAAGCTTAAGCATTGAAGATAATTCTGGGAAAATGATTAATGTTGTAAGAGAAGCAACTCCTTATAATTATATATTGAATGGGGATTTTAATAAAAAAAATCCTCATTTTTCAGGAATTAATTTTATTTTAAATAATGAAAATCTTCCAGAACAGCAGATTCAGATTTATTCTGATAGGAATGGGGAATTAAATGCAAAGGGCATTGGCACAACAATACTAAAAAAAGTAGGTGGAAGAACTTATTCTGTTCAAGGAAATGTAAATGTTAGAGGAAGATCATTCGGCATCATTAATATAAATAATCCTTTTTATGATAGAATATTCTCAATGGAATATAAAGCAAGTCCTGAAACAATAAAAAAAGCACAGGATTATTTATATAATTCTGAAGATAGAAAAAATTATCTTAAATTATACAATTTCTATAAGCAAGAGGGGTTAACACAAGCAGAAATAAAAGAGCTAAGAAAAAAAGCAGGGGATATAACCATAAAATATAACAACATTTTAGGAGAGGGGGACTCAAGCTTTTCAATAAATTACTTATCATCACAACAACCTCAAAAATTTTCGCAAGCAATGTATGATTTTTCAGAAAGATTCATTAAAGCATCTAAATCAAAATCAGGAAGCAGCTTGCTTCCTTTAGAAGAAGATATTTTCCAAAAAGCATTATCAGTATCAGCAGACAGAGTTATATATGATCCAAGATTCAGAGATAGCTTAGTTCAAGGAGGTTTAACTAATAGAGAAGCATTAATAAATGCAGGAAAAAAACAAATTGGAGAAATTGGTTATTTCTTAAGGAATAATTATAATTCAGGTAATTCATTAGTATTTGTAGAAGATTCAAAAAATAATTTATATCAATTAAAAATTGGTTCAAAAACTATGAATCTTGATCCTGCTCTTGGTTCGTTTACAAGTGAGGTTCTTCCACTTATAGTAGGACAAGGAGGTATAAATTCAAGAGGCAACTTTTATATTAATCCAAATGTTTGGAGAGGAAATAGACTCATTGACAGTAAAGAAGTTACATCAACTGTATATCGCGGTTATAGCGTTATAGGAGCAATGCGGGCAGGAGGAAAATCAGGAATCCAACAATCAGTTCAAAACGAATTGCAAAATAAAGTTGGAAACTCTATAAGAATTCCTAATTAAATTATTTTAAAAAAGGTTCAAAGAATAATAATAAATTTTCTAAGACTATTTTGGTGAGTTCTTCTGTACTCTCATGAAGAGTAAGCTCTCTTTGTCTTTCTTCTTTTTTATCTTTCATCTTTTTCTGCGCTTCTGTATAATCATCGGGTGCAGGAGCTGGTTCAGGAAGTGTAAATCCATCTTCATTGTAAGGACGAGAATTCTGTGGAGCATATGTTCTATAATAAATGTCTCTTCTAAATCTTCTGCATAGAATCGTGAAGCATAAGGACAGCGAGAATTATTATAATAATTTTTTTTTCAGTTATGTAATCACTTTGATTTTTTCTATTATCATGATTTTCGGCAAGAGTTTCTAAAGCGCTTCCTGAAGCAAAAACAACGCCCAGCCCTAATGATTTTAAAAAATTTCTCCTGTTTTGAATGCCTTCATTTTCCATATTAATTCTTTAGCAAGAATTGCGTCACTTATTTATTTCTAAATTACTTTTGTTTACAAGCTTGACTTTAGCTTCATGAACATTTAGCTATAGCTAGGCTTCTAAATAAATCTTTTGGAGGAAAAATGTACAAGAAATATAATCATACTGTAGGTTATAATATTTGGAAAATAGAATGTGCACTAAATATCGTTATAGAATTTTTACGGAGTTTTTTATGATGATATATTGTAAGATAGCGATAGAAGAAGCTTGTAAGAGAAACGAGATTGAGGTTCTTGCTTTAAAGGTAATGCCAGAGCATATTCATATGGTTGTGAGTTTGCCGAGAGGAATGACAGATATTAAGGCTTTACAGTTATTGAAAGGATTTGCATCTTTTGTTCTTTTTAGGTTCTGTCCTGATTTGAGGAAGAGGTATCCTAAAGGACACCTTTGAGGCGGAAGTTTTGCTGCAACTGTCGGAGAAACAGAATTAGATCAAGCAATAAGTTACGTTGAAAATCAAGAGATACATCATTCACGTATTTAGGAAGCTATGGGCTTTAGCACATAGAGGATGTCACGAAAAATGTGTTATCGAGGTAACATTATTTCTGGATAACACAAAAATTAGATAATAAGAAACATTTTTAAACATTTTTTTACTCTTGATTACAGCCCTTGTAGCTCAATGGATAGAGCCATTATTCGTATAATGAGATGTAGGTTCGAATCCTTCCAGGGGCTATTTAAAATGGAAAAGTATATTATTAATTTTTTAGATGATTTTTTTAGAAAGCAAGAAATCAATATAAACAAGAAAAAAATCTTAGAAATCGTAGAAATCCCCCCCTCTCCAAACTTAGGAGATTATGCTTTCCCATGTTTCATCTTAAGTAAAGAATTAAAAAAATCCCCAGATAAGATAGCAGAAGATTTCTCTTCTAAAATGAAACCAATTAAAGAAATTGAAAAAATAGAATCTAATGGCCCTTACCTTAATTTTTTCATCAACAAAAAAATATATTCACAAAAAATATTGTATAAAATATTAAATCAAAAAACAAGATATGGGTTTAATGATAAAGGTAAAAAAAAGATTTTTGCTATTGAATTTTCCTCTCCAAACATTGCAAAACCTTTTGGGATTGGCCATCTTAGATCCACACTAATCGGTAATTCAATTTCAAATATACTAGAATCGCAAGGATATAAAATATTAAAAATTAATTACTATGGTGATTGGGGGACACCATTTGGAAAAATATTATTAGGATATAAAAAATATGGAAAATTTAGAAAAACTATTAAAGATCCAATTAAATATATGCTTGATTTATATATAAAAATAAATGAAGATCCTTCTCTTGAAAATGAAGCAAGAAATGAATTTAAAAAATTAGAGAGGGGAGATAAAAAATCAAAAAAGATTTGGTCAAAATTCAAGGACCTAAGTATTAAAGAATTTAACAAGATATACAATTTTTTTAACATCACTTTTGATTATTCAGAAGGAGAATCTTTATATCATAACTCTCAAAAAATTTTGGATAAATTAAATAGAAAAAAATTTATTGTAGAAAGTGAAGGGGCATTAATAGTTGACCTTGAGAAATTTCAATTAGGAATAGTATTATTAAGAAAAACTGATAGGACTACAGTCTATGCGGCAAGGGACCTAGTTGCTTTATTAGAAAGAAAGAAAAAATATAAATTTGACATGATACTATACGAAACAGGTTCTGAGCAGAATCTTTATTTCAAACAGATATTTAAGATTATTGAATTATTAGGATATAAGTGGAGTAAAGAATGTTATCACATTTCTCATGGATTATATCTTGACAAAGATGGTAAAAAATTTGCAACTAGGAAAGGGAAGACAGTGTTAATGGAAGAAATAATTAATAAAACTAAAAATTTAGTAAAAAAAGAACTAACTAAGAGAGACAAGAGTCTAACTAAAAAAGAATTAGATAAGAAAACAAATATTATATCTAGAGCAGCTATAATATATGGTGATTTAAAATCATATAGGGAAAAATATATATTGTTTGATATAAAAAAATTCATAGATTTTAACGGAAATACCGGTCCTTATTTATTATACTCTTTCGCTAGAGCATCTTCCATATTAAAAAAATCTAAGAAAAAACCCAAAGTTAACGTCCAATTATTACAAGAAAATGAATATAATTTTATAAAAGAATTGGATAAATTTCAAGAAATTGTAGAAAGAGCTGCTGATAAATTTGATCCTTCATTGATATGTAATTACATTTGTTATATTTCCCAATTATTTAATGAATTTTATCATACTGATAGAGTGTTGGGATCAGAAAATGAAGAATTTAAATTGAGTATAATAGAATCATTTAGAATAGTTTTAAGAAATGGCCTATCTCTATTAGGGATTGAAGCATTAGAAAAAATGTAGCCAGAAAATACTTATACAAATTTCCTTGCATGGAGCAATATTGATATTCCATATGTCCATGATGTAACCAAATAATAGAATCTTGAGTCTAAACTTTCTCTAAATTCTTTTGGAGGTTTAAAAATAGAATCAAAAAAATGAATTGCCCATTCTTTCATCCCCCAACTTCCAAGAACATCGCCATGAGTTTCATAAACCTTAGCTAATCCAGAACCATGCCACCACTTTCTTCTTATTATTTGTCTAAAGTTTTGATTATATCTGCAATTAACAAGTAAATCTGGTTTAAATTTTATTTTATATCCTGATTTAATAATCCTAGCCGCAAGATCTCTGTCAATTCCTGAAGGTATTTTCTCATCAAATCCTCTAACCTCCTCTAACATACTTTTTTTTAATAAACAATTACCTCCCCAAAGTAACTTTATTGTTTTATCATTTTTGTCTAAAAAATAATTAAAAGAATTTTTGTCTTCCAAAAGTTCATATTTTCCAAATCTTGATACATCCATAGGTAAAAAAGAACCTGTATAAGCAACGATATCTTTAGAATTTTCGCTTTCTCTTTTTTCCACAATTTCTTCTAATTTGTTAAAATAATCTTCTGTAGGCATACAATCCCCATCAAAAAATGCTACCCATTGAGATAATGATGAATTAATAATGATATTTCTAGCTTCAGCTGACTTTTTTCTTTCATGATAAATAAATGAGTTAGAGCTTGTATTAATATTAAATTTTCTTATTTCTTCTGTAGATATGCCTGATATTACATATTTAAAATCCATGTTAGGCATATTCTGTATACAGTTGTTAGTTTTTTCAATTACTTTTGGAGCATAACGAAAATATGGTCTATGAAACATAGTGCCTACGGTTATATTTTTAACTCTCAAATTTTTTCTTTCCATTTTTACAAATTAAATTATCTAATTCTTGGATATCTTGGATGTCAACATATCTACCTTCATTCTTTTTTAAGAAATCTCTTACTAAAGAATCACTAATTTCATCGCCTACATAAACAATATCTCTATAAGAAACTTCAGCTAATCTTGATATTCTACTGATATAAGTATTTTTTTCCTCATCACTACAAACATACTCTCCATCAATTATTTTCCCATCATCAAAAAAAACTTTATTTGCTATTACTTTATCAAAAAGGTGGGCAACTCTATTATCTAAACATGATTTGAAGCCACCAGAAATACATATAGTGTACCATCCTTCTTCTCTAGCATTTTCTAAAATTTGAGAGAGGTCTCTCCTTATTCTAATCTTTTTAGAAATATCATTGAAATTATCTGAGGTTATATCATTTTTTTTATATAATTTTATAGTTCTTCTAAAAAGTTCCTCAGAATTAATTTCTCCATTTTTATATAGAGCATAGATTTCATTATCCTCTTCCCATAAATTATATCCCTCATTAAATAAATCATATATTGGAGCAGGATAAATAAGGGTATCTCCAGCATCACAAAAAAACAATCCTTTAAGATTTTTTACATTATCCCATGAAGATTCTATTTCTTTTGTTAATGTTATCTCCAATGGAGAAAGAATGTAATCTTTAAATTTATCAAATCTCCCTTCAAAAAGTTGAGAGAGAAAAATCATCCCTCTTCTTCTAAAACTTTTAAGCAATCTATTGTCTCCATCAACTACTTCATCATCAGAGCACATTAATTGGATAGAGTATAAAAGAGCAAGATTAAAATCATCCCATTCTCTAGGGTTTTTTGGAATAGGTTTTTTTAATGTGCCTCTATTATTAATTGCATGCTCTATGTCAATTAAACTATCGAGGAATTCCTCATTGATTATTTCACATGGGTAAGTTAGATCAGGTTTAAAACCTCTAATTTTTTGATATTCGGAATATTCTCTAGAAAATTCACGATTAAATTTATCAGAATAAACTATCAACAAATCTAAATCAGCATCTTTCTTTTGTTTTGTTACATAACTTCCTGTAAGAACAGCGAATCTACATTTGCTATAATCTCTGATCAATCTTTTAATTTCATTTCTTAAATCCATTTTTTTTATTGACATATTCATAAATTTCTTTAGAAATTAAAATTGGCCTACTAAAGTATTCTTCATCAAAACTTACAAAATTTGCTTTTTTGCCAAAACCACCATAAACTTCATTTCCCTTTTCTATATCTAAAATTATTTTATTTGATAGTAATACTGAATGTTTTATAAAATCAATATTATTAAGGTTACCAAAAATAGAAACATACATTGCAAAATCTTTATATTTTGGATTTACAAAATAGGAAAATAAATCTCTCTCTTTTTCATATTCTAAAATTACAAAAATAGGACAAAAGAATTCTCTATAATGCTTAAATTTTTTTAATTCTTTTAAAAAAATAGTAGGTTGTACAATAGATCTTTTAAAATCAATTTCACCGCCATAAATAATGTCTCTTTTATTTTCTTCAATAAAATTGTTTACTTTATCTATTTTTTTAAAATCAATTATCTTACCAATTTTAACATTTTTGTTATGGTAATCTCCAATTTCATAACTATCTAAGATAGATTTAATTTTTGAGGTTAGTCTTGATGTTATTTTTTTATCTACAAGAATTGCGTCTGGACCTGCACAATCTTGACCACTATTGAAAGTTCTAGCTTCTACAATTTTTCTTGTAGCTAAATTTACATCAGCGTCTTTAGTAACAATAATTGGATTTATACCTGCGCCGTTATATATAAATAAACTATCCTTTCTACAAGAATTTTTAACTTTTAATGCATTTTCATATAATCCAGTAAATAAGATGACATCGGAAGTGCTTACAAATCCTTCAAGAAAAATATTTCTATGCATCTCAATAATCTTTATATTTGGAAATAATTCTTGAACATTCAGGATATGAATTAAATTATTTAAAACATTTCTCATTGATTTTGATGGCCTTACAAATATCCTATTGCACATGAAAGAAGGAACGAGCGCAAATAATATAAATGAATATAATGGGAGATTTAATGGGAAAAAAGAACTAATAACATCAACCTTTTGAGATGAAAAAAATTTTAATTCTTTATCTAAATTTTTTAAACAATCTATTGATCTCTTTATTTCATCAATAGTTGTTTCATAACTTTCATAATCTAATAGTGAATTTATTAACTCCTCCTTGTTTTCTATTAATTTTTTTAATAATTTATTTATTTTTTCATTAGGCACCTTAATCATATCAGGTTTTAAGTTTTGTTTTAATTCTAATCCTTTACTCCTTTTTAATTGATTTAAACCTTTCATTTCACTTAAATCATAATACTATGTAATTTATAAATTTACCCCTTTATAGTTACTATAATTGAAAGAGTAATTAACTGAATTTTTGTAATGAAAAGTAAGTTGATTTAAAGATTTATTTTACAAAGCCTTTTCATAACCATTCGACAGTAACAACAGAACGAAAGATTTAAATAGTTGTTCTTTTTAAAAATAATATGAAAATTGAAGATAAAATTAATAGGAGAAATTTTATAGAGGGTCTAGGAGTTCTGTCTGGAAGTCTGGCTAGTTTTGATTCTTTGGAAGCTTTAGCTAGAGAGTCAGGAAAAGAAATTTTTTATATTAATGGGAGAGCAAGTATAAGAAGTTTAGAGATTAATAGTGATGGGGAAACTGAGATATATTATAATAATGGCAAACGAAATAATTCTGTGAAATCATATGTTTCACTTGGAAATAAAAATAATAGTTATAAAATAACTTTTAAAGCTTCTAGAAATAAAAGAGTTTCTGTTAGATTTTTTAGAGGGAATAAATTTGGGGGGATTGATACTAGATATGGACCATTAGAAATAGAGGTCAAAAATAATTCATTTGTTACTATTGATAATAGAGGAGAAAGTTTAATTCCTTTGATAAGAACATTCGGTTTTTTTAATGTCAAATCAGGAAAAAATCTTGAAATTCATTATGATGAAGAAGATAAAGGGGTTAAGATTGTAAGAAAAAATACAAAACAAAAAGGGATTTTTGTCCCTCCATTTCAATTAGATCCTTATGAATCAGAAGGAGAAAGTAAAATAGAGCCTTGGGAGACTTTTTATTTAAATCCCTGGGAAAGTATAAGAAGTTTTAATTCAGAAGATAGTAGTTATTTTGTTGATTGTTTTGGTAGATTATATGGTACTGGCATGGGTTTGATGGGTATTGCTAAAGAAGCAAGAGCTATTAAACTTTATGGCCTTAATAGGTCTAAACAAAAATCTGAAGAGTCTGAACAAAAAAGCGAACTAAATAAGGGCATAAAGGATAAAGATGGATATATTGATCTTGGTTTAAATGGATTTAAACCAAATTATGATTATTCTAAAGGTAAATTACCTCCAGGTTCTGTTCCAATAAACCTTGGGGATGATATTATAGGAAATGAAGAAGATGATTATAATGAGGATTTATATTTTCCAACAAAAGCATTTGCTCAGTTATGGGATAAAGAAACTTTCTGGGATAAATTTGTTTATTGGGAACAGATTAAATTTAGGAATGCTTCACTTCATAGATTGAAGTCTGCTATTAAATAGCTAAGTAGTTTAAAATTAATATGAAAACTAATAATATCAATAGAAGAAGTGCATTAAAAGGAATTGCGGTTGGCTTAGCTGGTTTAATGGGTTCTGATAGTAAGGCTGATGTTTTTACTCTTCCAGATGGAAGAAAAATAGCTGTTGATGGAGATGATTATGTAAGAGAGCATATTGAAGATATTTATCCTGAGCAATATCCTGAGAATTTTGAACAGCTTCCTGCCCCTCCTGAATATGAAGAAATTGAAGGAATTCCTGGTTCAAAAGAACCTTCAAGAAGACCAAGAGAACCATGGAGAGAAGTTTCATATATTCGAGATAAAGCTATAGTAAATGGTTTATTGATAGAAACTAATGGTGAAATTCCTGTATATAGAAATGATGGAGAAAGACATAGAAGTTCTCCAATATCTTATGTTTCTCAAGGAAATACATTTAATAATTATAAGCTGTCTGCGGGGACAACCCCTAATGGAGAGATTAAGTTTGGATTTTTAAGGGGAAATAAGTTTGGAGGAATTGAAACTAAATTCGGCCCTTTGGAAATAACAACTAGAAATTTTTCATTTGTAATTGCTGATGACAGGACAAAATTTGGAGAAACTCCACATGTTCCATTATTAAGAACTGCTGGCTTATTTAATATTAAGTCTGGAAATAAAATGGAGTTTGATTATAGCGATAGAAATTTTGGACCTGTGACAGTGGCCAGAAATGCAGATTTTAGAAATATAAGTACTCCTGCTATGCAAATAGATTCTTATAAGCCAAACGGAGAGTATTTAGAAACTAATTTTGTTGATTATTATGGGAGAAGTTTTTTAGTTAAACCTGGCAAAGTAAACTATAATGGAAATTCTTTTGACATTTATTTTTTTTCAGATGAAGAAAGAAAAAATCTATACCTTCCAACAAAAGAATTTGCTAAATTATGGAATAAACATGGCTTTTGGCATTCAAACAATTTCTGGAATCAAATTAGACTTGGCAATGCATGCTGCAAGGACTTAGAAAAATCCATTAAATGGAAGTATAGAAGACATTCTTTCTGATTTTAAGATAGTGAAATCATATTAACTAGATATTAGCAATAAGAGAATTTAAATTTATTAATTGCCGATAAATAATTGGATTAATCGAAAACTTTGTTTAAATTTAAAGAGAAGTTTTTTATAGTTATTTTGTTTGATTAACTAATGAGAAATGATATTATTAATTGGATTAGACAAGCAAATAAAGATCTAGAAGTAGCTGAAAAAAATTTTTATATTGAAGAGTATTACTCATCTACTTTCTGGTGTCAGCAGTCTATTGAAAAGGGTTTGAAAGCTCTAATATTGCATAAAACAAGGGAAATACCTTTAGGTCATTCTCTTGTCAAACTAGGAAAAATAGCAAAAGTTCCTAAAGATTTTATTTCTAAATTAAAAAAATTGAGCCCGCAATATTTTTTGTCAAGATACCCTGACGCAAGTGAAGATGTTCCTTTTGAGCTTTATGATGAAAATATAACCAAAGAATTTTTAGATATTTCTAAGGAGGTTTTAGAATGGATAAACAATCAGTTAAAATAGCAAAAGAATTTGCTAAGAAATTAAAAAGAAAATTTGATATTCAAAAACTGCTATTGTTTGGAAGCAGAGCAAGAGGAGATAATTTAAAAAATAGCGATTTTGATTTCATAATTGTATCTAATGATTTTAAAAAAAAACCTTTTATTTTAAGAGCTAGTGATTTATATGATTACTGGGATCATCCCGTTGATATTGAGCCTCTTTGTTATACTCCTAAGGAATTTGAAAGAAAAAAAAAGCAAATTGGCATTGTTAAAACTGCAACTGAAGAAGGCATAGAGATTGTCTAATTTGAGTTCCTTTTTGGAAAATTTTTGCAAAAAACCTTTGTAAAAAATTAGATAATTTTTTAAGCTTACAAATTATTAATAATTTATGGAAAATTTAAATGTAAGAGCTGAAGATTTAAAAAAGTTGATTAGAGATGTAGCTCAAATTAAGGAGATGCTTATAGCTGAAAAAGAAGAAAGAGAGATGGAAGAGATGGAGTTAACAGATTGGGCAAAAAATGAGCTAGAAGAAGCAAGAAAGCGTCCAGAAAAGGAATATATTTCTTTGGAAGATGTTAAAAAGAAGATCTTATCCAAAAAATGAGTTATTCGATAAGAGTAGATAAAAAAGTACAAGATTTTCTTTATAAACTTTCTCACAGTATATCTTTAAGAATTGTTAGTAAATTTGAAAAAATCAAAGAAAATCCATTTCATTATCTGAAACATTATGAAGAACAATATTATAAGTTAAGAATTGGTGATTATAGGGCTTTGATAGATACAGATTTTCAAAAGAAGATACTTTTGGTTAGAATAATAGATAAGATAGGAAGAACTTATAAAAAATAAACTAAACAAATTTGAGAACTGTTTTATAGTTGTATTTTTAGTTTGTTTATGAAAGACTAAAATTTATTAAAAATCAATTTAATTGTCAACATTTATTAATATTATTTTTTTAGTTAATAAATGAAAAAAGGTGATAAAGGACAAGTTACAACATTTATTATTTTTGCTTTGATGATAATAGCTATTATAGCTGGCTATTATCTTTTAAAATCAGAAAATTTAAATCTGGCAGGTAAGAAAAAAATCAATCCAGAAATTCAGCCAGTTTATGATTATGTTGATAACTGTTTAAAAGAAACTGGGAGAGAAGCTATTGAAATTATTGGATTGGCTGGAGGATATTATCAATTACCAGAACTTTCCATAGATTTAGGAATTCCTTATTATATGCATGAAAAAATTGATTATACCCCTTCCAAAGAAAAAATAGAAGAGCAGATTTCTTTTTATGTTAATGATAATTTAAATGACTGCATTAACAATTTTGAAAATTTTCCTGATTTTTTAATCAGCAGCGATAATATGAAAATAGAAACTGGCATTGAAGATGATAAAGTTGTTTTGGATTTAGATTATAGATTGTCAGTAAAAAAAGGCGAGGAGAGTTATTTAATAGAAAAATTCAGCTCAGAAATTCCTGTAAGGCTGGGGATTGTTTATGGTGTCGCTAAGAATATTGTTGCAAATGAAATAAAAGATAGTATGTATATTTGCTTTGACTGCATTGATTATTTCTCGGAAAAATATGATTTAAAGGTTAATTTATTCAGTTATAATGATAATGATGTTATTTTTACTATAATAGATGAAAATTCAGAGATAAATGGCAAGGATTTTGTTTTTAATTTTGTCAATAAATATGAGCAGGCTGAAATAGGAGTTTAAAATGAAATTGAAAATAATTTTTTTATTGATTGCAATTCTTAGTCTTAATTTAGTTTTTATTCCAGTTATTTTTGGACAGGCTGTTGGACAGTATGGGAAAACATTAGGTTTTGAAAACGAGAATGATGTTATTGTTACTA
>ERZ1292623.3046-Hain-H51-01um-R1-3046-length-14596-cov-5_pt1 | contig 14596 bp, 13 predicted proteins | sample MGYA00564398_ERZ1292623 | MGnify/ENA primary metagenome ERZ1292623 (study PRJEB36523, sample SAMEA6512633) | groundwater metagenome | collected 2019-01-07 | study: AquaDiva: Metagenomics assemblies of 32 groundwater samples
GAAGATGCGCCAGCAGTACCCCGGCATCGACGCGGTGGTGGACGTGGAGGCCGTGCCGAGCCCCGGCGGCTGGGGCGGCTTCACCGGCTCCACGCCGGGCCAGAGCGGGCAAGGGCCGAGCTTCCGCGACATTTTCAACGAGGCGGCCGATTTCATCCGGCAGGCGGCGGCCGACGTGGACGCGGACGGCGAGGCCGAGCGGCTGGCGGAGGATCACGTCCGCGTCGGCTCGCGGGTGAAGGAGGACGGCAAGGTGGTCGTTGTCGTCGCCATCGACGCGCGCGACGTGGATCGCCTGCTCCGGCGGGCCAGCGCCGACGTGCTGGGGCGGCTCGCGCGCCACGTCGGGAGCGAGGTCGCGGAGGAACTGACGGCCGTGCTGGTCGAGGCCAATGCGGAGCGGGTCGAGGCGGCCCGGCCACCGAAACGGCGGGCGAGGCGCTAGGGCGCGTACTCCAACGTCGCGACGATCCCGAGCGGCGACGTGGTGAGGACGCCCGATTTCGTCACTTCGATGTCGAGCAGATCACCCGCGGCGACGGCCACGCTGTTGCTCGTGTCCGACCCGTCGCTGGCGGTGGCCGCCATCGTGACAACCACGGCGGTGCCGGTGCTGTTTTTCCGCACGGTGTAGCTGAGATTGTTCGCTCCGACGCCGACCGTGTTGTGGCGCACCCGCAGGTTTTTCAGCGTTCCGGCGCGAGGCACGCGGAGCTGCAAGGGGGTGAGGCCGCCGATCAACGTGTCGCGCCACGGCGCGAGGTAGCGCGTGTCCACGAGGGTGCCCACGTTGTCGCTGCCCCACCCGAGCACGCTTCCAACCTCGTCTTGATGGGCGAGCAGCTTCACGGCCGCGCCGATGAAGGCGCTCACCCGGCCGGTGGTGTTGCTCACGGCCAGGTCGCCCGCCTGCGCGACGGTGGGCGCGGTCGTCCAGCGCAGCACGTCATCTGCGCCCGTAGGCGAGAGGATGATGCTGTCCGTGCCGACGTGCAGCCCATCGAGCTTCACGTCGCGGAGGAGCCAGCGGGCGAACCGTTGGCGCAGTCGCCCGAGCACGGCGCGCCCCTACGGGCTGGGCGTGCCGTTCTCCACCGGCTCCGCCGGGGCTTCCAGCGGGACCATGCGGAGAGGCGGCTTCGGGGGATCGGCGGGCGTGGTGGTGACGCCTGCCTGTGCCGGGGCCTGTTCGTCCAGCACCGCCGCTGCCGCGTCGAGCTTGGCGATGGCGCTGGCGGCCACCCGGATGGAGGTCAGGCCGCCGATCTGCGCTTTGTCGAGGCACAAGGCCAGCAGGCGCATTTCGTCGCGGTTGAGGTCAACAGGAAAGGTGTTCATTCGACCGCTCTACCCCTAGACGAACTCCATATCAAGGGAAACCTGGATGTTTGCTACTTGCGACGTGCCCGATTGGACCAGCTTGACGAAGTAGCCCTCCGCCGTCTGCCCGTGAATCTCAAAAACCACGTCCTGCGAGGCGTTGACCGCGCTCCACGTCGCCCCGGAGTCGGAGGAATCGCCCGAGCCGCCGTTGGCGTAGGCGGTGTCGGTCGTGACGTAGGTATCGAAGCGGTTGGTTGCGTCGATGGTTTCTCCGTTCGCCACCGGCTCGCACACGAAGGCGTAGTAGGCGCCAGATTTGAGAAAAACCTTGTTTCCGCTGTAGTCGAAGTCCACGAACGCCCCGCCCGTCGTCATCGTGCTCGCCGCCACCGCTGCGGAGGCGGAGTCGAGCGTCAGGTAGGTGTTGGAGGAGAGCGGCTGCTTCGGCTTTGCCGTCGATGCCTGGCTCGCGAGATCGGCGACGTTACATTTCAGCGCGGCGGCGCTGAGGTTGCCTACCTTCCGAGTGAACACGCGGATTTTCGTCAGGATGAACGCGACGGACGTGGGCACGCGGAAGGTCTGGTAGCACCGCATCGAGGTACTATTGATCGCCTTCTGCGCCTCGTTCGCGGTGTCCTGCGCGTTCGACACCTTCAACGCCTCGGCGACAGGACCGGCAACCTCCAGGTCGCTCGCGCTTCGGTTCACGATGGTCGCGAGCGCAAAATACTGGTTCGCGCTGATCGCGTTGCTCGTCCACACGATCCGGAAAATCTCGTCGTCGGTGTAGACCCCCGCGACGGCGCGGTGGACGTAGGCCCGGCAGTCGATGGAGCAGGAGGAGGGGCTGGTCGTGCGGAACGATGCCGAGAGCTTCAAGAGGCGCAGCGCGAGCCCGCCCGCGGGGAGCACCGGCACGCCGGGGAGCCCGAGCAGCGCCATGTCGCCGCCCGAGAAATCGGTGCTGGAGAAGTTGGCAAACTGGACGCCTGATATGCCAGAAAACGCCGTCGGCGCGAGCCTGATGCGCCCGCTGGTCGGGTCCATGCGGAGCGCGCGGTCGGAGCTTTGATTGACGATGACGACGTGATCGAAGTCTACCTCGCACTCAAACTCGGTCGTGGACTTCGCCCGCCCGAGCATCTGGATCACATTGTTCGTGCTGTTGGGCACTCCGGCGCCCTCGACGACCATCGAGCCGGCCGTGGCGGCGAGGAAGTAGATCGCGCCCGCCGTCAGTCCCGAGAGGCCCCGCACCGTTCCGTTGCGCTGGACGAGGCACGTTGTCGTCGTCGGCTTCGCGACGATCCGCCCGATGGCTGGAGCGGTCGTGCTGGCGCTCGCGTTCGCCTGCCGCACGTTGTCGGCCCCGCTGATGTAGACCCAATCCCCCACCGCCTCGGTCGTCGTGCAGGTGTAGAGCGTCACTTCGACCGCTGCACCGCCGAAGGTCCGCTGGCGCCCGGCTGAATCGACCTCTAGGTAGTCGGTTGTCCCTCCGTCCCCGGTCTGCGTCGTGCCAACGTGCTTCACGTTGTACGGGCGCGTCAGGTCGGACCCGGCGATGCAGAGGACCGTACCGGATTGTGCGGAGCCAAACGTGATCGTGACACGATTGACCGTCGAGAGGACGACGCTCGCCGGGGTGAGGACGACGCCAGAATCGTCGAAACAATGGACTATAGGTTGTAAGCCTAGATTATGGTCAACCACCCACACGGCGCCCGTGCGGCTCTCCGAGAAGCGCGTCTTGCCACTGTCCCACGAATCGCCGTCGTAGGGAACGATCTGGAGCGTGTTTCCGGGGCCGCCGACGCCGACCGCCTGCCGCCGGTTGCCGGCGTTGGCCGGGAGCGACGTGCGGAGCCGGCCGGGCACCGTGTCGAGGTAGTACGCCTGTCCTGACACCGTTCCGGCCGAGAACGGGATGCTGCCGCGCTCCGCGACGTAGGACTCGGTGGCGGAAATGAGGCTGACGACGATTCCTTGTGCGGGTTTCGTCTGGTCGGTCGCGTCCGCGAGCACCACGGCGCTGCCGGAGAAGGCAACGATGTCTCCAACCGCTACTGCTCCCGCCGCGTTGGAGTAGGCCGCGGCAAGGGAGTCCGTGAGTCGAAGTGTGCGCGGCATCGCGCCTCCTCCACGAAGGAGAAGGGACTAGCCTACGCCAGCACCACGTCCGAGGGAGCCGCGCCGGGCTTGACGCCCACGGAGAGCAGCGCGAGCCGCCCGGTGAGCATGGCCACCTTGGCCAGGTGACGACCCATCCACGCGCCGTCGGCCAGCTTGAAGCTCTTGGGCTCCAGCGCGGCGGCGAGGGCGTTCTTCACGGTGTCGATGTCGGCGTACTCGTCGGCCCACACTTCCTCCTCTCCGTAGGCACCGCTCGTCACCGTGGTGGCGAACACGTTGGCCCACTTCGTCGCGGCGGTGCCGATGCTTCCCTCGTTGTTCGCCCGCGGGAGCACGTCGGGCGTGGTCGAGGCGCCGTTGTGCTGGAAGCGGACGACGCCGTTGGTTCCCGAGCCGTGCGCGTCGCCCGGCTCGATGTTCACGTCGCCGCCGTTGCCGTTGCCGGCCGTTCCGGCGCCGCCGCGCACGGTCGCGATGCCGCCCGCGCCACTGGTCGCACCACCGGCTGCACCCGCGAGGGTGGCCGCGCCGCCCGCGCCGGTCGCCCCGGCCGCGCCGCCGGTGACGCTGGAGAGGCCGCCCGCGCCCGCGCCGTTGCCGGCTCCGCCGACCTGGGATGCCGCACCGCCCGCGCCGCCGCCGGTGCCCGCGCCGCCGGTGGCAGTCACGGTGCCGCCCGCTGCCGAGCCGGTGCCGTTGATGCCGCCCGCGCCGGCCGTGAGGCTGACGTTCGCACCGACCTGTCCGCCGTTGAGCACGCCGGTAGCGCCGTTTCCTGCGGTGATGCTGACCGCACCGCCCGCCCGTGCGTTCGCTGTCGGAGCCAGTCCGTTCGCGCCGGTGATGCTGACCGCACCGCCCGCGCCATCGACGGGCGTTCCGCCGACCACGCTGGCCGCGCCGCCCGCGCCAGAGGTTCCGCCGCCAGCACCGCCGGTGACGCTCGCTGCACCGCCTACGCCGGTCGCACCGCCGACGCCGCCCGCGACGCTCGCTGCGCCGCCCGCGGCGCTGGTCTGCCCGGCACCGCCGTTGAGCGCGAGAGCCGCGCCCACGGTGGCCGCGGTGGTCGCGGCGACGGCCGCGACGGTGCTGGTGGTCGCCTCGGCACCGATGGTGACGGTGAAGGCACCGCTGGTGCCCGCGCCGTGATCAAGGGAGAGGGCGCGAGCGCCGGTGCGCCGCAGGGCCACGTCCTCGGCGGCCGAGCCGGAACCGAGCCGCACCGCACCGCCGCCCGTTTCGACCGTGAGTGAGACACGGCTGTTGGTGTCGCCGGTGACAAGTGCATCTTCCGCCACGTCGCCGGCTGCGAGAGCCTGATGGCGGAGGCCGACGTTGGCGCCGGTCTTTTCGACCGTCAGCTTCTTGTTCGTCGCGGCGGTGTTGTTGCCGATGGACACCTGATCGGTCGAGGTCGTCAGCCGAACCGTGGTGCCGTCGTCGGTCCACCCTACCTGCGAGGTCGTGAGGATGTCCGAGTAGGCCCCGCCGTTCTCGCTGATCTGGAACTGGCCGGTGAGGTTGTTGTAGATGATCCGCCCGGTTCCGGCGGCGCTCAGTCCCGCGCCCTGCCCCGGCCCCATCGACATGAAATCGCTGGTTGCAGCACCACCACCGGAGCCGGTGGCGACGGTTTCACTCGTGGAAGCCTGGATCGAAATGGACATCGGGAACCTCGTGGAAGGGAATCAGCGCCACCGTAGGGCATGGCCTCCCACCGAGCAAACACGAAACGTGCTACGGGCAGTTACGGTTTTTGGGCTCCACGAGGGCACCGCAGATGGAGCGGAACCGTGTAGGTGACTCCATTTTCAACGGCTCGGACGCGGTAGAGCACGTCCTGTCCGACTGCGAACCCGCGCCCACACCGGGCACAGGTCGGATCATCGAAGGCGAGGTCGCCGCTCACCACGGTTTGCGCGTAGACGCTCGCCCAGCGGCGCCCGGCCCGACCGAGGTTGCCGGTCGCGTCGGTGGCCGGGATCACGTCCACGCCGGCCGCGCCGTTGGCATCGACCGTCAGCTCGGAGGCCGCGGTGCGACGAAGCCGGAGGTCGGCCGCACTCGTGCCCGGCCCGAGCCGGATCGCGCCGTCGCTGTCGATGGCGAGCCGCGGGTTGCCTTCGGCGCCCACCCGCGCATCCAGCGCGTTGTCGCTCGCAGCCAGCGCCTCGATCCGGATGCCGAGGTTCGTTCCCTCGTTCACTACCGTGAGCTTCCGGCCCGCCGTCGCGGAAGCACCGACCGTCACTTGATCGGTGGAGGTCGTCAGCCGGATGAAGGTGCCCGCGTCCGTCCACCCGGCTTCCACCGCCGCGCCGGGGATCGTCACGTCGGTCTTGTTCCCCACCGGGTCGTCGCTGGCCGTGACGCCCACGCCGATGAAGTTGAGGACCGGGCGCGGGGGTAGGGCTACGCTCTCCTCGTCAACGATGTGCCCGCCGGGGGGCGTGACGTGGCTTCCGCCGATCCGGCCGCGAACCGCCACGACTACCGCCTTAGCCCGGCGGACTCGCAAACGTAGGTGAGCGAGAGCGTCGCCGGCCCCACCTGCGATTGAAAGGCCAGCCCGCGCCCGCTCGCAGCCGTCATCGAGCCCGAGGGGCGTTCCACCGTGACCCCGACCGCGAGCTGCACCGTGCTGTTCGCCGGGATTTCGCCGGTGGTGTTGTCGTCGGCCAGCACGCCGCCCGCGACCGCCTGCGTGAACAGGACGCGGTTGCCGGATCGGTTCACGATCACGATTTCCTTGCAGTTGTCGGGCACTTCTCGGTCAGGCGCCACGCTGTTGGCGACGATGGCCGAGCACCGGGCGAACTGGAAGCTGGAGGGCGAGATCGCCATGTGCCCGAAGCTACCGCAGCCGCCGGGAAGATGCCGACGCAAGCGTGCTACGCACCGCCACCGGCTCCGGTGGTCATGGTGTGAAGCGGCGTCGGCGGAGTCGATGGTAGCGCAGCCAGCGCACGGGCGTAGACGGCCAGCGGACGGCTCCAGCCGCCGGCCCAGCGCCATACCTCGCGCTCGGTGGCGCCGATGGCCTTCGCGATGGCGCGGATTCCCCAGCCGGCGGTGCGAAGCTGCTGCACGGTCACGTCGGGGGTGTAGCGGGGCGTGCGCGTCGAAACCGGGCCGGGCATGGCGAAGCACTAGCCCGGATCGGTCAGGCTGTCACTTGTCGGGGCGACGGAGGCCGCGAGTAGAGGCTTCACGGGTGAACACCGTTGGCTCAATCCGGCTTAGTCGGCGTTCAATGCCTTGTTACGATATATCTCTTTGGTTACGATATATAGTTTTAGGTCGTAACGAGTGAATATGCTCGTTCTACCTTGTCGGTTACGACAGTTACGTGGTCAGGCTTCTCCAAGTACCTTCCGTGCGCGACTCGGGCCGGAATCGGGTGCCGGCCACCGGGTCCGCCAAATCTCGATCACCCGTCCCTAGTAGAGCCATGAGCCGCCTGACCTCGTAATCTCGTAACGGCCTTGATTTCACGGCCTACAACCATCATAGTTTGGTTCCGAGTACCTCGGAACGGGCCTTTTCGACCTCGGAACCGAGCTTCTACGCCGTCTTTTTGCCACATTTCGGCCGATCCGACCCCGTAACCACGCTTCTACGCCGTCTTTCGCCAGCAGTAGATCGGCGAACGAAACCCGTTGACGCCTGACCGGCCCCGGTTAGGAGGATCGTCCTGCCACGGTGGTGGCGGCAATCGCGCGAAAGCGCCGGGCGGGGGGTTGCTCCCCCGCCCGCTCGCCGTCACCGACCCCTCGGCAGGCGAGGTTGCCCATTTCCACCCCACAGTCCGCATCGGGCGGTACGCCCGACGTGTCGCCGCCGCGCCTGCCGCTGCGGGACTACCAAGAGCAGGCCATCGCGGCGAGTCGTGCGCTCTGGCGCACGGGCGAGCGCGGTGCGCTGGTGGTGCTGCCGACCGGCACCGGAAAGACGTTCACCGCCCTTCGGATCGTGGCCGATGCCGCCGCTCGGGGCCATCGGGCGCTCTGGCTCGCCCACCGCGAGGAGCTGCTGGCCCAGCCGGCGCGCTCGCTCCGAGTGATGGCGCCGGAGCTGGCCCTACTCTCCGGCATCGTGAAGGCGGGCCGGAACGAGGCCGACAAGCGCATCGTTTTCGGGTCGGTGGACACGCTGCGGAGCGAGAAGCGGCTGGCCGCCTACCTCGCGCACGGGGCTCCTTTGCTGGTAGTGGCCGACGAGGCACACCACTTCCGAAAGAACAGCCGGGAAACGCTGCTGGATCGGCTGGACGAGGCGCGAAAGGCAATCGATCCGAAGGGCCAGCCGTGCTTCCGGCTCGGGCTCACGGCGACGCCCGACCGTGCCGACAAGGTTTCGCTGGCGCCGCTCTGGCGGATCGCCTTCGCCTACCCGCTCCCGCGCGCGATCCGCGAGGGCCATCTGGTCCCGGTCACGTTCGCTCGCCGCTACCTCGACGCGCTGGACCTCTCAAACGTCAAGCTGAACGCGCAGGGCGACTACAACGAGGACGAGCTGGCAGCGGCGCTTCTGGAGGCGCACGTCGTTGATCACACGGTCGCGGCGATGCGCGATCTGGCGCCGGAGCGACGGTCGCTGATCTTCACGGCCAGCGTCGATCAAGCCCGGCAGACCGCGGAGGGTCTGCGCGCTGCGGGCATCGAGGCCCGGTTTGTCTGCGGCGACACGCCCGACGAGGAGCGGCGTGGGATGCTCCGGGCCTTTGAGGCGGGCACGGTGCGGGCGCTCGCGTCCTGCATGGTACTGACCGAGGGAACCGACCTTCCACCGGCTGATTGCATCGTCATGGCGCGTCCGACGCGCAGCCGCCCGCTCTATGTGCAGGCGATGGGGCGAGGACTCCGCCCCTACCCCGGCAAGGCCGATTGCCTCGCGCTCGACATCGTGGGCGCGACCGAGGAGCACGAAATGATCGTCGCTCCGGTGCTGCTGCGCGATCTGGAGCGGGAGGAACAGGAGGCCGAGGCGAAGGAATCGAAGCCCGGCAAGGGCGAGCACGATTGGAAGCGGCATCCGAAGCCGGTTGCAGCGTGGGCCTCCCTCCGCCACCTTGACCGGGGCGGCTACGCGGTCGGCTGCGGCGAGCACGGAAACGCCGTGCTCATCGCGGAGGCCGACGACTCCGGGCTCTGGATGGCCTACCTGATCCACAAGGGGAGCGAAGCCCCGACGCCGCTCTGCTCGGAGCCGGTCGATTTCGGGCTGGCGCAGGCGCTTGGCGAGGACGTGGCGAGGCGGGCTGGTTCACTCACGCGCCGGGCCGCGAAGTGGCGCGGCGGCCCCGCGTCGGACAGGCAGATGGCGGCGTTGGCCCGCTTTGGAGACACCGACGGTAGCTGGATGACGGCCGGAGAGGCGGCCAACCGCCTGACCGAGCACATCGCGCGTCGTGCTGTGGCCCGCTACGGGCTCGCCCAGCGCACGGACAAATCACCGATCCTCCGCGTGGCAAGGTGAAGCCAGCGCCGCGTCCTCCCGGTCACGCCGGGACCGAATCTGGTCCGTCGTGGTTTGAGGAGGCCCGCGGCGCGGCGACGGTCTACGACGTGGCGGCGGCGCTCGGGCTCGACCGAAAGCGCAACCGGAGCGGCCCATGCCCGGCCTGCAACAAGGAGCGCGACCGGGACGGGCGGCCACCCATCGGGATCGGGCGCGAGGGCCTGGGATGGCGCTGCTGGAGCTGCGCGACCGGGGGAAGCGCCATCGACCTCGCCGCCTGTGCCATCGGAGGCTCGCGCATCCCGTCCGATTGGAGGCCGATCCGCGATTGGTTCGCGGCCCGCGGCTGGTGCGAGCCATTCCGGCCACGGCACGGCGATGCCCGCCCTTCACCGCCCGTGGCGCGCCCTGCACCTGTCCGACCCATCCCCGAGGCGGAATACCCGCCAGAGGGGCCGCTGCGGGCCTTGCTGGGCGCCTGCCGCCCCGTGGCCCACGTCCCAGCCGTGGCCGCGTGGTGCTCCGGGCGCGGGCTCGACCCAGCCCACGTCCCGGCCGCGGTGCTGCCCGACGTGTATCCGTGGCCCGGCTGGTGGCGCCACGATGCGCGGACGTGGCGGATCGTGATCGGCGCCGTGGATAACCGCGGCCACGTCAGAAGCCTCCACGCGCGGGCGACGGTCGCAGGCGCGACGCCGAAAACGAAGTGGCCGGCGGGGTGCAAGGCTGGTGGCCTGCTCTTTGCCGATCCGTGGCGAGGCCGGGCGCTGCTTCGCGGTGAAGCGCCGGGCGTCCAGCGCGTGATCGTCTGCGAAGGAATGACCGACTACCTCGCCATGTGCCTTGCGATGCGCCAGCACGCGGGCACGGCCGTGCTGGGCGCGACCTCCGGTGGGTTTGGCGCGCTGGCGGACGTTCGCTGGCCTTTGGACGTGCGCTTCTGGTGCGCGGCCGACGAGGACGAGGCTGGAGAGAACTACGCGCGCGAAATGGCGGCGGCGCTCGGGACCGGCCGAGCCGTCTATCGGGTGCGCCCGCCGCGCACCATCGGGGCAACGTGAGCACGCCGAACGATCCGACGGACACGAGGCCACCGAAGCGTGCTGATATGGCCGATTTCTTGCAAGCCGGCGGCAACATCGAAGATTTGATGGCCGAGGCCGAGCGTAAGCACATCGTCGTCTACACCCCGGCGCTGGTCCGCGACAAGGCGACGTGGGCGCTCTCGGAGCTGGCCCGGATCACCGTCGCCATCGAAGCGGCACAGGACGCCGCCGAGCGTGGGCGCCTCGCGGCCGAACTGCACGATATGGCCCTGCTCGACGGGATCGGCGCGGCGCTCTACCACGAGGAGAGCGCGGTCAACGCGGCCGTCGCGAAGCTGTCCGCGTTCCGGGGCGTGAAAACGGCGGTGGACAAGGCGCTGGTCACGGCCCGGAAACGTCGCAAGGGGATCGAGTCCGCGTTGCAGAGCGACGTGGACGTGGCCAGCTACGAGCCGGTGCTGGTGACGCTCCGGCAGATCGCCAAGACGAGCGGCCTAGCTCCGCAGGCACTCAACCCGCACGGGTGGCGCTGCGATCCCGGCGGCGTGTGGGCGGTGAGCGTGAACAAGGACGGCGAGGAAATCGTGCGGAAGGTCGGAAACCTCCCGCTCATCGTGAGCGGCACGGGCGTGGAGACCAAGGGCGAGGGGGTGCTGACCCTGCGATGGCACGCGCTGGGCGCGTGGCGCGAGCTGGAGATTCCGCGGAAGGCGGCGCTGGTGGCGCGCGACCTCGCGCCTTTCGCTGGGATGGGCCTGCCGGTGAACAGCACCAACGCCGGGGAACTCGTGGCCTACCTCGACGCCTACCTCGCTCGGAACGAACCGATCCTGCCCCGCCGGCAGGTGGCGACGACGCTCGGATGGAAGGCAGTCACGCGCGCCGGCCAACCCGGAGGGCGTGTGTTCGTGCTGGGCGACCGCTCGCTCGGGGCGGAGGGCGAGGAGCCGGTCAACGTCGCGACGCATACCCTCCGCGACTACCCGCTCTCCGCCGGCTACCGGGCCGGGGGAACACCGGAGGGATGGAAGGCTGCGCTGGCGACCGTCAAAGATCGCAAGGCGCTGGTGCTCGCGCTGGTGGCCTCGTGCGCGGCTCCGCTGATCCGGATCATTCCGTCCGCGCCGAACGCGATCCTCGACTTCGCGGGGCCGACCTCGCAGGGCAAGACCACGGCGCTGCGCTTCGCCGCGAGCGCGTGGGGGATGCCCAACGAGCGCGACGAGCACGGGATCGTCGGGAGTTGGAACGCGAAGCCGACCTATCTGGAGCGTGTGGCCGGGATGGTGCCCGACCTGCCGATCCTGCTCGATGATACGAAAAACCAGCAGGACAAGAAGATTCTCGCGGAGATCGTCTACGGCGTCGCCAGCGGCATCGGCCGGGGGCGCGGGTCCATCGTGGGCGTGCAGCCGACCGCCCGCTGGTACACGGTGCTGATTTCTACCGGCGAAAACCCAATCGTGTCGCACATGCGCGAGCACGGCGGGGGCGTGGCCCGCGTCATTACGCTGTGGGGCTCGCCGATGGGGCAGGAGTCCACCGAGAACGGCGACCTCGCGCGGGCGCTGAACCGGGCGGTCGTCGCCCACCACGGGCACGTCGGGCCGGCGCTAGTACGCCTGCTGCTCCGGCCGGGGGCGCCGGAGGCAGCGGAAGCGGCGTGGCACGGGCACCTTGCCGCGTGGAGCAATCTGGCGGGTGGGGACGCGGTGAACCTTCGCCGGGCGGAAACCTTCGCGCTGCTCTCGTGCAGCCTCGACCTGTTGCGGGCGCTGGGGCTCGATTTGTGCGATCCGCTCCCGTGGGCGTGGGCGCAGGTGAGCGGCGACGCCGACTCGCAGGGCAAGGCGGACGTGAACGCCTTGATCGATGCGTGGAGCTGGGCGGTAGCGAACCAAGGCCAGCTCGACAGCCTGCCGGCCACGCGGCACCCGCCGAATGGCGGCTACATCGGCCGGGCTGGGCGGTCGAAAGAGGGAGAGGACTACGCCATCGCCTTCGGTGCCGCGGCGCTGAAAAAGCACCTTTCGCGCGAGGGATACGAGCCGGATGCGGTCGTGCGCCGATGGGACGAGCGCGGGTGGGTCACGCGCGGGGAAAAATACAACCGGGAGAAGGTCGTCAAGGTCGCAGGGGCGTGCTGCCGGTGCGTCTGCGTTCGACTCGCCGGGTTGATCGAGGCCGGATGTATCGGAGAAACGGGGGCGGCAGACCTGTGGCCGCCGCTGGAGAAGCCGGCCGCTAGCGAGGGGCAGGAAGGCGCTCCACCGCACCGGGACGAGGATCGCTGGAGCCGGGACTAGCTCTGGCCGGGCGTGGAGCCCTACCGCAAACGCCGCTTGTTGCCGGAGAGCCCGAGAAAGCGCAGGAGCGCGTTCCAGAGCGCCGCGACCGCATCCAGTAGGCCGCTCGACTGCTTCCGTACCGGCCGCGCCGTGGAGGACGCCACGGCCTGCGTAGGCGCCGCCGAGCGTTGCTCGATGGCTGGCGGCAACGTCACGGGCTCGGGCTCGCTCGCCTCGACCGCTGGCCGCGATGGCTCCGCTTCCACGTCGGCCTGCGCCTCTTTTTCCGTGCTGACCACGCGCAGCGGTCGGCCACCGGCGGCCGAGGGCTCCGGGGCTTCCGCTGCCGCGAGGTCGGCCGCGGTCAACAGCGATGAGCGGGGCGACAAGGCCGCGACCGCCGCCGCTTGTCTCGCGCGCTCGGCGCTCCCGTCCGCCTTGGCGACTTCCTCTGCCAGCAGGAGCGCCCCCGGCGGGCGCACGGGCTCGGGAACGGAAGATGGCACGAGCGTGGGAGGCTCGCGTTCCTTGCGAGAGTCCACGACGACGGCTTTCTGGCTGGGTTTTTTCGTTGCCATCCTGTAACATGACCCGCTAGGCAGATCAGCGCAAGTTCAGGACGGGTAGCCCCGGTCAACGCCCCGCGCGAAGTTTCTCCGCATCGAGGCAAAGCACCGATACATCGAGTCCTATCCGTGTTTCACCGTTGCCACGGACGTAGAGTATGAGCTGATCGCCCGCCTGATGGGGAATGGGCGCGCCGGGCGTCCATGCGTAGCGGCGCGCGGAAGGATTCGACCACGCGCCGAGCAGGCCGAGCTTCCAATAGCTCGCGTTGATGCGTAGTTCGATGTCGAGGTCGTCGGCCGGGCCGGCGGCGAGCACGCGCAGGCCAACCAGCGAGCCATCGACGTAGGCCACGCTGCTTCTCCACGCCTCCGACCCTCGCACCTGACTCGCATCGAAAGGCAGCCGGTAGGCCCGGTCGAAGGGTACGTCGTGGGCATGGAGATCGATTTCCTCCGCGAGCGCCGCTGCGAGCGAAGCGCAGGGCAGAGCCCGTGGCAGGTGGCGGAGTACGGCCACGCGATCCGCGTCGAACATCGCGAGGGCCGTGGGCTCGTCCACCAGGTCGTCCACCACCACGGCGGGCAGGTGCGCGAGCAGCGCTGGCCGGGCGAGGAGCGTCAGCTTCACGGTGGCCGGGGCGAGCCAGCCGACTTGCCCGGCCTGGAGCGCGTTTGCCGGGTCGGCCTCCGCGACGGCGCGCTTGGCGAGGTCGGAAAGCGACTGAAACACCCGGTCGTCGCCGAGCGCCCACGCTGGAAACCGGCGGGCGAGGGCGTCCACCACGGCCGGGCTCGCGACCTTGCTGCCGAAGATGACCGCCGCATCGGTCGCGTCGAGGTCGGGCAGGCTGGCGGCGGAAACGAGGTCGGCGTCGAGGCGGCCGACCAGGGCGCGGAGGATGGCATCGGTCATGGTTGAATGTCCTTTTTGGAAAGAGTGGACAACGGCGGCGGCGGCTCAGTCTGCCAGCGCCAGCGGTGAAGTGTGACGGCCGCACACTCGGCACCAACGGGACACGGGCGCAGCAAAAAAAGGCTGGAGCCCTGCGGAGGAATCTGGCCGGGCGTGCCATCCGGCCGGTTGTAGGCCACCCGCCCGAGCGAAAGCACCAGAGCGCCCGGATATGACGCAAGGCTCCACCACCAGTTTGTGTCGGTACATTCCGGCACTAACATATAAAGCTGGTGCAACCGTGGCAACTCGCACAACGCCCTTCGCGACCACGCACCCGTCCCGGTCCTGCCACCGCCACACGGCGGGTTGAGCCAAGCGACCGGGCGATCCGTCAGCGGCAACCACTCGGACGCCTTTCTCCGGCGTTCCCACCACGGGCGCGGATCAAGGCCGTCCTCCGCAGGGGACAGCCACCCGTTGCCGCCGAGCGACACCGATCCATCCGTCGCCGCCGCGTCGAGGTCGGGCGCGCCGTAGGCGCCGAAAATGGCCAGCGCGAGCGCGGGAGGAGTGCGCCAGAGCGTCTTTTCCGTCGATGGCGTGTCGGAGCCGCCGGGGAGCTTGCCTCCGCTCATTCGCCACCTTCCGGCAGTTCCACGCGGAGAGTGTCACCGTCGAGGAGGGCGACGTTGGCCGTGAGCGCGGCGGCGTCAGCGGCGGCCTGCCCGGCGTCGCCAGTCTCGCGGTGGCCCATCTCTCCGCTTGCCGCCGTCCACCACCCATTCTCGGGCAGCAACCGCCCGTAGACGACGTGAGCGCGTGACATCGACCCAGCCGCGAGGAGCCGCGCATCGCAGGCCCACGGACGGAGAAGCG
>ERZ1292623.2005-Hain-H51-01um-R1-2005-length-18826-cov-4_pt1 | contig 14589 bp, 27 predicted proteins | sample MGYA00564398_ERZ1292623 | MGnify/ENA primary metagenome ERZ1292623 (study PRJEB36523, sample SAMEA6512633) | groundwater metagenome | collected 2019-01-07 | study: AquaDiva: Metagenomics assemblies of 32 groundwater samples
TGGGCTGGGACGGCATCGACGGCTACCAGATTTCAGGCCTGGACACCTACAACAGCATCTCGGGCCTGTACTGGTATCGCGTGGCCTCTGCCACCGCGACGGGCATGACTTCGACGACGGAGTTCGATGAGGTATTCGTCGTTCCCGCACGAGCTGGCCTGCCGAACAGCGGCGTGCTGACGCAGGCGACCAACTTCACCAACCGATTCCGCGCCGGGGGACTGAGCGCGGTGGTGGAGTTCAAGCGCGAAAACGGGCGGATTACGTGGTACCCGAAGTACGCCATTCACACACTCGGAGGGGTGTTTGCGATGGCGCTGACGCCGGGGCCGATGGCAATCAGCAACTCCGGCGCAAACCTGCTGCTGTTCGGGAGATACAGCCAGTGGGTCTGCGCCGAGTCGCCTTCGCACGACCCCTCGGCCGCGCGGAGACCTGACCTGGCGATCGGCTCGACCACTGTAGCGATGCCGGTGCTTTGCGTGCGGAACATGCGACTTGGCGATCCGCGCAGGTTGACGCATCTGCAAGCGGCGATGATCAACGGCCCCTTCTTCCAGCCTACGGACCAGATCGACCTCGTGTTGCAAGCGGACGAGTGGAAGCAGTGGGAGGCCAAACCTTCACGCGGAGCTCCGGCGCACTGGGATCTGGATCACGTCTTTGGAGATCATGCCGAAACGCACCTGTGGGCGGCGGTGAAACTCGACTCCGCCACCCGCTCGGCGGCGCCGTACATCTCGATCGGCATCCTTGAACACGAGGACAGGGGCGAGCCGTACACCTCACTGGCGCAGCATGCGGCCACGCCTAACCCGGAGGTCACGTGACCCCGGAAGAAGCGGCGGCGAAGCATCCGCGTCGGGCGCTCACGGATGACGACGCGCGCCAGATCATCAACCTGTTCACGACGATGGACGAAGCGCAGAAGGCCGAGCTGTGGAACGTCCTCAGAGGCCGTGCGCTCAAAGAGATTGACGACTACACCAAGACCCGCATCCTCACCAACGGCGAACCCGTCACCAATCTCGGCGACGGTACGCGGGTCGGATTCGAGACGGAATCCTACGCCGACATTCTGAACTTCCGGGGCGCGGTAGCGATCAACGCGCGCGAGAACGGACGGCAGTTCGACATCTCGCTCGGCGCAGGCGCGGATTGCATGTTCGACTACCTCGTATCGTCGTGCTGGGCGGCGGAAGTAGCGGCAGGCCGCGGCGTCGAGGGGCAGACGGAGACCACACGCTCGGGCTGCACATACAAGATCTACAGCACGATTCAGGGTGCAGCCACGGCAGCCGCGACCGACTTCCCGGTGGGGGCGGGCGTAACAGAGACGACGAACATCCGTGTGGCGGTGATCTTCGTCTGCGCGGGGCCATCGGGACAGTACACCGAGACGGTCACGGCCACCGTCGCGCTCAACATCTTCGGCTCCGGCGCGGACAGCGTGACGTGGATTCCTGCCGCTGGCGCGGGCAACTCCTGCATCGAGTTCACGGCCGCGACAGGGCAGGGGCGTTCGCGAATCACGGGGTTCGCCTTCCACCCGTCCACGTCGCAGTACGGCATCTTCATCACCGCGCCCGGCAACGGCTTCTTCTTCGACATCTACGGCAACCGCTTCATGGAGACGACGGTTGCCACGGCCGGGATCAGCGTCCAGTGCGCGGTGGGGTCTGTCACGGGCTCGTACGCCGCGATTCACGACAACGTGTTTGCAGGGACAGGGCAACACGTCACGACGAACCGCCAGTCGCATATCTACAACAACCGCTTCGTCGATGGCTACGTGACGATCGGTGGCAGCTCGTGCCGCGTGACCGATAACCACTGGGAAGATAGCCCAAGCGCCAACGGGGCCATCGTCATCAGCGTCGATCCGATCGGGTGCCTGATCGCTCGCAATCACTTCTTCACCGGCAACGCAGGTAGCATGGCGGCCGGGATCGTCCAGACGACGTATGCCAGCATCGCCGCCGATACGGACATCTCGCTATCGATCATCGACAACGTGGTGCATCCGTCATCGCCGGGCACGAACTGCGAGTTTTTCAACGCCAGCAGCATCACGTCCAACAGCGGCCGCGCGCTGTACGTCATTCGCGGCAACGACGTGGACTTCACGAGCGCCAACACGTCGGCGGTGTTGATCCGCGCGCCCTCTGCCACAGCCAGCGGCAACACGTTCTGGGACGTGCAGGACAACGCGATGATGATGGGGGCGACCGACCCCCTGCCGACACTGTTCGACACCTACCCGGACGAGATGCACCTGACGCAATCGGGGAACGTGGTCTACGGCGGCTCGACCGGCGACACGCTGGAGACGGGGAAGCTCGCGTTGATCCATAAGGGCACGACCGCCGCAGGCGGCTCGACCGTCGATGTTGCCTCGATCTGGTGGCCTGCGTTCCACTTCTACTCCGGCTCGACCCTGGTAGCGGTGGCGCAAGGGACGTACGAATACCCCGGCGCGACCGCAAGCGGCACGTACTACGTGTCCGTCAACTCAAGCGGGACAGTGACGGCCACGGGTGGCTCTTTCCCTGCTGATGAATTGCCGCTTGCGACCGTCGTGTTTGAGACCGTGGCGAATGCGGTAACGAGCGTGGTCAACGTCGTGCATCTGTTGCAGCGCGCCAGCGGCGGCGGCGTCCCGGCCAGCGCCAGCGAGCCCTACGTCACCATCGGCAACAGCGCGGACCTCAGCGCCGAGCGGGCACTGACGATGGGCCGCAACATGTTCGGCACGGACGGCGGTGCGAACGGTGCGTACACGCTGGACTCGTGGCTTGAGGGTGCGGTACTGACGCCTGCCGTGGGTGTGCTGACGCTCGGCACAGACGGCGATGTGTTCCACGTCGCAGCGGGCAACTTCGCCACGATCGGCACACCGACGCGGCAGACGCTTGTATTGCTGGTGTTCGATGGCGTGTCGGTGCTGACGCACGGCACCGACCTCATCTTGCAAGGTTCGGCGAACTTCACGACCGCGGCGGGCGATGCCGTTCTGCTGTTTTGGGAAGGCGGCACAGTCTGGCGTGAAGTCAACCGGCACATGGCGGGCAAGTTCTACCTGGGGCTATTTGCCGGTATCGCTACGGCACCGATAGTCATCTTCGACGAGAGCGGCGGGGCGTACGACGGAATCTACTACGACCGCCCGACTGACACATTTCAATTCCTCATCAGCAATACCGCTGCTGCGTTATTGAAAGCTGCTGGTCTGGCAGTGTCCGGATTCGTTCGCGTTGGGGCGAGTAGCGACCCAACGAACACAACGGGGGGCGACCTGACGGCCACACGGCTGATCGTCCCTAACGCGGCAATCCTGCACTCCGCGATCACGCAACTGGGTGGGCCGGTCGTCATCCCTACAGGCGGCAAGATCCTATTTTCCGATGCAGACAACTCGAACTACGTAGGATTGAGATCACCCGCCGTCGCGCCCGCAGCGAATCTCGTCATTCATCTGCCGTCAGATACCCCAAGTGCCGGTGAGCTCCTGAAAGTGACGGCGTTCTCTACACCGGACATCACGACGGAATGGGCGGCCAGAACAGCGTTAGTCGTCGGGCAGGTTGATGTGACCGTGGCGAGCGCGTCTGTCCCGTACATCCTCGTCGGGCCGATGCCCGCTGCCGGAACGATCTCCGCCATCTACGCGAAGCTCGGCGAGAACAAGACGAACGGCGCGACTTCATCGATCTTCGACGTACACAAGATCGCGGCTGCGGACATCAACACGGATGGTCAGGGCACGACCATCTACACGACACAGGGCAACCGTCCGACCATCGCCAACACGGAGATGGGCATCACCGCGACCGCTCCCGACGTTACGGCGTTCGCAGTCGGCGATTGGTTCGCCTTCTACACCGACCAGGCAGGCACGACAGCTACGGTGGCGACGGTCTCGTTGAAAGTGGCCTACACATGAGCCTGCGAGCGATTACGGAAGCCAACGCACAGGCGTTCATCGATCGCATCGAGGCGGAATCGCTCAACGCCGGTTCGCCGTTCAAGTTCGCACTCAACGGGGTGCTGTCGTCGCTAGGCGCGGGTGATGTGATCCTGATCGACGACGGCATCGGCGGCGGGACGCAGCCGCATCGCGTGGCGATCTGGCTGCACCGCGAGCCTGACGACCCTACCACAGTCTACCTGCCGCACTTCTGGTGTCCGTCTACGCGCGTGCTGGAACTGTTCGGCAAGGTCTGCAACCTGCTGATCGCTCGTGGCTTCGCGCGGGCGCGCTTCGACGCATCGATGCCTGTAGGCGCGCGGGCAAAGGTCGTCATGGGGCTATCGACACCTGACCCTGATGGGTTCTATTCCGTGTCGCTTGCGGTTGCGCGGCAGAGGCTCACCGCACTCGGGGTGCCCTGATGGCCTTTGTCCAGTACCCGATCTTCACCGGGGAGACGCAGGACATCGTTGCAGACGCCAGCAGCCTGCAAACGGGCACGACGGCTTGCTCGATTGACTCAACAGCCGCACGCATCCACACCGGGACGCGCTGTATTAAGTTCCCGCTGGCGACGAACGAGCAGCGAGCGATCATTCTCTGTGGGCAATCCAATTCTACCACCACGTTCACATCGATGGTTCAGGGCAGTGCGTCAAGCAAAGACGGCATCTTCGTGTTCTCGGGAGTCTTTGGCGTCAGCGCCCAGCCGGGCACCGGGCAGATTGCCATTCTCTCCGATGGCGTACAGGGTACGACCAAGCGCTACATCCGAATTGGCGATACGGGCGGTACAGACACAAAGCTCCGCCTCTACGACCTGAGCGGCAACCAGATCGGCCCCGCCTCCACAACTGCGATCTCTATGTCGGGCATGACCGAAGTGGCTGTTGTATACGACTCCATCTACCACATGCGCGGTACCGGGACCTCGGCGACGGTGTTCATCAAGGTCTACATCGATGGCGTGGAGGAGATCGCGTTCGACAGCGGCCTGACGTTCGCACAAATATTCACGATGGCGGGCCTTCCATATTTTGGGGAATACACAGCGGCCGCAACCAACCGTGGCGCTGACCTCTACGGCGACAACATGACGATCCGCAGCAGCATCACGCTTGGCGACTCGCCGCATCTTGCCGCATTTCCGCGTTTCAAGGGATACGGTGGCGCAGCGTGGACTCCAACGAAAGAAGGCAACTCAATCCAGTGGACGGGCGTTGGTGCGGCCACTCCGAACACCGACCAGAACGTAGACGACTTCCCGCATGACGGCGACACGACCGGCCTCGACTGCGCAACGATCAACTTCAAGCACCTGTTCCGCTGGGGCGATGGCACGACCTCGTTCGCGGATGTGCTGCCTGACCCCTGTACGGTCGAGAACGTCGAGGGGCGATTCGTTCACCGTCTGACTGGCGGCGGCAAGACGGGTAACGACTACCTGCTCCGGCTTGCGGGCTCAGAAGTTATCTACTACGTGGCATTGACGCCGGGCACATCATTCGTCGGTAACCTCTGTGAGCCCACCTTCGGCACTGATCGCCCCGGTGGCGGGACGTGGACGCGCGAGGACTTCGACCTCGAAAACGGCACATCGACCGCTACCGACGCGACGACGATGACGGACTCGGGGGCGACGTGGGATATCAACGGCTTCGCGGGCTTGGCTCTACTCTGCGGAGCCAGCACGGCGACGATCACGAGCAACACAGGCACGGTCATCACGCATGGTGGCTGGACGGGCGGCACGCCATCGGCTGCGAGCGCCTACATCGTCGCCTGTAGCAAGCTGCAATTCGGCGTCCAGAGTTCGGCGTCAGCAACGGTCAGTTGCCGCGTGACCTCGATCCCGGGGCCAGTCGTCACGGTCTACACGGCGAGCCTGCCGCTGGGCAGCAGCCCGCCCATCAGCGCCACGCTGATGACCCGCCGCAACCGGCATGTGCCGCCTCAGCCGATGCAATTCAAGCCGTTTGTGCGGCAGCCCTACATGGGAGTATTCGCCCAGCCGATCGTCGTGGGTACACGGCGACGTTACGGTGCTATCATCTAGCCAGACAGGAGAACAGACATGGCGACACTCAGCGGGTACATGGTCTTTGAGCAGGCGGATGGCTTTCAGTACAGCCTCAACTTCAGCGCCGCGATCACGACCGCGAAGGTGCTGATGCAACTGCAATTCACGTCGGCGATGAGCGGCGAGATCGTCGAGATCGCCGTGGACGGGCAGTCGGACACGGCGGACGCGATGGAGATCGTGGTCGCCCGCTACAGCGCGGTGTCGTCCTCGGGCACATCCTTCACCCCCATCGAGTTGATCGAGAACGGCCCCGCCTCGACGACGACCAACGCCACCAACGGCACGGGCGTCGTGTTCACGACAGAGGGGACGCAGACCGACATCCTCTTGCGGCGTGACGCGAGCGTGCAGGCCGGCGGCGGCTTCTACTGGTCACGCGGCATGGGCGGCGCGAAACCGACGCGCCTCTACCTCGCCGCCAGTGGCATCGTGGGAATTAAAAGCAACATCACTATCTCGTAATGTTTACGTGCTAGTGCTACATCACGATTACATAGCAGCGCCGGGGAGCGATAGAAGGGCACGATGGATGGTGAGAGAAGTCAAGCACACGGACGCAATCGAGCAGGCGAAATTCCTCGCGCTGTTGCCTGAACAACAGGCACTGATGATCTGGCTAAACGGCAATGAGACGAACGGCGCCGTAGCCGATGCACTCCGGGACATCGCCGCACTGGCGTTCGATATCCACCAGCATGACGCTCGGCTGACAGCACTTGAACACTGGCAGATCAAGGCGGCGTCCGTGATCGGAGCAAGCATCATCGCGGCGCCGTTCTTCTTCTACGGACTGACGAAAGCGTTAGGAGGCTGATCATGCCGAAGTGGGTTCGTGACCTGGCCATCGCGGCGCAACCGATCGTGGTCGCCGTGGGCGCGGTGCTGGTGAAGGCGACGACTGATCAGGAGTTCACCACGGCAACGTGGTGGCTGCTCGGGTCTGGTCTCGTGACCGGGGCGCTGTCGATGTACCTTCACTTTTTGACGGCGGCGACGACGAAGCCGTGAAGCCGCGCAACGAACGGCGGATCAGCGTGCCGTGCGTGGACTGTGGCAAGATGCACATGGTCGAGCGCACGGTGCCGCGGCCACGCTGCGCGAAGTGTGCCCGCGCCGTGAGCCGGTTCAACGGCAAGAGGCTCCCTCGTGGATAGCGCGTGGCAGGCGGGGGTGATCGCGCTGGTTTGGTCAGTGTCGCTGTTCCTGATCACGTTCACGATCTACCTGTGGACGGAGATCGTGACGTGGGTGAGGGTGCATCTGTGATCCCCAACCTGCTCAACGAGAACCGCTCGCGCTGGCGCGTCGTCATCGTGTATGACCGCGCCTCGTACGTGTACGACCGGTGGGAGCCGGAGCAGGCGCACGCCAACATCTCGGCGCTGTCGCAGTTCTACGAGGAGCACCCGGAGTACGCCGTCTGGCCCGTGCAAGTGGAGTCAAAGGCGGTGCATCAATGAGACTCAGCGAGCGCGGCCTTGCATTGATCGGCGAGTTCGAGGGCTTCTCGCCCACCCCCTACGACGACCCCGCCGGACACTGCACGGTCGGCTACGGCGAACTGCTGCACCTCGGCCCATGCACGCCGGAGGAGCTGGCGCGTCTGCCGATCACGGAAGCACAGGGGCTCGCGCAACTGGCGGTGAAGGCGCAGCACTACGGCGATGCCGTCGAGAGCATGTCGCGGCTGCTCAATCAGACCGAGTACGACGCGCTGACCTCGCTCTGCTACAACATCGGCGTCGGTGGCTACGCGCGGTCGAGCGTGCGGGCGGAGGTGAACAGCGGCGGCAACGTCTGCGCAGAACTGCGGCGGTACGTGAAGGGCACGAACGGCGTGACATACCCCGGCCTTGTGCGGCGCCGGGAAGCGGAGTGCGCGCTGTTCATGGAACCAGTAGAGGAGGAGGCAATGACCGAGGATGAACGCGCGGCCTTCGCCGCGATGCTGGCGCAGTTGGGTGAACTCGGCAAGAAGATCGACGACCTAGCGCGGCTGATGGCGTTGAGCCTGCCACTGATCGCGACTGGGGACCTCGCCCAACTGCGATACATTCTCGCGTACCTCGCAGCAGTTGGAGACAAGTGATGAACCTGATCCGCAAGATCGTGAAGGAAGTCGTCATGGCTCCCGTCAACGTGGCGAAGGGCGTCTACGACGGCATCGACGAGACTGTGAACGGCCCCAAGCCCGAGAAGCCGAAAGGAGGCAAGTGATGGGACTGACACGGCTCTCGATCGGGCAACTGGTCCACGCTCGCGGCATCCGGCTGCTTGACGAGACGATCGCCAACGACCCGCAAGCGCGGCGGAAGTCGGTGCGCGCGGAGCTCGACCTTGCGCGTGAAGCCATCAATGACTTCCTGCACTGCTGGCTGGATGCGAACACCGCCGCGAACTCGGCGGACCCTGCTCTCTCGCCTGTCATGGATGCGCTGATCAAGAGCGTGGACGGCACGCCGCACGAGGGCCGTATCCCCGGCGTCGGCGAAGGGTGGGACTGGTACAACCACGGCGTCATCCAGCGGCCTCGTGACGGGCGGCTGGCGGCGAGCGGGTGGGTGTCGTTTCAGGAGAACGCTGCGGGCAATCCCGGCGGGCTGTCGATCGAGACCCGTAACTTTCAGCAGTGGGCGCTCGACGGCTCGAACAAGTGGATCAGGCTCACGGGCGAGATCAAGGGCTCGCAGATCCACCCGTTTCCCCCGCACGAGGGCGGCGTTATCGGTGACATGGGCACGGGGCCGGTGTTCACGATGCCGAGGCACGGCGTCGGCTCGCAGATGTGGTCGTGGCAGCACACGCTCCCGGCAGGAACACAGGGCGTCGTCACGCTCATGGAGGTGCGGCTCTGGCCGAACATGCTGCCGTACACAGTGGATGCCACGCGGCTCCTCGTAGCAACGGGTGGTGATTGGTGGCCGGTCGCAGGCTCCACAGGCGGCAACCTCGGCGCGATGGTTGGGCGCTACATCGCGCCGACGCTGGAGTGGCGCTGGTGCGGGGCCAGCTCGCTCCCGCCGCAGGTGTTGCGTGACCACCCGCTGGTGCTACCCTAATGCGCGATGATTCACCGCTACACATACCTCGACCCGAACCTCCGGCAAGCCGTCTACGACTATGACGGCTACCGCTGTCTGCATTGCGGCAACGGCGAACTGACGCTCGACCACATCAAGCCGCGCGTTCTCGGCGGGCCAGATGCGTTCGAGAATCTACAGACGCTTTGCCGTTCGTGTAATTCGCGGAAGGGTTGCGCGCCCTATGTGCTCCCGGTTCAGGAAAAGAAACCGAAGGCTCCGAAGATCGTCCCAATCGGCTGGCACCGAGTAGACGCCAAGGCCGTCCGGGCACCTAAGCCCAGCGCGCCGACACGACGAGGGAAGAAGCTACAGCGACGGCGCTACTGGGCGATGATGATGCAGAAGCACCCGGCCATTTTCACCCCTGAACAGCCGACCTACCGCCGGACTGAACGGCTACGGCTACGTGCGCTGCGTCCAATGGTGGAATCCGTTTGCGTACTAGAATCGCTCCCCGTTGCGTGACCACCCGCTGACGGTGGTGTAGACTGAGGGCGGATACCCTTTGAGGGCGGTCGTAACGGTCAGGGTGTGCCTGCGGGGGAAGCTACGAGGAAGCCCCGCCCAGCCTTCGGGAGGCCAAGCGTAGCGACCAGACCGCCACACGAAAGGCAGCGCCGTCCTTCGGGGCGGCGTTGCTGTTAGAACCCCCCACAGCACGCCACAGGAACGCGCTAGGGTGGCGTTACGCCCGCTCCCGCCCCTCGGTGCCGATCAGCCCTGAGCAGCACGCTACGGGGCTTGACAGCCGCCGCGGCTCCATGAGAAGATGAGCGCACGAACTACGGATGTTCAGGGAGGGTCACATGAAGCGCTAACCCCGCCGCAAAAGAGAACTTGAGGAGCCGCTCGCATTGGGCGGCTTCTGTGTGTCCCGAAATTGGGGGATTGACTTTCTCCCCGGCATAGTCCAAACTGCCCATATGGACAAGAAGGTGCTGATCCCCGAGGACGTACACCGGGCCGCGAAGATAGCAGCCGCGAAGGCTGGCATCCCGTTGCAGGTGTTCGTGTCTCAGGCGGTGGCGAACGCCACGCGACCGTACTTGGTCGAGGAACTTGCCGCCGTCAAGTAAGTAAGAAAGCCCGCCGCGTGAACGGCGGGCCAGCAGGCACGGAAGGAGTCTAACGACCATGCCTACACCAGATTCTACACCAGAAGCCGCACCACAGCACACACCGGGGCCGTGGTTCAGCGACACGAAGTATCCACTACAAGTCGTCTCGCTCGATGGTGTGTTCGTCGCGCAGGTAATGAGCAGCGAGCCAGACCGCGCACTCATCGCCGCCGCGCCCGACCTGCTGGCGGCACTAGAAGCGATCCTCGAACAGAGCCACGACCCCGCTATCGAGCGATTGGCGAAGGCCGCAATCGCCGCAGTTCGAGGGGAGGCGCAGTGATGCCCTGGGCGGACATGAACCCGGCCGAGTTCTGGCTGATTGCCGGCCCGCTGATGGGGCTGGCGTTCGTGGTGCTGACGTGGCTAGGCGAGAGGACGGGGCGATGAAGCGTGCTCGCCCACCGCGCTATTTCTTGGAGTTCATCCCCATCACAGCGGCATCTAACCCTGCGTATGATCCAGCCGATCCCGATCCCTGGTGCATGTACGTGGACGCGCCGACCAAATCCGAAGGCGAGAAGCGCGCACACGAACACCTTGCGGCAGGGACGATAGGTTGCCGCGTCCACCTCTACCAACGATCCGAGTTCATTTACCGCCCCGAGGACGGGTCATGGGACTACTCATCTGAGAAGGTTGCCACCTTCCGGGATTCCGAGGTGATGCGATGACAGACACCATGAGCGACGTGATGGCCGGAGCGTTCGGCCGCGAGGGCGGGTGCCTGAGCGGCGACCCCTACTGCTACCGCAACCGCCGCGGCTACGCGCCCACGCTCACGCTCTGCGCCGTCTGCCAGGAGCGGGCGGATGACGAGTACAGCGCCATCCACGACGGCGAGGAGGACGGCGATGCCGATCTTCCTGCTTAGGCTGACGATGCTGGCCGCCACGAGCGTCTGGACGGGGATGAACATCGAACAGCACGACTGGTACTACTTGACCATCAGCAGCGTGTTCGCGGCGTGGAACTTCGTGGCCCTGACGTGGAGGGAGTTGCGATGACGACTGACGCGCACCCCGACGTACGCCCCGGCACGATCCCCCCTTGGGCTCTGAGAGTCGCCTACGACGGCGAGGAGTGGCTGGTGCTCATGGACGTTGACCAGCAGGTTGCAGCATCCAAATGCGCGCAAGGATTCGGTGGTCACTGGGCTCGCTATACCGTCGCTGTCGAGGTGGCATTACCACTGGACTGCGGTTGTGTCGCTGGTGGTGGGCGTGATGAATGGAGTGGCGACGACCTCGCCGAAGCGCACGCAGCCTTCGACCGCATCGAGGCAGAGTGGAGGGCACGCCATGACGACGAAGGATGAACGCGCGTACCAGGCCGCGTACCGCGAACTCTACAACCGTGAGGTGGTGATCTGGCACAACCACGACGGCGAGTCCTACCGCCTGCGCGGCTGCACCACCTGCAAGGGCTCCCGCGAGGCGCTGAGCCCCACCGAGACGTACACGAAGCGCGTCAACGGCGCATGGGTCGATGTCCGGTGCGTCATCACTTGTCCCGACTGCGAGGGACAGGCGGGCAACCCGATTGACCTGATCAATGTCGTGCCGGGTCTCCACGCAAGCGGCGATCAAGTACCCGCCAGTGGCTACCCGACCAATCACCCGCAGGGCGAATGCTTCCCGTGCTCGGGCGTGCGAGGGCCGAAGCCGAAGCGGGTGCGCGAGATGGCGGGCAGCGGATTGAGGGGCGGAAAGTGAGCAACGAACCGACGAACAGCAAGTCCAAGCACGTGATGCTGACGCCCGATGAACAAGAGGCCTTGATGTACGACCTCAAGGATATGCGTCGTAGGTTCGACCTACTCTCGTCGCGGCTCGACGATATCGGTAATGGCATCGATGATCTGCTGTCCAATTGGGACATCGCCAATTGGGACAAGCCGCGTGGCAAGCCATGAACATCACCCGCACCGGCCCCGGCCGCTACACCGTCGAGAGCGAGAGCGTGCGCGGCATGGCGTACAGCGTGCAGGTAGCGGGCGAGCGGGGCGCTTGCGACTGCATCGGCTCAGAGGGCGCGGCGCGCAAAGGAAACCAGTGTAAGCACATCCGCGAGTGCATCGCGGAGGAGAGGAAGTACCCAGTGACGACCGAACAGAGCACCGCCATCACGAAGGCCGAGTACGCGCCCGTCGCCGTCAGTCCGCCGGCCTCGACGCTGCCGACGATGGACGAGATGAAGGTGATGGTGACCATCGCCAACAGCGTCTACAAGACGGCGGGCAAGTTGATCCCGGAGAACATCAAGACGAGCGAGGAAGCCTTTGCCATCATGCTGGCCGGGCACGAACTCGGCATCCCGCCGATGGCCGCGTTCCGCGAGATCTACATCGTCAAGGGCCGCACGTCGCCGAGCTACCGCGTCGTCGCGGGCCTCGTGCTCAAGGGTGACCCCGCAGCGCGTTTCGACTGGAAGGAGCGCACTGCCGAGCGGGCCGCCGTTCGGTTGACGCGCGGCAACGGCGCTTTCATCGATGTCGAGTACACGATGGAGGACGCGAAGCGCGCTGGCGTGGCGTTCAAGACGCGCAGCGGCGAGGACACGGTATGGGCGCAATTCCCCGCCGACATGCTGGCGAAACAGGCGGTCGTGCGCGCGTGCCGCCTCGCCGGCCCCGACCTCATCACCGGCATCGGTGCTGCCGTCAGGGGCGCACCCGCCGTCATGGCAGCGATCGAGGAGGCCACGGAGGAGGGCGAGATGCCCGAACTCGAAGCCACGCCCGAGCCCGCCGCCACGGTCGTCGTCGAGACGGTTCTGCCCGAGCGCGTCCAGGTGCAGAAGTTCCTACGTGATGCGCGCGAATCGTGGGACGAAGGAAGCCACCGCGCGATGTTGCAGGCGTTCAACGCAGAGTTCCCCGGCAAGCTCAACCGCGCAGGCGACCTGATGATTGGCAAGAGCAGCGATGCCGACGCCGTGACGATGCTGGCGTGGATCGCCGCCACGTACGGCGCACAGGAGCCCGAGTACGAGCGCGAGTCGGAGCTGGTGTGATGACCGACACACTGGAAGCCCGGCTGGCGGCAGCGGATGCGCCTTACCAAAGAGGGTCTAGCGAAGGGAGCGCGTATGGCATGAGGGACAACCGCAAGGGTCTGACTTCGAGAGTGCCGCCGGGGTTCGCCCCCGGCGCCCGCAGCCGGGGGGTTCCCTCACCCACCCCACCGCCCTCCGGCTGCTGGAACGTAAGCCAAGTCCGCAGGGAGGCGGAAGCCGATGAACCCCACCGACAAACTCAACCGCCTGTGGCAGCCGCGTGCCGTGCATCCTGACGCCCCTAGCGTGCAAGAGCACTACGCCGCAATGGAGCGGCGGTTTCGGGCGAAGGCCGACCGCCACTACCACGAACTCAACCACGCGGGCCAGTGGACCGTATCGCTGGCGCTGACGGCGCTTAGGAGAGAGAGCCGATGAGCATGACAGATGTGATCCCGTGGTTCCTGTCGGAGCTGACGGTGGTGACGATGACGCTGGCGGGAAACAAGAAGTAGTGCCCGGCTTCATGATGCAGGGGTTCGTGCTCATGGACATCGAAGTGTCGCGCGAGACGGTATGCGAGGACTACGACGATGACTGGCTCGCGCAGTACCTCTGATGCGGCCGAGGGCGCGAGCGAGTAACGCAGACACACCGCAGGGGGGTTCATATCATGGCCGTAGTAGCGATAGCGCAAGGATTCACGCTCGACACGTCTTTCCATTACGAGTGCGTGCTCGATGTAAAGGGCGCGCGCATGCGCTTGACCAAGCGCGAGGCGAAAAGATTGGCGCAACTTCTGGCGCGCTGGATTGAAGGGAATCCCGAAACCGAGAGCATGTGGCTGGTCAAGGTGCTGGTGCGCTGGGACACCGTGGAGGGCACGGTCGGCGTCGTAAGGGCGTTCATGCGCCAGCCCGACGATGGCAACATCGGATTCTGCCCCGTGTTCGACTCAAGGGAGGCGGCGGAGGCGTGGGCGGATGGCGCGGAGATCCAAGAGATTCGTGCGGTGCCCGCATGAACCCTACCGACAAGCTGGCCACGCCGTCCGTGCGTGAGCACTACCGGCACCAGGAGCGGCAGTTGCTTGACCGTGCGCTGTTCTACATCGCGCGCGACCTGCGGACGGCTGACGAGCGCGTGCCGCTGCATGCCGGGCTCGAAGCGATCCGGCGGGAGACGCAATGAGCCATCTGGTGGATCGCGCAAGGGAGCCGAAGGACACACTGCCGCCGTGGCGCTATGCCAGCGGGCAGAGCGTGGCAGTTGACGGCGTCGAGGCGGTCGTGATCGGCCGCAGTCGGCGGACGTGGATGCCCACGCCGCTCTACAAAC
>ERZ1292623.3048-Hain-H51-01um-R1-3048-length-14589-cov-9_pt1 | contig 14589 bp, 12 predicted proteins | sample MGYA00564398_ERZ1292623 | MGnify/ENA primary metagenome ERZ1292623 (study PRJEB36523, sample SAMEA6512633) | groundwater metagenome | collected 2019-01-07 | study: AquaDiva: Metagenomics assemblies of 32 groundwater samples
AAAACTGGATCGCGAGACTCAGTTCTCCGTGGAGGAAGCCGTTCGCATCACGACCCAAGTCGCCGACGCGCTCGACTACGCGCACCGGCACGGCGTGATCCATCGCGACATCAAGCCCGAGAACATCCTGCTGCACGACGGCCGCCCGATGGTGGCCGACTTCGGCATCGCGCTCGCCGTGAGTGCCGCGGCCGGCGGACGCATGACCGAGACCGGGCTGTCGCTCGGTACGCCGCACTACATGTCGCCGGAGCAGGCGACCGCCGAGAAGGAGATCACCGGTCGCTCGGACATATACTCGCTCGCGAGCGTGCTGTACGAAATGCTCGCGGGCAATCCGCCGCACACGGGTGCCAGCGCGCAGCAGATCATCATGAAGATCATCGCCGAGCCGGTGGAGGCGGTGACGAAGTTCCGGAAAGCCGTGCCGCCGAATGTTGCTGCCGCAGTGGGGAAGGCACTGGAGAAACTTCCGGCCGATCGCTTCGAGACTGCGAAGGCATTCGCCGAGGCGCTGGTGGACAGGACGTTCACGAGCGCGACGTACGTCGGTGACGCGGTGATCGGTGCCAGTCGTGCGCGTGTGTCAGTGCCACTTTTCGTGGGCGTACTGTCAGTGGCGGTTGTTTCGGTTGTTGCTGCTTTTATCGGCTGGCTGCGTCCGGAGCCGCCGCGCGACGTGAATCGGTTCAGTCTCTTCCTGCCCGACAGCCAGGAACTGACCGCCTTCTCGAATCAGCAACGCATTGCCGTCTCGCCCGACGGCCGGACAATCGTGTATGTGGGCGCTGGTGCGACGGCCGGGTCGACGCGGCTGTGGGTGCGTCCGTTGGGCCAGCTGCGCGCCACGCCAATTCCGGGCACCGAGGGTGGCATCAGCCCGGCGTTCTCGCCGTCGGGCACGACGATCACGTTCATGACGTCCGCGGTTCCACGGGCGCTCAAGACAGTTCCGCTGGGCGGTGGCCCGGTCTTGGAACTCACCGATTCCCTCGTGGACCTGGGCGGCGTGTCGTGGGGCAATGACGGGTACATCTACTACGATGGGCATCTCGACGGCGACGGTGTTGCCCGTATCCGCGAGACCGGTGGCAAACCGGAAGTCGTGTCCATGCCGGACACGGCTGCGGGAGAGACCTATCACAACATGCCCGCGGTGCTTCCCGGCGGCCGTGGACTGATAGTGAGTATTTCGCGGGGCGGCGTCACGTCCACGTTCGACGTCGGCGTTCACGATCTCCGCAGCGGCAAGCACAAGGTGCTGGTCCATGGAGTTGCAGGCCGCTATGTGTCGTCGGGTCACCTGATCTACGTCACCGACAACGGCATGCTGATGGCGGCGCCGTTCGACCTCGACCGGCTGGATGTCACCGGAGAGGCCGTGGCGCTGGAGAGCGAGGTGTCACTGCGCGGATCGAATCGCGTGGACCTTGGCGTGGCGGACAACGGCCTGCTCGTCTACACGTCGGGAGCGGTGACCGGCGCACAGCGCGAACTGGTTTGGCTCAGCCGCGAGGGTGTGCCCACGCCGGTTGATCCGGGCTGGGTTGCGGTGTTCAGCGGTCGGCCGGTGGTATCGCCGGATGGCAAGTGGGCGGCGGTAGCGATCGGCATCGGCAACTCGCGGCAGATTTGGGTCAAGCAACTCGATCACGGGCCGCACTCGCGCGTGTCAGATGCCGGCGCCGTTCCGTCCTGGATGCCCGACGGCAAGACCCTCCTTCATGGCGGGCCCGCTGGAGTCCATCGGGTTCCTGCCGACGGCAGTGCGCTCCCGACGGTGTATCGCGCGCAAGTCGGCGTGCCCCATATGTCCCGCGACGGCAAGTGGGTCGTCTACGTACGAGGGACCGACCTGTATGCTGCGCGAACCGATGGCGACTCGACCCTGACCGCGATCGTGACCGACCAAGGCGTGCAGTTAGGCGCCGCGTTATCTCCGGATGGTCGCTGGCTCGCGTACACATCGGTCGAGACGGGAGTGCCGCAGATATATGTCCGCCCATTTCCGGACACCAAGGTGGCCAAGCGCCAGGTCTCGGTGAACGGTGGGACGATCGCCCGCTGGTCCCGGTCCGGCAGGGAACTCTTCTTTGCGGACAATTCGGCCACGATCTGGTCCGTCCCGGTTCCGCCCGGGCCAGTCTTCTCGCCGGGAATTCCGAAGCAGCTGTTCTCGGCGACGCCGTACGGTCCAATTACGCTGTTTCCGTTCGACGTGAGCCACGATGACAAGCGCTTCCTCTTCACGCGGCCGGTGGGCAGTCAGTCGCCGCGCTCCGACGAACTCATCGTCGTCGAGAACTTCGCCGAGGAGCTGAGGGCGAAGGTGCGGCGCAAATAGGGGGCGCAAACAGGGCTGGCTCTCGGCCGCGCCTGCGGCGCGGGTGTAGCGGGCGGCGAGGGCGGCGGTCAGCGTTGCGAGTGTCGTGGTCATGCCGAGGGGCGGACGTGTCGGCGTGCAAGGCTCCGGCGCCGCAGCCTGAATGAGGGTTCGAGGGGCGAGTGCGCAAGGAACGGTTCGGCAACCCGCCTGATCTTGCGGCGGCTCGCGGCCGACGGCTCGATACTTGACACGACATACATCACATGACATATATATGTCATGAAGCGCACTACCGTCTTTCTCGAGGAGAAGCTTCGCCAGCGGCTCCAGAAGCTCGCCAGCCGTCGCGGCACCAGCTTCGCCATGCTCGTCCGCGAAGCGCTGGCGGAGTATGTCGCGCGTCCTGCGGGATCGGCATCGCTGCCGTCGGTCACCGGGAGATTCGCCAGCGGGGCGACGGACACCTCGGAGCGTGTGGACCAACTGCTCTGGAAGGATCCCCACGCCTAGACGTCAGGCGTGATGGTCCTGGCGGACACGGGGGCGCTGTACGCGCTCATGGATCGCAGTGACGCGTGGCATGAGCGTACGCGCAGATGGTGGGGAGAGCACGGGGCATCAGTCATCGTGCCGTCCGTCGTGCTGCCGGAAGTCTGCTACCTGCTCCAAGCGCGCATCGGGGCCGCGGCGGAACACGACTTTATCCGCGCCGTGGCCGACGGCGAGTTCGTGCTCGAGGACCCGGAGCCGGACGACATCGCGCGCGCGGCCGACATCATGCGCCAATACGCGGACTTTCCGCTCGGCTTTGTAGACTCGGCCATTGTCGCGATGAGCGAACGCCTGTGGACGCGGGATGTCCTCACCACAGACCGTCGCCACTTTGGCGCCGTGCGGCCCAAACACGCGCGCACGCTGACTCTGCTGCCATAGCGGAGTCGCAGCGTCGCGATCCGCTGTGCTATTTAGCGCCCCAGGGCGGCGGAGGTGGCGTGATGGGCCGCGTCAAATCAAAGTCCACGCGAAAGCGCCGGTCGGTGCCCACTCGGCGCAGTGCGTAGGCGAAGCGCTGGCCCGGCACGACTTCCATCGTCCAGATGTTGCTGCGGGCCGCTGGAATGAGCGCCGCAGTGAGCGAGTCGGCATGGAACTCCTGCTTGTCCGCGGCGCCCGCGTCCTTGGTGTCGCCGCCGTATTGCGTGACGGCGTCCTCGCTGCCGTCAGCGTGACGATGGTCGTGCTTGAGTCGCAGGCCAGTGGCGGTGCGCGTGATGACCCACGTGCGCGAACGGTTGGAATCCACGTGGAAGGGAATGCGGATCGTGTCCGCTGAGCAATTTCGGACGTGCATCACCAGCTTGGCGCGGCGCATGACGCTGTCCGACGCAGCGCCTTCGGTGAGCGTGCCGGCAAAGGCGCGTCCGCACAGCGCGGTCAGTCGCGTCCAGAATTCCTGCGCGGTGGTTTGCGCTGCCACAGGTGAGGCGAGTGCGGCTGCGCCGATGGCGGCCATGGTGATCGAGTGCGTCAGTCTGCGCATGCTATTTCCGTGAGATAATCGCCCGTTACGCCGTGAGGGCCTGCTCCAACTTGTTGAGGAAGAGTGCGACGCGGTCTGGATTCGCATTGTACCCCATGACGCCGATGCGCCAGACCTTCCCGGCCAAAGCGCCCAGCCCGCCGCCCATTTCCACGCCCATGGCCAGCAGCCGAGTGCGTACGGCGGCTTCGTCCACGCCGTCGGGAACCTTCACGACGTTGATGGTTGGCGCGCGATGACTCGCCGGCGTGAACAATTCCAATCCCAGCTTGCCAAGCCCGGCCACCAGCTGTTCGTGTGCCGCCCTGTGCCGGGCCCAGCGCCTCTCGAGACCCTCTTCAAGGATCAGCCTCAGCGCCTCGTGTATTCCATATATGGAGGCGATGGGCGCGGTGTGGTGAAACGCGCGCTTCCTGGCGCCGCCGTCTTCACCCCAGTACTGAAACAGCAGCGACAGGTCGAGGTACCAAGTGCTGGGTTTGGCCTTGCGCGCCTTCACCGCGGCCATCGCATGCGGTCCCACCGTGATGGGACCCAGCCCGGCCGGCGCGCCAAGGCATTTTTGCGTGCATGAGCCGGCGGCGTCCACATCCTGGGCGTCAATCTCCACCGGCATGCCGCCCAGCGACGTGACGCAATCCATGGCGACCAGCGCGCCGTGCTTCTGCGCCACTTGCACGAGTGGGGCGATGGGCTGACATGCGCCCGTCGTGGTCTCCACGTGCACGAACGCCAGCAGCTTGGTCTTCCTCGTCGCGAGTGCCTTCTCCACATCCTTCGGATCCACGATCGCGCCCGGCGGCACTTCAACCGTCTGCACCTCGGCGCCCGCGCGACGCGCGAGTTCAGCGAGGCGCTCGCCAAAGTGGCCGCCAACGCATACCACCGCGCGGTCGCCCGGCTCCAACAGGTTCATCATGATGCACTCGAGACCCGCGGACCCCGTGCCGGAAATCGGGAGCGTGTGGTGGTTCTTGGTGCGAAACACGCTGCGCAGCGCGGCCATGGTCTCGTCCATCAGCTGGACGAAGTAGGGATCGAGATGGCCGATGGGGTTCATGGCCATCGCGGCCAGCACGCTGGGATGCGGATTGCTGGGTCCCGGACCCATGAGCAAACGCTCCGGTGGATTGAGCGGCAGCGGCGCCGGCCGAATGATCATGCTTTCAACGTCAAAGGCGTGGGTCATGACCTGACAGGGTGCGGGAGTGCCGTTGCTGGTGCGCGCGAGAAACGTAGGGCGTGCCGGGAATACAGGCCAGCGAGAGTGTGACACGACTCGACGCTACATTTCGGCCCTGGAGCCATGGCGGACACCCTGATGCAGGTCGTCGAAGAAGGCATTCGCCTCTTCAACGCTCGAAAGCCGCTCGAGGCCAGGCGCGCGCTGGAGAGCGCCGTCAAACTCGATCGCAAGGCGGTCGTCGCGTGGACCAACCTTGGCGTGGCCTGTGTTGCGCTTGGCGACCTCGACGCGGCGCGCGACGCCTTTCGCGCCGCGGCAGGCCTCGAGCCCGATTCGGCCGATGCGCAGCATGGTCTGGGGCTCGTCGCGATGCGCGTCGGCGACTTCGAGCGCGCGGAGTCGTACCTCGGCAACGCGATTCGCCTCAGTCCCGTTGCGGGCTACTTCAACAACCTGAGCATCGTGCTGCGATCGCTTGGTCGGTCGGACGAATCAGACGCGTGCCTGCGGAAGGCCGTCGAGTTGGCCCCGCACGATGCGGCGATGCACAGCAACCAGGTCCTGTATCTCAACTACACCCATGGCGACGACGGCGCGCGAATGCGCAGTGAGGCCGATGCCTGGGCGCGCCGTCACGCGGACCAGCTTGTCGAGCGCTCGCGGCTGGATTTCCCGAATCGCGATGCGACACGGGACCGGCGACTTCGTGTTGGGTACGTGTCGCCCGATCTGCGCCTCCATGCGGTCACCTTCTTTCTGCAACCCCTCCTTGCCGCACACGATCGCGCCGCGGTGGAGGTCTACTGTTACTCCGACTCCCAGGTCGCCGACGACGTGACGCGGCGCATCCGCGCGTCCGCGGACGGGTGGTGCGAGGCGCATGTTTTCGACGACGCTGCCTTGGCGCGCCGGATCCTCGACGACGATGTCGACATTCTCGTGGATCTCGCCGGCCATACCGGCCGTAACCGGCTCCCGATGTTCGCGCGTCGTGTCGCGCCAGTGCAGGTGAGCTACCTGGGGTATCTGGGAACCACTGGACTCCGCACGATGGATCATCGCTTCACCGATGCGATTGCAGACCCGGTCGGCGCGACGGAAGAGTTTTCGAGCGAGGCGCTGGAGCGGCTGCCGGGAGGCATGTTCGCCTACTCCGGAGATCGTGACGTTCCGATCGCCGCACCGCCGTCAAGTGTGGCGCCCTTCGTGACGTTCGGCAGTTTCAACCACTTGCAGAAGATCACCGACGCCACGCTGACGCTGTGGTCCCGTGTGATGGCGGGCGTGGCCGGCAGTCGCCTGTGCATCAAGGCGTTCGGGCTCGCCGAAGAGGGACAGCGGGATGCGGTCAGGCGGCGCTTCGCTGCGCTGGGAGGTGACGTCACACGCCTCGTGCTGCTGCCACCGGAAGACACGGTCGGAGCACACCTTGCCCGGTACAACGACATCGACATCGCGCTTGATACGTTTCCCTACAACGGTATTACCACGACATTTGAAGCGCTGTGGATGGGAGTGCCGGTGGTTACCCTGGCCGGCCACACGCAGGTTTCCCGGTTCGGTGCAAGCGCCGTCACGCACGCCGGATGCGCCGAGTTTGTCGCTGAGGGAAGCGACGAGTTTGTGGCCAAGGCCGTGGCACTGGCGCGTGACTCGACGCGCCTGGGGGACCTGCGCCGCACGTTGCGCGACCGCATGCGGGCATCGACCCTGTGCGATGGCCCGCGTCTCGCGCGCGGCATCGAGGCCGCGTATCGCCGCATGTGGCTGGCGTGGTGCGATGACGTGACTCCGCGGCGGCGCGCGTGAACCGACGACTACTTCTTTTTCGAACCCGCCAGGCTGACGAGCATGTCGTACACCATCGCATTGACGAAGGCCGACTTATAGCCTCGCTCCTTCAGTTCCCACTTCAGCGTGTTCGCCAACAGGGCTTTGCGGAAGACGCCGAGCCGCACACGCTTCCGGAATCCGCCGAGTTCCGAGTATATGGTGTGCATTGCCGCATCGCGCTGGTGTGTGGTGGCTGGGCTTTCGTCGTCCTGAAGGTTGGGCGGACAGCGCTTGGCGAAGTGCTCTGCCATCGATTGCGCGAAGTCTTCGATTTCCTTGTTCTTGAAGAAGCGGAACACCATCGGCTATGCACCTGACGTTCGAGAAAGTGACGTGCGCGATCGCTGCGACCACTCGACGCGCGGGGGCCTCGTGGACAGACGCATATCTCGATGCGTTGAGCCGGCGCGCGGCGCGCGCGCTCGAGCGCGGCGCGCTACCGGATGCTGAGGCATGCTGTCTTTATGTACTGAAGAAGAATCCCGCGCAAGGGCGAGCCCTGGCGTGCGTCGGCATGATCGCGGCCCGCCGCGGGGAGTGGACTGAGGCGGTGCGGTCGCTGGAGCGTGCCGCCGCCGGCGGCTTCGTGAGCGATCGACTGTATCTCGAACTAGCGGCAGCGCGCCAGGCACTCGGGGACCTGGGCGGCGCCCACGAAAGCCTGAGTGAGGCACTGAGGCTGGCTCCGGACGATCCCAGGGTCCTTGCGCGGCAAGGGGATCTGTCGTTCGCGCGTGGCGACCTCAGCAACGCTGCCGCCTTTGCGTCGCGGGCACTGGAGCGGGACTCCGGCTTGGCGGCGGCGCACCGCACCTTGGGCAAGGTGCACCTGCGGCGCGGCGACCTGGCGGTCGCGCAGGGATTTCTCCAGCGCGCCGCAGAGCTCGTCGACAGCGATCCGGCCGCCTGGTCGGAGTTGGGAAGCGTGAGAGCGGCACTGTCGCAACTGAATGAGGCGCGCGAGTGTTTCGAGCGGGCGCTCGCCCTCGACCCTCATTCGGCCGAGCTACATGTCTCGCTCGGTGACATCTACTTTGCCGCCCGGCACTCGGCCGACGCGCGATCGTGCTATGGTGAGGCGCTTCGAATCGCCCCGGACAACGCGCGCGCCCTCTCCCGCCTTGGCGCGGCCACTGCGCACGTGGGCGATGCCGCGGAGGCAGAGCGGCTCCTGCTCCGAGCCCATGACATCGCACCGGGACACCTCGAGCCGCTCACCACCTTGGGACTGCTGCATCAGGAAGCGGGCCGCGTTGATCAGGCACTCGAATGCTACCGCCGCGCCATCGCGATCGACCCCATCTGCGTCGAGGCGCATGTGTATGCGGGTCTCTCACACCTGTACCGCGGCGAGTTCGGCCAGGGATGGGAGGAACTCGAATGGCGTCTCCGGCTGCCCTCGCTACAGCAGTTGCGCGAGGTTGACAGGCCGCTCTGGCGCGGGGAGGACCTATCGGGGTGCACGATCCTGCTTCAGCGCGAGCCGGGGTTGAGCGACCACATTCAGTTCCTGCGGTACGCGCCGATGGTGGCTTCCCGTGGAGCGCGCGTGATCGTGGAAACGTTCCCCCAGCTTCAAGGGCTGGTCGCGCGCATGGCCGGCGTCGATCGCGTGGTTACGGCAGGCGATGCAGTGTCGCGTGCCGGTTCCGGCGTCAACTGGCGCTGCCCGATCCTCAGCCTTGCTCACCGGTTCGAAACGCGGCCGGCATCCGTTCCATCGTCCGTGCCCTACCTCGCAGGGGATCCTGCCGGAGCGGAGGCTTGGCACGCGCGCCTGCAACGTCTACCGGCAGGAACAAAGATCGGATGTTCATGGTCCGAAATATCGGCGCCATCAGGTGAAAGTGGCGACGCTCCCGTGCTGGAGCTGGACGCTTTGCGGGGCGGAACGGACGCGGTATTCATCAACGTCGAGCCGCAGCGGCCGGGTGCCGAGAGCCGGGCGATAAGCGCGGGGCGTTCGCTGATCGACTGGTCCGCGGATATTCGCGATCTCACTGACACGGCGGACCTTGTTTCTGCTGTCGACCTCGTGATTGGTCCGCCTGGGCCGACGACACATCTGGCGGGCGCGATGGGCAAGCCCACCTGGGTTCTTCTCAATCCGCTCCGCCGCGCCGATTGGCGCTGGATGGGAGACAACAACTCCTGCGCCTGGTATCCCACCGCCCGCGTCTTTCGCCAGCCGGCCGGTGGAGATTGGGCCGGGTTGATGCGTAGCGTGGCCTCGGCGCTGGCGGCGCGCGCTTCTGGCGACAGCCGTGGGTAGACGTCCATCATGACACGCCCAGTTTCAGCGGCGGGCCGGCTGCTCGATGTCGCGGCCGTGGGCCTGATTGTGGGTGGCGGCGTCACGTACGCCATGGCGTATCAAGGGTTCGAGCGAATTCGGGCCGCGCCAGAGGTTGCGTATACGCGCGGCATGCGAATCGCAGCGCTCGCCGAGTTCTATCGGCTCACCACGCTCTCTCGCGTGGGACTCGGCATGGTCGTGCTGGGCGTCGTGCTGGGCGTCGTGGCTGCCATCGTCGCGCATCGCAACCGTCGAGTTGAGAACTAGCGCGCCCACATAGGCGTGGGTCGTCCTACTTCGCGACGAGCACGTACGCGCCAAGGCTGTTGCCTGAGGTCGCGATGGCGGGGGCGCCGCCGGAGTACGAGCCGCCGACCGGAGCCGGATCCGTCGAGCGCTTCTGGCAGTACAACGTCGTCGTCGCGGCCAGCGTCGAGACTTCCGCCATGCGCAGTTCCGACGAATACGTCGTCCAAGTGCTGGCCAACGGAATCGCCCATCCGAGATTGCCGCCGGAGTCGAGGCCCAAATAGCCTCTGGAGTCGCTGACGAGATTGACGCCGAAGGGGCCGCACGTGGACGGCGTGCCGTTCAGCGCCATACCGATGACAATCGGCCCGCCGGTGCTCGCGTAGTACACACTGAGGGACGTGACGCCGGTGGGAGCCGTGGCGCCGCAGGCGGCGGCGCAATAACTGCCGGTTGAGCCGAGCGACTGCGCCGCATAAAACGCTGTCTTGGATAGCGCTCTGGGTGCCGCGGCGATATCAGGGCGGAACGGATCGGCGAACGTGGTGCCGGGCCAGCCCAGGCTGACGAGCCCGAAGCTCACGTTTACGTGAAAGAACTGGATGCCGTTGATGACCACGCTCAATTCGGGTGGCGCGGTGGCCGACACGACCAGCGGTGTCATGAATGGAATCGATATGCTGAACTCACCGTCACTGCTGGGCAGGGTCACAACCAGGCCCTGCGCTCCACCCGTCGGCGCGGAGGTCACGATTCCGGACGAGTTGGAGTAGAAGCCGTTGACGGCGTCGCTGATCAAAACGGAATAGGTGCTGCTGAACGTCAGGTTGACGCCGGTGTAGGAGCCGGCCGGCGCCGGGAACGCGCAGTCGCCGATTGACGCGAGGCCCACCTTGAAGCGGTCATACGTCACCGCGCAGTCCACCGTGATGCCGCGCCCCATGCTGCCGCCCTCCAGCGCGATGCGAACGATCTTCAGCGAGGCTTGGTCGGGTGAGAGCAGCCAATAGCCGCTTGCCGGCGCGGGCGCCGCGGCAACCGCAGATCCGGCGCTGGCAATGTCGGTTGAAGGCGATTGGATTCCCGCCAGCGAGGTGGCAGCGCTGGGACCATTCAGGATCCGTGCGATGACGGGAATCGACGGTGCGCTCGTGTCGCTGCACGCGGCGGCTGTGCCAAGCGCGAGGATTGCGAAGCGCGACCTCAGGAGTGCAGCGCGGCGGTGCACGAGGTTGGTCAGCATTTTGCGTGGGTGTTGCGGGCTAACCAAGTCCGAGTTTCTGGGAGAGTCCAATCCGCTGCAGTTTTCCTGTGGCGCCGAGCGGGATGGCGTCGAGGATCACGATCTTCCTGGGCACTTTGAAGTCCGCGAGCTTCACCTTGGCGAACTCGCGCAATTCCTTGTCCGTGGCCTGCGCGCCCTGCTTGAGCACGATGGCGGCCGCGACTTCCTCTCCCAGCATGTCGTGCGGCATGCCGAAGCATACGCACTGGTGCACGGCGGGATGCTCCATGAGGATCTCGTCCACCTCGCGCGGTGAGATCTTCTCGCCGCCCCGGTTGATGATCTCCTTGAGCCGCCCCGTGATGCTGACGTAGCCGTCAGCGTCCATGGTACCCTGATCGCCAGTGCGGAACCAGTCGCCGTAGAACGCGTCGGCATTGGCTTGGGGGTTGTTCTCGTATTCGCGCATGACGTTGGACCCGCGGATGACGATTTCGCCAGTCGCGCCGACCGGCACCGTCTTGCCATCGATGTCCGCGATGCGGATCTCGGGGCCCGCGGATGGGCCGACGGTGCCGGGTTTCCGCGACTTGGGTGGCAGCGCGTTGCTGGCCATTTGGTGGGCGGCTTCGGTCATGCCGTACGCTTCGATCACCGGCACGCCGAACGTGGACTCCAGTTCCGAGATGACGCGCGTGGGCAGCGACGACGACGAGCTGCGAATGAAGCGCAACCGATGCGCCTTGATCACGTCGGAGTTGCCGGCCGCACGCGTGAGGATGGCCTGGTGCATGGTTGGCACGCCAGAGTACCACGTGGGCTTCGTCTCGCCCAGCCACCCAAAGAACTTGAGCGCACTGAATCCGGTGGTGCAGCACACCTCGCCGCCGACGGAGAGCGGCGCGGACAGCGACGCGATCAGGCCATGTATATGGAAGAGGGGCATGATGACCAAGCCGCGGTCATCGGCCGCCAGGGTCAGCGATCGGGCGACGTTGTGCGCGGACGCGCAAATGTTTGCGTTGGAAAGTGGGACGATCTTCGGGCGGCTCGTCGTACCTGACGTGTGCAATACCAGTGCTATGTCCGAGGCCGTCGCAGAGGTCGGATGACGGACGTCGGACGCCGGTGATCCGGGAAAAGCCAGCGTGAAGGTGCCGGCGCCCTTGTCCGGGTGCGAGACGAGGCGGGCGATGGGGATGCTCAGCTGTTCGGCCACGGCCACGCACGGCGAGTCCTTGCCCTGGGCGACGATCAGGAGCTTGGCGCGAAGATCGGTGAGATAGAACTCGAACTCGTCGGCGCGATAGCCGGGATTGAGCGGCGCCGCGGTCGCGCCGCTGGCGGTGCACAGAAATGCCGCGGCCATCTCGGGGCCGTTATCGAGCACGATGGCCACGCGATCGTTGACCCCGATGCCGCGCCCGGCCAACGCCGCAGTCGTGTCGGCAACGAGTTTGCGCAAAGCGCGATAGGACAGGGGCGTGCCGCCCGGAGTGCTGAGCGCAGTCGCATCGTCCGCGCCGGATTTCAGGAGTTCAGTGATCGTCTGTGCTGGCATTCTGGCAGCAAGGTGAAGAGAGCAACTACAGCAGCGATAGGCGACTGTGACTGTCGCCGAGGGTTTTCGCCAGGAGCCGAGTACACGCCAGCACGGCGTCAATGTGCGGCGTCGGAACGCCCACCACACGACCCAACTCGGCTACCGTACCCACGAGCGCTTCGTGCTCCAGCGCGCGGCCGGCTTCCACGTCCTGCAGCATCGACGTCTTGTGCGCGCCCACCTTCTCGGCGCCCGCGATGCGCTTGTCGATGCCCACGCGCATGGCGACGCCGAGCCTGATAGCGATGGCTTCGGCCTCTCGCATCACGGCGATGCACAGGTCGCGTGTGGGTGGATACGTGAGCAGGTCCACCAGCGTCGCATGCGTCAGCGCGCTGATGGGATTGAAGGCCACGTTGCCAAGCACCTTGAGCCAGATCTCACCGCGGATGTCGTCGGTGATCGGACTCTTGAACCCAGCCTTCACGAACGCGGCCGAGATGCGCTCGATGCGCGGCGTCGTCTTGCCGTCGAGTTCGCCCAACGTGAAGCGCTTGCCCTCAACGACCCGAACGACGCCGGGTGATTCCAGCACGCTCGCCGGGTACACCACGCTGCCGATGATGCGCGACGAATCGACGGCCCTGGTGATGCTGCCGTCCGGGTCCGCCGCTTTCACGGCGCTGCCGTCGTAGTTGCCACCGAGCCGCTGGAAGTACCACCACGGGATGCCGTTCTGCATGGTGACGATCGCCGTGTCGGCGTTGCAGAGATGCTTGAGGTCGGCAGCGACAGCGCCTACTTGATGCGCTTTCACCGTGAGCAGGATGACATCCTGGGCGCCCGCGTCCTGCATTTTCTCGAAGGCGCGCACGTTTGTGGCGTGGACGGTCGTTCCGTCCTCACCGATGACGCGCATGCCGCGGGCCTTGATGGCCTCGAGGTTCTTGTTGCGCGCGATGAACGTCACGTCCTCACCGGAGGCGGCGAGCCAACCGCCGAGGTATCCGCCGATCGCGCCGGCGCCGACGACCGCGATCTTCATCGGCCGCTCACGTGCGTGTGGCCAACGCCGGCGCCGGAACAGCCGCCGCCGAGCTACCGCGCAAGCGGCTGCGCATCGGCTTGAGGAGAACCAGTGCCATCAGTCCGGCGGCGAAGTTGAGCAGGGAGGACACAATGAAGACCATGCTCCATCCGCCGCGGACGGCGAGCACGCTGCTGAGCGGAACGAGCAGCGCCGCCGTGCCTTTGGCTGTGTACAGCAAGCCGTAGTTGGCGGACGCGAACTTCTTGCCGTACGTGTCGCCGCAGGTGGCGGGAAACAGGCTGTAGATCTCGCCCCACGCGAAGTACACGAGGCACATCAGCAGCACGAACGCCGTCGGGTTGGTGCCGTACTTGCCGAGCGCCAGCACCGCCACGCCCTCGATCATGAACGCCACGAACATCGTGTTCTCGCGGCCGAGGTGATCGGATACCCAGCCGAAGAACGGGCGGCTCACGCCGTTGAAGATCCGGTCAAGTGAGAGGGCGAACGTGAGTGCGGGAAGGGTGATGCCCAAGAGCGAGACCGGGATGTCCCCAATCTGGAAGTCCTTGGCCATCGGCGACGCTTGCGCTGTGGCGATGAGGCCACCCGTGGCCATCATCACGAACATCACGTACATCACCCAGAACACCGGCGTGCGCGCCATCTCGAGTGGCGTGTACGCGCGGTCGTTGGCGGCGGGCGCGGACGCCGAACCCACGGCCGCCTTCGGCGCGTGGCCTTCCGGTGGCGCCATGAGCAGCCAGCCGAGCACGAAGACTATCGCGCCCTGGAGGATGCCGAAGCGAAAGAACGCTGCCTCATAGCCGGTGGACTTGATCATGTTCGCGATTGGGAGCACGGTCAGCGCGGAGCCGGCGCCGAAACCCATCGCCGTGAGTCCGGCGGCCAGTCCGCGCCGGTCCGGGAACCACTTGAGCGCGTTGCCGACGCACGTGCCGTACACCGCGCCGGCGCCGATGCCGGCCACCGCGGCCGACGCGTACAGCATGGGCAGTGATGACGCGACCGAGTTCATCACCCACGACAGGCCCACCAGGACGCCGGCACATACGACGACGATGCGCGGGCCAAAGCGGTCGACGAGCCAGCCCTCCACCGGCACGAGCCACGTCTCCAGGAGGACGAAGAGCGTGAACGCCACCTGAATCGCCGGTCGTCCCCAGTGATGCTTCTCGTCGATCGGGTTGACGAAGAGCGTCCAACCGTACTGCAGGTTGGCAATCTGCACCATGCAGACGACGCCGATGAGGAGCTGGACCCAGCGCTTGAGGCCGGGTTCGGCGGGTTCTGTCATGCGGTAATGTGGGAGTGGCCGTGACTAGTGACCAGTGACTAGT
>ERZ1292623.1954-Hain-H51-01um-R1-1954-length-19107-cov-8_pt1 | contig 14585 bp, 10 predicted proteins | sample MGYA00564398_ERZ1292623 | MGnify/ENA primary metagenome ERZ1292623 (study PRJEB36523, sample SAMEA6512633) | groundwater metagenome | collected 2019-01-07 | study: AquaDiva: Metagenomics assemblies of 32 groundwater samples
CGCTCGACTTCCACCGTGAAGTCCACGTGTCCCGGCGTATCGATGATGTTGATGCGATGCTCGATGCCGTTGCGCTCCCAGAAGCACGTGGTCGCGGCGGACGTGATCGTGATGCCGCGCTCCTGCTCCTGCTCCATCCAGTCCATCGTCGCGGTGCCGTCGTGCACTTCGCCGAGCTTGTGCGCCTTGCCCGTGTAGTACAGGATGCGCTCGGTCGTGGTCGTTTTCCCGGCATCAATGTGGGCCATGATGCCGATGTTGCGATAACGGTCGAGCGGTGTGTGACGAGCCATTTAGAGAAGCGGACCTGTTGTATGTCGGGATCGACTTCACTTCCACCAGCAAAAACGCGGGTGGACCAGCGCCCTGAGTGGGCCGGTATCCATCCGCTGCCGCCGGGTGCAGTCGCCACTGTAGCGTGACTGGGGACCCATGGCGCGCCGAGAGCAAGCGAACCGCGATCTCTCGACGTTCAATTGTCCTGCGTTGCTTTTCGGGAGCGTCGCGCTCGGGAGAGCGTTCGGCCGGTCACAGCAACCCTCACCGCTCGATCGGGTGAGCCCATAGGTGCCGGCTCGCAGTGCGCCGGGCTTTGGCTGCGGCCAAGAAACTCCGTAGCCAACTAAATTTACTGGAGTTGGGTCGCCTGTCAACTCTTGGATCTGACCCTGGGCAGCCCGCTCCAGAAATCCTTCGCCCCGCTCCTCTCGTTCCGGGATCTCACGGGAACCGCGTCGCTGACCTACGAGCTTGACGGCGCAGTGATTCCCGCGGGTGGCGTCGAGCTGAGCTATGTCCCGCCGGCGGCTGGGCGAATCCGCGTTCCCCTTCTGTGGGGCCATTCCGGTGCGCCGTTGCTACAACGGCGAGCGGCGGGTGTGAATTACCAAGACGCCGCACTGTGCATTCAATCGGCTGTACCTGACGGGCGTCTGCGCGGGTCCCGCGTAGTACTCGATTGCCGCGATCGAGGACGTCGGAATCGTGTTGATGTCGGGGATGGTTTCTCCCTCTAATCCGCCGTACAACAGGGCCTCGTCTACGTAGACCTGTGCATAACACGCGCATGGAGGCGTTGGTGCGCGAAACTCGAAACGAAGCTTGGGGCATCTGTTGGATTCGGTCGCGATCGAGGTGCCCATCCCGCGCAGGCTTGCGATGTATCCCCGGCTGCCGTTTCGACGCACCAGGACACCAGGCAACTGAGCGACGATGTCCGCCAGCTCCCGCTCTTCCTGTTTCTGGATGTCCTGCCGAGTGAGGAAGTGTCCCAGTCCCATCTCGCGATTTCTCTCGAATTCCGGGAGGTTCCTCGCCGTTACGGTGATGGTATCGAGAGCGACGATCCGGCTGAGGAGGAAACGCCGCTCCACGTTCCGGTTTGCCTCGAACGTGAGCGCCGCGTTGAGCTGCCGATAGCCCAGTCGTCGCACCACCAATTGATGCGTCCCAGGGGGAATCTCGCTGATCCGAAAATCGCCGTTCTCGTTCGTGTAGACGTTCTTCGCGAGCGACGGCAGCGCCAGCTCCACGTCCGCGATCGGCTGCCCGTTCACGTCGGACAGGACGACTCCCGAAAACGCGGCGGCGCGCCCGCCCGCTGGAGTGAGAACGAGTTCCGCCTGGGTGAAAGCGGCTTCAAGCGCGATCCGGGCTCCGAGGGTCGCGGCGCCGGCGTCACTTTGCGCGCGGACGGTCAGCGCGGTGTTGCGGGGCACCCCGCAAAGCCGGAAGCGCCCGCGCGCATCCGTAGTCGTATCGACCCAGCGCACTCTGCTTTGGATTTCGCTGGCAACCCATGCGAACACGTTCCACTCGACGATGACCGTCGCGTTTCGAGCGGGCGCGGAATCCCCCTGCATCGTCACGCGCCCAGCCACCATGCCCACCGGTTTTTCCGTGCAGACAGACTCGACCACATGGTCAGCGGACGGCACGCGCGCGATGAATTCGCCGGCGCTATCCGTGAACGCCATGGGCATGGAGCGCGTGACTCCGATCGCCTCGAGCGAGGGCGTGTCGATGTCGAGCAGGTACTCGCCGGGCAGCACGCCGGCGATGCGAAACCGGCCGGTTGAGTCCGTGCGCGCCACAAGTGCAGTGCCGCGCAGCGTGACACGAGCGGCGAACACGCCGGCGTCCGATGCCGAATCGCGAACGACTCCCGCGAGTGTGAGCGGCGGCCGTGCCCACAACGTGTCGCGACGCCGGGTCACAAGCGCGAGGTCGCCTCCATCCACTTTGATCCCGCGTACCGAGCGGCGTACAACACGTCGCACTCCCGTGTAACCGGCTGCCTCGGCGTAGCGTGTCTCGATCACCGGGACACGGATGCTCCAATGCGAGATGAGCCAAGCGCCCTGCGGCAACCGCAGAAATTCGAGCTCTGCACCGGCAGCCGACTCTTGCTCGCGCGGCAGGTTCACATAGCCGAATTCCAAGCGCCTCAGTTCCGAGGAAGCTCGATCCAACCACAGCGTGCCTCGAATCTCCGGCAGTTGGCGGCGGGCTCGCGTCGGCTCGAACGCGATACCCAGGCGCCCAGTCTCAGACACCAGGCGAAAGCAGTGGTCTTCGGCAAATCCGTCCGAGACCAACACGTCCAGATCCGGCGCGAAGTAGGTCGTTGACTCGTCGATCTCCGTGACGGCGTATCCTGTTCGTCGAAGGCTGTCCGGCGAAACGGATCTCCATGGCCGCGCGGTGATTCCGCTGCTGATCCTCGAATACTGTTGCAACACGCGCCGGCCGTCTGCATCGAGAGATCGCTGGTGCGTCACAACCGTCGCGCTCAGATTCCGGTGAGTCGCCGAAAGCTGCGCGGCAGTGAGCGCGGTGCGAATCTGTTCCCACACAGCGAAAGTGGCCGCGGCGGAGTCGTCGTTGCGCACCTGGCACGCACTCCGTCCCCTGACGCGAACGGTATCCAGTAGCACCGGCGCGCCCGCGAAGAACGCGGGCTGCACGACTTCCTGCCCCGCAGCCAGGACGATTGGTGCAGACGTGCTGGGGCGATATCCGATGCGCAGCGTCCGGACGCGGTACGTGCCCGCGCCCACTGTGCCGAGGCGGAAGGCCCCGCCCTCGTCTGTGAGCGCCCGGGCAACGGTGTTTCCCGCGCTGTCCACGAGCAGCACGACCACGCCGGACAGCGGCGTCAAGGTGCCGCCCTCCACAACCGTGCCCCGCACGCCTTGTGCGCTGGAAGCCCGTGACAGCAGGAGCAGAAGGCACGCGCTAACAAACGACCTCAGGGCCATGGACCCTAATATGCGCGAGAAGGCCCACCGGGTCACTGTCCCGGCGGGCCATTTGAGTTTTTGACCTTTCGCTTCCGCCGTAGGATGCCGGTTGCAAGACGGAACGTCGTCATTCTCACCGATGCACAAGAGGGGAAGCCGGAGCTTCCCCTCTTGATCGTGCCGGTTTGGTCCAGCCGCTCAGTTCTACAGGTTGGGGTTGTTGTCGATCTCTCGAATCGGAAACGGATAGCACGTGTCTGAGCCAACCGGAGCGAAACCCGGTTTCCAGTACGTCGAACCCGGGACCGGAACGCCGATGATGTTGTTGGGATAACGCCGGAAATCACCCATGCGCTTTCCCTCGAGGTAGAAGTCGAAGCCTTTCTGCGTGAAGAACTCCGTCAGCACCGAGTTGGCATCCGTGGGGCCGGTATAGGCGGGCCGGCCCGCCGCTATGCGCCGAGCCCCGATCAGCGTCAATTGCGCCGCTGTTCCCGTTGCCTCGGCCACGATGTAGTCCGCCTCCAGCTTGGAGGCCAGGCGGACAGGCGAACTGTAGTCAGGGTACTTCTGCTGAATGGCGTACGGTATGCCCCGGTCGCTGGCATACGCGGCGTCCTGCGGAGCGAAAGCCGTCGTCACCAGCCACGGCACGCGTGGGTCGCTGGTGCGCCAGATGGGCGCCACTGCGATTGAGCCGCGGTCGCGAACATAAAACCACATTCGGTTCGCCAGACGGAACCGCTGCGCCAGGTCGTCGGTAAAGGTCAGGTTGAAGTTGAAGCCGGCTGGAACGCTGTTGGCCGCCGCGATCGCTTGAGGCAACCGCCCAGCCTGTAGCTCCGCACGGGCAAGCCCCACCCGCGCGGCGTCGGCAAGCGCCAACCCCGGGCCGGCAGCCCCCGTGCCACGGGAGATCGCGAGCCCGAAATGCGCCACCGCCGAGTCGAGCATCGCGGCCGTGGTGAGCTCCGGCCCCGCCCGCACCGTGCCAGAGCAGAACTGCTCCGCCATTAACACGTACGAGAAGGCGAGGAAGAGATTCGCCCGAGCGTAATTGATGTTGGCAGCAGGGGTCGGGAGAACGGCGTCCAGCACGAGGTACGCCGACGACGCCGCCTGGGACAGCGGGAACCATACGTCGGCGTCGTGACTCCCGTTCTGAATCGCGACGCTGCGCCGGCCGTACTCGTTCCGGGTCGGAAACGTCTCGGACACGTCGGTCTCACCCACGAACCAGGACGAGTACACGATCAGGTGTCCATAGGCGGACGCGAAGTTCTGCTGTGCCGACAGCGCGAGCGTCGGCGCGTCGGCCACCGGATCCAGCACGTCGGCATCGATCACCGTCGGATCAGGTACGGTAAGCCAGCGGTCGCATCCAACCAGGCTGAGAGCCCCGGCCGCGGCGACCGTGCTGACCAATCTTTTCAAGTTCCGCATAGGCGAAGCTCCTGTTAGTACGTCAGGTTGACACGAACGACCCACCGCCGCGTTGGCGGCTGCGTAAAGAAGTCGTCGCGGTTGAAAGCTGCGCCCGCGTTGGACACCACCTCGGGATCGTACCCCTCGTAGTCCGTCCACGTGACGAGGTTCTGACCGGCCAAGGTGAGCGAGGCGGCCCGGGCGCGCATTTTGGAGGCCAGTCCGGGTGGCAGTGTGTACGTCGCCGACAACTCACGGAGCTTGACGAAGTCGCCACTCTGGAGATAGGCCTCCTGAACGTCGTTCACCGTCTTTGCGATGGTGGGATTGCCGACGGTATCGCCGCGGTAGGCGATGAACGCGGGCTGGCCGGCGGTCGGGTTGCCGTAGCGCCGCAACCGCTCGCGCCGACTGAGTTTCAGGGTGTCGAGCCGGTTGTTGCTTCGGACCAGTTGGGTCTCCCGGAAGAAATCGGTGAAATTCCTGACCAGGTGGCCCCGCTTGGTGTCGAGCGACGCGTAGAACCGGAAGTTGCGGAACAGGGTGACGGTGTTCGCGAAGAAAGCCTCGAACGTCGGGAGTGTGTTGCCGATGAACTTCCGGTCCGCGGTGACGGTGACAACGCCAGTCGCCTCGTCGATGCTGAGGATCCTGTTGGTGACCCACGCACCGACCTGCAAACCCTCCTCGATCCGGTTGAGCGTGCCGAAGGGCGCAATGAGGTTGCCCCGTGTGCTATCGCCCATATCCGTGACTTCGTTGTGCAGAGTGCTGCCACCCACCCTGACATCCCACGACACGTTCTGCGTGTTCACTGGCATCGCTGTCACGGTGAACTCCAGCCCGTTGTTGACCACCTCGCCGATGTTCACGAACGGATTCTGGGTAAAGCCGAGCGAAGGGGCGAGCGGCCTCGCAAGGATGAGGTCTTTGCTGACTTTGTTGAAGTAGGTCACCTCCAGGCCAATCCGGTCGTCCAGGAAGCCGGCGTCGAACCCCGCTTCCACCTCCTGCCCGCGCTCGAATTTCAGACTCTTATTGCCCGGGTTTTGCGGCACGGCGCCCGGACGAATGATGGCGCCCTCGAGGTACGGCGCGGACGCCAGCGTTGTCAGGGAGGAGCCGGCCCCCGGAATTCGACCTGTTGTGCCCCAAGCCGCGCGCAGACGCATCGTGTTCACCGCGCCAAACTTCCAGAAGGGCTCCTCGCTTGCCGTCCACGTTACGCCGAGCTTCGGCAGGAACACCCAGGTCGCCTCACTGCCGAACGACGAGGCGTTGTCGAACCGCGCGCCAAACTGCGCGAAGAGGCGGTCGTTCAGTCCCAGCTGCAACTGGCTGATGAGGCCGATCGAGCGCTCCAGCGCCACGCCCTGGCCGCCCGACCGCAGCGAGGCCGCCGTCACGACATTGTTGGAATTGACCGTCAGCCCCTCGCCCGTCGCGAACACGTTTTCGACTCGGGTCTGGAGCAGCTGCGTTCCAAACGAGAAGTTGGACGCCAGGTTCGGGCGCAGGTTGTGCCGCATGTTGCCGAGGTAGTCGAGCGTGTACCGCTCGATCCCGCGGCGTGACTCGTTGATCTGCCCGACGTTGATGCTGTATGAGCCACGCGCGTTCTTGGGCAGGAATTTCCTGTCTTCCTCCCTCAACCAATCCGCGCCGGCGATGAACCGGTTTGAAAACCAAGACAACGGTGACCAGTTGGCCGTAATGGTATTGATGTTCCGATGCGTCTGCCGCTGGTTTTCGATCAACTTCATCGCCGCCACGTCGCGCTGCGTACCGAACCAGCCGTTCTGGCCAGTGGAGTCCACGGTCCTGGTGGTGGGCAAGCCCAAGTGCGAGTTGCCCAGCCAGCCAAAGATGTTGTTGTCGTTGTCTGGCAGGTCCGTCCGCGTGCGGTTCATCCCAATGCTGGCATCCAGCGTCAAGTTCGGACGCGGGAGCCAATTGAAGTTGACGCGCCCGCCCGACCGCTCAAACGCGTTGTTGGGCAGTACCCCGTCCTCTTCCTCGCGATTCAGGGAGGTGTAGTACCCGTAGTTCGTGCCGCCGCCACGTCCGGTCCAGCCGAACCCGAGAGTGTTTCCGGACCTGAAGGCGCCGTCTCGCAGCAGCGGATTGTCGCTCACCAAGGTGTTCACCGGCTTCCCGAAACACAAAAGGTTGTTGGCGGCGGCCACGTGCGCCGCCGTGCAGCGCGCGTAGTTGGTCACCGGCTCGAAGTTGCGCTCGATGGTGTTGTAGTCGAGGCTCAGGTTCTGGACGAACTGGCTCGACCCCACGCGGCCCCGCTTGGTGATGATCTGGATTACGCCGGTCGAGGCATCCGCGCCGTACAGCGTCGCCGCCGCCGGGCCCTTCACGAGTTCGATGGACTCGATGTCGTCCGGATCGATGTCGTGCAGGCGCTCGTACGCCTGGCCACCGGTGAAGAACGCGGTGCCACCGCCGGTCGCGACGCGCACGCCGTCGACGTACAGCAGCGGCTCGTTGCTGAGCGAAATCGACGACACGCCGCGCACCCGGATCTGGTTGGAGCTACCCGACGTTCCCGACGCGCTGAGCATCGAGACGCCCGCGACCCGGGACTGAAGGATCTGCTGCACCGAGCGGATCGGCGCCACCTCCATGAGGTTCGAAACGGCAATGTCGGCAACGGTTGCTGCCTGCGCTTTCCGCCTTTCATCCCCTGCAGTGCCGGTGATCACGACTTCGTCGAGGGAAATAGCGGAGCTCGCGATTTGGATGTCCCGCGTGAGCACCTGGCCAACGCTGAGTGTCACCGCGATGCTTTGCCCCCGATACCCGAGACGCCGCACCCGAAGGCTGACGTCCCCGGCCTGCACCCCGGCAAGCCGGTACCTGCCGAGCGCGTCAGTTGTCGCCTGGAGGAGGCCCGAAATCGAAACGCTGACCTCGGCCACCGGTGCACCGGTGCCAGCGTCCGTTACCGTTCCCTGCACCGTGGCTGTCGTTTGAGCAAACGTTAACCCGGGAGCCAGAAGCATCGCTATCGCTAACGCGAGTGGCCGGAGCAGCCCTGCGAACGCCCAATCTCGTCTCATGAGTTTCCTCTTCCCTGTTCGAAGCTGGTGGGATCTCACACTACTCCCTTGTTGCGGTAGGGTCGCACAAGAAGATACCACCCGCCGCAAAAAAAAGCCAAGCCGTCCGTTCGGGCGGTTTGCGTATCCATCGTCACTCTGCGCTGTCAACTCTCCTGTGTAGACGGAGGGTCACATTTTCTTAGGCGTGCGGAGTGAGTGCGGCCGACGCAACTCGCAACTATACTTCACTTGCTATGAAGGTTGGCCGGCTTTCTTCTCGAGCGCTCTGGCCCGCGCTCGCGGTGGTTGGACTCGCGATGCGCGCGGGACCCGTATCAGGCCAGCCGTACACCGGTGCCGTCGGCGGCGTGGTGACGTCCCTCCCGGCACGCCAACCCCTCGCTGGAGCGCTGATCGAGATTGCGGGGACGAACCGGCGCGCGACCTCGGACTCAGCCGGCAACTTTCGGATTGGCGGACTTGCCGAAGGAGAATTCACCATCAAGGGGCGGGCTATCGGCTTCGAGGCGCGAACAGTGGCCGTGTCGATCACCGCGGACAGCACGGTGCGCCTGCATCTCGAGTTGCGTCCGATTGTCGTTGAGCTCCCCGGGATTGTCGTGGATGCCGCGGCGCTCGCGGCGCGCGAGGCGAGACTCAGGGGCTTTCACGAGCGCCGCGCGGCGGGATTCGGCAGGTTCATCACGCGAGAGGACATCGAGCGAAGGGATCCGCGCGATTCGTGGGAGCTCCTCCGGGGCATACCGGGCGTGCGGCTCGTAGGCAAGAGAGTGCAGATGACCACGGGACAGACGCGCGGCTGCGTCGTTCAGTATTTCGTGGACGGGCTTCATATTGTCGTTCCTCCGCCCGACCTACTGATACAGTTCCTTCCACGCGACTTGGAGGGAATCGAGGTCTACCGGGGGCCCGCGGAAACTCCTCTTGCGTTCAGTCGGGGCGGCGCGGAGTGCGGGGTGATCGCCGTCTGGACGCGCGTGGGCGGGCGGCACTAAGCTGTCGCGCAGCCGACAAGCCCCCTATGAAGACGCAGCCATGGATACGGATATGAAGACGGGACTCCGCAGGATTGGTATGCTGCTCGCGGCTGTCGCGGCAGTGGCGCTCGCCGCCTGCCGCCTCAGCGACGGTGTCAGCGCGCCGGCGCCGGGCACCGTCCTGGTGGAAATGAAGGACAACTTTTTCTCGCCTGATACTGTGACAGTCACGAGCGGACTGACCGTGCGCTGGACCAACCACGGAGCGAACGTTCACACGGTCACCCTTGATACCGTATCGGTGGCGAGCGAATTCCTTGCACCCAAGTGGTGGTTCGAGGCGCGCTTCGACAACCCCGGCACGTTCGCGTACCACTGCTCGCGGCACCCGGAGATGATCGGCACGATCGTCGTTCAGTAGCTTCCCGGCCCCGATTCACCTTCACTCCTGACCCACCCGCTTACCAGCGGTAGTGCGCGAAGGCCTTGTTGGCGTCCGCCATGCGGTGCGTGTCTTCCTTCTTCTTGATGGCGTTGCCCTCACCCTTGCTGGCTGCGATCACTTCGGCCGCAAGTTTCTCGCTCATCGACTTCTCTCCGCGATCGCGCGAGTAGAGAATCAGCCAGCGCATCGCCAGGGCCGTGCGGCGTTCGGGACGCACCTCGACCGGCACTTGGTACGTGGCACCGCCAACGCGGCGGCTCTTCACCTCTACAACCGGCTTGAGGTTCGAGATCGCTTGCTTGAAGATGTTCACGCCCGGCTGGCTGGTCTTCGCCTCGACGATGTCCATCGCGGCGTAGAAATGCCGTTCGGCCGTGGACTTCTTGCCCTGGTACATCAGGACGTTGATGAACTTCGAGACGGTCTGGCTGTCGTAGCGCGCATCGGGAAGTATGGTGCGCTTGATGGCGTTCTTGCGGCGGCTCACTTGGCGCCTCCGGCCTTCGGCTTCTTGGTGCCGTACTTGGAACGGCTCTTGTTGCGGCCCTGCACGCCCGAGGCATCCAGGGTTCCGCGAACAATATGGTACCGGACGCCCGGCAGGTCCTTCACACGACCACCGCGCACCAACACGATGGAGTGTTCCTGGAGATTGTGTCCTTCACCCGGGATGTACGCGATGACTTCGAACTGATTCGTGAGCCGCACCTTGGCCACTTTGCGCAGCGCCGAGTTCGGCTTCTTGGGAGTCGTGGTGTACACGCGCGTGCACACGCCGCGGCGGAACGGATTCGACTTCAGCGCCGGCGACTTCTCCTTCTTGCTGACGTCACGACGGCTGCGACGAATGAGTTGATTGATGGTCGGCATTCAGGTCGGTTCAAATACGAAAATTCGGGCCGCTCACGGCTGAGCGACAGAGCCTTGAAAGGTAGGCGAGCCGCCCTAACGGAACAAGTCAAGCGCGGGCAGCGAATCGCGACGCCGTACCGCCGCCTCGAACGGTCCAAGCAGGTGCGCGATCGAATTGGCATAGTACCCGACCAGGGCCCGGCTGCGCGGGAGCACCGCAAAGCCATCCCCTGTCACCGCCAGCATCCGACGCATTCGCAGCATCCGAAAGGCGCGGTCGAAGGTCTCGGCGATGTCCCGATCGGCGCGAATCACGCGCGCGTTGAGCTCCACCAGCGCATCGCGCATTTCCCCCATGCGGTCCAGCAGCTTCGACTTCGGTATGAAGTCGGCGTCGAGGCTCTGAATGGCCGCGCACGCCAACGCCACCGGCGTCACTGGCACCAGCCCACCGATGCGCGTCATGACTTCGTCCGAAAGCGCCTGCACCCTGCCAAGGCGTTCCTCGCGCGGCATATCGAACAGCCCTGCTTCGCGATCGAACCACGGGCCGAGCGGAAACGGCTTCCCGATCAGGACCGCTGCCCGGCCATAGCGCCGCCATTGTCGGGTCAGCATCCGGGTCAGGTTCCACAGCACAAAGCGCACCACCTCGGCCATCTGTGACAGCCGGGCCGGACGGGCGCGTCCTTCCGACTTGGCCAGCTCCAGGAGGAGCGAACGATCTTCCAGGACGCGGTCGTAGTTGACCGCTACCGGCACTACATGAAGGCGCGACCGGTACTCGGGCTCACGCGCGATTCCGATGACGTAGTCCAGGAGCCCGATTTTCGGCGCCCGCAGCTTGCCGTCCCGCGTCAAACCGCCCTCGAGAAAGATCCCCTGCGTGACACCGCGCTTAGTGATGAGCTGCACGTAGCGTTCCAAAACGGTGTGATACAGGCGCTCGCGATAACGCCGGCGCACGAAGTAGGCGCCGAAGGCCTTGAAGAGGTGCTCCAGAGGAAACGCGCGGGCCCACTCGCCCACCGCGTAGGAAATGGCCACCTGCCCCGAGAGCGCGTATCCCACCAGGACATAGTCCGCGTTGGACCGATGGTTCATGAGGTACAGGAGCACTGCGTTCCTGGGGAGGCGCTGAATCGCCGTGCGGTCCTCGAAATCGACCGTCACGTTGTAAAACAGGTTCAACACGGCCCGCGATACGCGAAGTCCGATCTGGAAGTACGCGATGACGTTGAAGAACGGGACGATTTCCTCGATGTAGCCGCGCACGGCAGTCATGGCGGCCGCTTCGGAGATGCCCGCCTCCGCCGCGTGGTCGCGCGCCGCTTGTTGAATCACCGGATCGTCCAGAAGTTCGGCCCGCACGTGGGCGCGGCTTGCCAGCTTGAATCGGTCGACACGGGCCCGCTGCCTGAGCAGTGCCCGGGCCGCGATCCGATTGGCATACTTGCGCCCCCACAGGATCGCGAGCGCCGTGATCGCCACCAGCAACGCCACAATGAGTGCGAGTCTTTCCATGGTCGCCAACAGTCCACCCTGGCTCAAGAAGCGTCAAGATTACGGGAACTTCACTGGCCTAACGGCGTCCACCCGTTCACATTACCCCGCGGTATGCCCCGCATCGTCCTGAGGGAACTCGAGACGGAAAAGACGCTCACCGTCACGGGCTCGGAAGCCGTGATCGGTCGCGATCCCACCGCCGGCTTCGTCATCGAGGGGCCCAAGAGCAAAGTCGTCTCCGGCCGTCACGCGAAGATCTACCTCCAGGACAACGCTTGGTGGCTCGCGGACACCAGCCGCAACGGCACCATTCTCGACGACGAACGTCTGCAACCGGGCCATCCCTACTCCATCCGCGTCGGCCAGACGATCGGCCTCGGCGACTCTGGACCGCGGTTTCGCATTGCCGCCCTCGAGGCCAAGAGTGTCGCGGAAACGGTGACCGAGCTACCGGACCTGAACTTGCCGGCTGCGAAGATCAGTGCCACGGCTCCCCGTCGCTCCGGTGCGGCAATGGCACCCCCGTCCTCTCCCGCTGCCTCGCAGGCGGCCGAGGCCAGGACGACGGCGATGCGCCGGTCCGAGGCTGTTCGGGCCGGAGTCATCATTGAGGAATCCACGGAACCCGCTCCCGCGCCGGATTGGGTGGTGCACATTGTGCTGCGTCTGACCACGACGAATCAGCATTTCGACGTCCGCGGCGAAATCGTGAAGGTCGGGCGGTCACCCGAGTGCCTCGTGCAGATCTCCCCCGAACTGGGCGCCTCGGTCTCGCGCGTTCACGCAGAGATCGCCATCAGCGAGGGCGGCGTGATGGTGCAAGACAACGGCAGCCGCAACGGCTCGTTCCTGAACGGCAAGCGACTCGAGGCGCCACACCCGCTTGCCAAGGGCGACCTGCTCATGCTCGGTTCGGGCGGCCCGACGTTCGCCGTCGAAGAACTGCACATCGTGAAGGGCGATCAGCCGCGGCCGCCGAGCGCCGAACCGGAACCCATTTCGACCACGGCGCCCCAGGAGGCGATGAAGCGCGAACCGCCGGCGCAGCGTGAAGCGCCCGCCGCTCCGGCTCCGAGCGCGCCAGCACCCGACGCAGCGGCACCTGACGCGCCGGCACCTGACGCGCCGGCACCCGTCGCGCGCCCAGTCGCGTCGGCAGTGCCAGAGGAGCCACAGGTCGCGAAGCCGTTGTCGGCGGCGGCAAAGCTCGCCCGGCGCAGTTTCGCCGGCGTCGGCCGGACGGCGTTCTTCAAGGACGTCCTCGAGGACATGTCGCAGAAGAGCGCCAAACGAGTTCGCGCGGTGGTGTGGGTGAGCGTCATCGCGATCGTGGCCATCGCCGGCGGCGGCTTGTATTTCATGCAGCAGCGACTCGCTGCCAGCGAGTTGCGCATGTCACAGGAACGCAAGCAGCTCGAGGCGCACGGCGATTCCATCCGAGCTGTGGCCAGCAAGCAGGCGGATGCGCTGCGTTCGGCGTTCGACTCCGCGAAGCTGTCCAGCGCACCGCGGGCAGTACTCGACTCGCTGCGCGAGGCGTTGGCGGATGCGACGCGCAAGACGGGAGCGCTCGAAGAAGCGCTCACCCGCGCACGCCAATCGATGAACCAGCAACTGGCCGAAGGTGACGCGTCCCGCAAGAAGGCCGAGGAGGACATGGTCCGGCTTCGGACCGAAGTGTCCCGGGCGCAGTCAGGCGGTGAGGGTTCGCGCGCAGCGCTGGACTCACTGCGACGCGCGCTCAAAGGCGCGGAGGATAAGGCCACCGAAATCGCGACCCAGCTCAAGACGGTGCGCAGCTCGAACGCGGACCTGGCCCAGGTTGCCCAACTCAACGGGAGCGCCGTTGGGCTGGTCACGATGTTCGCCGATACCGGCGGCGCCGAGGGGTCGGGCTTTGCCATCACGCCGTCGGGCTACTTCGTGACGAACCGGCACGTGGTGACGACGGATAAGGGCAAAGTCGCCGATTCGGTCTTCGTGACCATGGCGGATCAGCGCTACGGCAACTGGCTCCGGGCAGACATTGTCGCCGTTGGGCAGGGCGACGGCGTTGATATCGCAGTACTCAAGCTGCGAGGGTATCGCGGTCAATGGGCAAAGGTGGACTGGAGCGGCAGCAACGTTCGCCAGGGAGAGCCGGCCGCACTCATTGGGTTCCCTCGCGGCACGATGATGGCGCTCGACAGCGGCGACGTCGTTCGCACATCGATGAGTGCCGGGATCTTCTCCAAGGTGAGTTCCGGGGTCATTCAGTTTGACGGGTTCTCACAGGGTGGGTCCAGCGGCAGCCCGGTGTTCAACGCGTTTGGAGAGGTTGTCGCGGTGCATTTCGCGGGTCTCAAAGGGACCGTTGGCCTGGGCTTTGCGATCCCGGTATCCAAAGTGGTCGCACTGCTTCCAGGCGACGCAAAGGGCGAGCTGGGCATCCGTTAGGCCGCGGGGTCTGAAAGGCCCCGGGCAGCGTCGAAACGGCACGTGTCAATATGCCAGAGGACACGTGAGTATTGCGGGTCACTGACGTGGGCGAAACATTAGCGCCACATTGGGATAGCTTTGGTATCCCGGTCCCACGGCCTGTGGCTGGCTCCAGCGCTCCTCTATAGATGCACCGGTTGCCCAAGAATTCGGAACTCATGAGCACCTCTCGACGCTCGACGTTGCGTGCCGCCTCTGCCTGCCTCGCCGTCGCGAGCGTTCTCCTGCTCGCTACCTGCGACATCGACAAGCTGACGCCCCCCAAGGAGGGCTCGCCGGGAGCGCCCGTCATCGATTCCTCTGACCTGAACATTGGCGGCGGCAACACCGTCACGCTCGGCGGAACCGCGACGATGACCGTCACGTCGCCGGTTGTGTCGCTCAACAATGTGATCAAGCGCTACTACAGCGCGTCCCCCGCCATCATCGCCGTTGACAGCAACACGGGCGTCATGACCGGCGTCGCTATCGGGACCGCCAAGCTGACGGCCAAGATTCTGGCGCCGGAACTCGGCGAGGGCGTCACCAAAAGCCAGGACGTCCGCGTTCGCTATAAGGGCATCAAGGTCACGTCGCCGACGGTGAC
>ERZ1292623.3049-Hain-H51-01um-R1-3049-length-14583-cov-5_pt1 | contig 14583 bp, 14 predicted proteins | sample MGYA00564398_ERZ1292623 | MGnify/ENA primary metagenome ERZ1292623 (study PRJEB36523, sample SAMEA6512633) | groundwater metagenome | collected 2019-01-07 | study: AquaDiva: Metagenomics assemblies of 32 groundwater samples
AATATCCTGGCTCAATGTTATAAATTTGGGTCCATTAATCTTTAATTTGTAGTTCTCATTATAATTACCAAGATTTTTAATCTGGTAATTATAAGAGACCACATTTCCGCCACATATTTCTTTTAACGCATCTCCTGTTAATTGAAGACTATGACAATTCTCCACATTTATTGTGAAAGGTATTTTTTTTGTTTCTTTATTATTTGAAACTATTAAATTTAAGTTATACTTGCCTGGGTTTACATTATTGTTTGGGGTTGAATAAACATAAATTTGTCTTGCATTATTTCTAATAACAACCCCATTTGGAACTACAGTGCTCCATGATGATCCACTTCCGTCAAGATTTACATTAAAATTTCCTTCTCCAAATACATTTGCCGTGAATAATATTGTGCTTCCCTGGCAAGTGCTTCTTGTCACTTCATTGGAATTTAATTCAAATGCAAATGATGTTGGAATAACAATCAAAATAGCTATTAATACAATCACCAATTTATTATTCATAAATTATAACCCCCTTTTACTATTTTTCAAGGGTTATAGTTATTTATAAAGATTATTGTGAAAGAAAATAATTAATGAGAAAATATCTCATTTCTGAATCTGTATGTATCTCATGCTTTTTCTATTCCTAATTGATAAAATCCTATGTTGGTTATCTTCTCGGTGTTAAAGCTGGTATTTTTTATGTTTTATGCTTGACATGGCGACAAGATTGGCTATCACATCAGGGCTTTCAAAGGTTATAACATTTTTAACATTATCCTGAGACAGCAGATCTATTTTAACTTGTGTTATTGGTATTTCAGAAGATGCTGCTTTTGTATTCACGCCAGCTGTTACATTGTAATCTCTTTTAAATAACTGATGAGTTAATTCTTGTCCTATTAATCCAGATGCACCAATTATAAGTATTTTTTCTTTCATATTACAGCATATTTTAATAAAAAAATATAAAAAATTATTTATTCTTGTCTGCTAGATACGAGGCTATCAAGAGTTTTTTGTAATCTTGAATTTGACTGTTCTAAAGAATCCAATGATCTGTCTATTGGTTGTATTGTAATTCTTGTCATGAGCTCATCATAATCTACTTTAGAATTTTTATCAATGCCTGAAATAAATGGTAAATTTTCTCTCTTTACTAATTCAGATATTATATTTGATGATAACTTATTATAATTATTAAACGATTCTATTCGTTTGTTCTCATACTTGAACATTTCAATTGGATTAACTTTATGAGTTGCAGAAACACCTATACCATAAATCACGCCTGCAAAAATTGTAGCATACAAATAACCCTTTAGTTTAGACATTTTAAAAATAATAAAAAAGAAAAAGCTATAAAGCTTTTTAGTAATAACTTTCACCCAAAGGCTCATTGTTTTCTTTCTTGCCCATCTTTGTAACAGCCAAGATTATTCCCAGTATCACTAATATTATTAACAATACTATGAACCCTATTTCCAAGCCTGTTGATACATTATCCCATTTACCTTCTGTTTCTATAACATTTGTCTGGAAGCTTATCTGTTTTACAACATTATTTCCTTCCTTTACATTCATTGTAAATGTTTTTTGTCCGCTAACATCTTGGTTAGGTGAAACGTACACAAAAAGTTCTCCTGTTGAACCCGGCTGTACAATTGTCAATGCTGGATCAACTCTGTAGCTTCCCCAGTCCAAACCAGAAACTTCTCCTGTAAATGTTCTTACAGTGCTTCCCATGTTTGCTATATCAACCTTGTAAACAACGCCTTGCCCTGCTGCAGTGCTTTTTGATTTCTCAGCAGCATCTACAATCAAGCTTTCTTGTACTGTTGCTTTTGAAGCACCATCAATTGTTAGCTTGTAACTTTGAGTCAACTCATCATGTCCTCTATTGTATTCAACTCTGACAATTAAATCATAAGTTCCGGGTTGTGCGCCTCTCAAGTCCATGTATATTGAATCGCTTGATTCAGAAGTTTCTCCTTCTTCAAAGTGATCTAATTCCTCAAAAGGAATTAATTCATCAATGTATGTAGCTCCACTTCTTCCTAATTGGGGAACAGAAACTTCAACTTTGATGTCTTCTTCCTTTTTGTCACCCATGTTCTCAATTCTCACAGTTGTGAACAAAGGCTGATCTGCGTTCAAGTTTAAACCTGGTGTGAAAAGAACATCCTTTATATCCAATAAATGTCTTTGTGACTTTATTCTCAATGTGTAAGGAGTCTCTATACTCTCTTCTCTGTTATAAACTCTTATTCTTAAGTCATAATTCTGAGAAGCATCTATGTCTTCAGGAATTGATAATGTTAAATGCTTAACATATCTGACTCCTGCTTCCATATCAAACATTTCAGATGAGTCTTCTATATCATCATATTCATAACCATCAATTTCTGCCTTGATTCTTACATCATTTATTGAAATAAAACCAATAGGCAATGGATCAACAGTTTCAGTTTCAACTCTTATGTTTAATGTATCTCCTCTTTCAACATACAACACATTAACACCACCCATATCAGTGTTATCAATATCAATATCCATAACTCTGAATAATGGTTCTGCATTTACATCTTTAGCATTAAACACTAATCCACTTAAACTTAGGACTAATACTAAAAACATACTTAATATTTTTTTTATCATTTTTTAAACCCCCTGTGTATAATCTAATGATTATAATGTTGTTATTTTATAGTTTATACTTATTTATAAACTTTACGGTTGTAACAGTTAAATTATCACATCCCTATATAATAAGTCATTAGCATCTTTGCTGTTTCCCCAAACACCTATCGTGTAAACACCATTAACATCTGGTTTTGGTAGCATTAATATTCTCCAGTATCCATCACCGTTTTCCAGTAAAAATGACTCATAAGTGATGTCCCCTGTATTAGTGTTAATTGCTCTTAACTGAACTCTTTCATTCTGGTTTCCATCGTTATCAATTTTTACATAAATATTTACATATTTTGAATCCTGACCAAGAATAACATTTTTTATGCTAAATTCATGAATTATGTTCTCTCTTTTAGGCGTTATTACTTCTTCCTGTATAACATTTAAAACATATCTTTGAATGCTAAAATGCCCAAATATATCTCTTGCCCTTACAACAATATCATAATTTCCTATTCTATTTGGAATCCATGTTATAACTCCAGTATTGCTATCTATAACCATTCCTTCAGGATTTTCAGTTAAATCATACGATATTATGTCATCTTCAAGATCAACTGCATCAACATCATATAAATAATTGGTGTTTACAATAACACTTGTAACAGGCTGTGAAACTATTCTTGGAGCAAAATTTTCAAGAATTTCATTTAAAATTTTTAATCTTATTTCGTCATTTCCATCAATATTTCTATCATCAAAAACCTGTACTTTAAATTGGTATCTACCATTCCTAAATTGTTTGGTATCAAGAAGATAACTTTCTGGATTTCCTGGAAGTTCAATTAATAATTTATAACCATTGAAAAGATTCATTAATGGCCCTATTAAAGGAATTCCCTTATTTCCTTTGTAATAAATTCTTGTTCTTACAATTCTTCCATCTTCATCTTCAGCATTCCATATTATATTTTGCACATCATTTATTACTGAATTAGGTCTAGGTGATATTATGTCTACAGTTGGAGGAATATTTTCCAGTTCTCTTTCTACAGTTCTAAAATTCCATAAAGGACTTCTTGTTTCTAATTCTCCATCACTAATAATAATGTACCATGAGTAAATTGTATCGTAGTTAAGATTTCTAATATTATACTCTTGATTTTCAATATCATTGGCTACGAGCTGATTATTGAAATAAACATCATAAGTTAACCTGTCATTATCTTGGTCAAATCCTTCCCATATTAATTCAATATTAATTGGAATATTATTTGCATTGTTTGAAGGAGAGATTAATAATATTGTTGGTGCATTATTTACTTCATTTATTGTAGTAAAAGTGAATGACTGGCTCCTTACTTCAGTTATTTCATCACTGACAAAAACATGCCACTCATATCTTGTATTAAAATTTAAGTTTTCTAGCGGGTATTCTGTATTAACAATATCATTACCAATCCTGTTCCCATTTAAATAAACATCATAAGTTAATCTGTCATTATCCGCATCAGAGCCTCTCCATCTTAGTATCTGATTTATTGGAACATTTTGCTGGTTATTTCCTGGAGATAATAATTCTATCACAGGATCATTATTATTTATTATCCCAAAAACATCATCAGAAACATCACTTGCAGAATTTATCATATCGCTTGCAGTGGCTCTTATTAAATATTGATATCCATTAGCAAGATTTCTTGTGTTTAATTGTTCAGTTCCATCATTTGCTGTATTCCTGAATAAATTATTCCATGATTGCCCGTTGTTATTGCTGTAATCTATGTCTATATTCAAATTATCATTTTCAGGATCTTCAGCAGTCCATCTTATATTTATGTTTCTTGATAATAATTCTTCACCATTTGGAAATATCACTCTTACCTGAGGAGCTCTGTTTTCAACAACATTTAAAGTTAAAACTGCATTATCTGGTCTAAAACCATCATTTGCAAAAACATGAACAGTGTAATCTCCTATATCTTGATACATGTCAAAAGTTATTCTGAAATTTCTTTCAAATATAACATTTCTTCCATTAATCTCTTCATCATCATAATCTTCAATGAAAATTAATTCCCTAATTTCTTGTCCATTTCCATTTTCAAGCCATATTCTTATGTCAAAAGGCCTTGCTGCCCCTGCAAAAACATTAAAATCAGCAGAATGCCCCTGGCTGATTGTAATTTCATCCTGATTATTTTCTATAAAAAACGAAACTACATCAACAGCAGAAGCTAACTGCATTAATAATACAAAAGATATTAAAAATAAAATTAATTTCTTCATCTTCCTAACCTCACTCCTAATTTAAATCTTGCATCTTTTGAAAAGTCAGCACCAGCTACAACTCCGAATTTGTCTGCTAAGCTTAAGTCTAAAGAAAGATTAACACCGTATCTTACATCAGTCTTATTTTTCTTAACTTGATAGCCTGGTTGTGCTGAAATTATTTTACCATTTCTGTAAATTTGTTCTTGGATATTTTCTGTTGTATAAGATGTTTTAACATCAGCTAAGGGTCCAACACTTAATCTTATTCTTTGCGATAGTGGTACTCCTATTGAAGCATATGCCGTTCCGTTGTTAGTTGATTCATCTGTTTTTATTTCATTTCCATATTGCAATCCATATTGATTAGGTTGGGACAAGAATGTGTTTTTAAATTTATTTTCTTTAAAACCAATGTTCCCACCCACGCTCACTAAAAAATCACCAAAACTATATCCTATGCTAGTTCCATATCTATTATCTTCACTAAAGTTTGTAGTCATATGAGGTTCAACAAAGAAACCTTCTTCTGTTGAGGATATTGAATAATCTTTTCTCTTTGGTACTATTTTTTTACTGGTTGTCTTAACTTCTTTTCTTTGCAGTATGTCATCAATTGTTTGGATTAAATTTCTTATTATTTTTTTATCAGAGTTTAATTCTCCTTCCCTTAATCCGCCTTTGTAGTAATATTCTTCCAGAACTTTTAATCTTTTAGATTTTTCATCTCTTGTCTGGCTCAACATATCGTAATATTGTTTTGTGTAATCTGACCAGAATGTAGAATCATCTCTCGATGCTTTTCTACGTCTATATTCTAAGTTTTGAATTCCTTTGTTTAATTCTGTTACTTCACTTTCTTCACTTTTCAAATCCAATACTGGCTCTTTAACATTAAATTTTATTTGAGGATATACTGCTGTGTCTACATCAATGCTATCAAACAATCCTGAAATTATTTCATATTTTGATAAATCAGGAATATTACCGCCAATGCTTCCTAAATTTTTCTCTCTTTCAACTAATATATCATTTGAATTCTTTAAATATTTTAAGCTGTCAATTGTTGAATTTATTCTTTCGAATGATGGTCTTCTCAACCTCTCAATTCCGGTTAGTTTACCCTCAAGATCAGAAATTTCGCCTTTTATTTCATTTACCTTATCATCTTTTAATGTATTCCTATTTCCAAAATCTCTGGAAATTCTTGTGTATACTTTTTCAATTTCCTTGATAAAGTCATACTGTGAACTTAAAGTGTCAAATTCTTTTTCAAAATATTTCAATGCATCAAGAGGACTTGGATTAGCTGCTATTGTGGAGTCTCTTACAAATTGCTCTCTTGCTTGTGTCTTGAATAAAGAATCTGCATATAGTGAGTCAAATAAAAATTGTGTTCTTTTCTCTGCTTCTAATACTGCTAATGAATCTGCAGTCTTTGTAGAATCTGCAACTATCGGCGTCTCTCTTTCAGATTTTATTTTTTCTTCCACATATGATTTAAATGTTTGTAATTCATTTTTGTCAGTGGATGTAGTATCAATTCTGATAAACTCAAAAGGTAATTTTATTTCATAATTATCCCACAAGAATATTCTTTTGCTCAATGGATCTACTATATCAACTGCTGTTCCGTCTTCAGTTTTCCATTGATTGCTTGAATCAGTGGTAATTTTTCCAGTATATATTGGATCTACTAATTTATTCTGTCCCACTCCAACAAGCTTAAACCCAATCTTGCTACTTTCAAAAAGATTAAAATTAACAGCATTTTCAACAGTTATCTCAGCTATTCTAGGAATCTGATTTTTTGGATCATTCAAAGCACGTGTTAAATCCCTAAACCCTATTGAATTATCAACTGGAGAGATTGTTATAGTACTATCCTCAAGATTATAATTTGTAAACTCAAAATTTTTTCCTGTTAAAATTTTTTTAGTTTCTTTTCTGCTTACATTAAGAGTGTCAGATTCAGCTACAGCTCCAAAGGGATAAAATAAACTAAAGGCTGAAAAAGCTCCCATTGCCATATAGTTAGAAATATTTTTTTTCATTGATTTTTTTATCATAAATACCAACTCCTATTAGATTAATACCACTTTAAAGAAATGACTACTTTATAAATATTTCTATTACAACCATTTTAAAGAGGTAACATATAATTACATAATCTAGAATGGGGGTACTAGGATTTGAACCCAGATCAACCGGTCTGGAGCTTCGGCTTTAATTTAATAAATCGGCCACTCTACCAGGTTGAGCTATACCCCCGATAAAATTAAAACAGAAATTTATTATTTAACTCTTTCTATTTTTAACAATTCCTCAATTTCTTCAGTAGAAATAGCACATCCCCTTAATCTTAATCCCCAAAGAATTCCATCAAGTATTTCTTTTTTGCTTGCATATTTATTCTCATATTCCTTGAAGAATCCCATTTCAAAAGCAACAGTCATAAGTTCAGCACTTCTTATAATATTGATATTGCTTATTTCAGACTGAAACAATTTTATATTTTGGTTATTTATCTTTATTTTTGTGTCTAATTTTCTTTCCAATAACAACGCCAGTTTCTTGTAATCCTCAACTAATAATCTTATGTTTCTTTCATCAACAACAAAAACTCCCTTAAACAATTGAGTTAAAACAAGGGATTCAACTTCAGCTTTGTCAAGTATGTGTATTGAATTGCCATAAGCAGAAAATATATTGTTTGATATATCAAGAACTCTCATTGTTTTTTGTTCAATATTAACCTTAGAATAAATTCTTAGAATGTTGTTCTGGATTAGATTAGATATCATTATTGCTTCAAGCTTGTATTTCCTGTTCGTTATTGGATTATCAAGACTTTCTTTTTTTACAGAATCGGATATAAAAAAATCTCCCTTAAATTTCTTTTTCATATCTGAAAGCGTATCTAAAAGATTATTTGTTGCTAATGATATTATTGATGAAGTGTCAAATATTAAATCAACCATTGAAAAGTCCCCTTGCTAATCTCAGTCTTTTTTCTTCGCTTAAGCTAGATTTTTCATTGATGTCAGCTATTCCTGTTTTTCCTATATACTCCAAAAGGTCCCATTTGCTTATTCCTAACAATTCAGCAGTTCTTCCTAATGACAATCCATGTTCATGAAGTCTTGAACCTCTTCCTATTTGTGATTCATGAATAACATCTTTAATATAATTTTTAAGTTTCTTGTCAAGTCTTTCTATTATATCAAGGATATCTTTTATATATTTTTCAAAACTGGTTATATCATTATTCTCAAGAGAAAATAATGCTTCTCTTAACGAATTTGCAGTTGTCTCAAAGAACAGATGCCATCCAGGGTATTTTCTGTAATCACTTCTTTCATATATTTTTGAGAGTGAGTAAGTTATGACTGCTATTGTTATTACATCCTCATCCTGAAATACCGAAGAAGAATTTATCACCCTATTAGACAAATCTCTTAAGGTCTTAACATCATCATTTTTTACCGCTTCAACAGCGATTTTTAGAACCTCAATGATCTCATTTTTTCCTTCATTATTCATGATATCTTAAACATCTTTTTATATTTAAATATTTAGATTGATAAAAAATTAAATTTTATCCTTCTTAAAAATACCAAAGGCTATTATAGCAGCCCCAGGGAATGCTAATGAAGAATCTGAATATCCCAAAACTATTCCATCATCCAACGCATTCAAAGTTTCAACTAATTTTCCAATTGAATTGTATATTTTTGCTATTGGGTATCCTTTTCTTGCTATATCCTCAGGTTTTACTAAAAATCTTATTATTCCACTTGAACGGGTAGTTGGTTCTTGTGAATAAAAAAGAATCTTGTCTTTAGCCTCTAGAGGAATTCTGTAATTTACTAATTTCTCAATTGGATTTACCATCTGAAGATGCTCAAGAACATTCCATATTGCTCCAACTCCAAATCTAACATCCATTTCATTCACAACATAAGACTCTCCCAATTCAAGCGTTAATGAAGGGATATTCTTTTTAAGCAAATTGTATGCAAGACTTGTATTTATATCATCAGTATCAAGTATTAATGGAAATCCAGTTTTTTTTCCAAAAACTTTTGTAGAGGTATAAACATCTTTGGATGTGCCATCAGGAATGGGGTCAATTATAGTATAAGGGATTGATCTTCTCCAATCGTTATGCAAATCTAGAACTAATGTGGGTTTTGTTTCTATTATAGTATTAAATATCTTGTCAGCTATCATTTCTGCTAATGAGCCATCTTTTTTCCCAGGGAATGCTCTATTAATGTCTTCCTTGCTTAATGTTATGTTCCTAGAGTAATTTTCAAATCCTAAAGGGTTTAGCAACGGAAAAGCATAAACAGTCCCTCTCAACAGCCCTCTTTTTTTTATTTTCCTAAAAATCTCTTGAACAACAACCATACTTCCAACTTCATCACCATGAACGCATGCAGTAAGCCATACTATAGGTCCTGGGTTGATACTTTTTATTGACATAACAGGCAATCTTCTGTTTGAAAGATCAGATCCTGTTAAGATTTTTATGAATGAAAACTCAACCTTAGTAGATGGGTCTTTTATTCTTCTCTTTATTCCTTTCAGGTTTTTGTTGCTCATCTTGCCAAGATAATGTATGAAATAACATTTATATCACAAAATATAATTTGAATTTATAAAGGTTACCCAGACTTTTATCTAGAAAAATATTAAACTGTACTTTTCATAAAAAGATTCTCATACCCTTGTTCCAGGGAGTTTATATCATTACTAATTTCATGAAAAAAGGAAGTGCTTTTATCATTCATTCTTAGATTATAAGTTAAGTTATTACTTTTTGTTTTACCAAAGAGATAGTATCCTTTTTTTTATTTATACTAGTATATACAGAAATTCCTACCGACATTAACAGATTGTGCATTTCTTTATAAAAAGGATTATACTTTTTTGAATCAGATACAAAGGCATTGAATATACTGACTCTTTCAATTATCCCCCAGTCATCAGAGATTATACTAACTGGTTTTTTCAGTCTTTTAAGCAAAATTATAGAGGCGGCAACCAATCCATCGTCAGCGCAAATGTTTTCCTGCCGGGCATATTTAGGTTTGAATTTATTAAATAATTTATTAACAAAAAATTCATACTTTTGATAAACTTCACGATCAAATTGGTTTCATTGAATGAATAAACGATAGGTTTCATTATTTGAGAATACACAGGTTAAAGCCTCTAGAGTTATTTCAATCTCCTCCAAGTCTTTTATGGTTTTTTCAAAAAAAAGCGCCTCTCTACTTTTTCCATAAGGCAAATTATTTATTAGATAATGTCTTTTACTTTTCAATAATTTTCTAAGGTTAAACATTTCAGAGTCTATGATCTCAGGTACAGTCATATTTTCATCGTGAAGGTTGATGCATTCAAATAATCTGTTTATAAAAACATTATAAAATGATACATTTTTATCATTAATATTGCCTACTAGTGCATTATGTAATATCCTAGAAAGGTTATGATCAGAAAATAAGCAGTTATCAAGCAACTTTATTCCACTATATTTATTGCATAGTATAGACTCAAGAGAGTTCATGCTCTTTGTTAATCTTTCTAAATAAGGGGTTATTGCCATCTTAAACAGTAAGTTGGCTTTCAAAGGTTATTTATTATTTTCGCCTTGGTTTATGAGGTTTCAATAATCTTTTATATGCAAAAATCAGCATTAATTTATGAAATACAAGTATTTAGATCACACTGCAGATATAAAATTCCAGGCATTTGGAAATTCACTTGAAGAGGTTTTCTCAAATTCAGCATACGCAATGATCAAAGTAATATGCAAGGAAAGAGTAAAGGAGAAAATAACAAAAAAAATAAAATTAAAAGGCATTGACAAGAAATCTTTACTGTACAACTTTCTAGATGAATTACTTTTTCTTCTCAATACAAAGAATTTTATTTTATCAAATGTTAAAGAGATAAAAATAAAGAATAATAAACTGACAGCAACTCTAGTTGGAGATGATTTAAAAAATTATAAATCTGGCCTTGATGTAAAATCAGTTACATACAATGACATGATAATCAATGAAAAGCCGTTTATGATACAAGTAGTTCTTGATATATAAAAATTGATATTAATAAACCAGCGCAATCATTGGGTGTAAAATACAAGTCATTGTACAAGTATAAAAATTGTGTTGGAATTAATTCTGAAAACATTGAAGTGTAACATAAATAAAATATAATAGAAATGTTTATATATGATTAATCTTGCTCAAGCGAAAAAGAATGATGGGAGGAATGAGATTATCATAACAGATAAAGATGGACGGTGTGAAGAATTACTTGAAGCTAAAGATACTTATGCCAGTTTATACTAGTTTATCTATTTTTTTGACTCCTCATATTTCTCCGAGTTCCTATAGTGCTCACATTAATTCAGACAGCTCAATAGAACGGCTTGAAAAAAGTTCTCAGGAAATGAAATCTATGATTGCATACATTGAAGATAGAGTTATTGACATTAGAAAATCAAGAATAACCTTAGTAATGCCAAGGTCATCAAGATACCTAGATTCTCTTTTTGTGTATTCAAGGAAAAATAACACTGAGCCTGAAGAAATAGCAGCATTAATTCACAATGAATCAGACTGGAATTGTTACTCTGTCTCTCAGGCAGGAGCTGCTGGATTAACAATGTTAATGCCTTCTACAGCTCATGAATTAGGTCTATCCCCTATATATAGAATAGAAGATTTTGAGAAAAATGAAGATAAATATTCCAGAGGTGAAATAACAAGAGAAGAAAGGGACAATTTTAGGATTAATTATTCAAAAGAGTTAATATCAATTGATAATAAAGAAAAGATTGACGAAAGATTTAATCCTTACAAATCTATGGCAGGAGGAATAGAGTATTTTGATAGGAGCAAAAGAGAATATGAAAATTCTGTTCTTTGTTATGCAGCATATAATGCAGGACCAGAAAGGGTTAATGAATGGATAATAACAGGCTGGAAAGGCGAAATTGATAAAATTCAATATCCTGAGACAAGAAGATTTGTGGATAACATAATAACCTCTTTAAAAGAAATTGATGAGGTTGATTGGAAGAGTTATTAAAATGAATTTATTAAAAAGGTTATTTGGAATAACTGAAATCAAGCAGGTAGATGAGGATGAACTAATCAGGGAAAAGAATGTTTTAATGTCAAAGTTACCTTTGTATAATCAGTTTAATGCAAATGAATTATGGAATAGTTCATATCTTGAGTTTAGAATGAATAAAATTTCAAAGCATAAAAAGTTTTATCCAATTGAAGGATTATTTTATGCTAATGTTAAACTAGAAAGGTATATCAAGAGATTAAAATGAAGAAAGTTAACATCATTAATAAAAACTCTAAAAAAGCATTATTATATTCTCCAAAATATACATTGCAGTATGTGTCCACCAGACAACCGTGCGCACCAAGTATATAAATAAAAAGTAATTATTTATACTATGAATTCAGATTTAGCCATAATTCATGGTTATTTATGTTCAGATGGTTACGTAATAAAAAATCCAGAATCACAAAAGTTAAAATATTATATGATTGGATTTAGAAATTATAACCATATCTTACTTAAGGATTTTCATGATAAGTTCTACAATTATTTCAACAAAAAACCGCATATTTACAGAAATGAAAGAGTAAGGATAGGTTCAAAAGAAATATATAATTATTTAACAGACAATTTTGGTTCTTTTTATTCAAAAGATTGGACATTACCAAAATTAAACAATAAAAATCTAAAACTATGGTTAAGAGCATATTTTGATTGTGATTCTTGAGTTTTTTGCAAAAAAGCAGTCAATAGGCATATAGGCCTAGATTCTATAAATCACCAAGGATTAATTCAAATACAAAAAGCTTTGTCAAAATTTAAAATAGATTCAAAAATAAAAAAAAGAAGTAATAGAGACATGTTTACATTAATTATATACAGTAAAGATAGCTTAATAAGATTTCAGAAAAATATAAACTATATGCATCAAAAAAAGAAAAAGAAATTGCAAAAAGCTATTAGTTCTTATGTAAATTATAATTGGAATATTAAAAATTTTGAACAGTTATTTAAAGAAAAAGTAAGAATAAGAAGAGAATATATGCTCAGAATTATATCCAATTTAGAAGAGAATTCAGTAAAAATTAGAAAATGTCTAAACAAATATGGCATTTATTCAAAAGTATATAAAAATAGGAATGGTTTAGACACAATTTATTATTCTTTAGAAATTCAAAGAAAAGAAGATGTAAGGAAAGTTTTAAATAAGAATTTACTAAACAAAAATTATGTTAAGCTTCTTAAGGAGATTATATGAAAGATAAGCTGAAAAAAATAAAAGAAAATGTATATGAACTTCCAAAGCAGGAAAGAATGAATGTGCCTGCAAGATTATTTATTTCGGAAGCGATGTTGGAAAAAGTTGAGGATAATGCAATAGAACAATTGCATAATGTTGCATGCCTAAAGGGAATCAAACAATGGGCTTTGTCTATGCCAGACACCCATTCAGGATTGATAGTTAAGTAATAGCTTATTATCACTGAGATGGTTTCCCTATTGGTGGCGTTGCAGCATTTGATATCAAGGAAGGAATAATATCCCCGGGTGGCGTAGGATAGAACAAAAGTTCCCTAAGACGACATCAATTGTGGGGTAAGAGTCCTTCAAAGCAACATCAAAGTAGATGATTTTCTAAAGAAAAGAACAGACATACTTAATGCTTTATACAAGAATATTCCATCTGGTGTTGGTGGAAAGGCAAAGATAAGATTAGATAAAAATATTCTGAAAGAAGTTTGTGAAACAGGCGTAGACTGGTGTGTAAAAAATGGTTATGCAACAAAAGAAGACAAGGAAAGAACAGAAGAATATGGCCATATGAAAGAGGCTGATTTCAAGGAAGTCACTGAAAGAGCAATAGAAAGGGGAATGCCTCAGCTCGGAAGTCTTGGTTCAGGAAATCATTTTATAGAAGTTCAAAAAGTAGATGAAATATTTGATGAAAAGATAGCAAAAGTTTTTGGTGTTGACAAAGAAAATGTTTTAATAATGATTCATTGCGGTTCTAGAGGTTTTGGACATCAAATTGCTTCTGATTACATAAAGATGATGGAGGAAGAATTTGGTTTTGAAGATTTGCCAGATAGAGAATTAATATGCGCTCCATTCAATTCTGATTTAGGCCAGAAATATTACAAGGCAATGTGCTGTGCTGTTAACTATGCATTTTGCAACAGGCAGATGATAACTTACTGGATAAGGGAAACATTCAAACAGTTCTTCCCTGATTCTGAATTAAAGCTTGTTTATGATGTTGCACATAATATTGCAAAAGTAGAAGAGCATATTATAGATGGAAAAAAAGAAAAAGTATGTGTTCATAGGAAAGGTGCTACAAGATCTTTCGGTCCAGGAAGAAAGGAGATTCCTGAAGTTTATAGAAAATGTGGCCAGCCAATATTGATTCCAGGTTCTATGGGAACTTATTCCTATATTTTAGTTGGAACAGCAAAAGCAGAGCAAGTTTCATTTGGCAGTACGGCTCACGGTGCAGGAAGAGTAATGTCGAGACATAGTGCATTAAGAGAGTTTAGAGGAGAAGAAATAAAAAAAGAACTTGCTGAGAAAAATATAGAAGTGAAAGCAGGT
>ERZ1292623.3051-Hain-H51-01um-R1-3051-length-14580-cov-5_pt1 | contig 14580 bp, 12 predicted proteins | sample MGYA00564398_ERZ1292623 | MGnify/ENA primary metagenome ERZ1292623 (study PRJEB36523, sample SAMEA6512633) | groundwater metagenome | collected 2019-01-07 | study: AquaDiva: Metagenomics assemblies of 32 groundwater samples
AAAAATTGAAAATTGGCAGGAAGTTAACGCATATAGAGAGCGCCCGAGGAATAATGATACTGAAGAAAAAGAAAAGACCGGTGTTGCGTTGAAGGATATAAAAGCCATCAATCCGGCAAATGGCGAAGAGATTCCGGTATGGGTGGCTGATTATGTGTTGGGAGGCGTAGGGACGGGCGCGATTATGGCTGTCCCCGCCCATGATCAGCGCGATTTTATATTCGCAAAAAGATACGATCTGCCGATACGGATTGTTGTTTGTCCGCACTATCCGGCAACAACGTGTCCGATTCTCGATGAGGCGTATGAGGGAGAAGGACATTTGGTCGCTTCCGGTTTATTCGACGGCATGTCATCGCGCGAGGCGAAAGAAGCAATCACCGCGTTCGTAAAGGGTACCAAAAAAGTACAATATCGTTTGCGCGACTGGCTTATCAGTCGTCAGCGATACTGGGGCCCCCCAATTACAATGATATATTGCAAAACATGTAATTGGCAGCCGGTGCCGGAAGAAGATTTACCGGTAGAGCTTCCTTACGTAGAGAATTTTCGGCCTACGGGCACGGAACAATCGCCGCTTGCCAGCGTAGAAACATTTTGGAAAACAACATGTCCGAAGTGCGGTGGGCCCGCGCGGCGAGAAACTGATGTGTCGGATTCGTTTCTGGATTCGTCGTGGTATTATATCGGCTATCTTTTAAAGTTTGGAAATTGGAAATTAAAAATTGAAAATTCCGCGTTTGCGAAGCTAACGCGGCAATGGCTTCCCGTTAATATGTATATCGGGGGAGCGGAGCACGCGGTGCTGCATCTGCTCTACAGCCGTTTTGTGGCTATGGCGCTTTCCGATTGGGAATATGTGGATTTTGAAGAACCGTTTACTACGTTTCGCGCGCACGGCCTTATTACCAAAGACGGCGCCAAGATGTCAAAATCAAAAGGCAATGTCGTGAGTCCCGACGAAATCATTAAGATATTCGGCATTGATGCGGTACGGATGTATTTGCTTTTTTTAGCGCCATTTGAAGACAGTGGAGATTATCGGGAGGGTGGTATAAAAGGCGTAACACGCTTTTTAGATCGTGTATGGAATTTTATCATCTATAAACAGAAAAGAATGACCAAGATACAAGATACCATAACCAAAAAAATCCCAAATCCCAAATTCCAAATTCCAAAGCTTGTTCACAAAACGATCAAAAAAGTTACGGAAGATATCGAAGGGTTGCATTATAATACGGCGATTTCTGCTCTTATGATTTTATTGAATGCGTTTGAAAAAGAAAAAGAGAATGTGGGCACAGAAGATGTTGAAGCATTTTTAAAATTACTTGCGCCATTCGCGCCGTTTTTAACGGAGGAATGCTGGCGCGAAACATTGGGCCATGAAAAAAGCATCCACATTGCGCCGTGGCCGGCGTTTGATCCGCAGACGATCGAGGAACAAACGATTTCGTTGGTTATTCAAATCAACGGAAAGGTGCGCGACACCGCAGACGCAGAAAAAGGAATCAGCCAAGAAGACGCCGAACGCCTCGCTCGCGCTCGCGATCGCATCAAACCATATCTTGAAGGCAAACAAATTCATAAAACCATCTTTGTTCCAAATCGTTTAATCAATTTTGTTATGTAACCTCGCATAGCAAATCGAGTAGTGGATGAAATATAAAAGGTGTCATGGGAAGTAGGAATATCATATGCGTATAGGAATTATCGGTAGTATGCAATATACGGAAAAGATGCTAGAAGCTCGCGACGGGCTTATCAAGGCAGGTCATGACGCATTCGTTACGAATTTGGCATCTCTGTTTATCGGTAAAACTGATGAAGAAAAAGAGCAAATCAAGATTGACCAAAAGAACAATCAAGACGCCATACGAGAGTTCTGGAGACTAATGCAAGGTGCTGATGCAGTGCTAGTCATGAATCTTGATAAACGGGATATTAAACACTATATCGGTGGCAATACGCTTATGGAAATCGGATTCGCTCACGTCCTAAACCAAAAGGTATTCCTCTATAATCCCATCCCGGAAATTCCTTACTATCAATCAGAGATAGAAGCTGTTAAGCCAATTATTATTAACGGCGATCTGACAAAAATAGCATGATATTATTTATAAGTCAAGCAAAATCCATATGGCATTTTCTATAACTTGACCGTTAGCTCTCTCGTGCTATCATAGGCACGAAAGGAGAAACGGCTATGAAGAGACACGTATTTGAATGTTTGACTTTTTTTGCGGCGTTTATTTTTCTCTTTACCCCTTCATATAGTGTCGGATCTACCGAGGAAGAATTATTGATAACAGAGATCAAAAGCACGCTTACTCTTCTTGATGAGGAGGCAGCCTACCTTCGGCAGAAGGCTTCCCGGCCTCGATCGTTGGAAAAAGGAAGAACCATACAAATATGGCTGAACGCCTATTGGCAAGACGCAAAAAGCATTCGTGATGCGCTTGCCTATCTTAATGACGATCGAGAGGCCATGCAGAGAAGAAGTAGTGATCTTGACGAGATGCAAGGTAGGCTCTGTTTCTATCGTGAAAAATTTAAAAAGTTAAAGGAAGAATAATTTTTGGTTCTCCCACCACCGGCAGGGAGATTTTTTTATTGACAATATTTCCTCTATTTGTTAAGATATTGCCGGTATCGGATAGTCGCCCCGATCGCGATCGGGGAGGAAAGTCCGGGCACCCTCCGACCGCGGTCGGAGAAGCAGATAGTGGCTAACGGCCACCGTGACCGGGATAGTGCCACAGAGACCATACCGCCAACTTATCATCTTTAGGACTCTAAAAGTTTAAGAGATGAAAAAGGCAAGGGTGAAAAGAGTGGGCCCCGACGTGAGTTGGGGATAGCCTCGATGGAAGTCGGGGTAAAGTAAGAGCCCACAGTCGTCCGGAGTAATTCGGACGGGTGGAAAACCCTATCTGGTGCAACTTGCTCGATATATCAAAATATCGAGCGGGGCTTGAGCCCGCGAGTAATCGAGGGCCTAGAGAGATGACTATCGCTCCGGTCTTGCATCGGAGTACAGAACCCGGCTTATAGATACCGCAGACAAAAACCCTTTCGAGACTTTCGGAGGGGTTTTTGTGTTATCCTTTGTATATGTGCGGCATTGTGGGATATATCGGCAAACGCAATGGGGTGGAGATAGGCCTTGATGCTTTACGTCAACTTGAATATCGCGGATACGACTCTGCCGGCGCAGCGTTTTTTGACTCAAAACAGAACATTAAGACTATCAAAGCAGTGGGGAAGATTGATAATCTGGCGGCGAAATTGCAGATTCCGAAAGCAGCGCCTCTTGCGATTTTTCATACGCGCTGGGCCACGCACGGAAATGTAACCGAAGCAAACGCTCACCCTCACGGCGATTGCAAGGGCATTATTTTGCTTGCGCACAATGGTATTATTGAAAATTATCGAGAGCTCAAGCAGATGCTTGCACGCAAGGGGCATCAGTTTCGGTCAGAAACAGATACGGAAGTAATTGCGCACCTCATTGAAGAAGAAAAACGCTCTAAAATTCCCACCGAGAAAGCTTTTCGTTTGGCACTGCAAAAATTGCGTGGCACCTACGGTATCGTGATGCTTGATGCCGAAGAACCCGATAAACTTTTTGCCGCAAGAAATTTCAGCCCGCTTTTGCTCGGCGTGGGGGAAGGGGAGTATATTGTCGCCTCGGACGCCACCGCCGTGATCAAGCATACCAATCGGGTGATCTATCTTGACGATGGTGAAATGGCGGTTCTTTCTGATGCGGGTCATGCTATTTATGATCTTCGGCATCGCGCGCGCCAGAAAACACTGCAGGAAATTGAATGGTCGCTGGAAGCGGCAAAAAAAGGAGGGCACGCACACTATATGCGCAAAGAAATTTTTGAACAGCCGGAAGCAATTGAAAATTCGCTGCGCGGGCGTATTCTTGCTGAAGAGGGAATGGCAAAATTAGGAGGGGTGCATGACATTACAGAAAAACTTCGGCAGGCAAAACGCATAATGATTGTCGCGTGCGGCACCGCTTCCTACGCGGGCATGGTGGGTGAGTATCTTTTTGAAGAATATGCGGGCATTCCCACCGAGGTGGATCTTGCTTCGGAATTTCGCTATCGCAAACCCGTATTTCGAGAAGGCGATATTCTTTTGGCGCTATCGCAATCCGGCGAGACAGCCGATACGCTTGCCGCGGTTCGCGAAGCGAAAGAAAAAGGTGTCCTTACGCTTGGCATTGTTAATACGGTGGGATCCACGATCGCGCGCGAGACCGACGCCGGTGTCTATCAGCATATCGGGCCCGAGATTGGGGTCGCATCCACAAAAGCATTTAGCTCGCAGATTGCCATTTTAACGCTTCTTACGCTTTTGTTGGGAAGACAGCGGGAGATGTCGCTGGTGATGGGCAGGCGCATCGCCAACGAACTTCAAAAAATTCCTTTGCTCATAAAAACCATGTTTGCATCGCGTCAGATGCGACATATCAAACAGCTTGCCCGCGCGTATCAGCCCTATCACAATTTTCTCTATTTGGGCAGAAAATATAATTTTCCCGTGGCTCTAGAGGGAGCGCTTAAACTTAAAGAAATTTCATATGCGCACGCAGAAGGGTACGGCGCCGGTGAAATGAAACACGGTCCGATCGCCATGATTGATAAAAATTTTCCGTCTCTGTGCATTGCGCCGCAGGATTCGGTGTATGAAAAAATGATTTCCAATATTGAAGAGATAAAAGCCAGAGGCGGGCCTGTGATCGCGATCGCTACCGAGGGAGACAAAAAAATAGCGCAACTCGCCGATGACGTGATTTCTATTCCCAAAACTCTCGAGATGCTCACGCCGCTTGTCTCCGTCGTGCCGCTCCAACTTTTCGCTTACCACTTCGCCGTACTGCGCGGCTACGATGTTGACAAACCTCGCAATCTTGCCAAGAGCGTGACGGTGGAATAATTTTTTTCATTTGGTTATAGTGCAGACATGGAAATTTTGAAGATTGGAGAAGAGAATTATTTTGAGGTTATTATGCGAGCGGTTGCCGCATTGCGAGAGGGGAAGGTCGTGGCAGTGCCGACGGATACCGTCTACGGGTTTGCGGTAGATGCGACAAGCGATGAAGCCGTAAAACGGCTATTTCAAATAAAAAAACGGGAGGAAGGAAAGCCGATGCCGGTTTTGGTGGATTCTATGGAGCGGGCGAAACAAATTGCATTTATAGAGGAAAAAAAATTGGAAGGCGAGTTGAGCGAGCAATGGCCGGGTGCGTTTACTGCGATCCTCTATGCGCGAGAGTTGATATCTTTATTGGTGCGCGGCAGAGGTGGACTCACCGTAGGGGTGCGTATTCCCGATCTTCGTTTTCTCCGGGATCTTATTCGTGCGTTCGGCAAACCGATTACCGGCACAAGCGCCAATAGGTCGGGAGAAAAGCCGGCAACGCGCGCGGAAGAAATTATGAATGCTGATATAGTGATTGATGGAGGAATATGCGATGGAACACCGTCAACGGTGGTGGATTTTACGGTAACGCCATCGAAAGTTTTACGAGAATGATGGCTCGGACATAAACATGAACCTATTTAAAAAGAAAAAATCGTTACCGCAGGTTTCTTTCGAAGAAATCCTTTTGGATGCCGAGAATCTCGGCGATTTTGAGATGGAGCACATGGAAGGGCGCATTGAAACACCACTTCCGCATTCAATATTTTTCATTGCGGGTATTGCGGCGGGATTGGTAGGCATCCTTTTTTTTGCGCGCAGCGCAATGCTTACATTTTTTGAGGGGGACATCTGGCGGGGGCGCGCCACTCAAAATCATCTGGAAACAATGGCGGTCTTGCCGCGCCGCGGGGAATTGTACGATCGTTTTGGGGCGAATCTGTTTACTCAAGATCGCGAGCTCTTGCATCCGGAAGCGTTTTCACATGTTATTGGTTTTGTGGCAAAAGACAATGCTGAAGGGAAAGCTGGTCTTGAACAGGTTTTCGATCGCGCATTACATGGGGTGGATGGCACGCGATCATTTGAAGTTGATGCGCGCGGCATCGTGATAGCCGAAGGATTGTTACAAGAGCCAAAGCCCGGCGATGATTTGACACTTACCCTTGATGCCGAGCTTCAGAAAATCGTATACGATATGTTGAGCGCAACTATTCGGGAACGTGGCTTTACGGGGGGTGCAGGCATTGTGTTTGATGTAACGAACGGCGAGGTATTGGCGCTCGCAAGCGCGCCCGGATATGACGTGAATGTGTTGCGGAAGGGCGGGCCGCCGGAAGCCATTGAGGCGCTGCGCAACAATCATGCATTGCCTTTTTTTAATCGGGCCATTGCCGGACGCTACCACCCAGGATCGATCGTCAAACCGATCGTGGCGGCAGCCGCACTTGAGGAGCGGGTGATTGATCCGACAACTCATCTTGTTTCGGAAGGGGCGTTGCGCATTCCTGATCCGTATCGGCCGGGTGAAGAGTCGGTGTTCTTGGATTGGAAGGCGCATGGATCGGTGGATATGCGCCGGGCGCTTGCTGTTTCTTCAAATGTCTATTTTTATATTGTGGGAGGGGGATACAAAGATATTGATGGACTTGGCATTCGGCGTCTTGCGCGGTGGTTCGAGCGCTTTGGCCTTGGGACAGAAACAAATATTGCGCTTGCCGGCGAAGAAGAAGGGCTTGTGCCGAACCCGGATCAAAAAGCACAGTACCATCCGGAAAATCCCGAGTGGCGACTTGGCGATACGTATCACGCCAGTATTGGCCAGGGAGATTTTTTGACTACCCCTCTGCAGATCGCGCGTATGCTTGCGCTTATCGCTAATAATGGCAACGCGTTTCCTCTGCGTTTTACTCATTCTTCAACGGACGCGGTGCAGCAAGAAAAATCGTTTACGGTAAATCTTGATCCAAAAACATTTACTATTATCAAAGAAGGCATGCGGCTTGCCGTGAAAGAGGGTACGGCTGCGGCAGTCTCCGGCGTGCCGGTGCCGATTGCCGGCAAAACAGGCACTGCCGAGGTGGGGAATAAGCAGCATGTCCATTCATGGTTTATGGGCTTTGCGCCGTATGAAAACCCTCGTCTTGGTATGGTGATTCTTTTGGAATCGGGTCCGCGCGCCAATCTTGTCGGATCGCCTTTCGTAGCTTCCCAAATTTTCGATTGGATTGTAAAAAATCGTGAGTATCTCAAAACTTTCTAATCATTTTTTGTAAAGAGATAGGTGCTCGAAAGCCAGCGAGGGAAAATTTTGTAAAGAGGCAAAATGGTAAGAAGATAGCGCAACAGCGCAAGACGTTTTAAGATCCAGCCGAGGAATCCGCGTATGCGGGTCCACCCCAGGTCAAGGAGTGCGTACTTGCCGCCGAGCGACACGAGGAGGAGCGGCTCGTGGTGAACGTACGGGAGAGGCGCTTGATGCGAAAGAAGGCGCGCGATGGCGCGCGCGACATAGGCGCCATGATGTATGGCGACTTGCCCGGTCATGGGCGCGGCTTTGCCGGTTATCGGATTCGGGCAATGGGCGGAGTCGCCGATAACAAAAACATCCGGATAGTCGGGAATGCGCAGAGTTTGGTCTACCCCTACGCAACTTCCTTTTTCTTTTTTGATAGGTAGTGTGTCGAGCAGAGCGTTTGCCTTGACCCCGGCGGTCCAGAAAAGCGCATCGTACGGCAGAGACGAATCATCGAAGGAGACACTCTCTTGATTAACTGATATGATGGGTTTGCCAAAGAGAAGCGCTACCCCGAGCTTTTCTAAACCCATTTTTGCGTTTTCCTGAAGCCACGCCGATCCGCCCGGCAGAAGAGTATTGTTTGCTTCTATGAGGGTGACGGAAACGGAAGCGCGGGGCCGTTTGTGGCGGCGCAGGAGACTTTTGATAAAGCCCACCAATTCTGCGGCAAACTCACAGCCCGTAAATCCGCCGCCGCCGATCACGATGCGAATCGGCTCGTGTTTTGCTTTGCGCGCGAAGAGTTCGTCGATGGTATTGCGCGCGTGCAGGACATCATTGAGCGTTTTAAATCCGTACGCGAAGTCTTGCAGATGCGGGATAGTATAAAAATTTGTCTCGCTGCCGAGCGCCATGATACCGATATCATATGTATGCGTGCCCGTCGTAGTACCGGTGACGGTGCGGCGATTCATGTCAATGGCTTCAATGCGATCTTTGATAATCTCAACGCGCGTGTCCTTAAAAAGTTCGCGCAAGGGAATTGCCGCCGATCCGCGCACATGATCCCAGTTGATTGGTTTGTGTTCAGGCAGCGCGGCGGTTGCCAATTCATAATAATCGCTCGGCAGCGCATGATAGCCGCTTTGATCAATCAGTATGATGCGCGCGTCCAATTTTTCTTTCAGCAATCCCTTTGCCGCCGCTACCCCCGCATACCCCCCGCCAAGAATTACAATCGTTTTCATAAGAGCATTATATCATAGCCAGCAGAGGGATTCGAACCCCCGACCTTCGCTTTACAAAAGCGCTGCTCTACCACTGAGCTATGCTGGCGCGTATTTAAGAATTTTCTTCTGTGCTTTTTCTTCTGCGCAATCGGAGTTTGAGGCGGCGGCTGTTCCAGGAATTCAGATGTCGCCAATACGTGTCTTCGCCGTTAAGGCCATTTAATTGGCGGCGCCGCATGGCGCTGCGCAGAAGGCGTAAGAAAGCAGTGGCGCGCTTCAACGCACGTTCCAAAAATGTCAATGTTTTTTCAAATCCGTTATATAAGAGATCGCGCAGAATGGTATGCCAGAATACGATACTCCGTTCCCTCAAGAAACGAAATGCATGCGCGAGAAAAAATTGATTTTCTCTCTGCGGCATCAAAGAGGCGTTATCGTGGGCGATTGCTTCATTCCAATGGCGGCCTATCAGCATGCCCATGCCGATAAGACTTCCCACAAAACTCGCAAATGCGATATAAGGCGTCATAGATTTTTTTATTTTAATGTGTAGCGGATAAACCGACCGATTTCGAGGTGTTCACCAAACGAAGCGGTGCGAGAGGCAATAAGATCGCCGACTGTTTTACTCTCGTCTTTAATAAAAAGTTCTTTTTGAAGAGTGACAACATCAGCGGGGTCTGTAGCGGCAATATGCATGGCAATATCATGAGCGAGCTCTTTGAAGGCCGGGTTGCGCGCCACAAAATCAGTTTCTGAACGAAGTTCTAAGAGCACCCCGACAGTGGCGCCATGATGCACATAGGCCTCTATCACACCGGCGTGCGTACTGCGGGATTGTTTTTTGTTCGCAATTTCTATGCCCTTTGCCTCAATTACTGCTTTTGCGCGTTCAGGATCGCCGCCAGTCTCTTCAAGCGCGGCGCGAATGTGCGCAAAACTGGCGCCAGTTTGATCACGAAGTTGTTTGATGAGTTGGGAGTTCATTGGTGATGATGGATGCGGGTATGGCATGCGCCCCTTTTTCATAGGCGTCTCGGAGTGTTTCAATAATATAATGGATGCTTTTCGGCGCGTTGTCGTTGCCGGGGATGGCATGAGTTACTGATAGGGGATCGCTGTCACTGTTGAGCAATGCTATCGTCAGGATACCAAGTTGGGTGGCTTCCCGCAAGGCGGTGGTTTCTTCTTTAGGATCAATAATGATGAGCGCTTCCGGCGGGCGGCTTAAGAGTTCAAGGCCACGAAATGCGATTTCAAACCGTTCAATCTGTTTATGTATTTTAACGCGCTCTTGTTTGGTATATTTTTCTAGTTTTCCTTCCACGCGTTCGCGCTCAAGCGTGAGCCATTGTTGGACACGCTTGCGGATCACGGTAAAATTTGTGAGCGTGCCGCCGAGCCAGCGCTTGGCCACAAAGGGGTGGCCGAGGGCCGCCGCGGCGGCCTGAATAGCCGGGCCAGCCTGCGGTTTGGTGCCCACCCACAGCACCACGGATTTTTTCTGGCCCAGTTGTTCCATAGCGGTTTTTGCCGTATTGAGTTTAATGAGCACCTTTTCCAGGTTGAAAATTTCTACATTGTTTTTTAAGCCCGCCAAAAACGGCCTCATGCGCGGGTGGCGGCGCGTTTTTGAATAACCAAAATGGAGCCCACGTAAAAAAAGCTCTTCAATGACAGGATCAGGCTCATGATCTGGTTGCGGGGAGAGTGTGGGAGTTTGTTCCATAGTGCCCACCGTAGTACAAAAACGGCGGCTAGACAAGAGGAGCTGTCTATGATACAACGAAGCATATGAAAAAGGATATTCACCCCGTCTATTATCCTGACGCAAAGGTACACTGCGCGTGCGGCGCGGAATTTGAGATAGGATCAACAAAAAAAGAGATCAATATAGAAATTTGCAGTCATTGCCATCCTCTCTATACCGGCAAAGGAAAAATTATTGACACCGCCGGGCGCGTGGAGCGTTTTCGCACGCGCGCAAGCAAGGCAAAACCGAAAGCGGCAAAAAAACCGCGGAAGAAAAAATAAATGGCCTTTCAGCACGTTCAGGATAAAGAGACGGTCATTATAGAAATCCGCGCTGGCGCGGGCGGCAGCGAGGCATCGCTCTTTGCCCAAGAGTTGGCACGTATGTATCGTAATTATGCCAGCTCCAAGGGATGGCGCGTGGCGTTGCTTGATGAGTTAGTTTTTGAAATAAGCGGCGAAGGCGTATATGAAAAGTTGTGTTTTGAATCGGGCGTGCATCGCGTCCAGCGTGTGCCAAAAACAGAAAAATCAGGCCGCATTCACACCTCGACGGCGTCGGTGGCGGTGCTGAAGGCCGCAAGTTCGCAGGAGATAGACATCAAAGAAGGCGATCTTGAAATCACGTTTTCCCGCTCTGGGGGCGCGGGCGGACAGAATGTCAATAAAGTAGAATCCGCGGTGCGTATTTTGCATAAGCCAAGCGGTATTACGGTGCGTTCGCAACAAGAGCGCTCCCAGCAGCAGAATCGCGAGAAAGCGCTTGGCATTTTGCGCGCAAAGTTACTCGATGAACAGCATCGGCGCGAAGAGCGCGCAGGCCAGCGCGAGCGCAGAGCGCAGATCGGCACCGGCGATCGCTCCGAAAAAATTCGTACCTACAACTTCATGCAGGATCGCATTACGGATCATCGCCTCCAAAAATCTTGGAAGCGTATCGAAAAAATCTTAGACGGCGACCTTGATCCGATCATCGCGGCGTTTGCAAAAATGTAAATACCATGGCAGTCTTTGAGTAATTGCCATTTGAAAAGAGATGAGATCAATTAATAATTCGTTAATACGAGGCCGCCGGGGGTGATAGTGCTTTGAAGTTCTGGATAGAGCGTTTTGAGTTTGTTGCGAAGGACAGGGCTGTTTTCAAGCATTGCAATAACCGTGGGAGATGGGAACGTTTGCGGGAGTTCAGAGAGATGCTCAAGAGAGGGAATATACGTAATATTTTTTTTATTGCGTTTTTGTATATTCATACTATCGGTAAAAAACAAGACTGTCTGGGCGGGCATGGGAATGTTGTCTACCAGCACATGGCCGTATGTGTTGACGATCACGTATTTTTTTGTGGTATCGGGAAGGGTGGCGAGAAAGCGGCCAAGATCAGCATACGAGTCGTTAAAAGCGACAGAGACGTCAGGATCGGGCGCCCAACGCAAGAAGTATTGGCCGAATCCGTAGAGGCCTATGGTGATAAACAAAACAAAGAGAAGCAGGATGAGTTCCTTTTTTATCCGGAGGATCTGTAATGATGCTTCCGGATATTTTTCTTTTTGACGATCCAGCCACTGACTGACTTTCTCGATGATCCATTCGAGGCCGACGGCGGCGGAAATCATAACGGGAATCGCAAGCGGCAGAGCGCGCAGGGCATGGGGAAGGCCCTCATTGCTTAAGATGACGGGCAAGAGAAAAACAATAAACCAAAGAAATAAAAAAGCCTGTGGAGTGATAAAATTTCCAATGCCAAATTTCAAATTTCTAATTTTGGAATTTTGATTAGAAATTAGTAATTGGGAATGAGGCATTAAAAAGCCACGCAGATTGATGAAAAATCCTAACAAAAATAATGCACCGACTGGCCACCATAATTGAGGCGAGCCAGAAAAGTTGTGCCTCCAATTATAATCGCCGCGCCAGAAAAACATGCCCAGCGAAGTGATGATATTTTTGCCGAGATCTTTCATCGGTGTTTCCGATGAAAAAATAGAAACCTGGCTTGATCGGCCGACAAAATCCGCAGAATGTTCGAGGAAATATAATCCAAGCGGGTAGGCGACTATAAAGGCAAAAAAGATAAAGAGGGCAAGAAGGCAGGGAAGACATATTGTCTGGAATTTGGAATTTGGAATTTGGAATTTGGAATCTTTATAAATTTTCCAGCCTGCGAAAAATGGGACGATGAGCAAAAGTGGGGCTACGCGATAGGCGATGTAGGAATGAAAGCCGAGGCCGAAGAGGAGGCCACCGATCGCAGCATAGAAAATCGTATAAGGGGGGGATTTGAGGGGGGATTGAAATGTTCCGATGAGTTTCCACAAAAAATAAAATGCCCACACAAGAAAAAACGGCGCCATGATGGCGCGAAAGCCGATGCGGGAAAAGTTGATGTGCCAAAACGAAGTCGCGAGAAAAAACGAGGCAAAGAGAGCGACTTCGTAATTTCTAGGGAATAATTCTTTCGTTAAAAAGAAAACGCCAAGCACGGTGAGAATCCCGAATAGTGCCGATGGCAATCGCGCGGCAAATGGAGTACTCCCAAACGCGGCAAGCGAGAGCGCTTGGATATTAATAAAAAGCCCTTCTCTGCCATTATTTTCCGGGTAGAATATCTTAAAATCGCCTTCGCGCCATGCCTCGCGCGCTTGATTTGCATTGAGAGCCTCATCATGATAGAGCCCGGGCGGAATTTCATGGAGATCCCACAGGCGTAAAAAAGAAGCGACGGCAAGTATAAGAACTATGGGGAAAAATACACGTTTCATGAGTTGAACTATACTGCGAATGATGATATAGGTAAAGATATGGACTACCAACGCACTATCTTAAAGAACGGGATGCGGGTGATTGTGGCTCCCATGAAAGGGACGCGCGCGATGACCTTGCTGGTGCTTATTGGCACCGGATCAAAATATGAATCGCGCAAGACCAACGGCCTCGCCCATTTTTTGGAGCATATGTTTTTTAAGGGCACCAAAACGCATCCGAAGCCCGGCAGTATTTCAAAAAAACTTGATATGTTGGGCGCGGAATACAATGCGTTTACCTCGGCCGAAGAGACGGGTTATTGGGTCAAGGCCGATGCCGCGCATTTTAAAACGAGTTTGGGATTTGTCGCCGATATGCTTCAAGATTCGCTCTTGAAAAAAGAAGAAATAGAAAAAGAACGCGGGCCCGTGATTGAAGAATTAAAACGCCGCAACGATACGCCGACGATGCTTGTCTGGGAAGAGTGGGAGACGTTGCTCTACGGCGATCAGCCGGCAGGGTGGCCTACCATCGGCAATGAAGAAAACATCAGAAGTTTTACGCGCGATAATTTTTTACGTTATTGGAAGGAGCATTATCTTGCTTCTAATGCGGTCGTGGTCATGGCTGGCAATACCGAAGCTAATGGCGATGCGATGGGAGCCATTGAGGCGGCGTTTCGCACAATGCCAAAGGGCAATCCGAAACAGCGCGTCCCGATAAAAGATGATATGGCTGTGGAGCGGCTTCATATTCACACGAAAGACACCGATCAGTCGCACCTTACCATTGGCGGTTACGGCTTTTCCTTGGTCAACGAAAAAGATCGTTTGCCGGCCGAATTACTTGCGACCATCATGGGCGGCTATATGAGTTCGCGACTTTGGCAAGCCGTGCGCGAAAAACGGGGCCTTGCGTATACCGTAAACGCAGCTCATCAGGCCTATACAGACGCAGGATATTTTGTGGCATATGCCGGCGTACCCCACAACAAACTTGCTCTCACGATCAAACTTATTTTGAAAGAATTTGAGCGTGTGCGCGCCAAGGGAATAACCAAAGAGGAGCTTACGCGCGCCAAGGACAACATCCGTGGCAAGATGGCAATTTCGCTTGAGTCAAGCGATGAAGTGGCCGCGTTTCTAGGAGCGCAGGAATTGTTACTAGGTAAGATTGAATCACCGGAAGAAATTCTTGCAAAGATTGAGCGTATCACACACAATGATATCAAAAGAGTAGCCGAATATCTTTTTGCGCCGCGCAATATGCGCTGCGCGGTTATCGGCCCTCACAAACAAGAATCCTATGCAAAACTATTTAAAAATTGATATCACGACCGGCACCTTTCTGCGCGCCGCGCTCGTAACACTCGCTCTTTTATTTTTCTATCAGATTCGCCATATCCTTGCCATTATTTTACTCTCGGTGGTGATTGCCTCCGCCCTTGAACCGGCGATCCGTCGGATCGCAAGCTGGCATATCCCGCGCACGTTGGCGGTTCTTTTGGTGTATTTGACAGCGCTTGGCGGCTTTGGATTTACTTCCTATTTTTTGATTCCGCCTCTTTTAGAAGATGTGAGCGCAAGTTTAGTGAATTTGCCGTTTCTTATTCAGCAAGCGTTTGAACAGCTTGCCGGGCGTATTGATTTTTTAGCTCTCGGCGATTTTGAACCGTCCTTT
>ERZ1292623.2311-Hain-H51-01um-R1-2311-length-17245-cov-5_pt1 | contig 14579 bp, 15 predicted proteins | sample MGYA00564398_ERZ1292623 | MGnify/ENA primary metagenome ERZ1292623 (study PRJEB36523, sample SAMEA6512633) | groundwater metagenome | collected 2019-01-07 | study: AquaDiva: Metagenomics assemblies of 32 groundwater samples
AGTTCCGTTAATCCCCTCTCTTTTTGTAGATTTTATTTATAGTAAAATTTTTGGCGATGTTGGTTACCGGCAAAGCGAGCATAGTTATGCTTATACCCAAAAATCCATTGAGTTTATCGTTAATAGGGCTGGTTTTAGGGTAATCGAAGGAAATATTTTTTTGTTTTCCAATAAGTTACTAGATAGATTATTAAATCCCCCACTATCCCGTTTAAATCTTACTATAACAATAGTGGCAAAAAAGATTGACAACTTTTCTTTATCAGAAAAACGACCCGTATGAAATATAAAATCGTCACTCATCCTCATGACCACAAGAAAGAAAAGGACTGGGTAATTATTTTAGATTTTATTAATAAAAATATAAAAAGTTATAATTTAAAAAAGACCTTAGAATTGGGTGCTGGCATGGGTAATATTTCTTCTTATTTCGCCTCTCAAGGTGTTATCGCTTTTGCTGAAGATACTAATTTAGAATATTTAAATATCATTCAGAATAGAAACTCGTTAATATCAGTTTTACAGCACGATATTAATAATCCTCTCCCATTTTCTGATAATAGTTTTGATTTAGTTTCTTGTATTGGTACTTTACATTACGGATATATTAAAAACTTGCCGTTAATTTGGAACGAAATGATTCGTGTATCTAATAGATATATATTAGTGGATTTTTTTTCTAAATATTCTATTTATCGGTTTTTAGAAAGAATTTATAATCCCCTATATAATCCTAGAACCTATTCTAAAAAAGAAGCGTTTAATTTAATAAAAAAATTTAATTTAGATGTTGTTTCTAAAACAAGCACAAAGTCATTATCAATTATTCGGCAAACCTTTCCGTTTGCTGGCAAGGCCGCTTATTTTCTTCTAGAAAAATAAAGTTTATGAAAATATTATTGATTACCAGTATTTTTCCTCCCGACATCGGAGGTCCGGCCGGTTATGTCTTTAATTTATTTAATGGATTGCGTCAGCTGAATCACGATGTAGATGTTATTGCTTACGGGAAAGACATATCTAAAAAATATCCTCTGCCTCTAAGAATGTTATTTTTTCTATTCTTAATTTTACAAAAAGGGAGAAAATATAATTTATTTTATGCTCATGGAGGGTTATCGTCCACATTGCCGGCATTATTGGCGTGCAGATTATTAGGAAAAAAAATTGGAGTTAAGGTTACCGGTGACTATGCATGGGAACAATCCACTAATTTAGGATTGGTTACGGATGACATAGATATTTTTCAGACAAAAAAATACGGTTTTTTTATTAAGATATTAAAATTATCGCAAAATTTTGTAGTCAAAAATTCTGATTTTATTGTTGCGCCAAGTCAATATTTAAAAAAAATGGTTGGCGAATGGGGAGTAAAGGAAGAAAAAATTTATATTATATATAATTCGGTAATAATAAATTATTTACCGAGTATCCCCAAAGACGAATTCCAATATATATTATCCGTCGGTCGTTTAGTTTCTTGGAAAGGATTTGACGCGCTAATTGAGGCCTTTTCCGAAATTCGCGGTGATTTTACTAATTTAAAGTTAGTTATAGTTGGCGATGGACCGCTCTTGTTTCGTCTCAAGGAATTAGCAAAAAAAACTTCCTGCTCCGATAGTATTTTATTTACCGGAGCATTAAATAAAGAAGATGTTTTTCAATGGTATGCCAGAGCCAGTTGTTTTGTTTTATTTTCGGGATATGAGGGCTTGTCTCATGTTCTTTTGGAGGCGTTATCTTTTAAATTGCCGGTTATTGCAAGTGACAAAGGAGGCAATAAGGAACTTATACAAAATGGAATTAACGGCTTCTTAGTTCCTTGGAAGAATAAAGAATTATTAAAAAAATCTTTATATGATGTTTGCAATAACAAGAATTGTGTTATCAGGCCCGGATTGTTAAATAATCAGATTTTTTCTTGGCAATTTATGTTAAATTCCACGGTTAATCTTTTACAAAAATTTTCATGAATGTTTTAGCTATTGTGCAAAGAATGGACCATAACGATCCTTTTGGAGGTTTTATTTTTGACTGGATGATTGCTTTATCAAAAAAAGTAGATAGATTAGTGATACTAACATTAAAGAAAAATATAAAACTTCACGATGTGCCGAATAATGTCAGTATTTATTCTTTAGGTAAGGAAAAATATACCGGTTTTGGTTGTTGGCTTTTTTATCTTTATAACTGGCATCAGAATATTAAACAAATATTAAAAAAAGAAAAAATAGATATTGTATTTACTCATATGACGCCGACTTATTCGGTTTTAGCTTATCCGTATTTTTTTAGAAAAAAAATACCCATTGTAACTTGGTTTCTTCATCCTAAATTATCAGTAGTTCTTAAATTAGCTCATTATTGTTCGGCTAAAATTGTTTCGGCAATGCCGGCTTCTTATCCTTATAAAAAAGATAAGTTGATAGCAATAGGCCACGGTGTTAATACGGAAATTTTTAATTATGGAGAAGCTAATGATGATAAAAAGATTATTTTAAGCGTCGGCAGATTGTCCCCTATCAAGGATTACGTTACTTTATTAAAAGCCGTTGCGTTGGGAGGCAAGCAATTCAAATTATTTATCATAGGAAGCTCGACTGATAGTAAAGACAGAAAATATGAAAAAGAGCTTTTAGATATTATTCGTATTTTAAATTTAGAAGAAAAAGTAAAGATTTTACCGGCGATGGCTATGAATGATTTATCTTATTGGTATAAACAATGTTTTGTTTTGGTTAATGCAACCCCGAATGGTTCTTTTGATAAAGTAGCGTTGGAGGCAATGGCTTGTAAAAAATTAATTTTAGTTGCAAGTAATAATTTTCAAGAAATTCTTGGTCCTTACCGTGATGAGCTTCTTTTTAAATTTGGAGATCATAATGATTTACATAATAAATTAATTTCTATTTTCAATCTGCCTTCAAGCAAAAGAGATCAAATTACGCTATATCTTCAACGAAAAATAATCGAAGAATATAGTTTAGATAGCTTAATGGAAAGATTGGTTAAGGTTTTTGAATCAGTTAATGCTGAAAATATATGAAGGTCTTAATGATTTCTATTGATAAAAAAATAGCTCAAACAAACTCAAAGAGCCAAAAAAGGATGGAGGATTACGGCAGTATAGTTGATGAATTGCATATCGTAGTTTTAACCCCCTTTGTTTTGGGAGGTTCAAATACTATAAAAATTGGCAATGTTTTTATCTATCCGACAAATAACAGATTCAAAATTTTTTACTTTTTAAAAGCTCTTTTAATAGGCAGAAATATTATAAAAAAGTTTAAATTTTCCAATAATTCCGATTTAATTACCACTCAAGATTCATTTCCAACCGGTATAGTTGGTTATTGTTTAAAAATAATTTATGGATTGCCCCTGCAAATTCAGGTTCATATTAATTTTTTTAATCCATTCTTCTTAAGAGAATCTATTTTGAATAAAATTTATTTTTTATGCGCCGGATTTTTATTGCCCAGAGTCAATAATATAAGAGTTGTTTCCTGTGAGATAAGGGATTATTTAATTGAAAAATTAAAAATAAATTCCGATAAAATATCGGTCTTACCGGTTTTCGCCAATTTTAACTTTATTAACCAGTATTCGGCAAAAATTAATTTGCACGATAAATATCCGCAGTTCAATTTCATTATCTTAATGCCTACTAGATTGGTGAGGCAAAAAAATATAAAAATGGCGATGTGCGCAATGCATAAATTGGTAAAAAAATATCCTCAAATAGGTCTTGTTATGCCGAGTACGGGACCAGAAGAAAAAAATCTTAAAGAATTAAGTCGGGCGCTGAAATTAGAAAATAACATAATTTTTGAATCATGGGATTGCGACTTATTTTCTTACTATAAAACTGCCGATTTGTTCTTATTAACATCTAATTATGAAGGTTGGGCTTTAACTGTTACCGAAGCAATGGCCTCTTCACTCCCTGTGATAAGCACCAAGGTTGGGTGTGCTAACGAAATAATTAAGGATGGTCATAATGGATTACTGGTCTCTTTAAACGATAGCGAAGAATTATATAAGGCCATTGAAAAATTATACTTAAATTTAGATCTTTGCAAAAATATAGCCAAGAATGGTTATGAATCCATAAAAAATTTACATCCGGTCACCAAAGAGGAATATTTAAACAAATATTTAGATGGATTTAAAAAAACTCTTTATGTTAAACCGCTTTGGAAAACAATGCCATTAGCAATTAAAAAGTTTAACTTATCTTATAGTTTGCCAAATAATTTATTGCCTGCCTTACCTATTATGGCTGGATTTAGAAAAAATAAAGATAATGGCAAGCCCACCGTTTTAATATGTTCTATATCAGAGGATTACGTAAAATTATGGTTATATTTTGCCAGTAAATTTCTTAATAATAAAGATTGGAATTTTTTAGTGGTTGACGGCGCGGGAGATATTGATTCAAAAATATTAAACAACGATTTAAGCGTTAAGGTAATAAAGTTTTTAAATATTTATCATGGGCAAAAAGTAGATATAGTTTTGAGAAAAATTATTAATTCCAATTTAGTTTTTCTTTGCGATGATGATAAATATATTATTTCTGACATTAATCCGGCGTTAAATTTATTATCTGACGATAAGATTAAGGCCGTATCTTTATGCCATCGTACCTGGTATAAAAATTTAATAAATAATAGGGAGTATTGGCCAATGGGCTCTTACGCGCTACTTTTTAATAGAAAATTTTTTATAGAAAATCAGATTAAAATTAAATCTCGTCGTCATTTAAAAACAAAAAATAGAATTTTTTTAAATAACGCGAAGTCCAATTTCGGATATGATACATCTGATTATGCCAATGAACAAATATTATCAATGGGTTACAATATCCCAACTTATCCGGAAGGAAAATATGTGTTGGGATTTAATAATATGAGCGGATGCAGAATTTTACTGATGTATTATGGAGTAAATTACATCAAACAAGTTTTATTGCAGGCAAAACATTTTGAAGGCATTAACGGGTCAATTATTAATTCGCTGTATTGTCGCAGTCATTTTGAGAAATTATTTTATGATGCGTTTAATAAAACGCCAAAACTTGTATCCGGCTTCAATATGGGGGACTTAATTGATATAGTTAATAATAATCGTAATATTACCCAAGAACAAAAGGAGAAAATATTATTTTGCTTTCAAAGTATTGACTCAACATATAAAAAATTGAATCAATTAATAAAAACAGGCGCTTAAATCGCCTGTTACAACTTATCTGGACACTCCACCTTATCCGGACATTTTGTTCCGGAAAGCCATTGAACTTTCTTATCTAACAGTTCTTTACATTTCTCCAAAAAAATAATTGCTTCTTCTTCTGACATCTTGATTCTTTCCAAATGTTTCAAGCAGGCATCTCTGTTGTAATTCAAAATATACATTAATGTATTTTCTCCTGAATAAGTTACTTTACCGCCAATAATCAAATCCCTAAAGTCGGCTTGATTCATCGTTCCCCCTCCTTAGATTTTCAAGAAACAAACCTGACGCATTTTACAAGATATTCAATATTTTATCAACAACCTGCTCTTCAGACAAATTGCCGGTAGTTATTCTTTTTTCAGAATATTTTTTATATAGAGGTAATCTGTAATTATAAACCTTTCTCAATCCCCCTTTTTCTTTGAGGCCGATTACAGCCCCGCGAGTTTTGCCATGCGTTGTTCTATCTTCAATAAGAGAAAATGGCGTGTCTATAAAAATAATTAACGCGTTCTTTCTTAATTCTTCCATAGCTTTTTTAGATAAAATAATACTCCCTCCCGGGGAGATTACGGTATTTCGAGGTTTATTTTTAAGCAAATTAATCAAGTATTTTTCTTCCAGCTCTATGAATTTTTTCTCCCCGACATCTTTTATGATTTGGTCAAGATTTTTTTTGCACTTTATTTCCAGCAAATCGTCTATGTCCAGAAATATGAATTTAAGCTTGAAGGCCAGTTTTTTGCCAACCATGCTCTTTCCCGCTCCAGCCATACCTATTAGGGCGATATTTTGTTTGCTTATAGTATTTTTTTTTATTAGCATTGGTGTTATTAAATAATAATGAATACCAGCCATTATATAGCATCCTGCAGAATTTGCCAAAACAAAACACTTGTCCCTTTTTTTGACCTTGGCCACCATCCCTTAGCTAATTCTCTTATTAAAAATTTAGATAAAAAAGAATTTTTTTTTCCTTTATGTTTATGTTGGTGCAATGCTTGTAAGGTTGTTCAATTAAATTATACAGTTGACCCTAAAATTCTTTTTTCAAATTATTTTTGGGTTACCGGCACCTCTCAAACGGCTAAAGATTTTTCTTTTAAGTTTTATCAAAAACTAATCAAGCGTTCTGTTAATTCTTCCAAAAATTTTGTTTTAGAAATAGCGAGCAATGACGGCACTTTTTTAAGGCCTTTCATTAAAAATGGCTATAAGGTTATGGGAGTTGATCCCGCTAAAAATGTTGTGGAGATAGCTCAAAAAAACAATATACCCACTATTTGCGGATTTTGGAATAAAAGTTTCGCAATTAAATTTAAAAAGAAATACGGACTAGCACAAATAATCTTTGCTAGAAATGTTTTGCCTCATGTTAACGATATTCATGGTTTTATAGATGGGGCGGTATATTGTTTAAGCGACGATGGAATATTGGCTATTGAGGCGCATTATGCCGGTAATATTTTAGACGGTTTGCATTACGATTCAATTTATCATGAGCATTTATTTTACTTTACTTTAAAATCACTGGAAGGATTATTTAATAAATTTAATTTATTTATTTTTGACATTGAACCAAGTCCTATTAGTGGAGGAGCCATTATTGTTTATGCTAAAAAGAAAAAAGTAGCGGAAAATAATAATCTTAAAAAATATAGAAATTATGAATTAAAAAATAAGATTAATAGTTTTTTGAGTTGGAAAAAATTTGCTAATAACGCTTTCAGACATAAAAAAGAATTAATCAATTTAATGAAAAATATACCTAATAAAGAAAATAATCTAATTGGATGGGGAGCATCTGCCAGAAGCTCCACTCTATTGAATTTTTGTAAAATTGATTCTAAAATAATACCTGTTATTGCCGACCAAAATTTTTTAAAGCATAAACATTTTACTGCCGGCTCCCATATTTTGATTGATTCTCCGGATTCAGTTATGAAAAGAAAGCCGAAATTTGTAATAATTTTAGCGTGGAATTTTACTAAAGAAATAATCGGCATATTAAAAAATAAATATAAATATTCCGGTAAATATATAATTCCATTGCCGAATAAACCCAAAATTCAATTAAAATAAAATGATTTTTACAAAAACATCAATTAACGGTTTATATGTTATTGAATTAGAACCTAAAATGGATGAACGAGGTTATTTTTTAAGAGTTTTTTGCCAGGACGAATTCAAAAATGCCGGTCTTAATTATAATATAATAAACACAAATCGTTCTTTCAGCAGATATAAGGGCACTGTAAGAGGCCTTCATTTTCAAAAAGAGCCAATGGCCGAAGTAAAAATTGTTCAATGTTTAAGGGGTAGGATATTTGATGTGGTTGTTGATTTAAGAACAGAGTCATCAACCTATAAGCAGTGGTTTGGAATAGAATTAACTGAAAATAATAATAAAATGCTTTATGTGCCCAAGGGATTTGCTCATGGCATACAAACTTTATCGGATAATTGTATTTTAGAATATTTTATAAATCAGTTCTATTCTCCACAACATGAAGGTGGATTTCTTTGGAATGACCCGGCTTTTAAAATTATTTGGCCATTGCCAGTTTCTGTAATGTCAGAAAGAGATAAAAAATGGCGTTTATTTAATTAATTTATGATAATATCCAGAACGCCATTGCGTATAAGTTTTGCCGGCGGTGGTTCTGATTTTAAGTTATTTTATAAAAATGGCTATGGTTCAGTAGTAAGCGCCACTATTAATAAATATGTTTATGTGATTGTAAATAAAAGAATTGATAATTTAATTCGTGTTGGTTATTCAAAAACAGAATTTATCAGCGATGTTAATGAGATAGAGCATGATATTATACGGGAGTCATTAAAATTTTTAAAAATAGATAAAGCATTAGACATTACCTATATTGGCGATATCTCAATTGGTAATATGGGTACCGGATTGGGGTCCTCCAGCGCTCTTGCCGTTGGCGTTTTAAATGCCTTATATGCCTATAAAAACCAAACAGTTTCTCCAGAAAAATTGGCTCAAGACGCTTGTAAGATAGAAATAGATATTCTCAAGAGACCCATTGGCAAACAAGACCAATACGCCTCCGCGTATGGCGGATTAAATTTTATAAAATTTAATCCCGATGAAAGCGTAAGCGTAAAATCGCTAAAAATTAAAAAAGAGATCAGAGAAAAACTTAATAGTAATTTGCTAATGTTTAATACTGGCCTCAATGTCCAATCAAGCGTTGTTTTAAATGAACAAAAAAATAGAATTAAGAATAACTACGAACTCTTATCGGGAGTTGTTAAACTATCCCAAGTATTAGAAAAAAATTTAAACAAACAAAATATAAATGATTTTGGACAAATATTACATCGAAATTGGCTTTTAAAAAAACAATTTGCTGCTAAAGTCAGTAATAGTATCATTGATAGTTATTATAATTTAGCATTGGAAGCAGGCGCTTCCGGCGGTAAAATTTTAGGTTCGGGGGGCGGTGGTTATTTACTTTTTCATTGCAATTCAGAAAAATCCAAAAAACAAGTAAAGCGGGCGCTTGCTGGTTTGGAGGAATTAAATTTTAAATTTGCCCCTGTGGGCAGTGAAATAGTTTATTCTGACTAATAAAATGAAAAAGGAAAAAATTCTTATAACGGGCATAACCGGATTTGTGGGTTCACATATGGCGGATTATTTATTGGCAAGGGGCAATGTTGATGTCTATGGGTTAAAAAGATGGAATTTATCACGAATGAGAAATATTCATCACATTCTTGATAAAATAAATTTGTTAGATTGCGATATTACCGACCCAATTAGCGCTCGCAGAATAATTAAAGAAATAAAGCCGGACAAAGTTTTTCATTTTGCGGCTGAAAGTTTTGTAAGTCCATCATGGCATCATCCCAATCATTATATGGATGTTAATTATAAAGGCACGGTTAATTTATTAGATGCTATTTTAGAAACCGGCATTAATCCTAGATTTCATATTGCCAGTTCTTGTGAAGAATATGGGGAGATAAATAAAAACGAATTACCTATTACAGAAAATACGGTTCTGAGACCAGTTAATCCATATGCCGTAAGTAAAGTTGCGCAAAATTTTATAGGTTATGTTTATTTTAAGTCCTATGGTTTAAATATTATTAGGACTAGAGCATTTAATCATGAAGGTCCTCGTAGAGATTATGTTTTTGGAATACCGTGGTATGCCTATCAAATCGCCCTTATAGAGCATGGAAAACAAAAACCAATGGTGCGTGTCGGTTACATTAAGGATAAAAGAAATTTTACCCACATTAGCGATATCGTAAAGGCGTATTGGTTAGCCATGGAAAAATGTAATTCGGGAGAATTATATTTAATTGGTTCTGACGAAAGCGCTCATATCCATACTTTTAAAGAAGCTCTCGAAGCACTTATTAAAATGTCATCAGTAAAAAAAATAGAATTTGAACAAGACCCCAAATTTGTAAGGCCTAGCTCTGTTCCTAATTTAATTGGCAATACTAGCAAGTTTAGAAAACTTACTGGCTGGAAGCCAAAAATAGGATTTAAACAGATTCTTGAAGATACCCTTAATTATTGGAGAAGATTCGTAAAAAATGACGCCTATTAAATTAAAACAAGCGGTAATATTAGCCGGTGGTCTGGGAGTTCGTTTGCGTCCCCTGACAAATAATGTTCCAAAGCCGATGGTGAAAGTGAATGAAAGGCCGTTTTTGGAACATCTTTTTGAACTGCTCAAATCAAATGGAATCAGTGAAGTAGTTTTGCTTTTGGGATATCTGCCAGAAAAATTTATAAATTATTTTGGCGATGGTTCCGGTTTCGGCTTAAAAATAAAATATTCTATTGGGGATGTTGATTGGGAAAGCGGAACAAGAATAAAAAAAGCCAGGCATTTATTTGATGACCAATTTCTTTTAATGTATGGCGATATTTATTGGCCGCTTAATCTGAAAAGGATAATGGATTCTTATAATAAGATGGGATTGCCGGCTATGATGACTGTTTATAATAATTACAAGAAGGATGGTGAATATAAAATAAATAATGTTGATATTAATGAAAATAGTATCATCACTTATTATGGAAATTGTATGGATAAGATTGGGTTTAGCGGTTTAGATATAGGATTTTTTATTTTAAAAAAAGATGTTTTAAAAAGAATGCCAAATGATAATTTTAATTTTCAGAATGGTTATTTGCCCAAATTAATTTCTAAAAGACAATTAGCCGCCTATATAACTAATGAACAGTATTGCACCATCACGAACATAGATTTTTTTAAAAAAGCCGAGGTTTTTTTAAAGAAAATTAATAAAAAACTGCCCAAAAAGGACAGTTAAACTTCTTCATGCTGATGAACAAAATTTGGCGAATAAAGCAAGGGAATAGATTCCTGCTCTTTGTCATGTCCAAGCAGGCCGGCTAATTTTGTTTCTATTGGAATTACAATAGAATCATAAACTTCTCTATGAGTTTTCCCGTGTTTTTCGGCAAAAACTTTTCCCAAATGAAAATATCTTCCCCCTTCCTCAAAATGCGGCTTGAGGTCATCAAACCGTCTTTTATAAGTAGTAACTTGATAGTTTGAAGTACAACAATCGGCATAGAATACTATCATTGCATCAAGATCGGCATCGCCACTTAGCATCCTTTCGATGCCAATATCGCCAGTAGTGCTTGCAAGCGAAACAACGTGTTCCGGTATCCCCATTTTTAGCAATAACTCAAAACCCTCTTTATCCGTTTTCCCCCCTTCTTGCTCTTGTCGTTTAAACCAATCATGCAACAACAATGCTCGAACAACTGAATTTAGTGAAACGCCATGTCTTTTGGTATTTAAAGCCAAATTGTAACCCAATGTGGCAGAAACAGCCATATGGGCCACAACATTAAGCCAAGATCGTTTTAAACGATAATTATCATCCCATTGCGGATGCAAAAGACCGCCAACCTCCCAAATACGCAATATAAGATCGTCAAAACAATGATCTGGAAAATACTCCATGCATCTTGATATAACAGCGTTTATTTCACAATTTTGAGCGAAATAATCGCATGCGTTCATTTGCGCGCCACTCCTTTCAAGGAACTTCTTGCTAGGAGCACTGTAAGGTATTACAATCTACTGGTCAATATGAGAATTTTTGTTACAGGCGGTACTGGTTTTATTGGTAGCCATGTAATTGATTTATTGAAAAAGGAAAAGCAGGAACTATTGTTATTGTCTAGAAAAAATAATAAAAGACCCTTTATTAAAGGCAATCTCAATTCTATTCAAAAATGGAAAGATAAGTTGATTGAGTTTAGACCTGAAGCGACTATACATTTAGCTTGGGAAAATACTCCTCATGGTAGCGCTTCCAAACATAGCTCTTTGGACAGCGCTGGTAACTTAACTTATGGACTTAATTTAATTAAAGCCCTTACTGAAACTGGTTGTAAAAAAATTTTAGCAACAGGAAGCTGTTGGGAATATGGCAGGTCTTTTGGAAAATTAGAAGAAATCAGTTCGGTAGATTATTCTAATTCCTTTGTTATTGCCAAAAATTGCTTACATTTTTTGGGTAGAAAGATAGCTGAAGAAAATAATATGCAGTTTATTTGGACAAGACTTTTTTTTGTTTATGGTCCGGGACAAAGACGTCAATCTATAATTCCTTATCTTTTTGATTGTTATAATAGAAATTTAAAGCCGGATATTAAAAATCCATTTAATAAAAATGACTTTGTTTATGTAGAAGATGTAGTAGAGGCAATCTGGGAAATATTAAGAAATAATAATTCAAGCTCCATTTATAACATTGGCACAGGACATTCGGTGTCAATTGAAAAAATTGCCAATATTATCTATGGTACTAGCAAGAAAGAATTATTAAATAAAGGTTCCCAAAATAAACCTACTTGTGATTTTTATGCAAACATTGCCAAAATTAAAAAAGATATCGGATGGTACCCCAAAATTAGCATTGAAGCAGGAATTAAAGAGCTCAAAGAAATTAACGGTATCTGAATATATAATTTCTCTTATAGAAAAAACGGGTGTTGATTTAGTGCCTGTTATTACTGGTGGGGCTATTATGAAATTAGTAGATGATATTGGGCGGAATTCTAAATTAAAATATTTATGTCCAAATCATGAACAAGCTTTGGCTATGATTGTTGATGCTTACGCTAGGATTAAAGGATTTGGAGTGGGATTGGTGACTAGCGGACCCGGTGGCACTAATTTAATAACCGGCATTTGCTGTTCTTATTATGATTCTATTCCTTGTCTTTTTATTTCAGGACAAGTAGGCATGTTTCATATGAAAGGCAAACGAGTTATCCGCCAACGCGGCTTTCAAGAAACTGATATTATAAGCGTTGTTAAATCAATTACTAAACACGCCGTCTTATTAGATAATCCGGAAAAGACACGCTATGAGTTTGAAAAAGCTGTTTACATGGCTAAATCAGGAAGACCTGGGCCAGTTTTAATTGACCTTCCCTACAACATTCAACGGGCACTTATTGACCCTGATAAACTTATCGGCTTTATTCCAGAAAAGTGGTTCGACCACGCTCACCACAAGAAGAAAAATGATTCCGAAAAGCAATTAGAAAAAGCAAGTAGGGTAATTATAAAAGAATTAAAAAATGCTAAAAAACCCCTTATTTTAGTTGGTGGTGGCGTTCGTTTGGCAAATCAAGTAGAAACTATTAATAAGGTAGTTAGCTATCTTCAAATCCCAGTTGTTACCACTTGGGGAGCTTTGGATAATTTTGACTGGAATCATAAATTATATGGAGGTAATATCGGCAGATTAGGGAATCCGTCGGCTTTAAAAATGATTGATGAATGCGATTTACTGTTGGCTTTAGGCACAAGATTTACCACTAAAGCTATTATTAATGAAAAAGAATTTTCTAAACAAGCAAAAATTATTTCCGTTGATGTAGATAATGGAGAGCTAAACGAAGGATTGATTTCTCCCCAAATTAAAATTCAGGCAGAATTACAAGATTTTTTGCCTAACTTTCTAAATTTAGTAAAAAAACAAAAAATTACTTTAAATATTAATGAATGGAGAAAAAGGGTTAATGAGTTAAAGATTAATTTTTTTCATATTAAATCACCGTCCGCTGATGATAAGAATTATGTTAATCCGTATTATTTTATGGAAATTTTATCAGAATTATTACAGCATGATGATATAATTGTCGCCGATTGCGGCACAAATCTTACTTGGGCGGTTCAAGGATATAAACCTAAAAAGGGGCAAAGATTTATATCTGCTTGGGGTAATTCGCCAATGGGTTATGCTTTGCCCGCGGCTATTGGCGCTTATTATGCGAATAAAAATGTTAATGTTGTTGTCACTACGGGAGACGGCGGTTTTCAAATGAATATTCAGGAATTACAAACAATAGCCGTTAATAAAATACCGGTTAAGGTTTTTATACTTAATAATCAGTGTTACGCGAATATTAAATTTCCTGCTCGAGAACAATTTAATGGAAGGACTTTTGCCACCGAATCAAGTAACGGATATGAAGCGCCCGATTTTGTTAAAATTGCCACAGCTTATGGTTTAAAATCTTTAAGAATAAAATTTAATAAAAACTTAAAAGAGAAAATAAAAAGTATATTATCAAAAAAAGAACCGATAATTATTGATGTTATGTGCGATCCAGAACTTTATGTTTTTGATAATGTATGAAAGTCATTATTACCGGTTCAGAAGGTTTTATTGGTAAGGAGCTTTCAAAACAATGCCGTAAACTCGGTCATAAAGTTGTTGGTATAGATTTAATAAATGGTTTAGATATAAGATCTGCTGATATAGCAGACCACTTGCCTATTAACTCGGACGTACTAATTCATCTCGCCGCTCTTGCTCAACCCAAACAGTGTTTGAATAATGCGAAAAGTTGTTTTGATAATAACATTTTAGGAACAGTTAATATTTTTGAGGCCGCTATGATAAAAAAAGTAAAACATTTTATTTTTGCTTCCAGTGAATGGATTTATGGAGATTTTAATTCTAATAAGGAACTTTTAGAAGATTCTTTTATTGATTTAAAATCTATTAATAGCGAATACGCCCTATCTAAACTTGTCTCCGAATGTTATCTAAAACAGTATTATCTTAAATATTTAATACCGACTACTATTTTACGCTTTAGTATAGTTTATGGACCAGACAATAAACACCAAACCGCAGTTGAATCTTTATTTAATTCTATTAAAATAGGTAATAAAGTTAGCGTTGGTTCTCTAAAAACAGCTAGAAGATTTATCCACGTGGAAGATGTTGCTTCGGGGATTATTACCAGTTTTTCAAAAAAAAGGTTGGGATTTGAAATTTATAATTTA
>ERZ1292623.3052-Hain-H51-01um-R1-3052-length-14579-cov-20_pt1 | contig 14579 bp, 12 predicted proteins | sample MGYA00564398_ERZ1292623 | MGnify/ENA primary metagenome ERZ1292623 (study PRJEB36523, sample SAMEA6512633) | groundwater metagenome | collected 2019-01-07 | study: AquaDiva: Metagenomics assemblies of 32 groundwater samples
CCCGACAAGAAGTTTGGAAAGTCCATGCTGGCTTTAAGCGCATGGCGTTCATGCTGTTGGATCACATGGATCACATTAAAAAACATGACAACGAAAATCCTGATCAAGAGACTCTTCCGGAGGATGTGGAGCCGGATGACTCGGAAGCCGCCGACGAGGAAGGAACTTCTTTGGAGACGGGAAAGTCTCTTGAGTAATTTCACAATCCGAGAACTTGAAAATCCAACTATGCGACGAGACTTCTGCCGAGCGATGGACAATATCGATCGAGCCCTACCCAAATCCAAAGAATGGTAGACGGCGTCTTACTCTCCCCTCAATGGCGCCAGACGGTGATGGGAGGAATAAGGCGCGGTCTGTGGTCGATCACGCCTTTATTATTCGTTGCCATGTCCGATGAAAAAATAAAAGTCAGAGATTTAAGAAATGGCGATTGGTATTGGATCAACAAAGTACTCCTTGATGAGTACGGCGAGAAACTCAAGCCAATCGGCATAGCAATTTATAACTGCCTGGCGGCACATGCTAATCAGGAGGGTTTTTGTTTTCCCTCACACAAGCACATTGCCAACAAAATAGGAGCAAGCATCTCGAGCGTGCAAAGAGGTATTCGACAACTCATAAAACTGAATCTCGTCCGCAAGGGCCGACAACGCTACCACAACCTGTACTACCTCTTAAAACTAGATAGGTCACACAGACCGACCTCAAATCAGATCGGTCAGTCAGACCAGCACATCGGTCACACAGACCGGTCAGATCAGTCAGCCAGAACTACTAACAAGAATAAAGAAAAAGATTTAAATAAAAAGAATTACGCTCGTGATCAAAAAACTGTGGATAACTTGGAGGAAATGAAAAAAGTGCTGGTCGACAAGATGTCTATGAACAGTGGCAAAAAACATTTAAGGACGGCAACGGATGAACCTTGAAAAGAAATTAATCCTTCGGGAATCGTCGAGCCCGAACCTTTAATTATTTATTAACTAACAACCATGATCGAGGATTTCTGCGGTCGAGCCCGATAAGGAAGCGGTGAATATACTTCGCTCTTTCCAAGCAGAGGTTCTCCGTTGCCGGTAAAGAACCAACAGCTTATCGGGCTGGCATCAGGGAACCTACGGAATAAAACTATGGAAGCAGAGGAACCAACAAATCTAGGTAACTGTCCTCACTGCACCAACATCATCTTCAAGGATGCCGTTTTCAACTCCGAGGGCAGATTCTCTATGCGGTGTCCACATTGCAGTAAGACACTGAAAGTGATCATCAAGCAAAAGATTGAGATCACGATTCTTCCTGCTGTCCAAGAGTTAAAGAAAAAAGGTCCCGGTGTTGTCGCAGTGATCCTCATTCTAAACCTACCAATACTTCAAGGGTTTATCGATATTCTGGCTTAACCGATTTATAAGCACCTTGAGAAAGCAAAAAGGAGCCTTAAAAGCCCCGTTTTTGCCATTTGTTTGCCCCTGTGGCGAGCTTTGCCCGAGGGGTTAGAGCTTCGTGCCTTTTTGCCCCATTTTAATTAAAATTGACCACAAAATTATACATTCCCATACCACAAAGCCCTTGAATCGGCTGTCCTGCTTTTGGTATACCTAGATCAATAACTTCTTCTCCTGTCTGGGCTAAGATTTTTTGAAAACCAACCGAGCGAATTACAAGTGATGCCGAGCAATCATATGTACCATTCGTTTTGATGACTAGTTTCGTCGGGATTCCTGCTTTAGCAGAGGAAACTTTTGGTGAATATCCACCCTTAGCATTTACCGTAATGTACTGAATACCATCTTTTATTTCGATATTTTGTGCCGATCCACCTGTCTCTGTATTATTTTTTGAACCACCAAGAAAAACAATGCCGATACCTATGGCAAGTGCGATAGTGATGATTATGTAAACAGTCTTATTCATAAAGTAATTATATGTTAAATAAGGGATTAATAATTCCAAGCCCTGCAAGTCCGGCGAGGAGCGCAAACAATCCGAGACCAATCACAACGACTCCTGCGGATTTGAAAAATAATGGAGCGTGTTTTCCGTGTGCAAACGATGCTGATCCGAACGAAAGAAGTACAAGCATTGGCAGTGTTCCAAGTGCGAATGCCAGCATAATAAGAAGTCCGGATATAAACGATCCGCTTCCCAGAGCGGAAACCTGCATTGACTGTGTAAACCCGCATGGCAGGAAAAACGTAGCAAAGCCGATGATGAGGGGTGTGAAAGTTTTGTGTTCTATTTTTCTGAAAAAATTAAATATCCCCGAAGGTAATGCAACTTTATTTTTTGCAAACACTCCAACCAAGTTTAAACCGAGCAACAGCATTACTACAGAGGCCAGGAGCCCCAGGATTGCCGTAAAGGTAAAATTGATGCCAATGGCACTGCCGACCGCACCAAGAACTCCGCCCAATACTGCAAAACTGACCAGTCTTCCTGCGTGAAAAAGCACGAATGTCTTGGTATCGCTTACATTGTCCTGTGATACTTTTGCTGAGAGAGATAAAACCAAACCGCCGACTATGGCAAGACAGCTTGAAACTGAAGCTATGAGACCAATGATAAAGCTTGTGACGGGAGTTGTTTGGCCACCAATACCAAGATTTAAAATTCCTGATTTCTGTAAGAAAAAGAACAAAATAAGGAATGCGAGTCCGATCGGTACGGCTTTCCAAATAACATCATTACCCTGTTTTTCTTTGGCAGATTTTTCTACCGACAACTTATATCCATTCGATTTTATTTTTTCTGTCAGGATTTGAGCCAGCACTTCAGCGTCTTGATCGCTTTCGGTCTCAATTTCAACAGTCTCTCGTTTTAAGTTAACCCGAGCATTTTTTATAAAGCTTTGTTCATTCAAAGCATCTTCAATGAAGATTTTGCATGAAGCGCAGTGAGTTCCGGAAACGTGGAATGTGTATGTTTTCATATTTATAATTTCTTACTTTTTATTCGTAATGAATTCGACACCACTGACACACTCGACATCGCCATTGCAAAGCCAGCGAAAACAGGATTGAGGAGCCATCCGAAAACAGGATACAAAGCCCCGGCCGCAAGAGGGATACCGACAATGTTGTAGATGAATGCCCAGAATAGATTCTGCTTGATCCCTCGCATGGTTATTTTCGAGAGCTTGATTGCTTTCACGAGCTTTGAGATATCTCCACCCAGAAGAGTGATACCGGCAGATTCAATGGCCACGTCTGTGCCTGTACCCATTGCGATGCCTACGTCGGCTTGGGCAAGTGCTGGAGCATCATTTACTCCATCACCGGCCATGGCGACGATTCGACCTTGTGACTGCAATTCTTTTATCTTCGCCAATTTGTCTTGCGGCAAGACGTGTGCAACCACATCATCAATGCCGACTAGCGACGCCATGTACTTTGCGGCTCTTTCGTCATCACCGGTTAACATGACTACTTTGATCCCCAGTTTATGGAGATTGGCAACCGCTTGTTTTGATTCAGGCTTTATTTCATCTGCCACCATTACAAAACCCATCACTTTTTCTTTGGTCGCAAGAATGACAGGAGTTTTCCCTTGAGCAGTGAATTGTTCGATCTTTGAGGCATCGAATGCCACACCTAGCTCTTTCATGAGCTTTGCGTTGCCCACAAAATATTCCGATCCTTTGATTGTCCCTTTTAGTCCTTTTCCTTGAATCCCTTCAAAATTTGAAACGTCAGATATGAGAATTTTTTTCTCCTGTGCGTAATTCACGATAGCGTGAGCAATTGGATGTTCTGATTTTTTTTCAAGTGATGCAAGTATGGACACGAGCTCATCATCTTTTAAATTAGAGAGATTTTGAATATCAACAAGAGTTGGTTTGCCAATAGTAATAGTGCCGGTTTTGTCCACGATAACCGTATCCACCTTGTGAAGCTTTTCAAGAGTAGCGGCGTCTTTAATAAGGATTCCTTCCTTCGCCCCTTTGCCGACTCCAACAATAATCGCCGTTGGTGTTGCGAGTCCGAGAGCACATGGACACGCAATCACTAGGATACCGACAAACGACACGAGGCCAAATGATAGGGCTTGGGAAAATCCTAGATACTGTGAGCCAACAATGAGCCATGCACCAAGAGTGAGGAATGCGATCACGAGGACTATTGGAACAAAAATTGACGAAATTTTATCTGCAAGTGCCTGAATGGGAGCCTTGCTACCCTGAGCGTCCTCAACCATCTTTATGATTTGAGCAAGCAAAGTTTCTGATCCAACCTTCGTAGCTTTAAAAGTAAATGAACCGCTGGTGTTGATTGTTCCGGACACAACCATGTCTCCGGTCTTTTTCTGCACCGGCATCGGCTCTCCGGTGACCATAGATTCATCGATAAAAGAACTGCCATCAGTTATGATGCCGTCTACCGGGATCTTCGCACCCGGCTTTACGATAATCAAATCACCGTGCTTTACATCGTTTACTGAAATTTCTACTTCTTTTCCGTCTCGAATCACCAAAGCTGTTTTAGCCTGAAGATTGAGAAGTTTTTCAATAGCATCACCAGTCTTTATTTTTGATCTTGCTTCTAAATATTTACCGAGCGCAATGAACGTAATGACCACGATTGTTACATCGTAGTATTGGTAATCAACATTTATAAATGGCCTAAGGGTTTCTTCGAAAGCGGTGACTGCAAAACTATATAAAAAGGCGGCTGTTGTTCCAATGCCAATCAGCGTATCCATGTTTGCCTTGCCATATCGGAGGAACCTGTAGAATCCGAGAAGGTAGGGCTTTCCGACTACGAACAGCGTGTAGGTTGCAAAGATTGGGAGGAGGTGATGAAAAAACTCCTTGATCACGTAGCTCATTTCTGAGACAACGCCATACTGAGCGAGAATGTCCCACCCCATAACGAGTGCCGCAAAAATAGCAAGAGGAATGGCAGAAAAGACTTTATTTCTCATGTCTCTAACTTCAGCAAGTTTCTCTTTTTTGGATTGATTAAGTCCCAGATGTGCCGCATGCTCACTCTCAGACATGCCCATTTCCTCGGCGGTGGAAGGAACCTCCAGCGAGTAGCCAAGTGGCTCGATATGTTTGGAAAGATCGTGAGGATTCGTCTTTGACGGATCAAAAGAAACTTTGGCTTTTTCCGTGCCATAATTCACTTCCGCAGATTGCACCCCCTCAATTTTCTTGAAGGTCTTCTCGATGACCGAGGAGCAGGAAGCGCAATGCATGCCTTTTACTTTGTATGTTTGTGTATGCATATTATTTTCTCTTAAGCTTATAAACTTTGATGATCTCTGCCTTTGCTTTTGCAGTCTGTCCGCTTTGCATCTGGTGATGAACGCAGTGATCCAAATGGTTTTCAAGAAGTAGATCTTCCACATTGGATAGACCCTGCTTTACAGCCGATGTCTGGGTGATCACATCAATACAATAGGTATCATTTTCGACCATTTTTTGAAGCCCACGCACTTGTCCCTCAAGAAGCTTGAGTCGGCGAATGACTTTCGCCTTACTTTTATCGTCCATGTATTTCATATAAAACAAGTATACCCCCTAGGGGGTATACTTGTCAAACCAGTCTGTGGGCATCTTTTTAGTTAGAACCCGTATTGATCCATACGCAATTTGAATGCGTCACGACCGCCCTCAGTGACGAGGATTATTTCTTCCTTAATTTCCTTTTTATCGATTGCACCCATAGCTTTGATTGATCCACGGGTTTGATCGCCAGCTTTTATGTAATCGCAACAGACTACAAGCTCGGCATCACCGTTAACAACAAAGTTTGCACTATGGCTCGCAAAAATAAGCTGACGTTTACTTTTAGCCCTCCAAACCTGCTGGACAATATCTTTGAACATTTTGCTGTCGATATCATCTTCCGGCTGGTCAATGATGAGAGGTGCACCCGGCTGGTTCAAAAGGACGGTAAGCAAAGCAGTAGCTTGCTGGCCAGCCGATGCATCTGAGAATGCAATGTAGTCTTTTTTCGCTTTATTTGTGCAATAAGAAAACTTCGGATTAAATTCGAGTGCTGTAACAGAGAGATCGAGCCATCGAGCAGAGTCGAAGCTGGTCGCAATTCTTGTGCGTTCGGTATCAATAAAGTTACATTTATTTAGAATCGGGGTATCCGGCATTTCATCCGGTCCATCCGTAGAATGCAATGCGAGTTTTTCAAGTTCCGAAAGAATGCCATTCCACTCAACAAATGGATCGCTGGCTTTCAATAGGCATTGGCAGATTTTCTCAAGCTTCGCTTCATTGATATTCATCCCCGAAAAGGCGGTCTTAAGTTTTAGAGTAAGGGCGTCGGTGTCCAGACTATTCGTAATCTCTGCCTTAATGAGATCGCCAGAGAGTGCTGTGAACTGAGTACACTGCTTTTCAAGAGCCGTGATTTTTTGAGTATGCAGACCGTCCCACTTCGTGCGAAGTTTTTTGTAAGCAGTTTCCGGATCTCCAAGAGCCGCAAGTGCATTGCGTTTTTCCGTCTGTTGTTTTTTGAGTGCGACGATACGCTTCTCAAGAGTTTGTATTTGGTCGAGCTGTTGCTGGTTAACTTTAGCTTTTACTTTTGCGGCCTCGTATTTTTTATCAAATGCCGTCTTGAGTTTCTCCCATTCCTTAATCTCGTCATTGATAACTTTGAGTGATGCTGGCTTAAAGAGATTTGAGAGTGCAGTAACGCCAGCCTCTATTTCTGTAAATTTAGAAGCGTACTTGGTTTGAATCCGGCCGATCAAAGCTTTATTCTCAAGTTCAACCTCTTCCTCTTCCGCCTCTTCACTTTCCAATGCTTCTACAAGACCGCTGACATGTTCTTGTGTCGTTTCGAGCTGGTTTTTGAGACTTTCGATGATCGCTTCTTCGTTATCGTATTTTGCCTTCTGATCGATAACTTCCTGATCCTCTTTAGACAATCCCTTGAGACTCTTGCGGAGTTTGCCCAGCTGTTCGGTCGATGAAGCTATCTCAACATTGTTTTTATCGACTTCCGACTCAATTTCTTTCATCCGGATTAAGTCCCCATAAGCGGATCGCATCTTTGCTTCCGTGTCTCGTACATCCGAACGAATTTGATCGAGTTCCTGTTTGATTGGAAGCTCAACGAAACGCTTCAGCTCATCGATGCGTACACCTACGCTACTAAGCTGTTTCTGACTGTACGCTTGGATCGGAAGTAAATTGCGGACTTGCTGTTCTGTAGCCGGAGTGAATTCACCATCGCCAATTTTAAGTAAGATTTCCTGCTTCTTTGAGTTGCGTTTTACAATATGAGGAACATCATTGAGCAGAAATTCCACATGCACCTCACCGTCAAATTTCTGGAGGGTATTGTCGATCAAATTCTTGCGTTTAGTCTGCACGATATCCATATCCTCGCTTTCTACCGGTTGATCACAAAGACCCCATCGGAGATATTCGAGGATTGTAGACTTGCCCGTACCACGACCACCGATGATGGCGTTGTACTGCTGGTTTAAATCAAAGCCAACCTGTCCAAGAAACTTGGAGTTTGTGACGCTGATTGATGTGATCCAAAGATTCGGGAGTTCAGGTTCAATGAGAGAGACTCTGGATTCTCTGGCCAAGCATGCCTGACGGAGTGCCTCGGCAGTCGGCTCTGACCATTTGACGTATGTGCTAGGTAACCCAAGATCGGAATGATCACGCTTGCGGTTATCGGAAGTTTGAAAGACCGCAATCGGTTTGTACCCATTGTTCTGCTGACGTCCCTCGAGGATATTTTTGTAGCCGTCGCTCGACTTTGAATATTCACCATCAACATAACCGCCTACGCAACGCATCTCTTTGTAGTGCTTTGCGAATCCATCACGGAAAAGAGTTTTATGTCCTGCAGTGGTGACATTCGGGAGTATGATGAATTTTCCTTTAAGCCATGGGTGCTGGTTTAGTCGTTCTTCCAGATCATTAAATCCGGTGATCGATGTTGGCGATACAGACTCAACGCTTGCGAGCTTGCTATTTGCCGGACCGGTGGCCGCAATTGTAAGTGTGGTAAGAATATCTCCGAACTTTGTCTCGTCGAAATCAGCATCGAGCAAAAGTATCGCTTGGCATGGTGGAGATGAAAGAGTGAGCTCGATACCAGGAAAGACAACGATCTGATCCTTTGGATCAATAGATTCACCGATAAGATTAACTTCGGATGCGGCGGCCGCTTTTACATATGGGAACATGCAAAAGTCATGGTGATCAGTTATCGCAATCGCATCGAGACCTTTTGCCCGGCACGCTTGAATAAGCTCATCAGCGTAAGCCTTGCGTTCTTCTGGTGTAGCGGCTTCCGCACCGTCCCAATTTGCATCTCGTGGAGTGTGAACTTGGAAATCGCATTTATAAAAGTGAGCGCCTTTATCCATAAAATTAAGTGAGCTTCAACTTACCTGACTTGAAGCCCTCGACTATGGTCTTCATGCACTTATTGAAAGTACGCATGGCATCACCCTTCAGTGGCGTATCCTGTATGCTCAAAAGTTCTTCCCGGCATTCCTGATCGAGACCGACAATATCATCCATCGTTTTTATTTCGACATTGGTCTCGTTTCGCAAAAGAAACCACTCTTTGTCTGTGGTCTTACTGTGATCAAGGACTTCCAAGTCCTTATGCGTCATTTTAGGGAACAGGTAATAAAATTTCTTATCGTAAAAATAATATTTTGTTAGAAACATTTCACCAACGGCAATGTGTCCTGCACGTTGTGACCCATCAGTAAAATTCCTTCGCATACGGCCGGCGTATTTGATGACATAGCCGTTCTGAATGATTGTTGATCTCCGTTCTGCGAACTTCTTCCAATCCCCACCGTAGGCGGCGTTGAATTTAGTTATAAAGAGCTCGTGCATCTTTTCCAGATACGCATCGACGTAAGCAGAAAACGCAACGGGATCGTGATAGCACTCCAGCAAGTCTTTGACGACAGAAAGATCGTCCGTAATTAAATATTTCCCTTTCTCTACCTTAGATGCAAAGTAAGCCATGCCGTAGAGATCGGGCTGTATTTTCTGTGTGCCTTTCTTTAAATAATAAACTCCGACAATGCCGTTCTTTACGCCACCCAGCGCATGATGAAATCGTTGATAGAGAGCGTTACCGGCCGAGTTTCTACTTAGAGCGTCAGTGCCTTCCAATGCGATTACTGGCTTTTTATTTATTTCCTTGCCGTTGAGTCCGTCAACCCATGGCTCATCCACATACCATGCGGCGTCACATGAACCGTAAGAAACACCCTCAAACCCAAAAGTAAGACCACCCTCTGAAAATGGCTTCTGATCCTCGTTACTGCTTTGTGGAAAGATGCGAAGTTTAATTCCTTTGGTTTCGTGACCAAGGGTGTCTAGAATCTCTCTTTTTATGATTTCGTCGCTGGAGTATGCCATATAGTTATAGGGATTTAAGTTTCTCTAGAATCGCTTCCGTCTCCAACTCCAAGACGAAACTAACAAGGTCAGACTCCTTGTTTATCTCCTCACCTTTCGACTCTAAGTAGAACTGCTTAAGCTCGTCGTTCGTGAGATTTGAAATGAGATAAAACTTAATATAATTTCCGAGCCAGACCGTATACTCTTCCCGTGAGAGTGGATTTTCCGCCGTGTATTTGGTTGCGGGGAGAGTGATTTTTATTTTGAAGTCGGCATCCAAACTGATCAGACCAAAGTAATCCTTTGATGGCTTTGCTTTTGCCGGATGGATCTCGAACCCTTGATCAAATAATCCGGTATTGAGATATTTTTCCAGCTGTTTGGTCATGATAAGGTTGCCGGTTTTTGCTTCGCCGACAATGAAGTCGTGCGTGACGTGATCACTTTCGTCCTTTGTTCCTTGCTTGAAGTTTCTGATGAGTGCCAACTCGATCATGTGGAAGCCTGTGCTTGGTAGGTATCCGTAATTGCTTATTTTAGTTATGAGCTCACTGAGACCATATCCAGCAAAATCCGGAGAGCCAATGGCGTGGGCAAGAGGTATTTGATTCTCTACGATGAATCCGAGATGTCTGAAATACTCGCCGGCAAGGTACTCCATAAAGGGTTCCATTCCGTTGCCATTCTTACTGGTCTCAATACGTTGGATGATATAGTTTTCTCGGTCTTTTACATGATCGAATTTTGACTTAAGCACGTCGATCAGTTTCTCCTCAGATTCAAACTCTATCGGGACAATATATTTGTCGCCCTCAAACAAATACTTCTTTGCCTGCGACAAAATGTACGGCGTGTTTTTGAGGACGCCATTATCAAAAATGCCTGACACGAATTTGTAGTTAAATGCATTATAGAAAAGCTTCATCAACCCTTTCGGGGTGAAGGGGTAGATCGGATTTTCGAAGTATCCGGCACCAGTAATACTGCTGTATATAAAAGCTTCCTTTGCCGGCATTTTGACGGCCGGTCCCATCTCAGTCTCGACAATCTCAAAATCGAAATTGGCTCTGAATATATTGAAAAAATCTTTAGTGTAAATTTCCATAAAATTAAATGTGTTGTAGTTTAAATAATCTTGGCTGGGCTTCCTCTTTCTCCTTCTTCTTCTTTTCCGTCTTCTGTACTCGAGGAACATCCTGAAAGAGATTCGTGATGTTCTCGATGCTCAGTCGTTCGTGCTCGGCGACTTGAGCCCCATCAAAAATCTTGCTTATAACCACGCCCACAAACAGATCATACGCCTTATTCAAGTTAAAGAGATTGCCATTATTTTGACCCAGGCATTTTACGATTTCATCCGCAATCTCATCCGGATAGATCGTCTTTTTATTAGCCACCTTTGCTTTTCTCTGGGAATTAGAAAAGGTTACATAAAAGTCAGACTTCGGCGAGAACTTAGCCCAGTTTTTGTTATACGGACTACCGAATGTGTCGTAGGAGGAAATATCCACCAACTCCATGCCGTGATCCCGTATAAGTTCAGCAAGACTGATCCAAATTTTCAAATCTTTATTATGGAAAGCAAGGGTGAAGTAGGCGTCTTTTTTGAGAACCCTTTTTGCCTCGCCGATAAAGGCGGTGAGCTGATCGTAATATTCGTTTACTCCCTTTTTCTGAACAGGATTTATAATGACCTCGTTCTCAATCTCGAATGCTTTCTCAAGCCAGCAATTCCAGATATACGAAAGTTCTGAATACTGGATCGTGTCGCCGTAGGGAGGATCAGTAATCAGGTAGTCCACGCTGGACGGTTTTATTTCCGTCATCTTCAATGACGACTTATTATAAATTTTAGAAGAGGGCTTCGAGACCTTATTTCGAGAAGCCTTCTCTGAGATCACGACCTTTGCCATTTTTACATTGTCGACACGGTCAACAAACCTCCACCAAACATTCTCTTCGATAAAGTCGTCGGGAATCCAAAAGTTATTTACGCCAAGAGGACGAACATTCTCCGCTTTCAGTTTGCTTACATGCAGTAGAGTGTTGGTAAAAGCGAGCATGAATAGGTCTCTATTCTTTAGAGGCAATTCTTTGATGGCGGTATGAAGCGTTGCCAAAGCAAAGAGATTTCTCTTTGTGAACATATCTGACACTTTTTTCACTCCCTTGTACGAAAAACGATCCTTATAGAATTTCTCCGGAAAGTCCATGTCCGGATACCTTAAGCTTTTAGGAAACTTCACAGTCGGCTCTAGATCGCCTTGTGTGAGACTAACTTTTTGCTTATTACGGAAACTGCTGTCGGCGATCACTGCGTTATAATCCTTGCTGTTTTTCTTTCCAAGAATGGTATACAGAATATATTTATCTTTTGTCGTGTAGAGAGGCATTATTTTCTCTCTCACAGCTTTCTCGATGACTGAGAATTCGTTCTCGAAAGAGACCGGATCATAGCTCACGTCCATAGAGTTTTTTGCTAAAAAAACAGCAAAAGGATTCAGATCGTAACCGATGAAGTTTCTGTCGGCCAAAACTGACTGCAGTCCTATAATTCCACTACCACAAAACGGGTCCAAAACGACATGATTCTTTTTGGAGTATTTCTCGATGTATTGATCAACAACAAACCAAGGCTTTCTAGACCAATACTTGTGAAGCTTGGCGACGCGCGAATACTGACGATCATGTTTGATATCGTTTACGTCGACAAGGTTCTTTACGATTTGTGAAATGGTTAATGACATACTATTTCTTTTGGAATACTAAACAGTAATGATGCAAGATATTGCTTGCCCATGCTGAAGGGTATCCGTAAGGGGCTAGTCCGACCTTGTCCTGTATCCAAAGCTTCTCATCCTTGAGCACGTACTTCTTCGAGAGAAGTCGTGCCAAGTCCCACGCCAATGGATACATTTTACCTTCTTTCTTTATATTCTTCACAATCACCACGAGATAACCTCCGTCTTTGAGTAAGTCGAAAATATCAAAGTATATATTCGCCAATTTCTCCAAAAAGAGATCGTAATCGGCAATGTTGCCCAAATCCTCTTCGGCTTCCGAGTAATTAACATCGAGGCCGTCTTTAGTCCTGTCTTTTTTGAAGTCTTTAGTGCTTCTGTTCAACACGTCCCAATACGGTGGGGATGAGATAGAGAAAGCAATTTTAGGCAGTTTTAATTTTTTGATGTTTGCCGCATTTTCGTTAAAGATAGTCTTTTTGAATTCCGGAGTCCGCTTGAGAGATAGATCGTAGTATTTTTTATTAAGCTCGATTCCATATCCGACTCGGCCGGTTCGCTTACAAGCGACCATAGTACTTCCAATTCCACAGAACGGGTCCAATACAGCTTCTCCTTTTTTGGTAAAGAAATTTATGAATCCCTCAATCATCGTTGGCGAAAATGTCGCAGGATGATCTTCAGTGTCTGGAGAAATTTCTCTCTCTTCTTTCAAATCTTTTTGTAGAGCATTGAAAATAAACCAACTACAACTAAACTTCACCCACTCTTTTCCTGTCATCTCATTAAGTGGGTTGGATAGATCGTAAGCCCCGTCTTCCGGATTAATTAAAATGGCATTGGCTTTTTCAACATCACCACCTGGGTTATACAAAGCAACCTCAGACCATCTCTCGATAAAATGGTCAGGTATTAACTCCTTTTTATTCTTAAGGAGATCAGCAAGTTTCTTTTTTGCCAGCTTGTTTTTTCCCTCGTCCAAGACGGGTACAACTTGCTTCTTATCTTTGTAGTAAAAGTGGGATTTCATAATTTATTTATTCCGGAATATATTCCTGATGACCGCATCGGCATGCCGTACCATCGTTAGTGGCCATGCTGAAGTACGACTTCTTCGCAACGATAATAAAGTCTTCAAAGAATGGCTTGAACGACAAAACCTGCGAGTCTGCTTGGAGTGCTCGCATAAGTTTCTTGTCGGCCTCATCCGGAGTCGGATCACTAGAACCAGGGTGATTCATGAGTAGCATAAATTTCTTGGCAAGAAATAGAGAGTAGTAGTGCCAGAGCATTTGCGTGTCGAGGTTCTTGGGGGAGGAACCAAGAAAAACCTGATGCCCGAGGAACAGGTTTTTATCGTCAAGATAAATTCCAATTATTTTGGAGACGCTTTCGTCTTCCAAATCCTTGAGGAATTTGTAGAGGTCTTCCGGATCACGAACCTGACCCTGAATCGGAAGCTCTACGTCGGTCTCAACGATCTCATATTTCTTGAGATATCGTTTGCCGTCATCATTTTTGTGTTCAACGTTTTTCATAGGCGATTTCCAAAGTTTGGTTAATTTATAATTTCACATACCGTGTCCCACGACCACGTCCGACCCGTTTGACCAGTCCGAGTTCGATCAATCGCTCTAGTGCCTGACTGACCGTAACACCGACAACGCCGGTAGCTTTGGCAATCTCGCCCGGAGCGGCCTCGCCGACCGATGAGAGATACTTCCATACCTCGTATTGCTTGGGAGAAAGAGTATCTTCGACTTTTTCATCTTGCAGATACGAGAGAGCCTTCGTTGCTTGTTCTTTTACGACCGACAAAAAGAAATTAAGCCATGGCACGATGGTATCGTGTTCGGTCTTGAATGTTTCTTGAGACTTGCGGAGTGCCAGATAGTATTCGTCCTTGCGACGTTCAACAATTTGCTCGTGTGAGACGTACTGTACGAACTGATAGCCAGATCGGAGTAGCAAAAGATTTGTGAGAACGCGCGAAAGACGCCCATTGCCGTCTTCAAATGGGTGGATTTTTAGAAACTCAACTACAAAATTTGCAATGAGAAGCAAAGGATGGAAACGGTTCTTCTCAAAAGCGTCCGTTGTCCAATCAACAAGTTCCTGCATTTCCTTTGCGGTCAAAAATGCCGGCGTCGTCTCGAACATGATTCGAGCGACTTTTCCGTCCGGTCCAAGTACACCGACAGTGTTCTCTTTCTTTTTGTAACCGCCACGATGTGTGTCGTCCTTGTTGGAGTACTTAAGAAGCTGATTGTGAAGCGATGTGATCACGCTCTCTCGAATTGGTAGAGTCTGGAAGCTGTCGAATACATTCTGAAGTACCTCAAGATACCCCTGCACCTCCTGCGTGTCACGATCGGAAAACTTTGAGACTGAAAGTCCCTGCATAATTTTCTCAACCTCTTCGTCAGTGAGCTTCGCACCCTCGATACGAGTGGATGCACCGGCAGAAGTAATAAGCACCGACT
>ERZ1292623.920-Hain-H51-01um-R1-920-length-29499-cov-6_pt2 | contig 14577 bp, 14 predicted proteins | sample MGYA00564398_ERZ1292623 | MGnify/ENA primary metagenome ERZ1292623 (study PRJEB36523, sample SAMEA6512633) | groundwater metagenome | collected 2019-01-07 | study: AquaDiva: Metagenomics assemblies of 32 groundwater samples
GTCGGAGGTTTAGGTGGTTTGATCGGATCTTTGGCTTACTCCCTAAATTATCCAATCCAGAAGTTCGCCTTTGTTATTGAAGCAGTTAAATCTGCTCAACCAGCCGAGGCAGCCAAAGCCGAAGAGTCGAAAGTCGAAGAAAAACCGGCTGAAGTCGTGGAGGAACCGAAAGAAGAAACCAAAACCGAAGAGCCAGTTGCTGAGTCGTCAGACGAGGTAGTAGGCTCAGCGGAAGAAGTTGAAGAAAATAATATTGAAAAGGAGACAAATGAGTGAAAAAACAGATACTCGCTTCGCTCATTTTCTCACTTTAGGGTTCGAAATAAATTAATTGAAGTAATAAGAAAGGAAATAAATGGCAGAAAAAGTTGAAAAATTGTTAGAGCAAATTTCCGAGCTATCCGTGATGGAGCTCTCGGAATTGGTTAAGGGTGTCGAAGAGAAGTTTGGTGTTAGCGCTATGCCAGTAATGGCTGCTGGTGCTCCTGCCGCCGGTGGTGCCGCTCCTGCAGAGGCCGCAGAAGAGAAGTCTGAATACAACGTTGTTCTAACCGCCTCTGGTGAGCAGAAGATCGCTGTTATTAAGGCCGTTCGGGAGATCAAGCAGGACTTAGGCCTAAAAGAAGCCAAGGACTTGGTTGACGCCGCTCCTAAGGAACTCGGTGTCATGAAGAAAGCCGACGCCGAAGAAGCTAAGAAGCAGCTTGAAGAAGCCGGCGCGACCGTTGAGTTGAAGTAAATTATCCAGTCTTGGATGCAGATAAGCCCCGAAAGGGGCTTTTTGCAACTCGATTTTTCCACCATGTCTATTTGGTCGGTTCGGAGGTAGAATCAGCTAGGAGGTGTTGGGCGTTTGGAAGAAGATACTAGGAGTTGTGCGTCGTGCAGAAACGCAATCGATGAATGCTTCGGCTTCGTCAAGGCAGGTGATATTGTTGCCTTTCTGTCTGGGAAAAGACGCACTGCACGCGAGCTATGCGGCCACTGCGTCCTAGTTTGGAAGTGGACTAGTGAAGGAACCTTAGTCAAAAGACTGCCCGAGGTCGCTCTCTGAGCGGCCTTTATCTTAGGTGTAATGAATATAGGGGATGGAGATAATCCAGTTGTTAACAAAATTAAAATTACTGTAACGTGAGTATATGAGTAAGATTTGGTGGGTAGTAATCGCAGTGGTTGTGATCATAGTCGTATTACTGGTTGGTGGGGAGGTTGTGAAGCGTCAAAACAGCCCCCATAACCAATTAAATGACAGCGATAACGAAACTAAGCCAACTGTCACCGCCAACTTCGTTGACCCGATTAAGATTGCGGCAATTACTAAGTTTCGTAGCTGTCAGGGTCACATAGTCGTGCCACAAGACGGAACGGAGACCCGCAGTAATATGAAACACTACCTCTACCTTAAAAAAGAATTTACCTCGGCTCGACGCCTCGTGGAGCTGTACGCTCCGTTTGACGGATTTGTCAGCGACATCTACAAGGGAGACGAAGATTTTAGCGACCGTAATCCGGCTTCGCGAGACTTGACCGTAAGCAAATCTAAGGGCCTCCGCGCCCGTAGTGATTGGGGATTCTCCTTCTTACACATTGAGCCGCGTGACGGTCTCAAAGAAGGCGATGCTGTTAAGGCAGGGGAGCTACTTGGTTATGTTTCGCTTGAACTAATCCCACCGTATTATGCTTTTGATGTTGTTTACGCCAAGATGGGGACGTTCCCTAAAAAAATAGATAAATGGAACAGCCCGTACGCAGCATTGGATTCGGCCTTCGCTCATATGGACAGCCAAACTCTAGCTAAGTATGCCACTCTTGGCGCCGATTCGGCTGACGACTTCGCCATCGCCAAAACGACCCGCGATGCCGCACCGTGCCAGTACGGTCCTGATGGCCGACAATTCAGCCAAGAGCGAGATCAGGACTGGTACAACGATTGGTTGGGTAATATAAACGACGCTATAAGTTAGGAGAATATGAAAAAGGTTTGGTGGGTTGTGATTGTAGTCATAGTAATATTAGCCGTTGTTGGCGGAGTGTTTTTTAGTAATAGGAGCCGTAGGCAAACTGTTTCTGTTCCAGATCCTAAAAGTAGCCAGAGCGAAAAAGATAGTGCCGCGGTAAAGGCTGGTAAACAACTATCAAATAATAACTGTACCGGCTCGGGATCAAGGGAGTTAACCAGACTGCCGATGGATGAGAGTGATTATGCAATGATTCTTCCTTATGGCTTAATGGTTGGTGGTCACGTGACACCGATCGATCATCAATATTTTTCCCCGACAGTATTCAACTCGCCTCGTGATACCTATCCGGTTTACGCTATGGCTGACTCAAAGATTGTGGATATCCAGCCCCGAACTAACGAGCGAGGAACGGAATACCGGTTTGTTTTCACGATGAGCTGCACTTTTCTTTATTACTACGACCTAGTAACGAGTTTAACACCGGAATTAAAAACTGCAGTTGACCAGCGCAAGTTTAGTATTGACGTCAAAGCTGGGCAGTTGGTCGGTCGGATAGGAGGCCAAACTCTGGATTTTGCCGTTTGGGACACCACCAAGCCGCTGATGAATTTTGTTAATCCAAAAAGTTACGAAGGCGAAGCCTGGAAAATCTATACCTCTGACCCGCTCGATTACTACACGCCGGAAATTAAAACATTAGCTCTTTCTAAATATATACGTACAGCCGCGCCGCTCTCCGGCCGAATTGATTACGATATCAACGGAAAATTGATTGGCAGCTGGTTTGCCAAAGGCTCTGGTGGTTATGCCGGGCCGGGCGGTGGTAGGGAAGGATACTGGGCGGGGCATTTAGCAATTGCTCCAGACTATATTGATAATTCGGCGACAATTATTTCGTTTGGTAGCTGGAACGACGGTGAAGCGAAGCAATTTGTGGCTAAAAACCCTACTGACCCGGCTACTATCGGAGTAGCCTCTGGATTAACTAAATATGAATTGTACAGCTGGCGATACTCTAAGTCGGATGGGCAAATGTGGGATAATATGAAATTAGCGCGCGATTTGAAAGTGAAGGTAAATGAAAATGATTCTGGAGGTTGTGTACTATTCCAGCTAACTGAACCGAGAGTCTTGAAGATGGAGCAATTTCCGAACCAGAAGTGTGCTGCCGTCATTAGTTTTAGTGGCAAAGAAATAATCTACGAACAATAGAAAGTGCCGGAGCCACGAATTGTGGTTCCGGCAAAGTTGTAGTCATGCCGACTCGACTTTACATCGAGGCAGCAACTCGACTAGGACCTTGCCAAGGTCCCTAACGTACTCGAATGCCTCACTATCCGAGATCCCGAGATGATCAACGAGCTTGTAACCAACCTCCTCGGTCATCAGTAAACGTATAGAAGCACCGTCGGAAGAGAACCTTGCTAGCAGAAGAGTTTCGGTTAGGCACCGAAGTAGCTCCTCTGTGTACTTCAGACCGGAGTTGGACTGGAGGGTGGCAGTCATGGCCGGGGGAACCATTTTGGTTCTGCCGACAAGAGCGAGCAACGCCTCATGGAATGCGCCATTACTGACTCTGAAGAAAATCTTCGCAAGCCCCTCGTCATCTGCGTTGGGGAATCTCATTAACCCGGCGTATAAACAAAGTGCGATTAGTCGTGCCTCCTCTGGGAGGCGAGCGTCGATTGATAACGGGATCTTCCCCATTGTGACCGCCTCCTTGGAGCGAACTAACCTGATGATAGTTTAATTTTTCGATAATAAAAAGAGCGCCGAACCCATGAGGGATTCGGCGACAAGATGAGTCCCGTCAAGACTCGATAAGGTAGACGAATGCCCCTGCCATTCCAGTGCCATACCCGACGAGGAAAACGTGATCTCCGGGGTTAATGAGCTGGCGTTTTCGAGCATCGTGGTAGTTGATAATGGGAGAGGTTGAAGAGGTATTGGCTCGTTCGGCAGCGACGGTGTGAACTCGTTCGTCAAGGAATCCGGAAAGCTCACCGAAGATTTTGGCGCCATTGAATGTTGGGTTATGCCCGAACAGCCAGGCCTTATTTTTCTTGGGATCGATCTCACAGGACGCGATAAACATTTTGAGTTGTTCAACCATTGGGCCACGGATGTAATCCTGAACCTCCCGCCCGTAGCATCCTTTCTCACCCATAATGCCGTTAGGCTTGAGACCCAGGTAACTTGGATCGCAACCCATTCCAATCGACTCAGTTAGATCGGCAAATTGACCGTCGGAGAACGCCTTTGTCCGTCTGATCCCGATCTTTTTGGATCGTCCAGGAGTGTGCCTAGCACCCAGTCCGGTGGCCCCGCACCCCCAAAGTAGATAGTTGGAGCTGTCAGGCTGGTTGGCGCTGGAACCGATCGACTCACCATTTATCAACCATCCGTATAGCGGCGTAGTGATTTTTTCCTCTACGGCTATACATTGTAGAGATCTGTGAAGCAGAATTAGTCCATCGACAGCACTGTGGCAACCGGGCGAAACGTCTCTCGCCTCGGCGAAGGCTGCCGGTATTCCCAGAGATCCTTGGGTGCGATTACTAGACCCGGGGAATATCTTGTCTGGCGAGCTACTACCGCCATGGACGACGCGAACTTTGGTTACGTCGAACGCTGGATCGGCAGCTAACATTGCTTCTATCAGGTTGCGACCTGCTTCAAGCGCAAGTTTATGCGATGTCACAGTTGGGGGAACGAGCCAACGAGAATGAATGCCGTGAAACCCCTTGATCGAGATGTCGTACCCTACACCACGCTGGCCAAGATCGATTCCATTTTCTTTCAGAATACGGACCATTTCGGCGTTGCAAACCATCTCCGACGCCAGAGGTTCGGCCTCTGCTGTTGCGATGATTTCAGTTGTACCGAGCATTGTTAAACCTCCTATGATTTGGAAATGTGCACACGATTGTGCTTGTCAATTCTCCCACAATTCAGCTGAAATTTATAGGAGCTATGGTGTGGTAGAGTAGTGGTATGGTTATCGGCGGTTGGAATCTATTTTGGATAGTCTTAGTAGCGGTTTTATTATTCATTATTTACATTCGTTCTCGTTAGCGCTAGAACGTAAAAAGAAGGGAGGTGAATAATTTGTCGACAGATACTTTCGCGACCACAACACGCAGTAGCTTAAGTCGCTCCAAGTACCCGTCGACACCATAAAATGATAGATGGAGAAGGGAAACATTACGCTTGTCCAGGTGGTTGCGGCGGTATGTCGTTGGACGAAAAAGCTTGCGACACCGAAAGATGTGAAAAAAACGGTCAGATGATGAAGGAATGCGATTGTCACGACAATGAGCATGCCCAAGTTATGGAAGGAACCGAGGAGGTTATCTAACTATACCTGTACGTTCGGAGGCGTTACTGGTAAAATTTCAATATGCCTGAAAAATCTCAGACCATTCTTTTTTTAGTTCGCCATGGCGAAACCGATCACAACTACAGCCAGAATCCAGCCACAGACCAGCAACGACAACTAACAATATTTGGTCGGAAACAATCTTGTGTTGTCGGTCAATTCTTAGACCAATTTTCACCAGCCGTTATTTATTCAAGTCCGCTTGATCGATGCATAGAAACAGCTAAGTTAATTAAAGCGGAAATTGAATCTCGTCCTGAAATAATTAAGAACACTGCACTTTACGAGATATATTCCGAAACACCCAAAGTAAGGCATGAAGCAGGGGAGAGGGGAGAGACAATTTTTTCAACGGTCTTGCGAGATCATCGAGGCGAGCAAGTTGTGGCAGTGACTCACCAATACATTATCGGCTACATTGTTGCTGATTTTTTTAATATTGATTATCAAAGTGTTCGGTGTGAATTTGCGGATGTGTATAGATTGGTTTTTGCTAACGATAATCTTGTTGAAGTAGCGCGTCTTCAGCCTGCATATGGAGTTTAGGGTTAGTGAGGGAAACAAAGATTCTCTCGCCCGAACAGGAATTCTAAAAACTTCCCACGGCGAGGTTCAGACCCCCGTTTTTATGCCGGTGGCAACATCAGGAGCAATCAAAACATTAAATACCGAGGAAGCTAGGGCTGTTGGAGCGGAAATACTACTCGGTAACACTTATCATCTCCATTTACGACCCGGTGAAGAGCTGATTGATAGAGAGGGGGGATTGCATAATTGGATGAACTGGGATGGACCGATCCTTACAGACTCTGGCGGGTATCAGGCTTTTTCGCTTGGGGCAACTAGATCGAAACAAGCTAAGACGACAGAAGAGGGAGTTAGATTTTTTTCGCATCTTGATGGCCAAAAATTATTTTTTACTCCAGAGGCGGTGATAGATATCCAGTTAAAAATAGGTAGTGATATTGTAATGGTTCTAGACGACTGCGCTCCGTACCCAGCGACGGAGAAACGTCTCCGAACCGCCATTAAAAGAACAGGGGATTGGGCACAGCGTTCAATCGATCATTGGCAAAAATGTAAGGTAGGGGAGAGGGGACTATTTGGAATCATTCAAGGTGGACTCGACAAAGAATTACGGCAACAATCCCTGAAAGATATCCAAAATTTGCCGTTTGACGGAATTGCCATTGGGGGTGTGTCCGTAGGTGAAGGTAAGGACAATATGCTCACAGCAGTTGATTACGTGGCCAACGACCTCGATCCCAGCAGACCGCACTACCTTATGGGTGTTGGCGAACCGGTGGATTTAATCCGAATGATTCATCGTGGTATCGATATGTTTGACTGTGTCTTGCCAACCCGTCTGGCTCGTCACGGCTCATTTTGGACAACAAATTTTAAAAGAGAGAATATTCGTCGAGCCAATTTCACCAGCTTTTCAGGACCACTTGATCCTGAATGTCGTTGTCCAACCTGCCAAACGTATTCGGCTAGTTACTTGAGGCATCTGATTATGACGCACGAATCTTTGGGGTTGCGTTTACTATCAATCCATAATCTTTGGATTATTTTTGATTTAATCCGTCAGATAAGATCTTCTATCAAAAATAATACTTTTAGCAAACAGTTTGGAACTCATCTCTCCTAAATCCCCTAACTTCTGATATATTTAGGACATGGCTGAGAGGGGGAGAGAAGGTCTCTCAAAATTTGAGGTACAACCAGAAAAGACGGGTGAACAACCGGTTCACCCAGAGACTATTGAGCAACCAGAAATTATTCCATCCCCGACCGCTACTCCAGATAATGCACCTAGCGAAATCAGTACGCCTAAAGATATACTCCCAGAGGCGAGAGCCAACAAACAGAACGGTAGCCCAGACTTCGATCATCTTGTAGCTCCAGGGGAGCAAGACCCGGTAGATCTTCAGGCCAAGCTCAGCTGGGAGGACACCGAATCAATCGGACATCTTGATGGCTGACTTCTTGCCGACGTATCTTCTTTACAGCATTTTAGGGGCGATTATTATATTGCCCCTAGCGCTAATGTGGTTTTTTCGTTACTGGCAAACAAAAGACACTCTGGGAGATATAAACACCTTGGTTTGTATGATTGTTTCGTTGCCGAAAGAAGCTACCAACGATCCTCATGCCGCCGCTGAACCAGTTAAAGATTTCAAAGGGATGATTGCGCCGATGGAACAGTTTTATTCAGCCCTCACAACCACAATTCATCAACGTCATTTTATTGACTGGCTTTTCAGTACACCAGCCCATATCAGTTTTGAGATTTATTCAGTTGGGGGGGTGATAACTTTTGGCATCATCTGTCCAAAACGAATTAAAACCATTGTCGAGAGACAGGTTCATAGTTTTTTCCCCGACGCTCAAGTCAATCTTGGCGCGCCACCGAAGATTTTTAGTTCCGTTCAACCAAACATTTCAGGCGTAGTCTTTGAACAAGGTAAGAATTTTGTCTTACCACTAAAAACTTACCAGTATTTAGAAGCCGATCCGTTAAGCACTCTTACGACGGCTCTAACTAAATTGCAAGGATCAGGAGCTGCTTCGATTCAGATGCTAATTAGGCCGATCAGCGACAATTGGCGAATGCATACCGGTATAGCCAGCGGTCATGTGGCGGCCAACAAGATGCACCTCGTCAATCGAAGCGGTACTTCAAGGGTCTTGGGAACTGTCGGTGAGGTATTTAAAACGCCGAAGGTCGAGGAAACTGCCTCATACAAGCAACGATCTCCGGCTCAAGAAGAGTTGCTTAAAGCCCTACAGGAGAAGGGTAATAAGACTGGGTTTGAGACAATCATTCGTGTCGTGTCGACGGGGGATACGCCAACCTCTGCTCAAGAGAATACTAAAGCCCTAATCAGCGCCTTCTCCCAGTTTTATTCACCTCAACTTAACAGCTTGAAATACCGCCGAGTTGATCAAAAAAGAATCGCTCGGGATTTCTTGTTACGTCTGTTTTCCGGGGCACCTAAGATGATATTAAATGTTGAGGAGCTTTCAAGTATCTTTCATTTTCCCAACCGTCATAACGAAACACCTGGCCTAAAATGGGTCTTAGCCAAAACCTTGCCCGCGCCCGCTAACTTACCGGCCGAAGGAGTAGTGATAGGGGAGAGTAACTATCGGGGCGAGAAAAAGCTAGTTCGGTTACAAGAGGAAGATCGACGACGTCATATTTTTATGATCGGGAAAACCGGTACCGGCAAGACAACGCTTTTTGAAACGATGATCGAGCAAGACATGCATAACGGCAAGGGTTTGTGTTTTATAGATCCACTGGGTGATGCGATAGAGTCGCTATTAAAGAAAGTACCGACCCACCGCGCTAACGACGTTATCGTCTTCGATCCCTCAGACACAGAGTTTCCAATAGGACTAAATCTATTGGAATACACCAAACCAGAAGAAAAAGATTTCTTAATTCAGGAAGTAATCGAAATATTCTATAAACTGTTTGATCCAAATCGAACAGGGATTGTTGGGCCGCAGTGGGAGCACTGGGCACGCAATGCCGCGCTAACAGTGATGCAACGTCCCGAGGGTGGTAGTTTGATTGACCTGCCCAGACTCTTCACTGATGACGCGTTCCGCGAACAGTCAGTTTCTTACGTAACCGACCCAGTTGTCAAAGCATTTTGGGAACAACAACTGGCTAAAACCGCAGATTTCCATAAGTCCGAAATGTATAACTACTTTATATCTAAATTTGGTAGATTTATGACCAATGACTTAATGAGAAATATCATCGGGCAGACAAAAAGCTCATTTGATTTAAGAGAAATAATGGACTCGGGAAAAATTTTGTTTGTGAACTTAGCTAAAGGGAAAATTGGTGAAATCAACTCAAACTTATTAGGTTTAATATTAGTTTCAAAAATTCAAGTGGCGGCCTTCAGTCGAGCCGATATTCCTGAAGAACAACGCAAAGATTTCTACCTCTATGTTGATGAGTTTCAGAATTTTACTACCGACACGTTTGCCACAATTCTTGCGGAAGCCCGTAAGTACCGTTTGAATCTGAATATTACCAATCAATATTTTGCGCAGTTGACGGAGCATATTCGTGACGCCGTGATCGGTAATGTCGGAACGCTTATCTCATACCGTATCGGAGCGGAAGATGGAGAATTTCTTGTCAAGGAAATGCCTGGACTCACGGCAGAGGATTTGACCAATCTTGATCGTTTTCAAGCTTATGTTAAGCTCTTGATTGATCTGACACCAACCAAACCATTTTCACTATCAGGTATAAAAAGTCCAAACGCTGGTACAGGCGAGATGGCAAACTGGCTTAAAAAGGCAACCCGAGTTAAATACACTAAACCGCCAGTTTTGTTTACACCAGTAATAGCAAATACAACTAAAACATGAATGTTTCAGTAATTAACCTCATTTTCACCGCTTTGTTTTTGCTTGGAGCAATTATGCTTTGGTACCGGGCGGCACGATTTCGTCGGAAAATTGACTGGGAAGAACCTGGTGCATTTAGCTTGCTTTGTATCTCTGTACCCAAAAATAACGAGCGCACTCCTCAGGCCGCCGAGCAGATGTTTGCCGCTATGCACGGTATTTTTCGATCCACCGCCGATACACAGCCACATCTAAGTTTTGAGATCGTCTCCAAGTCTAAAACGATTAATTTCTATACATATGTTCCAACCGAATTAAGAGATTTTGTATCCAGCCAAATTTTTGCGCAATACCCAACAGTCGAAATAAATGAGATTCCATCGGAAAGCGATTACACACTTTTAGGCGAGGAGAAGCAAATTGCCGCTACGGAGTTAGACCTAAAAAAACCAACTGCTTTTCCAATTAAAACATTCCAGAACTTTGAAGTGGATCCGCTTTCCTCAATAGCCGGTGTCTTGAGTTCGGTTAGCGAACATGAAGAGATATGGGTACAAGTCTTAATTAAACCGATCGAGGATGATTGGCAGGATTTAGGTAAAGATGAGATTAAAAAAATTAAAGAGCCGTTCAAATCCCTTGGATTATGGGATCTCGCAAAAACCGAACTAAAAACCATGCTCTTTGATTTAACAAAACACACCGTAATCGGTCCGCCTGGGGAGGAAAAGAAAAAAGACGACAAAAAGAAAGAAGATAAAGAAAATGTGGAAAACGCGGCGGTTAAAGCGATCGAAGAAAAGATTACCAAACTTGGGTTTGCAACCAATATTCGTGTCCTAGCAGCCGCCAATGACGAGTACTTGGCTCGAGCTAAGTTGGAACAGGTAGTCGGTGCTTTTAAACAATTTAACACTATCAACCTTAACGCCTTCATAGCCAAAGATATTACCAACGACCGGCAAGCCCACCAACTTTTTAGTTCCAGAACTTTCGGTGAAAGCTCGATGATTTTTAATATCACTGAATTAGCCTCGATCTATCATTATCCGTCAGAGACCGTGGCAACCCCAACGATTGCTTGGGCAGGGTCTAAAAAGGGAGAACCACCGGCGAATCTACCGCTTGAGCACGTTGTTCCGGCAGACGAACTAACTATCTTTGCCCAAACCAACTTCCGTAACGAAGTCAAAAAATTCGGCATCAAAAAGAAAGATCGCCGACTGCACATGTATATCATCGGAAAAACCGGTACTGGTAAGTCGACGCTGATGGAAAATATGATTATTGATGATATCAACGAAGGCAGAGGAATGGCCGTTGTTGATCCACACGGTACGCTTATCGCCCACGTCCTTGATTTTATCCCCGAGAGCCGACTTCGAGACGTTATTTATTTCAATCCGGCAGATCGTGAATTCCCGATCGGCTTTAATTTACTAGAGAATGTTAACCCTGAACAAAAAAATATTGTTGCTTCGGGAGTTGTGGGGATTTTAGAAAAAATCTTCGGTGAAGTTTCATGGGGACCGCGATTAGAGTATATCTTGCGAAACGTAATCTTAGCTCTCCTGGAGTATCCCAATTCAACGTTTATGGGCATAATGCGTATCCTGACAGATAACGCCTACCGTAGAATGGTCTTGAACGAAGTGAAGGATCCGGTAATTCGAGACTTCTTTATTAACGAATACGAAAAGTACGAACCTAAATTCCGCACGGAAGCCATTGCTCCAATCCAAAACAAAGTCGGACAGTTTTTGTCGGCCTCAACAATCCGAAATATCATCGGACAGCCAAAATCTACCGTTGATATTAGGCAAGTCATGGATGAGGGGAAAATATTACTAGCCGACCTTTCCATCGGTAAAATTGGGGAAGATAATTCTGCCCTTCTAGGGTCAATGCTGATTACTAAAATTCAGCTGGCGGCGATGGGACGGGTTGATGTTGAAGAAGATTCTAGGCGAGATTTCTACCTTTATGTTGATGAGTTCCAAAATTTTGCTACCGAATCTTTTGCCACAATTCTCTCGGAAGCCCGCAAATATCGTCTTAATTTGGCGATGGCTAACCAATACACCGCCCAGATGCCGGAGAGCGTCTCTAATGCTGTTTTCGGCAACGTCGGAACAATGATTAGTTTCCGCGTCGGTGCACAAGACGCTGATGTACTAGTAAAAGAATACGAGCCAGTCTTTGACTCTAACGACTTAGTGAACTTAGATAATTTTCAAATATATCTAAAGATGGCAATCGACGGTGTTACTGTCCCGGCTTTTTCAGCTAGTACCTTATCACCAAAAACAGATAAAACTAATCTTGTTGAGCAAATAGTTGCCAATAGCCGTCAAATGTATTCCCGGCCTGTCGAAGAAGTAGAAGATTATATAACAGAATGGTCTACGCCAATCAACTTATCTGATCCGTCAAAACAACCGATCCCGCAACCATATGAAGAATTAAAGACTAAATCAGACGCTTTCATCAGTCAGAAAAAGGGGAGCGCGGCTGAAGAAAGCGGCCTCGCCGATGGGCCGGAAAAACTAGAGAAAGGGGAGAGTAACGGAAAAGGGGAAGTCAGGGCCGAGCCGGGTAGAGGAGAGCTACCCGAGGGACTGAAGATTGAAATTATTAAAGATCGTTTCGATCGGCCATGGTACGCGGTCGAACAAACCAAAGACCAAAAACCAAAGTCCGAAATAATGGAAGGCGGGGAGAAAGATTTCGAAGATGGGGGAGAGATTGCGCCAAATACACCGCCGTTCGTCGGGAGCGGGGGAGAGGCGACAGAAAGTGATCAATTAATCAGCTGGGACGACGCCGAACAACTAGGTATTCAGACGCCTCATGAGCCGCACAAGAGCGCTGACGGGCAAGGTTTGACGCCCTTGGACGAAATCGACGCGTAGCTCTGAATACTCCTATCGTCGTAAGCCATTAAAACCTCGTCCCCTCCCGAGTAGAGAATTGTCTAAATTTTTAATTTTTGTTTTGCAATTCCCCCGCCGACCCCAGAGAAGAGAGGGTTGATAAACACTCGAAATTAGCCTCTTTAAGCAAAGCCCCTCAATAACGGATTTGAACCAATTTCCCCTGTTTATCTATAATAAGTCGGACAATATACATTCTACGTCACGATTCTATACTATCCCCCTTATTACTCTCTCGGCTTGTTCCCGTTTTACCAAAAGATATGGGTAGATATGTTTTACAATCTTCTCGACTGCTCTCCCTTTTATCTCCCAGCGGAAGTATCCACCCGTATTGTTCTTAACAAAGTACGAGCTACCCCCAAATATGTTCTTGAGCCAGTCGGTTAGTCTTCTATCTTTTTGAACAATGATTATTCTTGGGTAGTAGTGTGACTCTCCACGACCGTTCTTATGAAGCCTGAAGTCAATATGACCCTCACCGTCAACTACTCCCGCTAGATAACAATAATTTTCCTTCATAAACTAATTGTCGCACAAACTAAACAATCAAAGAAATATGCGTCAGCATATATTCTTTACCAGTTAAAACACTCTACGGTCAAAGTTGCGATTTAAGGCACGATAAATTTTTTGATGATTCGTATATCGTCTAAGACGCAAAAATATTCACTGCCAATATCGGCAACGGCAAACTTAGATGTGTTTGCCGCCGCGACCCACGTGATTTTGCCAGACGACCAGTAGCGGTGTCGCAGTAAATATTGATGAGTAAGTTCCGATCGCTATTCCAACTAGGAGTGTTACCACAAAGCCCCTAATACTTGCTCCGCCCATAATTGTCAGGGCAGTCAAAGTGAAAATTACCGTGAGACTGGTTGCAAGGGAACGATTTAGGGTTTGGCCCAGAGACATATCTGCTATAGTTTCAAAACCAATATTCTCCCCTTTATGCTTGAGTAGATTTTCACGAACCCTATCAAAAACAACAATTGTGTCATGGACCGAGAACCCCATCACCGTTAGGAGGGCAGTTATGAAAGAAGCATCAACCTCAAAATGAAAATAATGAGCCAATATTGAGAACACTCCGGCGGTTATAACTAAGTCATGTAGCAGGGCGACAACAGCGACTACTCCAAAACGCCAGGATGAAACAGGGAAAGTAACCGCTCTGAAAGCGTACGCTAAGTAAAAAATAATAAATAGTGAAGCCAGGACAACAGCAATAATTGCCTTTCTGGTTAAATCTCGACTGACGCTCGGACCGACAAGTTGGTACTGTTTCTCCGTAACTGTGCCAAAATCTTCGCCAAGCTTTTTAACGATGTTTTTGTGTTGCTCATCGGTTAACGGTAACATTCTCATCGTCATTATTGATTGGTCGGTCTTACTGACAACCAGTCCCTTAACATCTGGATAATTAACAACCTTCTCTCGTAGGGCGCTCTCCCCTACTGGTTTCTCAAAAGACAGATCAATCTGGGCTCCACCTTTGAAATCAATTCCCAGAGGTAACTTCCAAAAGATTAAAAATAATATGCCAATAACAAAAAGCGCAATTGAAATGCCGAACCAAAGCTTTTTCTTTTTACCCAAAAATAGATAGTTTTCCATCATATTTTCTCTAGCTGCCTCTCCCCCAACTTAAACATCGACAATATTCGCAGAAAAGCGCGACTGGCTGTAATCGAGCTAAAAAGAGAGACGATAACTCCGAGCGCTAGGGTGAAGGCAAATCCTCTGACCGAACCGGTGGTGGTGTAGTAAAGAATAACACAGGTGATAATAGTCGAGGCGTTGGAATCACGAACCGAAGGCCAGGCACGGCGGAACGCTTCTTCCAAAGCGATTTTCAAGCTCTTTCCCTCTCTTAATTCTTCCCTTAGCCGCTCAAAAATTAAGATATTGGCATCAACCGCCA
>ERZ1292623.3054-Hain-H51-01um-R1-3054-length-14575-cov-19_pt1 | contig 14575 bp, 15 predicted proteins | sample MGYA00564398_ERZ1292623 | MGnify/ENA primary metagenome ERZ1292623 (study PRJEB36523, sample SAMEA6512633) | groundwater metagenome | collected 2019-01-07 | study: AquaDiva: Metagenomics assemblies of 32 groundwater samples
TGTGGATTCTGGATGCTGAATTTTAGACTTCAATAATAACCGGCAGGATCATCGGTCTTCGTTTTGTCTTCGTAAAAAGGAATTGGCCGACTTGGTCGCGGATGAGCGCTTTGATGTAGTCGCCGTCCACTGCTTGTTGATCGTGAGGGAGTCGGCCGATGATGCCGCGCACTTTGCGCCGAATTTCGTCCAAGAGGCTCTGATTCTCTTTGAGATAAATGAAGCCGCGGGAGATGATGTCGGGGTTCTTTAAAACCCGGCCCGTCTTCCTATCCATGGTCGTGATGACGACGAACATTCCTTCCTGGGCGAGCGCCAAGCGGTCGCGCAGAACCACTTCGCCCACGTCGCCCACTCCCAAGCCGTCCACCATCACATAGGAAGAATTAACTTTTTCCTGGGCTACGGTCACCTTGTCTTCCGAAAAAAGCGCCATATCGCCATTGTCCAGAATTACCACCCTTTCCCGCGGGATACCGACTTCCTGGGCGATTTTCACGAGATTTTTTCTCATAAAATAATAGCCATGGACCGGAAAGACGAATTTGGGTTTCACGAGTTCCATCACGAGCTTCAAATCTTCATGCTGGGCGTGGCCGCTCGCGTGGATGTCCAGAAGTTTCGTGTTGTAAACTTCGTCCACTTGGCGGGCGACATTGTCCTGGAGGAATTGAATGCTCCGTTCGTTCCCCGGAATAACGGAAGAAGAGAAGACGACGGTATCCGTCGGCTTCAGGCGCACGATGCGATGCTCGCCGTTCACGATGCGCATCAGTCCCGCGTTCGCTTCGCCCTGCGCGCCGGTCGTGAGAATCAAAACTTTGTCGTCTTTGTGCTTGTTTACTTCTTCGAGCAGAATTATCGAGCCGGCTTTGGGCTTGAAATATCCGAGTTCCTGGGCAATAGCCATATTGTCTTTCATTGAACGGCCGTTCAAAGCCACTTTACGCCCGTACTTTTCGGCGATTCGCACGATTTCGAAAACGCGGGTCATAAGCGAGGCGAAAGTCGCGAGAATAATGCGATGCTTGGCGCTTGCGATAAGCTTGTCCAAATTATCTTCCACCATCATTTCCGAAAAGGAGAAGCCGGGCCGGAGCGAATTGGTGCAATCCAAAAAGATGCTGTGGATATTGCGCTTGCCGAGATTTTCGTAAACCTCGGTGTCTAGCGGCTTGCCGTTCTTATCGATGCGCAGGCGGAAATCGCCCAAGTGGGCCATATTGCCGGCCGGAGTTTTCAAGAGAAAACCCAAGGCATCGGGAATGGTGTGGTCAACGTTAAAGAATTCGGCCTCGAAGTGCTCGCTCAAAACGCGCTTATCGCCGTGCTTCACGACATCAAAGCGCAGTTTGGGGGCGTTTATGAATTCCAAATGTCTTTTTTCCACCACCGCTTTGGTGAAATCGGCGGTATAGATAAGCGGATTCGCGATTTTGCCGACAACATAGTGGATAGCCGCGATATGGTCGTAGTGGCCGTGGGTGAGCAATATCGCTTTGATTTTGTCCTTATTCTTTTCCAAATACTCCATATTCGGAATGATATAATCCACGCCCGGCGTGGTTTCTTCCGGGAATTGAATGCCGACGTCCACGATGATTATCTCGTCCTTATATTCGAAGAAGGAGCAATTACGGCCCACTTCCTCGAGTCCGCCCAGCGGCACGAAGCGCACCGAGTCGTGGTCTTTAATGGCGGCTTCGGCCGCGCTCATGCCCGGGCGCACTATCTGGACTTGGGGCATGGTTGTTCGGCTGGATGATTTGCGCCGAATCCCGCTCGATCTTGAGTTGTCTCTATAGGAAGATTTTCCCGTTCTTGTCTGTTTTAACATAACTATTTCTGTTTTTATTTCGACTTTTTTGTTAATTTTTTACGATTAGTGGGCGAGAGAGGATTTGAACCTCCAAGACCTTGCGGTCGCTGACTCCTGAAGCCAGTGCGTCTGCCAGTTTCGCCACTCGCCCTCACATCTAACACCTGTATTGTATCAAAACTGTCTACTTCTTTAGCCTGTCTATTATTTTGGTTTTTCTGGGATCTACTTTGTTTATTTTGGCCAGATACAGGCTTATCCATTGGGATAGAATGACACCGTTCCAAGTCTTTTCTTGCATATTTTGGCCTTCGAGAGATATTTCGAAGCTCTTCGTCCGGTTTCCGATTATTTTTGAAATTATCCTTATTTTATTCTTCAGAATGGCGGACGATTTTTCCATAAGCCAAAAAATCGCCCACGCGCCTTTCGCTTTCTCAAATCCGGCAATCTCGTTGTGATTCAACTCGGGATAAGTATTGGTGAAAGCGGGAATCTTCGCCGTCTCGTTGAGGTTGGTTTTCCAGATGTAACCCAGATGTGCAAACGAATGATCAGTGTAAATTAAAATGTTTCGATCTTTTGCCTTTCGGGCCAACTGTTCGCCGAAACTCTTCAAACGAAGCGGCTCGAACCCTTTAAGAGGAGAGGTCTTTATCTGCGGAAATATCGCTTTCAAGACCTTTACGATTCCATGAACCATTATACCCGATGCTTCCCGCGGAGTCAAATTTTTTGCTCGGAAGGTTACGAGAGGGAGCCCGCGCTTATCGGCAAACGATTTCAATTTGCCTCCCGAAGTCACAACCGCTACGCCGGATTTGCTCTTTAGAGCCAAGGCTTGTTTGAGGCAGGCAAGTGTTTCCGCCGTTTTTCCGGAGAAGGATACGGCGATAAAGAAAGGATTTTTGAGATAAAGCCGGGGAATTTTTTTATCCTTCACGATTACGATCGGTACCGGGAGCCCCAGTTCTTCCGAAAAACTTTTGATAATCATCCCCGGAATTCCCGAACCGCCTATGCCGCAGATAACGATGCCATCCGGCTTGGTTTTAGCCGGTTTTTTGAGCCGGAAATCGGCGAGGTTTTTGAACGAAAGTTGTTTGCCGAACTCCGCCAAGTTTTTTTCGTAGGAAACCATCTTTTCTTATTTTATCACTCTTACTTCCGCCACATACCATTCGTTTGCGTTGATGAATTTGTCGGTCGGGGAAGCGAGAAAGTTGCCTGCCGGGGGGCGGATGAAGCCGCCCAAATCGGCCGAATGGATGTAGGTATAGGGGAGGGAAAAAAGGAAAATGGCCGGCGCGTCCGCCAATACCGTTTTCCGGGCCTGGTCGGCCAAATCCTTCTGTTTTGATTCATCGGCCGTTTGCCGGACGTTCTCCATGATATTGTCCGCCTGCTGGTTTTGATAAAGGGCGAGGTTCAGGCCGGGGTAAAGGCTTTGGGAAGAATGCCAGAACGGGAAAATATCATTCGGATTCTCGAGGACGTTTCCGAAGAGCAGTATTTCGTAATCGCGGGATTTCACCGTTGCGTTGCCGGGCTCGTTCGGATTAAAGGTGATTATCCGCACCTGGTTTGCGCCAGCCTCCTCCCAATCTTTTTTGATAAGCTCGGCCGCCTTCTTCGTAAATTCCGCGTCCGGTATGGTGAAAGTGATATCGACAGCCTCGTTTTTATTCTTCGCCTTGAAATCGGCGAGCATTTGTTTCGCGAGTTGCGGATTATACTCGGGCGAGGGGAGGCCGAGCGCGCCCGTTTTTTCGGCGTTCCCGCCGAGCGCCTCCTGGATAATCCTATCCCGATTGACGGCGTAGGAAAGCGCAAGGCGAATATTTTTTTCCTTGAGGAGAGGATTGCTGTTTTGATTGAAAAATAGGGCATAGTAGTCGGACATCGGAATTTTTTCTTCCGCCACGCCTCTCGCGCCCGAAACGTCGAAGTCCACCGGAGCGGCGCTCCCGAACCCGTTTACTTCATGGAGCCTGGCGGCTTGCGAAAGGTCTGCGGAATTCTGAAAAAAGTTGAAATAGAAATCTTTTATGTAAGGTTCTTTACCGGAGTAATTTTCATTCGGCACGAAGTGATACCGGGTAATGAAGCCATCTTTCCTTTTTGTGAAACTTTCGAATTTATAAGGGCCGCTTCCGACCGGCTCCAGATTATAGTCCGAAAGCCGGAAATTTTCCGTCGGAATTCCGCCGAAAATATGCTTCGGAATGATGGGTAAGCGCTCGATGTTATTTTTGAAAAATACGTAAGGAAGAGGGAGTGTGAGTTTTATCTGAAGCTCGCTGCCCCGTTCCGCCGCCACGCCCTGCCAGCTCTTAAGAAAAGGGGAATTCACCTCCGGATTTTGAACAGTCCGAATTGTGAAAATGATGTCATCCGAAGTGAGCGGCTCTCCGTCATCCCATTTCAAGCCTTCTTTCAATTTAAGATTGAAAATGCGGCCATCGGAGCTTGCGTCGTAAACCGAGAGGAGTCCGCCCAAGCGGCTGAAAATCATCGAGGATATTTCCTGGTCAATCGGATTCTGCGAAGTAATTGGATTAAGGGCAATAGGCTGGCCGACGAAGCCTTCGTGGTACGCCCCGCCCTTAATCGGAACCATTATGCTGTTTTCACCCACAGCCAGAGCCAATCCCGAGATGCCGGAAATAAAGAAAACCGCGACGGCGGCGAAAAACACCCTTCTTTCGGAAAGGGAAAAAACGGAAAATATTTTTTTCATCAGGCGCATTTCAAGAAACAGTTCAGCTTTTTATTTGACCAGGTTCAAAATGGCGAGCGCCGCGAAAATAACGGCGGCGCCGATGGTGCCCCAATAGACGAATTTTTCCAAGCCCCGACGGGTCTGATAAGGAGTCGCTCCCTGACCGCCGAAAACACCGGAAAGGCCGCTCGAGCGTTCTTGAATGAGAATAAGCCCGATAAGGATGAGTGATATGATTATTTGAGCGATGATAAGCATGCCGTTATTTATAACCCATTCTTGCCGCGAAGCCGACAATCAGGTTCACGACGCTAATTATAATAGTGGCGAGGATCAAAGGCAAATATCCCGCGAAAGCGATGGGCGATCCGAAGCCAAGGATTTGGAGGAGATAAGGGACAAGGAAGAGTGAAACGGCGTTTATCACAATAATAAATAATCCAAAAGTCAGTACGAGCAGGGGGCCGAGCATCATTTTAATAATGGGCCGGATGAAGGTATTAATGGCGGAGAGGACGAGGGCGGCGATAGCTAGGCCGATTAGGTCGCCGTTCCAGATGAAGCCGGAGACCACGTTCGCCGCTATGAGTATCGCGACGGCATTCGTGAAGATATGGAATATGAAGCGGCCGATGACTTTCATATGTTTATTTGTTTTGGTCCGAATACCGGTCAAAGGCGGCCATTTTGTCCGCGAAGTTGCGGTTCAGAGCATTTATCAGAACTACCCGATTGTTTATATCCCTCAAATTATCTCCAATTGTACCCCCATTAGTATTTCCATTCGAGGCCGACTTGGCCAGATTATTCAGGAAGTCGTTTAGGGCACCGGTATAGGAGATGAATTCGGAGACGAGCGAAAGCTCCATAGCGACGGCTTCAAAGCCGATTTGCTGGCTTACGGATTGGACGCCCTTCAGGGATTCCGCCATCTGCTGGATGGATTGGGAAAGTTCGAAAGCTTTCTGATAGGCGAGCGTATTCGATTTTTTTGCCTCTTCAATGAGTCCTAAAATTCTTTGAAGATCACCCTCCGATTCCGCCCGGTTCGCCAGCTCTATACTCTTGCCGGTTTCGTTCGTGATGTTCACGATATCCTGGCTCACGATTGCGGCCTTCTGACGGGCAGCGGTAAAGTCGGCGGGAATAACCACTCCTTCAAGAGAACTCAAAAGATAAGCCAGTAGGCCGGCCACGATTAATATCGCGCCGACCGCCAATATAATCTTCTTTATAATCGTCTTTTCCATATCCGTTTAGCTATCGTAAAATCATAGCATGCCCCTTTGATTCTGTTCAAACTATATGCCATTATATAAGCGAAAGCGGGATTAGTTTAGTGGTAGAATGTTTGTTTTCCAAACAAAGGGCAGGAGTTCGATTCTCCTATCCCGCACACTGGTTGAGTATTTACTCAACCTCAAAGAACCCTTTGTTTAAAAGGTTTTTTGTTTGTTAGAGTACCTCCAAAGAAAAAACACGGTGTGATAAATTGCCTCAAAGGACAATAATTCCCCTCTGATGTACAGAGGGGAAGCTTGTTACCGTTCTCTCATGGATTACAATCTCTATCGAAACATTCCGAATAAGCTGAAGCAATGCCGGCAGGCAAAAGGACTCACTCAGATATAAATTGCTCACCATCTAGGGTTCAAAAACAAGACTTGGATCTCTCACTGGAAGAATGGGGATGCACTGCCGAATCTTATAAGTGTCATGTGACTATCTGTTCTCTTCCAAATATCTATCAACGATCTATTCCCGGAGCTCGAGAGCCGCGTTCAAAACCCTTCGGGAATCTCAGGATCTACGACATCGTGGACTAGGGCGCACAAAACACATTAATATGAAACTTTTTCTTACATCAAGCGTTCACGCCGTAGCGCATGATATCACCAAGAAAGTAAACCTTTCCAAAGCTAAAAAACTTGTCTTTATAGATACCGCGGCGGAAATTGAGGAAGGGGACAAAACATGGCTTAAAAATGACAGGCAAGCACTTATGGATGCCGGATTTGAAGTTGATGATTATTCGATTACCGGTAAATCAGTGAAATATTTCTGGCTTTTTTACTCTCCTTGTAATAAGGCTTTTTTCTGCTATTATACCCATTACAAACCGGGTAGTAGAGCATAGCTGCACAACCCGGTAAAGGTCGGAAGGCGTAACGTTACACTCCGTTACACTTAACCCAAAAATTCCAGAAACAAATCCCTAAAAACCTCGTTTAACTATGGAAGACGAAAAGAAAGTCATTTTGAAGGCCAGGGATGGCAATGAGCAGGCTTTCGGCCAGCTTTACGATAAATATATGCCGGCCATTTACCGTTTCGTCTTTTTAAAAGTAGGCGGCCAAAAGGCCCAGGCGGAGGATATCTGCCACGAGGTTTTCTTGAGTGCCTGGCAGAGTATCGGCAAGTATCAATTCAAGGGCTATCCGTTTTCGAGCTGGTTGTACCGCATCGCGGGAAATGCCGTGATAGATTACTACCGAACAAAGAAACCGAATATCAGTCTCGAATTGGTTCCGGAAGAAGCGATGGTTCATGAAACCTCGCTCGCCGAAAAGCTCGACGACCAAGCGGATCTTCGGACGGTAAAATTCTGCCTGAAGAAACTGGAGCCGAGCTATCAGGATGTGCTCATCATGAAATTCGTGGAAGAACTTTCCAACAAGGAAATCGCGGCGGCCGTGGAAAAGAGCGAGGGCGCCGTAAGGGTCATTCAGCATCGGGCGCTGAAACAACTGAAAAAATACATAGAAGATGAACGATCGAATAATCCTACAATTAAAGAGGCTTAGAGAAATCGAGCCGGAGGCCGGTTTTGCGGCCGGAAGCCGCCGGACGATTTTGGCGCTCAAGAAAGAACAGGTGCCGGTTTTCGTTTGGCCGAATTTGAGAATGGTCGGCGCTTTCGCCGGTTTGGTGGCGGTGCTCTCCGCAAGCATATTCTTTTTCTCCGGCCAGAATGCCCAAGAGGCGCTCGCGAGCCCAGAGGTTTTGAATAACGAATTTGCCGCTTTAAACATAAACATCGAGCTCCAGGAAATTTCCTATCGTCAGGACGTTAATAAAACTATTTCTTCGGCCATCTCCGAGATCGGCAGTACGAACGCCAACCACATGAATAAGGACGTTTTAAACGCCGAGAGCGAAAAATTCAATCTCGACACTTTGGAATCCAATCCGCAAATAGACCGGCTTTTGGAACAAGTTATTTTTTAAATATGAATAAATTTATTGTCATAGCGGCTGTCGCCGCAATCAGTTTTTCTTCCATCTTCGTATTGTCCGCGAGTTCGGCTCAAGCCGAAGAAACCAAAGGAGTCCAGAAGGCTTACGAAAACGCCAAGCAATATTTGGATGACCTCGTGACGGCGAAGGACGAGAATCAGGCCGACAATGTCGGATTGAGGGTGGAAACTTTCCGCCAGGTGCTTGATCTCGCAAAGGCTGAAGCGAAGGATTTCGAATTTAAGCTCATTACTGTCGACAAAGACGAAACTTTTGAAGCGTGGAAAAAAGAAGTGATGGACAGCCTCACCAAAGATATGGTTTTTATCGATTCCCAAAAAGAGCTTTTGAGTGACATAAAATCCATCGATCTCGCGAAGGTGAAGAAAATCGCCAAGAATTTCAAGGCTTGGCGCGATGGGGAATATATGCCGCTTGCATCCCAAATCCAGGATTTTCTTCTGGTGAAACAGGAAGCCAAGGCGGTTCAAACGGCCCAAGCGCGTCTCCAGAAAATAACGACCGACATTAAAAACATCAAGCAACCCAAAATAACCGATTCCAAGGATATAAAGAATTTTTTGGATAAATCAAAAACACTGATAAATCAGGCCGCCGAATTGAACAAGAAGGCCCTTAACATTTTTACGGAAAGATACGCGAATTCGAAAGATGCTTCTTCGACGGATATCATCGCGACTTCCACTATCGCGACTTCCACCGTTTCCTTGCCTATTCCGAATCTGGCAACCTCTTCCATTTCCATTTCCAATTCCAATTCAACTTCTTCCCCGGCGGACGCGCCTGTCCCTTCTCCTATCATATCAATCAAGGACCTGGTAAGGTCCTCTTTGGATAAAATCAAAGAGTCTTACCGGGGATTTGTTGATATCAGCAACCTAGTGAGGAAGTTGCTGAAATAGCGAAAAATAAGAAACTCCCCCTTCCGCCGGTTGGCGGAAGGGGGAGTTTCTTGTCGGTTTGATAAGGTCGGAAGCTTATTTAACCGCTTCTTTCAGGAGTTTTCCGGCGCGGAATTTGGGCTTCGTCGCCGCGGCGATTTGAATCTTTTCGCCTGTCTTCGGATTGACGCCCATTCGAGCCGCCCGTTTTGCCACCTTAAAGACGCCGAAACCGGTAATCGCGACCTCCTCGCCGCGAGCCAGAGTCTTTACGATCGTATCAAAAAGAGCGTCTACTGCCTGTTCGGATTGTTTTTTAGTCTCAATTCCGGCGGATTTCATTACCGCTTGCACGAGATCTGATTTTTTCATCTTTTTTGGTATTCTAATATTCTTTTCCGACCTTTTTAGATTAACCTCATTATAGCAGGTTTTATCTGGCAAATTCCACCGCCTTCACTTCTCGGATAACCGTCACTTTTATCTCGCCTGGATATTGAACATCGGCCTGAATCTTACCCGCAATCTTTTTAGCCAGCTCCAGCGCGCCGAAATCGTCTATTTTTTCCGGCACAACGAAGACTCGGACCTCCCGACCGGCCGAAACGGCGTACGATTGCTTCACGCCATCAAATGTATTCACGGCTTTTTCTATTTCCTGGAGCCGTTTGATATATTTCTCGATGGTATCGCGGCGGGCGCCGGGTCGGGCGGCGGAGATGGCATCCGCGGCTGTCACAATATAGGCTTCGGGTGTCGCATACGGATAATCGTCGTGATGGGATTCCATCGCGTGAATAACCGCTTCCGGCATATTGTACTTTTTGAGGAGCTTCCGGCCGATTTCAACGTGAGTACCTTCCACTTCGTGGTCGATGGCCTTGCCAATATCGTGGAGCAAGGCGCCTTTTTTCGTCGTTTCCACATTCAAATGAAGTTCGCTTGCGATCATTCCGGCGATATGAGTCATCTCAATGGAGTGGATGAGCACATTCTGGCCATAGCTCGTGCGGAAGTTCAGCCGGCCCAGGAGATAAATAAGCTCTTTCGGCAAATCCATTATTCCGACTTCATAGGCCGCTTCCTCGCCGATTTTATGGATGCGGTTTTCGAGTTCTTGGCGCGCCTTCTCCACTTCCTCTTCTATTTTCGCTGGCTGGATGCGGCCATCTTTCAATAGTTTTTCAAGCGCCATTTTCGCGAGTTCGCGGCGCATCGGATCGAAGGATGAAATAGTAACGCTCTCGGGCGTTTCATCCATGATAAGTTCCACGCCGGTCAGCCGCTCGAAAGCGCGGATATTCCGTCCTTCTCGGCCGATAATTTTCCCTTTCAGTTCCTCGTTCGGAATGCTCACGACGCTCGTTGTTACATCCGCGATGGAGTTGCGCGCGTAGCGCTGAATTGCGCCAATGATTATCTCTTCGCCTTTTTTCTCGATTTCTTCGTGGCGATCCCGCTCCAATTTGGAGATTGCATTCGCAATTTCCTGGCGATGGCTGGTTTCAAATTCGTCGAAGATGGCTTTCTTCGCTTCTTCGCGCGAAAGGCCGGCCACTCGTTCTATTTCGCGAATCGCTTTTTCGTGGAGTTCCTTCACCTCCTCCTCTTTTTTCTTGAACTCTTCGTCTTTTTCGGCGATGCGCCGATTCTGTTTTTCCAGTTCCTTTACGCTCGAGTCCAGTGAATCCTCCTTTTTTATCAAACGCTCTTCCAATCGCCGCAATTCCTGCTTGCGTTCCCTCTCTTCTTTTTGGGCCTCGGAGATAATGGAAGCCGCCTGCGTTTTCGCTTCAACGACTATTTCTTTCGACTGGGTTCCGGCCGCTTCAAGTTCTTTCTCCGCCTTCCGCTCCAATGAGGAGTGAAGTTGCTTGGCCATTCCCAGACGCAGGAAGTAGCCGATTACGATACCTAGAACCGCCAAACCGCCCGCTAATAGGGGGTCTTGAATCATATTGTTTTATATTGGTTAAATTGTTTTTCATCGACGTTTTACCGTTTTTATTATATCGCTTACAATTAGCTTAATCAATCCCGTTAGAGACGTAAAACTTTAGAATTATGAATTATTCCAATTACAATCAAGTCGAATCAGCGAAATTAATCGAGGTGTCACGGATGCGCTTTTTAAGCGCATCCGGTCTCTAACGGGATGACCAAGAAACCGGTAGTTTTGGCGATTTTGGACGGGTGGGGGATCGGTAAGCTGGATGAATCGAATCCGATCTACCGCGCTGAACCTCCAACCATGAATTTCATCCGCGCCAACTTTCCGGCCGGAGCTCTTCAATCATCCGGCATTGCTATCGGCCTTCCGTGGGAGGAGGAGGGAAACAGCGAAGTCGGCCACCTTACAATCGGGGCGGGCAAAGTCCTTTATCAGCATTTTCCCAGAATATCGCTCGCAATCAAGAACGGCAGTTTTTTTAAAAACAGCGTTCTTCTCACAGCTATGGAGCACGCGAAAAAAAATAATTCCACTCTCCATTTGATGGGGCTTCTGACCGATGCCAATGTCCATGCATCTCTCGAGCATTTGGAAGCGCTTATAAAAATGGCGCGGGAGGAAAAGTGCCCGAATATCTCCCTTCATCTTTTTTCGGATGGCCGTGACACCGACCCAAGTTCTGTTTTGAAGATTTTAGCCGGGCTTTCGGACGATCTTAAGTTCGATGCCCGCTCTATTCTCGCGACTCTGACCGGAAGATATTACGCGATGGACAGGGACAAGCATTGGGACCGGACGGAAAAAACCTATCAAACTTTGACGGGAGCGAATCCGGTAAAAATCGGTTTGGAAGAAGCGGTTAAAAAAGCCTATAGTCTCAATTTAAATGATGAATATATTGAGCCGTCGATAGTCGCTAATGAACCGCGCTTCATTGGGGAAAACGATACCGTTATTTGTTTCAATTTTCGCGAGGATCGGATGCGCCAACTTTCCGAAACTTTCATCGATCCGAATTTCGGCGTTTTTCCTGTGAAGAAATTTACCAATCTTTTTTTCGCGACTTTCACGAACTATGATGCCCGATTCGCCGTTCCGATCGCTTTTCCGGAAGAAGCGGCGGAAAATCCGCTAGGCAAGGTGCTTTCGGATAACAATAAACGCCAATTACGGATTGCCGAGACCGAAAAATATGCTCACGTCACTTATTTTTTTAATGGTCTCAAGGAAAAACCTTTTCCGGATGAATTCCGAATTCTCGTGCCATCGGAGAATGCCGTCCATTACGAACAGTATCCGCAAATGATGGCCGGGGCCGTGACTGATCGGGTGATCGCAGCGCTCGCAGAAGGGACCTACGATTTTATTCTGGTGAACTATGCCAATCCCGATATGGTGGCGCACACGGGTAATTATGAGGCGACGCTGAAGGCGATTTCGATCGTCGATCAGGGAATCAAAAGAATAATGGAAAGTGTTTTGGACCAGGACGGCGTGCTTCTCATAACTTCCGATCACGGGAACGCCGAGGTGCTGCTCGATCTGAAGACGGGCGAGCCGGAAACGAAGCACAATCCGAACCCAGTTCCGTTTTATCTGGTGGGGAAGCGTTTCAGAAAACGTTCTCCCGTGGATTCGCTCGCGCCCTTGCCGGTCATCGGAATTTTGTCCGATATCGCCCCGACGGTTTTGGAGCTGATGAAAATACCCCAGCCGCTCGAAATGACCGGGCAGAGCCTACTCCCGCAATTATTGAGTTAAAAATTTGTGCCCCCGCGCCGTCTTGAACCTATGTATAAACGCTTGCCCGTCAAAAAACTATCAGAATCCGAAAACTTTGGATATCCTGGATCTAGATCAGTGGTGCTTCTATGTTCTTGCGAAGGAAGATATCAAGAGAATAACAAAGGATGGAAATAGTATTTCTATCGGCCGGCTGGAAAAGAACGATATAAAACCAGTTCCATTCAACGAATTATCAAATAAAATAGGAACAATAACTAAAGATTATAAATAAGTTTAAGGTTGGTTTTAAATAAGACCATATTATTTTTCGCTTTCCGATTTTAATTTCAAAAGGAAAATCGTCTCAGTCCGAAGCTTCGCCCGGACCCAGTCCTTTTGTTTGGTATCCAAAAGTTCACCCATGCCGGAAAGGATATTTTGGTCGCTCATCTTCTCTAATAAATCAATAGATTTTTGGAGAAACTCTTTGAAACTCATACCAGTGCGCTCTTCCACAATTTTCTTATTGACCGGCCACTCGTTTTGCAGGAAATACCAGATATCAAAGATATCGCGGTTGGTTTTACCGATCCGTTCGTACATAGCGCAAAGCTTGTGAGCAAACATGTCTTCCTGTACCATGACTCTCATTGAAATCCCAAGATATGATTTTACTTCGTATTTTGAACCGAATTCCCGGCGATTGATTTCGACTTTGATATTTTGGGAACCCGGAATCTTGTCGTCGTAAGCCAGGACATATAACAGATTAAACCTCTTCTTTCCCGCCTGTTTTATCGTACCGTAATGTTCTAAAATCTTTTTGACCTGTTCAAACACATAATCCTCTTTGTCGGAATCGAGCAAATCAAAATCTAAGTCAACGGAAAACCGTTTGAGATTATAGAAAAGATAAACAGCTGTCCCGCCCTTGAAGCCCAATATCGGTCCGATGGATGAATCGGTATAAATATCCTTAAGGATTTTAATCAGAATATTTTTGTGAACTGTTGCGTCAAGAGTCATAAATTTATTTATTTTCAGATTTAATTGTTTCGTGATATTTTTTGACAGCTTTTCCCATTCGTTTGTTGCCACCGTAAATGGGTAGAATTTCAAACACTTTATCCCAATTCAAAGCCGACAAATTATCGAAGTGATAGTCTTTATTTAAATAAACTACATCTAAAAACGCGCGCTCAGGAGTGGCAATTGAATAATTATCCTTAGTCTCTATGCCGGCCGGATTGGTGAGGATGGCATCCTTAATTCGCTTATAGGAATATGTCTGACCGTCGGCAGTGATTTCTCGTTTGGTATAAGATGCGACAAAAATCTGATTATAGTGCTGAAAAGTTATACCGGCCTGGCCAAGCACTGTCTCAAAACTCACGTAAGAGGGCGTGAATATCTTTGTCGCCAATTCAAACTTATTGTAATCTTTGTCTTTGGCGTAAAAACCCCGGCGAATACGATAAAGATCTCCGCTTTTAGCGTAGTAATTAATCCTAACTCTGGCCGCATCGGAACTGGCTTCTCCCCAAAACAACATTATGTCTTTGGCCGATAGAACTGTCTGCTTTGAACGTAAAATTGTTGAGATATAATCGCCTTTTTCCATAAATATAGTCCGTATGTTAGTTTAAACCTTACTTACAGTATCTATTTTATGTTATAATGCAAATAAACACAAGGACATGAGAGAGTAAACAAAAGTGCTTAATTTTAGTGAATGAGGGGGGAGAAAATAGGTCTCATTCACTAATCTTGTCTAATATTGCCCCGACGGTTTTGGAGCTGATGAAAATACCCCAGCCGCTCGAAATGACCGGGCAGAGCCTACTCCCGCAATTATTGAGTTAAAAAATCCAAGTAAATATTTGACTTTATATCTAAATTATTGTAATGTTTAAATATTCCTAAAACTTAGGAAAGCACCTAAACAATTTCATTTACCAACAAAGAAAGGATGGCTCCGATGAAAACTTCACTGGCTCCGTCTATCACTACCCGAGACTCCAAAGGTCTCAAATTCATGTCTATTGTTGAGGCCGCCTATAACAAAGCCGGTCTTTTCGAAGATGAAGCACAACGTGTGAACGAAGCTCCGGGCTTATCTGAGCTCGTCAGCAACTTCGTTAACGAAAACCGTACCACTAACCGTTTCTCCAACGAAGAAATGTCGTCGAAATACGGATATCTCTCCGGATACAAACCGA
>ERZ1292623.2517-Hain-H51-01um-R1-2517-length-16276-cov-5_pt1 | contig 14573 bp, 23 predicted proteins | sample MGYA00564398_ERZ1292623 | MGnify/ENA primary metagenome ERZ1292623 (study PRJEB36523, sample SAMEA6512633) | groundwater metagenome | collected 2019-01-07 | study: AquaDiva: Metagenomics assemblies of 32 groundwater samples
AACAATTGATATTGAAACTTCTAGCAAGAATCCTCGTATAGCCGAACTAGTTACAGTTCAACTAACTTGCGATGCTGGTACGTTACTTATTTTACCAACAGATATTGAGGGGATGGCCTTTCTAGCGCAGATATGGGATGACCCCACAATTGAAAAGTGTTTCCAGAATGGTGGGCCATACGATATACCTATTTTGGAACGGGTATTAGGAAAGTTTATACAAGGCTACAATTGGGATACGCTTTTAGCCGAACACTTGCTTCACGAGGAAACACACTATAACTTAGAAATTCTCCGAGGCTTATATACCCGCCAAGGAGTCTATGAACGAGAACTACGAAAATATAAAGAAGAGCTTATTGAAGTTCCTTACCAAACTAAACCTACTAAAAAGCACCCAGAAGGTCAGGCTAAAACAAGAAGAGTGCCACGATCTAAAGGTCTCGATGGTTACAGCAATGTTCCTAGCTCTATTCTACATCCTTATGGGATATATGATAGCCAAACTACTCACTTAGTATGGCAAGAACAAGAGAAGAGGTTAACCAGTGTTCATAAGTCTCTACTTAAAGATATTGTTCTACCAATGCAGCTCGCGCTTAAGGATATGGAGCGAGAGGGCATCCTTGTGGATGTTGACCGCATCCCTAGTATACGAGCAGAGTACGCTGCTAAGGCCGATGAACTGGCAGCACAAGTGTTTAAGGAGGCTGATGAAGAATTCAAGATTTCGTCGCCTATGGAAGTCAAGCGCATTCTCTTTGAGGAATTGGGTCTCCCAAAGCCGCCAATCAGAAGTAAGAAAACGGGGGTTGTAAGCAGTGGTAAAAAGAGTTTGGACTGGCTTTCTAGCCACGCGAATCATCCGGTTATACAGGCGTTGGAAGAGTGGCGGGCTGTTGACCAACTACAAAAAGCTTTTCTAGGGAAGCCTAATAAGAAGGGTGAGATAGTCAAAGGGTTGATGTCCAACATCACTTCTAATAATAGGTTGCACACAACCTTCAGGATGACTCTAGAAACAGGTAGAATAGCATCCAGCCCCAATTTGCAAAACCTTCCCCAAGATTCAAAAGGCCCTATTAGGGAATTATTTATTGCCGCCCCAGGAAATGTATTTGTCCAATGTGATAGTAGTCAAATAGAACTTCGTATAGCTGCCTATTCTGCTGAAGATGCCCATCTTATACAACTATTAGAAAACGGCGCTGATATACACACCATATTTGCTAGAAAACTATTTCGGTTTGAACCAGATTTACTTGACAAAGAGTGGATAAAAAAGTATAATGAATATAGAACACTGGCTAAGAGATTTACGTTTGGTCGTTTGTTCGATCAAACCACGCAAGGAATGGCATTAACCTTTAATATTACAGAAGATGAGGCATTAAGATTCCACCAGGTGTATAATGAATTATTTCCTTGTATGGAAAAATGGAGAAATACTATAATAGATAAAGTGAGACGTGGAGAACCTTTACAAAATGTATGGGGTCGCCAACGAAGGTTTCTAGCGTACTTAAAATTCGCTAATATAAATTGGCGTGGCAAGGCTGGCATGTTTTCACATATGGATCGTGAAGCATTAAACTTCATACCACAATCGACAGCGGCTGATTGTTTATCTAAAGCCACTGGCAATCTTATGGGACTTATTCATAGATTTAACCTTCCTATGTCTCTGCGTCTAGTTATACACGACTCTATAGTAATTGAATGTGTAGAGAATTATGGAGATAAAGCAGCGGATATTCTAAAGGCCGAAATGGAACAAACAGGACGAGATTTAGGTTGGCTACTACCAGCTATTCCTAAAATAGGATATACGTTAAGTGGATAGAGAAGCTAGAATTAAATACCAAAGAGAGCGTAGACAGCGTCTTAAGGAAAGCGGATTATGCCAATCTTGTGGTAAGCCTAGAGGTAAGTATTATTTATGTGATGTTTGTTACGCTAAAAACCGTGAACAGCGTATATTACATCCAGAATGGTATAAAAATTGGAGAGAAGCACACAAACAAGAACAAAACCTAAAACACAAAGCCAAGTATAGAGAGAGGAAATTACTAGTTTTTAATTATTATGGCTCAATATGCATCTGTTGTAATGAAGCTAATACAACATTTCTTACTGTTGACCATATAAATAACGATGGGGCTGCACACAGACGAGGTATGAAAAGTACCACAGGGGCAACAGATATATATCTCTGGTTAATTAAAAATAATTTCCCAGCAGACTTTCAAATACTATGCTGGAACTGTAATGAAGGCAAGCGGTTAAATAACGGTATTTGTCCGCACATAGAAGGGAGGGATTGACACGTGAACGATTTGGCTGGATCACCCCCGTTGAATGTAAATATGGAAAGACCTGGGCAGCTGAGCTTGGCCTTCTTTGATGTGTCAGACATATACGGCAGATTGCCTGCGTTTGATCATAAGATACAACGCGAGGTTGTGCGATTGTTAGATCAAGCAGATGGGTATATTGAAGAGGCAGCGTCGCTCGTTTCTCAAGCTAGAAGGATTGTGGGTATTGAAATATGAGTTCAGTTTTAATAGTTATTGTACTAATATTTATTATAGTGGCAGCGTTGTTCTTGTTTGAACCAGTTAAAACAGCGCGAGGTGTAGAAGCCGAACGAAAGGCTAAACGATGGTTTATGTACAGAAAGTGAGGAAGAGTGAAGCAGAGGCTCCACGTGTTGTATTGGATTATGGTAATGGTGGCCCCAATCCTTATGGCGTGGGTGCTAGCTCGTTAGCTGGCGAAGTGCGTAAGTGGGTGTCCCGTTGACCCTAATATTACCAGATAGGGATTCACATTGGTATGATGCGACAGGGAAACCTTGTTACGAAGTGAAAATGACGACTAAAGAGGGTATGCGCCCAGTCACTATAGCTGATGCGCGTAAACTGTCACTGGTTCCCTCTGTCACTACTATCATGGGTGTGGTGGCTAAGCCTGGGCTGGAAGTGTGGAAGCAGACACAAGCCATTTTCTCGGCGTTGACTCTGCCGAGATTTAAGGACGAAACAGAGGATGCCTTCGCCAAGCGCGTTGTGCAGGACATGAAAGAGGAAAGTAGGGCGGCTGCAGGTGCTGGAACAGATATACATGACATTATTGAGCATTGGTTACACAATAATATATCTAAGTCCTTAACAAAAGAAGAAACTACTTTCTTAGAACTCTTCACTTCTTGGTATAAAGAACAAGGATTACAAATGCAGGCCACTGAGAAAAGTTTTGCCTTGACAAGTGAGGGTTTTGGTGGTAGAGTAGACTATGTTGGGTTTTTTAAGGATCGCCGCTGTATCCTAGACTGGAAGACACAAGCTACGAAGGCCGATCTACAAGTCCGCTTCTACCCAGAGTACGGGGCACAGTTGGCGGCATATGCTGTGGGAATATTTGGCCTGCAGGATGCCACCAAAGCTAGTTTGTTAAGTGTAGTCGTATCCCGCAATGAAGTGGGTAGGATTGAGATGCACGAGTATGAATTTGAACCCTATTGGAAGGCTTTCGTAGCCGCAAAGGACTTATGGTATTCACCATTAGGGCCTGGGAACACGCTAAAGGGGTAATGATGTTTATAGAATTAACCACACAGGGCAATCGCTTCCTTTACAACCTTCGCAACATACTTCAGGTCAGCCAAGTAGGCGGTCAGACAAAAGTAGTGTTGGGTAGAGGGCCAGGCGCGCCAACAGCTGTCTCTATTGAAGAAAGCTACGACGAAGTAATAGATATGTTGATTGAAGCTGACTACCTTATAGCTAAGTTGGAGGGTGAATGAGCGTACAAGAATACATTGGTAATAAGGATAGCGTTACCGTTCCTACCAGTCTATGGGCCATCATCTTTGGTGCGGCTAAGTCACGCAAAACAGCTACAGCACTAACCTGGCCCGATCCTCTATTTATTGCTGAGTTAGACTGCAATGAGGATAGGCTGCGCTACTGTCTAGACCGCCATGCACCTGGTAAGAAGGCGATGTATGAAGTCATCATGCCTAAGAATCAGAATATCCTTACCGAAGATGAAATGAACGATATGATGGGGCGCACAGAGATGATGATCAAAGTTGCTAACTCACAAAAGAAAGGTACCCTAATTATTGATGGTGGTAACACACTCTACAGATGGTACCAATTAGCTTTCACGGGGTTTGACTATAGTGCCGGTAAACCACAGGATTTGAAGGGGCCTGCTGCGGCTGGAGCTAGAGCAGACTTCGCTAGAATTTCACAGCACTTTGAACAGTTGCTACTACCCATGCGTAACTACCCAGACTTGAACGTTGTATTTACAACGGAACCAAAAGAGGTATGGGCCGATGGTAAGGGTACCGGAAAGTTTGAACCTAGAGGCCCCGACAGCTGGGACTTTAAGTTCGATATTGAGATACAGACTTATGTAACTGGTGGAGACTATGACGAGGCACTAGGTAAACCTGCACCTATTGAAGGGTGGGGGCTAGTCAAGTGGTCTGCTTACAGAGATGATCGATTAAGGGGTAAGGTTATTAAAGAACCATCGTATGATAAGTTAAGGAGTCTGTTGGCATGAAAATTGTAAATATACCGAGGTGCCCTAGGTGCAACTACCACCCAATTGATGGAGTACTAGATGAAGAGGACTTTCAACCAGTAATTATACTTCTACAGTTTGCTATACTACATCAGTTAATACATCTTACAATAGATAATTCTAAATGAAAAATACACCTCTAGTAGATGCTGTAGAGAAGTTTGGAAAGAAGCATGCCAACGCTATACGTTGATGCCCGTGAAGAAGCGCGACACCACTGGTCAGATAAGCTGCGCCACTTGAATCTAGATGCAAAGGTCGGTTCTAACCTGCCTGCCGACTTCTTGTGGCAATGCCCATCTGGTCTAGTGTTAGTGGAACGTAAGACCTGGGCTGACTTCGTGTCGTCGTTAACTACTAGTGGTGGTGCGGATGCCGCTAACCGCTTTGTAGGGCAACTTATAGACGGCCCCAAGGGGGTAGCTGTACGTATATTGTTTATTGAGGGGCCAATGCCGCCTTATATACAAGAAGCTGGGCGAACAATACCGGCAGAGGACTTCGATAATGCGTCAGTATCACTGCAGTGGCAATTCGGGTGTATTGTGGTGCATTCATTAAATAATGACCACACGCCTATTAGGTTAGCTAAGTTGTTCACGTACACACAAAAGCAAAGCCACGAAAGTCTCCTTCGTCCGATGCCACCAGTGCCTGAGGGCGATGTCTACATGAATGCCGCGTTTAGAAGAAAGATCGCAGCCTTGATGACTGTACCGTTAGTAGGTGAGAAAGGCGCCCTCATTATCGCGGAGCACACTCAGACTTTAAAGGAAGCCGTAAATATGGAACAGGATGAGCTTATTAAAATGCCTGGCATTGGGAAAACTAGAGCCTCTAATTTTTACGAATTTTGGAACGCGCCTTGGTAAACTGCCTGGATTGTGGCAAAGAATTAGTACGGGCAGAACGCTGTATTAATTGTTGGAGCGCACTGGTTAGAAAAAGCATTAGCATGGACGAATAGAGGAGCAAAGTAATGGGCTATAAAGACTGGTGCACACCGCCTGACTTCTTCGCTGAGTTAGATAAAGAGTTTCACTTCACGTTAGACGCAGCGGCTAGCCACAATAATCACTTACTTCCTACATACTGTACCAAAGATGGGCTATTTAACCAATTTGGCGCAATAAGTTGGGAAGTTGATGGATTAACTTATAACTGGAACAACGAACGAGTATTTTGTAATCCTCCTTATGACAGTTCACTCTCTAAGTGGGTAGAAAAAGCAGCGAAGTTTGAAGCGGACGTAGCAGTGTTATTGCTACCTCCCAACATAGACACAGCATGGTTCCATGAATTCATATACGATGAAAAGGGTTTTAATTGGGATGGGCACGTGTATTCGTGTGTTAAATCTGGGGTAGAAATACGTTTTTTGAAGGGTCGGTTGAAGTTTTGGAAAGATGGTAAGCCTGGCCCATCGCCCAGGCAAGGTAATATGTTAGCTATATTCAAGTAGAAAGGATTATTATGAAATTTCTTGTTTCAATTGTTTCATCTCCAGCCTCGTGGGAGTTTGAAGTAGAGGCCGAAAATGAAGCCGATGCAGAAGATGTAGCGTTGCAAGAAGCTATGGAATTATTCAACCTCGAAGTTGAAGGGGTTGAGGAAATAGACGAGGATTAGCCTTGTATTATAGCCCATCTTATGGTACAATGTATATTGTACAATGACTTAGGAGGTTGTTATCAAGTTACTATTTGTAGACACTGAAAGTACGGACTTAACTGCAAGTTGGGGCAGGCTGCTGTGTGCGTCATTTGCGCAAGGAATGAATGGTGAAGTATACACTTTTAGAGGAGATAAGAGGCCACACGATTTGCCCTCTAGTGGACACGCCAACTACTTCCCAGGCGAAGAGACGATTGACGACTCTAAGCTGGCCGTAGCAATCAGAGACGAGCTAGAATCAGCAGACCTTATTGTCACCTGGAACGGCATTCTTCACGACATCCCCCTGCTAAATGCTAGATTGCAAGTGGGCGGTGAGCGGCCATATAAAAACAAGACATGGCCGAAAGGTACACATATTGATCTAATGTATTTTGCTACTGGCTCAGCGTTAAAAATTGGTAGTAAAGCTCTCGCAAACGTTGCTAAATTCTTCAATCTTGAGCATCAAAAGACACCGCTGGATGGTAAGATATGGCAACGTGCAGCGGCCGGTGATCGAAAGGCTATGTCTGACATTGTAGAGCATTGTGAGGCCGATGTATTAACAATGCGTGATGCCTTCCCGTATCTAGCAGAACATATTAAGAAACTACAGCTACCATTTAACTGTTGGTGGAAGTGGTTAGAAGAGATTGAACTATGAAATTAAAAATCCCGTTCGCTAAGAGGCGTATCTTTTGTTTTAGGCACGCCCTCTTTGCCCCAACATTTCTTTGCCCGTTAAAACATGATCTCTAAGTGGGACGAACGCTTTATCCACCTCGCACAGGAAGTTGCTGAGTGGTCAAAAGACCCATCTACAAAAGTGGGTGCGATCATAGCGGATGATAGGAATAGGGTTATTGCTACTGGCTACAACGGCTTCCCTCGTGGCATTAAAGACGATGAGAGACTAGATGATAGAGAAACCAAATATTCTATTGTCATTCATGCTGAGATTAATGCGGTACTTAATGCTACTAAATCTGTAGTGGGGTGTCGTATTTATACCTGGCCCGTTGCCCCCTGTTCCAATTGCGCGGCTGTACTGATCCAGGCTGGTATCCACCTAGTTGTTGCACCAGCAATGGTACATGAAAGATTCCAAGAAAGTATTGAGCTTGGGAAGGCTTTATTCCGCGAAGCGAAAGTATCAGTGTGGTTGTGGGAAAATGAGAAGATTTGGCGTGCAACGTGAAATACGTGAGTTGTTGGATTTTAAAGACTGGCCTAGTATTAGGTTCTGGTTAGACCTACATCGGCGCGCGCTGCACAAACACCTAGACTTATATGGGCAAACCAAGGATAGGTTTCATTATTATATGGCTATGAATTATCTAGAAACGTTTGCCCACTTAAGCACTACTATTGTAAAGCTGAAAGGCTGGAAGTACAGTTGGGAGAAATGATTGTTTGTAACTGAGAGATTTCATTTAGATAAACAATTCTGTGAGGAGCTGCACCAACGCACTCCTCCTTTTGGCTTTGGGCCTTTTAGCGAAGCTGTGTATTTTAGAACGTATAGTCGTATAAAGGAAGATGGCACACAGGAGCAGTGGGCTGATACTATAATTCGGGTCGTTGAAGGTGTTCTTTCCATTCGTAAGGATTGGTATGCCAAGATGCACATCGCTTGGGACGAAACAAAGTGGGGCGCTTATGCCAAACAGTTAGCTGAATATATCTTCACGCTTAAAATGCTACCACCAGGCCGTGGTTTATGGGCAATGGGTACTGAGTACGTCTATGAACGTGGAAGTATGTCCCTGAATAATTGCGGATATGTAGATGTAACTAACAATCTAGCAGATGCAGCAGCCTGGGCTATGGATGCGCTGATGTTAGGAGTTGGAGTGGGGATTAGTACGCAACGGGCAAGAGAATTATGGTATGTTAGCCCCCCACTTAATACTGTCCAATATCAAATCTCTGACACGCGCGAAGGTTGGGTTGCTGCAACTAAGAGTTTAATCACGGGTAGCCTTAGTGGTATAAACTACAGTTTCGACTACTCCCAAATCCGCCCAGCTGGGCAACCACTTAAAGGCTTTGGTGGTATCTCATCTGGGCCTAAACCTCTTATCAAACTGCATGAACGTATAAGACAATATTTCAATGAACAGCGATACCAACCAAATACCACAAAACTAGTAGCCGATGTGATGAATGCTATAGGTGCTTGCGTCGTCTCAGGTAATATCCGACGCAGCGCAGAACTACTAACAGGGAGTATTACAGATGATACTTTTATCAATCTTAAAAACCATGACAGATTCCCCGACCGTCAAAATATTAGCTGGATGTCTAATAATTCTGTTGTTCTTGATACAAGCCCTTCCTTTGAGTACCTTCCCTCTCTTGCTGTTAATATTAATAACAATGGGGAACCTGGCATCATTAATCTTATCAATGTACAAAAATATGGAAGAGTGGGAAAGAGAAGAGACGATGCCGCCACTGGCTTCAACCCCTGCGCGGAGATTCCTCTAGAGTCAAAAGAATTATGCTGTCTTGTAGAGGTCTTTCCCACACACTGTGAGAGTATTTATGAGTTCTGGGATGTTCTTGAGTTTGCTACTTTCTACGCTAGTACTGTATCTCTTTTGCCAACACATGACCCAGAAACGAATGCTGTTATGGCGAGAAATAGGCGTATTGGCGTTTCTGTCTCTGGTATTGCTGATTGGCTTGATGCAACTAACCTCAGTCAAGTAACTATGGCTTTAAGAAAGGGGTACGAAGAGCATGTTGCTCCAACTAATACTAGGCTGGCTAGAGAGGCTGGAGTCCCCGCCAGTATACGGCTCACAACTGTTAAGCCGTCGGGTTGTTGGAAAGCTGATAGCCTAGTCTCCTCTCAAGAAGGGATATTTCGGTTTGATGAAATTGTAGACGCATCTATACCATCATGGCAGGGTGTAAAATTAGCAACAAATGCCCACACGCGCCAAGGGAACTCTTTAATAACCCGTGGGTTTAATAATGGTACAGTCCCTACAAAGAAGATAACAACATCCGATGGTTTTGAATTAGAGGTAAGCCTACAACATCCTCTCTGCGTGCTTGACCCTAACGACAAAATGGTGTGGAAAAAAGCTAGTGAGTTAAAGATAGGTGATAGACTGCTCGCTAGACTTGGGCAATATGATAAACAGACGGATGCTTCTCTTATTCCACTCGTCTGGGAGGGGGACGGGCGCTCAAAACCTTTCCATGGAACCAACAAGATGCACCCTGAATTGGCTTGGTTTATCGGATTATTCTTTGGTGACGGAAGCGTACATGCAAAGGGTATACGGATCAGCTTTAACCGAAAAGAAGCTGATCTAGTAAACTGGCTTTCAGCTTTCGTGGAAAGAGAGTTTGGGTTACACGCAACAGTAGATGACGATCACTCTTTTTACGTGAACTCTGTACACCTCTTAAGCTGGTTGAAGATCAATGGCCTTCTAAAAGAGTTTTCACATAAACTGCGTGTACCCTTCGTCATACGTACTTCATCTAGCGAAAGCATCACATCCTTTATTGGTGGGTTCTGGAGAGCAGATGGAAGCCACTTTAACCAAACCAATTGGACACTCTGTAGTGTTTCTAAGGAGTTTGCGCAAGAAATGGGCATCATTAGTCGGGCTGTGGGGTTCAATGTACATCTAAAAAATGCTGGCCCTGGTGGAAAGGGAAGTAACGATAGATGGATACTTTCAATGAGGTCTAGTGATAAGACTAAGGATCGATATCGTAGTAAAGACTTCAGGAAGAGAGCCTATAGTACCGATCTATGGGTTGATCCTCTATCAACTATAGTCGATTCTGAAAGTTTAACATTAGACGTAGAAGTTGATGACGTGCATGAATATACCGCACAAAGTTTCGTGTCACACAATACTATTAGTCTCCTGGCAGGCGTTTCTCCTGGTATGCATTGGCCTATTGCTCATTACGCTATACGTCGAATACGTATCGCAGATAACTCGCCGCTAATACCAATCCTAGAAAAAGCTGGGTATTATAATGAAGTTGATACCTACTCAGATAATACACTGGTATTTGAATTTCCTGTATATGTTGGCAACGGGCAAACGCGTCCAGTCAGCGAGGTATCCGTATGGGAACAAGCTTCCCTCGTGGCCATGCTCCAACGAGAATGGGCGGATAATGCTGTATCAAATACCCTTACCTTTCGCAGAGATGAGGCAAGGCAGATTGAACGGGTATTAGCGGCTTTTGCACCATCCATCAAGAGTATGAGTATGTTACCTGACCAGGACGAGCGAGCACAGGAGCAAGGGTTAAAGTATGCTCAACCGCCGTATACAGCTATTACTAAAGAACAGTATGAAGATACCCAGGGAACCTTGAGAGCCCTTGACTGGCGCGCGCTGGGCGGTTATAATGGGGTGGGTGAGGAATTCTGTGATAGTGATGCATGTGAGATAGCAGTGCCACTATGATTAATAAGATAGACTGTAAGCACTGGTGGTTAGGGGTGGCTTTAGATCATGCACCGAATACTACTAAAACTATGATTTGTATTTTGTGCCAGGAAGTGAGGTCACCTAATCTGGAAGAGTTGGAGCTTAGTGCTCGTCGTTATGCTACAGATCGTTGGCTACAAAAACACGACTTGGAAAGGATATAGAAATGAAACGATTTTGTGTTGATTGGATCGGTAACTTTGTCTTCTTTGTTCCACTCGTGCTGGTATTCAGCCGTGCCTGGGATTGGCCGAACACAGCTGTTGTGGCTTACCTAATCGCCTCCGTTCCAATTGCGGCGGTTGGCGGACGGGGCTACGTTCTATTTCTCAAGCACTTCTGGTACCCATTATGGAAGGAGAAGTTCTAAGTGCCGACTGATCCATCAAAGACACTACATTACAGCGAAGGCAAATCTGGTGTGGATCAAATTCCACCAGACGTACTTCTAGCTTTAGGGGCTGTCTATTCTATGGGCGAAGAAAAATACGGGAGAGATAACTGGAAAAAGGGTACAGATTGGAGCCAGTTCATAGGTAGTGCGCTGCGCCATATTTATAAATGGAGTGCTGGTGAAGATATTGATGTTGAGTCAGGGCTATCACACCTTTCTCACGCCCTATGGAATATAGTGGCTTTGTCCTATTACCAAGCACATAATGTTGGCATAGACAACCGCGACGTAAGATGTTAGTATATCTAGCGGGGCCGATTAGAGGGCTCACTTACGGAGAATGCACCGAATGGAGAGATTATGCCAAGGACAAGCTAACAGAGTTGGGTCACGTCACTATCAGCCCTATGCGTGGCAAAGAGTACTTAAAGAAGTACGGTAAGTTAACTGGTGGAGAGAATAATGACGGTTCTTATAATAAATTCCCTATGTCTAGTCAAAAGGGGTTATTCGGTCGGGACATCTTTGACGTAGCTAAATGTGATGTAGTTCTAGCTAACTTTGAAGGCGCTACACAGCTGAGCATTGGCACTTGTATGGAAATCCAACGTGGATTCGATTTGGGTAAATACGTATTAACTGTGTTAGAACCAGGCTCATTACACGACCACGCATTTATCCACCAGGCATCGAGTCTAGTAGTTGAAAAGTTGGATGTAGCTTTAGACGTAATAGCAGTATTGGGAGAGGGATATTAGATTGCCTTACATTAAGAAGGAGGGGCGTGCGCGCGCAGCTACTAACCCTGAGACACCAGGAGAACTTAATTATGCTATCACAAAGATAATTCTACGTTACTTATTCTTACAGGGTGACCCTAAGTATGCCACCTTTAATGATGTAATTGGTGTATTAGGGTGTATACATTCAGAACTTTACAGGCGTATGGTCGCACCCTATGAAAACCTTAAGATTTCGGAGAACGGCGATGTCTATGGAGATGGCAATCCTAATAATTGGAATTATAAACTTGCTACTAGGCTTAATAGCGATGTGGCAGAGGCAACAGGGGTTGAAGAAAGGTGCTAGACCCTATAAATGATAGCAAGAGCAAGGTTGAGTTAACAAGACGATATGCAGAATATGGACACCTTGAATCTTTTTATATAATGTGGTATAATATAATAGTGAGATATATACTAACAGAAGGTGGCCATGCAGTGGCTCCGGTGGCAATGGCACAGGCATTTTGGGCATCCTATGCATAGGATTGCTGCCACACCTGATGGCTTTTTACAGCCTAGGTGCCTATCTTGTTGGCATTATTTTGGTCTCAAATTTAGGTCTATGAAAGGTAGCTTATGAAGCACCTGCCTTCGCTCTTAAAGTTGCTAATACCACCAGTATTAATAGCCATCGTTGTTGGTCTAACAGTACACCTTGACCCCAATATTAAAGTAACAATAGGTGACAATAATACTGTATACACACCAACGGTACAATGTCTTGAAGGCTGGGAGATGTTGAGGCCACAGAGCGCAGACCCTGAACGTGGTGTAGACGCTATGACGTGTGGCAAGCGAGACGAAAGTGGTGGCCTTACTTTCACTGCCTACTATAATACTCAGGGCATACTGATTGTACACGATATAATTGGTAACCGCCTAGTACGTGGAGTAGACGCCGAAGGACTATATAAGTGAAATGGGCAATAGCCTTTCTTCTACTTTTTGCCGCAACCATAGCTGATGTACAAGCCCATCATAACATCCCGCCTGTTTTGCGTAATACAATGGGCGGTGTCTTTGCTACAATAAACGACCGTGGTTATGGCAAATGGGCTATGGGTTGTGATGGTAATGTATACCCTAACTTCCGCGCCCAACTATTCACTGTGCTTGACGATGAACAGCAAGAGATTGGTATATCTTGGGTAGAGGTTTCACTATCTGAAGCACCAGATGTAATCCACTGCTTAACATACGAATATCCTTGCGTTCCTGGTAGTGCTGGGTGTGTATTAGGATTGTGGGGGCCACCAGCGTTAGTTTATTACCAAGAAGCACTACTGTACGGAGATTGGCAGACCACACAGGGACACGAGATTGGGCACGCGAGTGATAACCAGCACGAAGAGTACAACGATAAGGACTTTAAATGTCTCGCAATATGGCAACTAGCGGCTCACATACAAGCTCAGGGTGGTACTCGTATGTCCTGTGGTACTGGCATATGGTGGGTCACACAATACGACAAGAACGTTGTCTGGGCGTTCTATGTACCAGACAGACCAGCCTTCTCTAAACTAATTACACAGGGTAACTGGGCGACCGTCCTCTGGGGAACAGATAGAGCAGATAATGGCTTCTTCCATCATAATAATAAACGAAATGACAGCGCAACCAGAATATCATTCGCGTGGAGCCCAGACATGGAAGCGTTTACAGAGCCTATGTGGGTAGGCGATTTAGGGTGTGGGGAAGAGTATGGTTATTGCTTTACGCCCTACAGTGCGGGCTCACGCGAGTTTGATGAATATTGGCGAGGGTGTTTGTGGATGAGAGCAGAGAATAAAGCATTGTGGTGGGCACCACAACCTACGTTGGGCGATAGCGCTAGTGGTTGGTGGACATCATTAGGATGTTGGTAAAGGATATTGGTAACAAATGAAGTTTCTAATTAAGTTTTGGACGCCCGCAGTGAAGGCCGCTGTTAAGAATTTAATTATCGTTTTTGTAGGCGTAGTTCTACAGTATTTTCTTAATATTGTTGACACGATTGGCTCAGTGCCGGAGGTAGTTCCCTAATGTATCATTACCATCATCACAATCGTTGCCAACATCGCAGGATTGAGTACTGTGGAGTTTGTAATATTGCTTTCTGTGTAAATTGTGGGCGAGAGTTTGGTTCCCCGCCTAACATGGGATATAAATACAACCGCTACCCATCTTTTAACCATCAGCACGTAAGTGGCGTGGTGTAAGGTCTGCCGAGGATTCTATACAGGACATACCAGAGATGAGCTATGTGGTGTCTGTTTACAACGTGACCGGCGCAGACTCTATGCCGACGCCCGCAACCTTAAAGGATGGTTAGAACAGCAAAATAATAGAACAAGGGCTCTGTTGCGGTTTCTGCAAAACTGGGACTTGTCGCTTGAAGGGTTGTGTCCGTTGTGTGGCAAGGCTCTTGACGACCATCAATGGTATACAGGTAGATGGTATTGTAAACAAGAGAAGCGGCAGACGTACGAGGAAGAGTACAACAGCTAAGGAGGTATAGTGAGAAGGCAGACATTTAGAACAATGGCACGGCTATTACGTCAACTCTCTCTAACAAAGAGTGCAATAGAGTCTAGACACATAGCCGACGAGATTAAACAAGTCGTGGAAGCGTACCGAACGCACATTGCCCTTCCTTTAGAAATAAAGGATGGCTGGAGGACTTGG
>ERZ1292623.3056-Hain-H51-01um-R1-3056-length-14568-cov-5_pt1 | contig 14568 bp, 13 predicted proteins | sample MGYA00564398_ERZ1292623 | MGnify/ENA primary metagenome ERZ1292623 (study PRJEB36523, sample SAMEA6512633) | groundwater metagenome | collected 2019-01-07 | study: AquaDiva: Metagenomics assemblies of 32 groundwater samples
TGTAAGGAGGTTAGTTTAGTCCGGATTTCGGCTAATCACCAATTCTAATTTAAATCAGCCTCTGGAAAAGATTGCAGAAGAATTAAGCAATTTTGTAAATTCAAATACAAAAAAGAAAGAAAAAATAAATTTAATCGGGGTTAGTGCAGGAGGGATTATTGCAACATATTATACCAAATTTTTATCCCCCCATAAAATCCATAAGTTAGCGACTATTTGCTCACCATTCAGGGGAACTTATTTATCATTTTTTTATTCTAAAAAGAAAAAAGGAGTAAGGGAATTAATTTACAATTCAGAGTTTTTAAAAAATCTAAATTCAAGGAAACTGAATAAATATCAAATTATTAATTTTTATTCTTATTTGGACCCATTGGTTCCAGGAAATTCGGGCAAAGGAGAAAATTCTTTTCATACTTGGAATTTTTTTCACTTTCTGATTCAAAATGACAAGAAAATATTAAGGAAAATAAAGTGTTTTTTCCACAAAAAATAAGAAAATTATTTAATTTCCCATCTGTTTTCATATCCACATTCGCTACAAGTTACTACTTTTATTCCATTTTTAATCCTTATCTTAGAATTTTCAAAAGGAACTAAACATTTTTTACAAAAAGTTTTTCTAAATTTTTTTAATGGAATACTTTCGCTCATTGCTAATTTTTTTATTTTCTTGACTTCTTTTGATGATTTGTTTTTTATGTCTTCGAAAAATTCTTTTATTTGTTTTTCTGCTTCAGATTTAGAGGGTTTTTTCATGATTGATTCAAGGATAATAACTATAAAAATGTAAAGAAAATGAAGAAGACAACTTGATGATTTCACGCCTTGTCTGGCACTAACGTCACCAACATAGGAAGCTTAACTTCTGTGTTCGGAAAGGGAACAGGTGTTTCCAACCTATTATGGCCGTCTTCAAAATTTCTTAAACATCTTGCTTTATAAAACTTTTTATAGGCCTATTTAATGGTATTAACAAGAGTTAAGCGGGATTGCCAGAGTGGTCAAATGGGGCAGCCTTAGGCGATGATGTTTGCGAGAAGATATGGGTTTACCAAACTTCAAAATGCGAGCAGGCATCGGAGAAAGCTGTCGGCTTAGTGCCTACAAAGGTTCGAATCCTTTATCCCGCATGAAATAAAGGATATTGGAAATTTTCCTAATTTGCTTTATCCCGCATGAAAGGGGAGAACAAATAAATTTAAAGTTATCCCTTAAAGGAAGTTGATGTACAAGAAACCTTTGGTGTCTTAGCTGTTCGAATCCTTTATCCCGCATAAAAAACTATTGTTTTTCTTTTATCAATCTATCCCCTAAATTTGGATTGCGCCTGATAATAGTATTTTTTCTTTTATAAAAAACTAAATATTCCTTTTTGTAGAACCAACAATCCTCCAATTATACAAATCCAACTTGGAACAAGAAAAAATATTGAAGCTATGAAAATAATCCCTGCTAAAAAATCAACCCAACTTGCAAAATCTTTCAATAATCCAAAACTTGCTTTAATAAGTAAAATTACTCCAAAACTAATAAAAAGACCATGCGGAAGAACAGTTCCAGCTCCAAATATTAAAATTAATCCACTAAGAAAGTCTATCCCCCCTAAAAGTTTAATTAGCATGTTTTTTAAATCGAATTGTTATTTAAAAAGATATTCATGCGCTCGTAACTCAGCTTGGATTAGAGTGCCACCCCCCTAAGGTGGAAGTCGAAGGTTCGAATCCTTCCGAGCGCGTATTCGTAACATTTATTAAACAAAAGTGGAGTATAATATTAACGCGTCGATAATTTAACGGCAGAATATCAGCCTTCCAAGTTGATTATCTGGGTTCAATTCCCAGTCGGCGCATTCAAAATCCCAATGAAATTACTTTCCTTATCTAAGTATATCCCGAAAAAATTCAAAGAGAATATACTAGAGATACATTCTTCTTTAAACAAGACATTCTTAAAGAAACACATTCCTTTGCGCTCTCTATATATAGAAACAACCAGTTTTTGTAATTTAAAATGTAAAGGATGTTATAGAAATAATCATGATTATCCTCCAAAAAATATAAATTTAGACCTTTTTAAAAAATTTATAGATCGCTCTCCTTCTTCATCTTCATTGTATCTTCACGGATTAGGAGAACCAACAGTCCATCCTAACATAAACGAAATAATTGAATATGCAAGTAAATCAAAAAAATTCAACAATATAGCTTTTACAACTAATGCTCTAGCAAAAAAACCTGAAGACTATACAAAATTATTTTCTAATGGATTAACTCAAATTACTATTTCGGTAGATTCATTAGATCAAAAAGAAGTGATGAAAATACGGCCTCCAACAAATGTCAAAAAATTAACTGAAAATATAAGAATCCTTTTAGAGAAATTTCCAGGAAAAGTAAAAATTTCTATGACTGTAAACAAAATTAATAAAAATACCTTTGAAAAAACCATAAAAAAGTTGCATGCCCTTGGAGTAAGAGAGATTTCTTTTCATCCTTATGAAGATTTAGGATATCCATCTCTTTGTATTTCTTATGAGGAAAAGAAAGAATTTTTACATAAATTAAAAGATTCACAAATAAATATGGCCCTCTATCCGAGTGGATTTACTCCAGTAGAGAATTATTGTAAATCTCCTTCAACTGCTCCGTATATAACTGTAACCGGGCATTTAACTCCTTGTTGTAGGATTTGTGATGAAAAATTGTTTAATGCAGGAAATTTAAATGAAAATTCTTTCAAAGAAATTTTTTATTCAAAAAAATATTCTCAGATTCAGAAGGATATTGAAAAAGGCAAATATCCTCCATTTTGTAAAGGATGTACAAGTAACCATATTGAAGTAAAAAATCTTAGGGATAAAGAGGATAAAGGATAATTTTAAAAGTAATATTTATCCTATAAACAGATGGACAAACAAAATATCAAAGAAAAAGTTGCAAAATTTCACGATAAGAACTACAAATTATTGCTTTTACTTCCATTAGCTTTGCTAATTTTTTCTTGTACATACTTAGGTTCTTTTTACTCCCAAAATCATGATTTTGTTTACAAGGATATATCCTTAACAGGAGGAACTTCTGTAACAATAAATGACAGGAGTCTTAATCAAGAAGATTTGCAAAATGCAATTTCGGCCAAATTGGAAGAAGCCAATGTTCGTCAAATTTCTGATTTAATTTCTCAAAAACAGATAGCAGTGATAGTAGAAACAAGAAGTGACGGGCAAAAAACAAGGGAAGTCCTTGAAGAATATCTAGACTACAAATTAGATGAAAAAAATAGTAGTTTTGAATTTACAGGCCCAACACTTGGGCAAGAATTTTATTCTCAATTATTGCTTTCACTTTTATTTGCATTTACTTTCATGGGAACAGTTATCTTTTTCTTATTCGCAAAAAATCTAAAGATAAAACTTCTTTTAATTTTTATTTCACTAATAGTCCCAGTTCTTTTCTTCTTTGCTCATATAATTTCTATTAATCAAGCCTTTCTTTTAGGGGGGATTGTTCTTTTAATCAACTTATTCTTTTACATAAAATATAGTATCCCCTCTGTCGCAGTTATTGCCTCTGCATTTGCAGACATCTTTTTTACAATAGTTTTAATTGATTTATTAGGAATAAAAATTTCTAGTGCCGGCATTGTTGCATTATTGATGTTGATTGGTTATTCTGTTGATACAGATATCCTGTTAACAATGAGAACTCTTAAAAGGGATAATGGAACATTAAACACCAGAATTTTTGAGTCATTTAAAACAGGAATGACCATGACTCTTACCGCAGTAGTTGCAGTAGTTGCAGTCTTACTTATCATCGGTCCATTTTCTTCAGTTTTATCACAAATTTTTACAATAATGATTATTGGATTAGGATTTGATATATTAAACACTTGGATTACCAATGTTTCATTAATTAAATGGTATGTCTCAAAACATAAAAATGAAAATTAAACTTACATGGAGAATTTGGCTTTGGATAATTGTTTTTCTCTTGTCCTTACTTGCAATTTTCTATAATCCAGATTATTCTTTTCAAAAAGGAGTTCTCGTTACAGAAGTAACACAAAACTCTTCTGCGTTCGAACAAGGAGTAAGAATTGGGCAAATAGTCACTGCTATAGACGGGAAGCAAATTTCTAATGTAGAAGATTTTTTAAGAATTATCCAAGAAAAGTTTACCTCTAATGAAACAATAAAAACAACAATTACTGCAAAAAATTCCGAATATATAACTTATTCAAAAAATATAGATTTGATTGTTTCAGATATACCAAAGACAAATCTTAAATTAGGATTAGACTTAAGCGGGGGAGCGAGAGCATTAGTGCAAGCGAAAGATCATAAATTAACTTCTTCAGAAATAAATGATTTAGTAAATGTTGTAAGTAACAGATTAAACGTTTATGGACTTTCAGATATGGTAGTTCGTCCTGTTTCAGATTTGGCGGGGAATAATTTTATGCTGATAGAAATCGCTGGAACAACTCCAAATAATTTAGAAAATTTGGTTTCACAGCAAGGAAAATTCGAAGCAAAAATTGGAAATGAAACTGTTTTTATTGGAGGAGAGCAAGATATCACCTCTGTTTCAAGATCAGGACAAGACGCGGGAATTTATTCTTGCAATGATATTTCAGAAGGTTCTGCCTGCGAGTTTAGATTTGTAGTGTATTTAAGCCAAGCATCCGCAGAAAGACACGCACGGATTACAAATCAATTAGAAATTAATTCTACTTCCCAAGGAAATTACTTATCTAAGAAATTAGACCTTTATCTGGATGATAATTTGGTAGATAGTCTTTTGATTAGCGAAAATTTAAAGGGAAGCGTAACGACTCAAATTCAAATTTCGGGTTCAGGAACAGGAGCAACAAAATCAGATGCTTACGATTCTGCACAAAACGAAATGAAAAATCTTCAAACAGTATTAATCACGGGAAGTCTACCATTTAAATTAGAAGTTGTTAAGATGGATACAATCTCACCAACATTGGGAGAAAATTTTTCAAAATATATCCTCTATGCTGGACTCATCGCTCTTCTTTTAGTAGCAGGAGTTGTTTTTATTAGATACAGAAGTAAATCTGCAATTGCTCCTTTAATCATCTGTACATCTGAAATAATAATCACTTTGGGAATTGCTGCAGTAATAAAATGGGATTTAGATTTAGCAAGCATAGCAGGAATTCTTGCGGCAATCGGTACTGGAGTAGACGATCAAATTGTTATCTTAGATGAAGCAAAACATAAAGGAGAAGTATTAAGCATAAAACAAAGGATAAAAAGAGCCTTTGAAATAGTTATCGGAGCATTTTTAGCATCTGCAGTTTCATTGCTTCCTCTTCTTGGAGCAGGAGCAGGTTTGTTGCGTGGATTTGTAATCACTACCCTCATTGGAATCACTGTTGGAGTTTTTATAACTAGAAGAGCCTTTGCAGATATAGTTAAACTAATAGAAAAAGATAATGCGTCCTAATGTTCATATTCTCTTCGGAATATTTTTTGCATTTTTAATTTATTTTATTTTTCCACAAATTTCTCTAATTGGACTTTTAATAGTATTTTTTTCAAGTGTTTTAATTGATGTAGATCATTATTTTTATTATTTTATAAGAACAAAAAACTTAAACTTAACCAAATGTTATGGTTGGTACGATGCTCATCTTCGTAAAATTCTTTCTCTTCCAATGAGCGGAAGAAAAAAAGTTTATACTGGGTTTTACATATTTCATGGAATAGAACCTTTAATCGTTTTATTTTTTCTTGGAATTTCAGTTTCCCAATTTTTTATGTTTACCCTCACAGGTTTTTTACTTCATTGGATTATTGATACTCCTCATGAATATTATATCAAGAGAACGCTTCACAAAATTTCTTTAATATACAGTTACACGCAATGGAAGAAATTGGAAAAATAAAATTAATAAGCACGAGTAAGAAGTGCATCTTTATTTTTTAAATATAACTCTATGCATCCAATTGCATGGTCGCAGGAACGAACTGCATTCATTCCGCCTTCTTTCAAGAATGATTCCAATTTGCTAGGATTATCTTCTAAAAAGAATAAATCACTATGTTCTTGGTTTCCAATACTTATTTCTGACCTCTTAGCTCTCAAGGGGACATAAACGCAAGTAGTTGTATCATGATTGCTTCCAAAAATAAATCCCAAAGCACTAAAAGATTCAATATCTTCTTCAACTGGTTCTGTTCCATTAGCATATGCTGTTTCTTCATTGCATTCTCTTCTTGTTTCAATAAATATATTCTTCGGAGGTAGGTTTTTCCCACCTTCAACTTCTCTTTTAATAAATCCAGCTCCCATAACTCCCAATTCTCCTGTTTGGTCTGAAATATTTCCTTTCATTCCAATTAAAAAATATCCATCTGAAGTTCTTTGAAGAGCATTTACACTAAAAGGATTTGGATAATGAGTAACTATTCTTGTGCTTCCCAAAGCATCAAGTGAGTTCACAGAGAATTGTCCCTTCCTTAAGATATTATGGGGGCTATAAGTTGTCTCACTTAACATTGCTTGAACTCCTCCCATTACTATTTTGTTTCCTTCATATTTCCATAATTGTCCCTCGAAAAAAGCAGGATTTTTTATTCTAGCTTTCTCAAAAGCTTCTTGTATTTGAATTTTCTCTTCAGGAGAAAGAACAAGTGTTGAAGGAACTTCTGTTGAAGTTAATTGTTCATGACTTAAACATCCTTCCCAAAGAAAAGTAATCTCTTTACCATATTCAGATTTTCTCATGTTCTCTTCTAAAATTGTTTAATTAAATATCTTACTATTATCCTACTTCATACTACCAATTATTAAAATCTCTTCAATACCCTTTTCTTTAAAATATATAAGACAAAATTTAAAAAGTAGGAAAGTATCTTACTATTATCCTACTAAAATTTAAAAATGAAGAAAAAAATATCAATTACTCTTAACGATCATGTAATTAGAAGTGTGGATACCCTTATTGACAGATTATTCATCCGAAATCGTTCCCAAGCAATTGAAGTAGTTTTAAAAAAAACTTTTGATAAAAATAAGATTGCTGTAGTCCTTTTGGGAGGTTCAGAAGAGGGGCTTAAAATAGACGGGCAATATATTCCAGAAGTAAAAATAAAAGATATGCCCTTTATTGAGAAATCCATTAAACAATTAAGAGAAAAGAACTTTCGTGAGATATTTATTATTGCTAGAAAAAAAGTTTTAGAATCTGTTTTTGGAATAGTAAAAGAAGGGTCTAATTATGGAGTTCATATTAATTATATTGAAGAGCAGGTTACTACTAATGGGACAGCAGATTCTTTAAGATTGTTAAAACATAGAGTTAAAGACTCTTTTTTAGTTTTATTTGGAGATGTCTTATTTGAAAAAATTAAAATTGAAGATTTATGGTATTCTCATTTAAAAAATCCAAATATGGCGACATTGACTCTAACCACTTACAAAAATCCATTATTAAAGGGGGAAGTTTTTATGGAAGGAGATAAAGTAGTGGGATTTAATCAAAAACCAAAAAAGAAATCAGAAAATAGTTTTTTGGTTTTTTCTCCTATCTTTATTTGTGAGCCAGAAGTTTTAGAATATTCAGGTTCTTCTTTGGAAGAAGACATTTTTCCAGTCTTAGCAAAAAAAGGACTTCTAAATGCTTATGTAAGTTCAACACAAGAAACGCATATTCATAATAAAAAAGATGTACAAAATGCAAATTCTAATATTAAGAAATAAAATTAATATCCTTTTTTCTTAATCCACTTAAAATAGTCTATTGTTTTTTTCAATCCTTCATTTAACTGGATAGTCGGTTGCCATTTCAAAAGATTTTTAGCAAGAGTTATATCCGGTTTTCTCTGTCGAGGGTCATCTTGAGGTAAATCCTTATATTCAATTTTGCTTTTTGAGTTTGTCAATTTTATAATTTTTTCAGCAAGCTCGAGCATTGTAAACTCTCCAGGATTTCCTAAATTAACAGGCCCAGTTTCGTTTGATTCCATCATTTTGTATAACCCCTCAACTAAATCCGAAACATAACAAAAACTTCTTGTTTGCTTTCCAATTCCGTACATAGTTAATGGATTATTATTCAATGCCTGCATTATAAAATTGCTAACAACTCTTCCATCATCTTTATCCATACTTGGTCCATAGGTATTAAAAATTCTAACAATTCTAATTTGAAGTCCATATTTTCTATGATAATCCATAAATAATGTTTCTGCAACCCTTTTTCCTTCATCATAACAAGCTCTTGGCCCGATAGTATTCACATTTCCCCGATAGGTTTCTTTTTGAGGATGTTCTAATGGATCCCCATAAATTTCAGAGGTGGAGGTTTGCAGAACTCTTGCCCCATTTAATTTAGCAAATTCTAACACATTCATTACTCCGACGGTGTTAGTTTGAATTGTTTTAATAGAATCAAATTGATATGCGGGAGGAGATGCGGGACAGGCTAAATTATAAATTCTATCAAAATGTTCTTCAATTTTTATCGGATTTATTATATCGTGAGGAATTATTTTAAACTTTGGATTTTTTTCTAAATCAAGGATGTTCATTGTTCTTCCAGTAAAAAAATTGTCCATGCAAACAACATGGTGCCCTTTTTGAAGAAGATACCTACACAAATGGCTTCCAAGAAATCCTACACCCCCAGTAACTAAGATTTTCATTACGCAAAATCTCCAATTTTGTGCTTGTGGCAAATTTCCTGTTTGTTCATTTTATAAATAATTATTTTTTGATGTTGCCCCCGCTATATTTAACCAATCTTTATTTTTCCTAACTTTTTCATTGGTCCGCCAAATTTCCTGAAGAAGATATGGATCATATTCATGTTCTTGGGAGAGCCTTATTAATGCTCTCAAATCTTTTGGAAAACACTTCTTTCCAAATCCAAGATCCCCGTCCCATCCAGGGACGTCTATATTTCTTCCTATTCGTGTATCTAAAAGAATAGCCTTTTTTATTATTTCATAATTAATCCCCATTGCTTTGCAAATTTGATAAATTTCATTTGCAATGGTAATCTGAGAAGCCAACATTACATTTGCAACATACTTAATCATTTCAGCTTCTTTTATAGTGACTATCACATATTTTGCATTAGGGAATATTGGTTCATAAATATCCTTTAACTGATTTGCGCTTTTTTCATCATTAGCTCCAATAATTACTCTATCTGTATTCTCCATATCTTCAATAGCATGTTCTTCTCTTAAAAATTCTGGATTAAATGCAAATCTAAATGGGTATTTCCAAGTTAATTTGTCTGTTGTTCCAGAAACAGCGGTTGACCTAATTACAATGAGTATATCTTGAGGGTTCTTTCCTAATTTCATTGCCTCTGGAATAATCTGTTCAATTGAATTATGAACCGAAGAGTAATCTATCTCTCCAGTTATCTTCATGGGGGTTGGGACGCAGATAAAAATAACTTCCGCATTCAAAATTAAATCTTTTAGTTTCTCTTCAGAACAATGTTCAGGTTTAAATTTATCATACAAAAAAAGTTCATGCTTTTTTTCTAAAACTTTAGCAGTTGCTCCCCCAACAATTCCCACACCTATAACCCCAATTTTCATAACTATCTGATTTTGAACCAGCTTTTAACCTTTATGTATTTTAGAAATATATGTCTAATAGTAGTAATTATTTTTTTCTTAAATATCCTTCAATCATCCCAATTCCATAACTTATATGTATCAAAAAGAAAATAAATGGTAATACAAAGATGCCGATTAAATCTTTATTCTTTGCAGATTCATAAACCGAAAATAACGCACTTAAAACCAAATAAAAAATTAATGGAATAATTAATATCTTCCAACCAGGAGAAATAAGATTTGATAAAATCAAAACATTAAGAATAAACAATCCAGCTACATAAATACAAAATAAAGAAGGAATTAGAAAAAATGGTTTCTTTAATGTTTCAAAAAACGACTCCTTACTTGTTCTTGTTCTTCCATAACTGGATATTTGTTTTATTAATGCACTTATAGATTCTCTTCGTTTGTGGTAAAGGATTAAATCTGGGGAGTAAGCAACTTTAAATCCTGCTTTTTTAGCATCATCTATGAATTTTGGATCTTCGCCAGGAAATAGTTTTGTATCAAACTGAATTCTTTTCATCACTTCCCTCTTACAAAAGAGATTAGCAGAAGTCAACATTGTTTCATCTGCATTTAAATTGAGTTTTTTTTGGCTGTATCTAACCCCCATTTTCCACGCTCCAAATTTAGAAGAAAGGGCATATCCAGAAATTTTTGCAAATCCTTTTTGCCATTCTGGAGTAAGTTGTGCTCCCCCCACAATCTCTATTTCCTTATGTTCTCTGAAAAACTTTTCAGCCTCTCTTAAAATATTTTTATCTATTACTGCATCATCATCTAAAAAAGCAATAATCTCCCCCCTGCTTCTTTTTGCTCCATTGTTTCTATTATCTGAAGGATTAAGTCCTTCTACCACAATGACTTCATATTCTTTTTTCGGATAATCTAACTTTTTTATTGAATCTAATATTTCTGCGTTTCTTCCAGGAGCTAATGGGATCATAAGAGAAAATTTCATAACCTATTTTTGCCTATTCTTTTTATAAGCTTATCCAAGGTACAATATAATAATTGATTTTGTCCACCTCTTTCTTTAACATTCCTTCATTAGTTTTAAAAGCATTATTTTATTCTTCTCTTTATGAAAGATTCTTCAGAGATAAAAGACCAGTTAATGAAAAATGCCACTTGGGGGATGATTAGTAGCATTATCAACAGGGCAGGAGGATTTATTTTAATAATTTTGATCTCAAGAATGTTAATGCCAGAAGGATTTGGAAAATATTCTCTTGCAATGATTATTGCTATGTTTTTTATTACTTTTTCAGATTTGGGGATTAATCAGACTTTAATAAGATATGTTTCTTTGGAATTGGATACAAACAGCAAAAAAGCAATCTCCTATTTCAAACACCTCCTAAAGATAAGATTTTTTTTAACAATGAGTGTTTCTTTGATTTTATTGATTGGAGCACGCATAATTTCAGGTTATATTTATAGAGATTCAAATTTGTTTATCCCTCTTGTTGTCTTGAGCATTTATGTGTTCTTTATTTCCCTATCAAGTTTTTTTGAATCCCTATTTTTTATTAAGAAAAATGTAATATACATTTCCATCAAGGAAGTTTTTTCGGTACTCTTTAGAGTAGCATTTATTATTCTAATCTGGTTTTTTGTTGTTTCAGAATTAAAATTAATTTGGATTTTTATCTCCCTAGCATATTTTTCAATATTGTCTTTCCTGTTTGTTTTTTATTTTTCAAGAAAAAGATACCCTCCTTTATTTAAGGCAAAAGAAATTCCAATTGATAAAAAAGACATGTATCGGTTTCTTTTCTTCATAAACATACAAAATATTTCAATATTGGTTCTTTCAAGCATCCCAATCATGCTACTCGGATTTTTTTTAACTTCCGAATTTGTAGGTTATTATAATTCTTCATGGGCTCTTGCTTCTGGGATAATAAGCTTGTTATTTTCTTTTTCATATGTTTTCCTTCCAGTATTTGCAAATGCAAAAGAAGAAACATTTAGACCAATTATAAACAAGATATTTAAACTTTCATTTATGTTGGCACTTCCTATCTCTTTCGGACTTTCTTTACTTGCCAAATTTTTTATCATTGTTATTTATGGAGAAGCTTATCTTTTTGCGGCTACTCCATTAAGCATACTTGCGTTCATAATCCCATTTATAGTTGGAATAAACCTGGCTTTAGATTCTTTTTCTGCGAGAAATAAACAAAAGAAATTTGCTTACCTTCTTTTTGTTTTTGCATTAGCATCTATTTTACTGAATTACTTTTTTATAAAATTTCTTTCAGCATTATCTGGAGAAACGACATTATTGGGAATTTCAATCGTTAATTTAATCATCTGGTCTTTATGTTTTATCTGTTCAGTTTATTATCTAAAAAAAGAATTAAACATTAATGTCTTTTCTGGAGACTTAATTAAATTCATTTTATCTTGTTTTGTAATGTCTGCTTTTATTCTGCTGGCCTTAAACTTATTTGGAAACTTAAACTTATTATCCGGAGTAGTTATAATAATTTTGTCTATGGTTGTTTATTTTTCTTTTTTATCATTGATAAAAGGAATAACTAAAGAAGATTTTGCTTTGATAACGCAGGCATTTAAGAAAAAGTAAATTATTCTTTCAAAACTTCAAGATTTCTTACACTTTCTTTATCCATAAAAAATCCTTTCCAAAAACCAAGAAGATTGACAGAATGAATTGTTGGGACAACGATTAACAAGTAAAGGGGAAATAAATAAAAATAATTTCTAAAAGGAAATCTTCCAATGATTAATAAGCTTCCAAAAAGAGGAATTGATTTTATTATCCTTATCCAAAATCCAATTATTCCTAACTTTAATCCCAACTGCTTAATTGCTTTTCCATTTGCCTCTGAATAAAAATGAGTTTTTCTGATAACTTCCTTGAAACTATTTAATTTATGCAAGTGAAATACCCTCACGTTTGCTCTCTTAAATTCTCCTATTTTTTGCAATTTTACCCCCAACTCCAAATCTATTCCAATCACTTTTGGATTTTCGTCAAATAAGCCAGCCTTAATCAAATCTTTTTTTCTATATGCACAGGCTCTTGCATCAAATCCGGGAGTTTTATCGTTTCTATCTGAAAGAGTAAATAATCTTGTTAGAAAAGAATAAGTCTTCCAATATTTTTCAGGAAGATGCAAATCTGAAATAGTTACTATCACTTTTTTGTCTTTTAATGGTTTAATCAATTTTTCAAGCCAAAATTCATTTTCTGGAATGCAATCTTGGGCAAGAGTAACGATTATCTCTCCGCTTGCTTTTTTTATTCCAGTATTCATAGACCTTGCTTCTGGCATGTTCCAATTTTCAATAACTTCTGCCTTGATTGTTTGCTTTTTTAAAGAATTTCTAAGTTTTTTCAAAACTTCTAATTCTGGTTTGTATAATGGAATTACAATAGAAACTTTAGGGTTTTTCATATTTAGTTTTCCTTTTAATATCTTATATTTGTTGTTTGGGTTATTTTATTAAAGACTTCTTCTCCTTTTTCTTTCCCAAGTCGGTCTATTACACAATCATGGTATCTTGCCATTGATAACATTTTGCTCGTCTCAGAATTAAAATCAGTTTCTAAAGCCATTCTTAACCATTTTTCGTCGATTGAATTTTCTGTCAAGTAATTTTTCCCCTCATTTAATAATGCATCTTTCCATTTTTCATCAAACTCTCCTTTTACATATAATGTTCCGAACTTGCAGATATTTCTTAATTTATTTTCTATCTCTTTAGGAAAACTAAGCCCCCCAATTCCGGTATTTGTATCTCCTGAACTGCTGTCATTGATTTTAAACCCCCTCTCTTTTGAAATAGTTTCTATATGGGTGTGAGGATAAATTTGCAAAGGATAAAGAGAGATGATGCTTCCTTTTCCAATTCTTTTCATTCCTTCTAACGTTTCTAGAGCCTCTTCAACAGGGTCTATTATTGGAAGTCCAACAATCGCCTGTAAATTAACACGATAACCAAATGAGACGAGTCGGTCATACGCTCTTTTTATCTGTTCTTCATTATCCCACTGCCTGTTAAATAATTTTAATGATTCTGACCTTATTGCCTGAACCCCTAATCCAACACAATTAACTACCTTTCTTAATTTTCTTAATATTTCATCTGAAGCTTTTAAAACACTAACAGAAGTTGTTGAAACATACATAGGAAGGTTTATCTCTTTTTTCCAAACGTCAATAAATTCAGAAAGCCACTCTTCTGCATTTCTTCCAGCAAATAAATCATCATCAACCCACTCAATATCGTCGGTAGGATATTTTTTGATTAACTTTGCTTCTTCGATTACCGTTTTAATGTCTCTTCTTCCAAGAAAATAATTTGCTTGAGCTTCATTTCCAAATAATTCCCTTCTATGCAAACTGGAAGAACTACAATAAGTACAAGCATAAGGACATCCAAGCATAGAGAGTATAACTTTCCTGTAACGCTGTCCCATTCTGGGAATATCCACATAACATTTTTCTCTTGCTGGCATCGGCAAGTCATTGGGATTTCCAGGAATTGTTGCAATGATTCCCCTTTCTCCGCTTAGAAATCTCTCAATTGAACCATTGACTGGACCGCGAACAACCACATCAACATTTTCCAATTTGGAAATTTCAGGAGAAGCAGTTGCATGATGCCCTCCAAAAACAGAAACTATCTTAGGATTTCCCTCCTTAATTTGATTTACAATTTTGTATGCTTGCGGAAAAAAAGTAGTCATAGGAGAGAGCAGAACATAATCTGGATTCCAAGCTAAAATTTTTTCAAAAACTTTCTCATCCCCTTCTGCATCAAAGAATTTTATTTCCTGATTTAGTCTTTGTAGTTCCCCCCCTACGAAGTACAATCCATATGATTCTTCATTTCCAAAACATACCAATGCATGCTTCATTTTACCGCTTACTTTAGACAAAGTTTTTTGTTCATAAAATTCTTTTATTTTA
>ERZ1292623.3057-Hain-H51-01um-R1-3057-length-14565-cov-5_pt1 | contig 14565 bp, 13 predicted proteins | sample MGYA00564398_ERZ1292623 | MGnify/ENA primary metagenome ERZ1292623 (study PRJEB36523, sample SAMEA6512633) | groundwater metagenome | collected 2019-01-07 | study: AquaDiva: Metagenomics assemblies of 32 groundwater samples
CATGGTGTTCGATGGTCCGGGGGGATGTCGCACGGGACAATATCGCAGGGATGCGAGGTCGGGACGCGACCCCGACTCTGAGGAAACTGATGAACTTCGGGGAGTAAAAGAAGTTGTCCCTTCGCCCTCATCGTCTACCCTCTCGTGGACCTCGGTGCGCCTGAACAATCGCCGCCCTGACGGCGGCTAGTAGGGAGTCTACAGGTGGTAGGTGCAGGATCGTGTAGAACCGCCTCGTTTTCTTCCCATCTTGCTCCTCCGACCACGCATACGCGGTGCTGGATTTCGGATGCCCCGTGAGGTCGAAGACATGGACGGTTCCCGCCCACACGGTCTGCCCTCGAAACATCTCCACGACATCCACGACCTCACGGAAGGTCGCGGTGCCCCCGTGGGTCCGCTCCACGGCTTCCTTCAGGGCCTCGACCGATACATCACTCACGGCTTCATGGACCCGGCCGCCACGAGGTCCCCGATAGTCCAGATGCGGGGCGTGCCCCCCGCCGTCGGGGGAGAGGTAGCGGCAATCCAGCCGGAGCTTGGCCGCGGGCCTGCGCCGGCGGCCGGCTGCCCCGCGGAGCGCGATGCGGTCGGGGCGGCGGCGCTCGTCAGGCTTGCAGATCGGGGCGTGGTAGGACATGGACTCAACTCCGCGATGGCGCGGCGTCCGAGGCCATCGAACAGGAACAACTAGACGGCGATGTCGTAGGACGGTAGCACGTTGATGGCCGGCGTGGAGAGCGAAGGAAGGATCTCGATCTCCTCGGCCCTTTCGGGTGCGGATGCAGCACGCTCGACGCCGTGAAGCGCTATCTCCCAGTCCCTCGCAGCGAGATCGTTCTTCTGCCGGAGAAACTTTAGTACAGCATCCCGGAACTCATCGAACGAAGATGCTTGCTTGGCGATGTCGTAGATGCTGTGTACGTACTTGGTCCTAAAATCATCAAGGACAGCATCTATTCCTCTCTTATCACCCGTACAGATACTTGGTTGTACACCATATAGCCAGAAGCTATGATCATCGCTTTCCACAACTAGTACACGACTACGCAGGACGATGCTCGCAACAAACCCGTTACCAGCTACCAAGTCTTGATACGAGAATATCATCGGGGAAAGCATTATTTGATTGCCCTCTCTAAGTATCCGAGCGCGATGATCCCGAGGGCGGAATGATCTCTACCACGATCTTATCAGGAACTCTGACTCTAAAATGCTACTTTGAAACGTACCACTCGAATTAGATGGCCCTCGGCACCGCCGGAATTGCACCGGCCCCGGTTCCGCCGGACGAGCCCCTCGGTCACGGAGAGCGCCGTTCCAGGCTATTCACCGCTCCGAGGCGACCGGGCGTTTTCAGGACGCCCTGATGCCAAGGGCCCGAAGATTCCTCCGGGCATTTTACCCCCCATGGTCCCGGTTCATCTCACTGCGACCCCCTCTTTCGCCCCCATCGCGTCATAGCCGCGGACCGAGCAATAGCCCGGCGCCGGGTGGCCGTGAGACTCCGTGCTCGTGCACGCCCACCTTTCTTACCCCCGAGACGACCGAGCGCCTGCGCATGAACGTTCTTCGGAGGACCGGACGATTTCTTCCCCATTACCCTGACCCTGACCCTATGCTTACGCCTACAAGCATTCTACACGACACCGCGCCCCTTGCCAACCTACCAGTTTCTCCGTAGACTCTGACCGGCATGACCACGACCATCCCCGAGTGGCTTCTAGCGCATCAGCAAGACCCCGTAGGGTGGATGGCCGAATGCCTGGGCGTGAGCACCCTGTGGAGCCGGCAGCAAGAAGTCGCCCGGGCCATCCGGGACCGGAAGAAGGTCCTCGTCGTGAGCGGCAACGGCGTCGGGAAGAGCTACCTCGCGGCGTGCCTCGCGTGCTGGTTCCTGCATACCCACCCCGATAGCATCGTCGTCACGACGGCCACGACCTGGTCCCAGGTCCGTAACGTGCTCTGGTCCGAAATCAACCGGATCCACGCACGAAACTCCTCCGACGCAGCCTTGCACCTCCGACCCCTGCTGGGCTCCGTCTGCACGGACTTCCGGATGGAAATCTCTCCCCGATGGTTCGCGGTCGGCCTCTCTACGAATGACGTGTCGGCCTTCCAGGGCCTGCACGCCCCGGAAGTGCTCGTCGTCCTCGACGAGGCCCAAGGCGTCCCCAAAGATATCTGGGATGCCGCCGAGGCTATCACCGTGACGGAAGGCTCCCGCATCCTCGCTTTGGCCAACCCCCTCGAACGACAATCCCCCGATTACCATGCCTATACGAACGGCTACTGGCACGTCATCCGCATCCCTTGCGAAGAGCACCCCAACGTCATCGAGGGCCGCGATGTCATCCCTGGAGCCGTCACCCGGTCGTGGGTGGACGCCCGTCGGCGAGAGTGGGGCGAAGGCTCGCCTATCTTCCAGTCGCGCGTCATGGCGCGGTACCCTCAAGACTCCGACCTCGCACTCCTGCCCCTCTCGGCCTTGGAGGCGGCCGCGAGCGTGAACCCCACACCGCGGCGGTCCATCGATGACGTAGGTCACATGGGCGTAGACCTTGCCCGCTTCGGCTCAGACCGGAGTGTTATCGCGCTCCGCAGAGGCAACGACATCGAGAAGTTCATCGTCTGGCAGAACGCCGACCTCATGACATCCACCGGGCGCGTCATCGCAGTCGCTACCGAATACCAGGTTCGCCCGGAGAACATTCACATCGACGTTATTGGTATCGGCTCAGGCGTGGTAGATCGACTACGCGAACAATCCTGGAACGTTGACGCGGTGAACTCGTCCAGCAGTCCGGTAGGAGACTATGATCGAGAACTCGGCCGCGAAGCACGCTACGCTAATCGACGGGCAGAACTCTGGTGGGCCGCCCGGCACCTCTTCACCACAGGACAATTACGACTACCAGCGCAGTACACCGAACTCAAAGGAGAACTAGCGGCACCACGTTACGGCTACGACTCCACCGGACGGCTGCGCGTGGAAGGCAAGGACGAGATCAAAAAGCGCGTGGGACGATCCCCCGACCTCGCCGACGCCTACGTGCTCTCGCTCTCCCGGCGAGGCACCCCTCGAAAACCACCAAGTGTCCCCGAATCATCGAGCATCTCCCGATGGTCGGGCTATACCCCTAACCGGCCGGTCTCTCCGGTAGGCTGAAGGAACGGTCTTTTCATCGCCGGGCCATCGTGGTAGGCTCATCACGAACGTGATCGAACGGTCCGACATCGAAGACGCCTTACGCCTCGCTCGGGGAGTAACCGACGCGATCGTTCGTGCCCGCGACACCCATGGCATGGGAGACGCCGCCGGCACGGTCCGCGCGGCCAATGAGATCAGTAACGCCTACTCCGACCTGCGACGGCTCGTCGTGTCCCTCAAGGACCTGAACGACGGCGTAGACCCTTGGCAAGCCTGTGAAGCAGCAGAATCTCGTGCCCGAGACATCGAGGCCAGGTGTGCGTTCCTGGAAGCGGACTCCGCCCGCGCCCGGGACGGACGCTCGGACATGACCGGGGAGATCGAACGTCTACGACAAGCCGTGGCTGATGCCCAAGATCGTGCCACCCATCTCACCCGGCAGTACGAGGCGGGCACGGAAGAACTTCGGACGTTGCGCATCGAGACGCGCCGTGCCGAACGGGGCGAGACATCCGCCCAACAAGCGGAGACCGCGCAGCGCCATCGGGCCGATACCGCAGAGAAAGAAATCCTGCGACTCACCCATGTGATGGAGACGCTCGTGCCCGAGACGATGCTCGACGCGCTCCGTACGCGAGTACGCGAACTGGAGAACGAACTCGCTCGTAGGAGCGATCACGGCATCGTCTCCTCGGTCTCCTCCATCGCAGACGTTCCCGTGCACATCATAGGGAGTCCCTGATCGGCCATGGGCTCGATCATCCCCCAGGCCATTACCGGAGACCAGTACGCCCGCGATGTGGGCGTCAAGATCCGGCGCTGGCGCGTCTACGACCCGGACTACGCCCTCGAACAAGACCCGGAGATATATGCCAAGATCCGCCGGGACCCCATCGTAGCCCATGCAATCCAGTACCGGAAACACCTCGTCGCGGGCCGGGACTGGTTCATCGAATCCCCGAGCGACCATGCCAAGGACCGTCTTGCGGCGCAGATATTGGAAGGTCTCATCCGAGGGATATCGAGCTTCGCTACGGCACGGTTCAATCTTTCAGACGCCATCCTGAAGGGCGCCACGTGGGCGAGAATCCACGGAGAGTTCCGACCTCTACTCCTGGGCGACGGAAAGTGCCGGAAGTGGTACGTGGTCTCGCGCCTCCGGGATGTGGATAAGCAGCGGTTCCGGCTCGTCTCGATCCCTGCCGCGGAAGGTGGCGGGTGGCGATGGGAGATCCATCAGTCGCTCTTGAACTCGTGGGGGACCATCGATCGGGGACACTTCGTCCGCCATACTTACGACGACTCGGAGTCATCGCTCTCGCACGGTCGTGGGCTCGCTGAGGCCCTCTACTACTGGTGGTGGATGAAGGCGACCGTGGTGCAGCGGGGCTTGGACTACCTCGACCGCTGGTCGGGAGGGTTCGTTACGGCCGCCATCGATGCGGCGGCCATGGGAACTCCAGATTCCCAGGACTCGGATGACCGAAGGCAGAAGTGGGTCGATGCCATTGAGCGGATGCGTGCCCAGCACATCCTCGTCTATGACCGGAGGGACGAGTTCCGCGTCGTGGACCCCCCTACCGGCGGATGGGCCGCCGCGAGGGAGGCTTTGGTCTACTACGATAACGGTATCACCCGGCTCATTCTGGGCAGCGTCCTCCCAACGGGTGGTGGAGGAGAAGTAGGGAGTTTTGCCCGGGCGAGCGTGGAGGAGAACTCCACCGAAGCCCTCGTGCAGTACGACCGAGTACTCCTCGAAGAGACTATCCAGCGCGACATCGTGACGCTACTCTGGAGAGCCAACTCCGCACATATCGCCGCGCTGGGCTTGGCGGGACGACCCCCGGGACACTTCCGTATCCGGCAGGAGAAGCGCGACGATCCGCAGCTTCGTGCGCAAGGACTTCTCCTCGCTCTTCAAGCAGGACTTGCCATTCGCAGGGACGAGGCCTACGCCCAACTCGGCTGGACGCCGCCGGCCCTCGGGGACGAGACCATCGAGATAGCAACGCCGCCGGGGGGAACCTCCGCGACCGGACCTGGACTTGGACCTGGCACTACTCCAGGGAATCTCCCCCCAGGCGCCCCGGGGATGCCCAATGAACCCCCCGATGCGTTTGCGGGGACTCTCAACGACACGCACGAACCCATGGGGGCACTCTCTCAACCCTTGCCGGACTCTACGCCCGCGGGTCCCGTAGTGGAGTTCGACCCGAACGCACGAGGCATGACATCCGCGGCATCGACCGTCTTCGATACGGACGATGACGATACCTACCGCATCACCGCTGCGGCAAATCTCGAACATCCTAGTGGGGCCGACATCCTCGGCGGAAAGATCGCTCCTTTCGCCCCTATGAACCACGAGTTCTTGGGGGAGCAGTCTACGAAGCGGGGAATGCCTATTCACCCCGAAGCCCGGAAACTCCACCAAGCCATTGCAGAGCATCTGGGGCGTACATCGATGGGTATAGATGACATAGCGCATCTTCACCGGCACTTAGCACTTGAAGAGGCTCGTCGTGAGAAGAATCCCGCGTTCCTGCCGGAGTGGTCGAAGGACCATTCGAGGTTCGTGAAAGATGTGGCCACGGAAGGTATTTCGACGGCTACACTCCATGGAGCGTCTATCGCCACGGGAATGCACGAAGCGAGAGACGCGGCTCGGGCCAGTCGCGTGTCTAGCCCGGTACATGGCTACGAGCGACCCGATCATTATTTCCCGACGCTCTACGGCACGACCCAGCACTTCCTCCATAAGAACAACATCTCGAACGAGATGGTGTACCTCCCGGTACACGGTGCCGCCGGCAAGCATCTGGTGCAATCCCTCCGAGGCGGGGAGCCGTCGGTAGCATTGAAGGTTCCTACCGCGCTCAACGCCTTCTCCAATAAGAGTGATCTGGTATGGGGCCAAAAACAGGTCCCTCCGGATGCTGTGATCCAGATCCACGTTCCCCGAGAGCGAATTCTGGCGTCATCGCGAGTCGACTCGTCCCACTCTCCCGTGGGAGGGTCCGCCCGCACCATCTTCCTCGTCCCGGAGCGGCAGATGGCGATCTCTCCTGGCATGGTCCTCGTCAGGAAGGGCCTTGGCCCCGCATCGCCCATGGGGGCTGGCGCGCGCACGATGACGTTAGAGGATGATGGCGGGGCGCGAACTCTCCTCCCTGGGACGACCGCCTGGGCGGAAGGGGACGCCCCTACCCCTACCCCCGCTGGGCCGGCTCCTTCTTCGGGACCGTTCCCACGCGCGGCGGGCACGCACCCCGCGCTTCGTCGTCCGCCCTTGGATTCCCGGGGGATCTTCACGAAGAAACTCGGGTCGGAGGGGACGGGCCATCTCCTCGATGCCCGGGACGGACTCGCAGGGCAAGAGCACATCTGGGAGCATCACGATTACGCCCGCGGAATCGTTCGGTCCCATCCACACACGGCGTCCTATCGGGACCTGGGAGTGTCCGAGATCTTCGAGCACCGAGAACACCCCGAGCGGGCACAACTGCACCTCTTCGGCACTACATTCCAAGAACACGCCCGAGTCGTAGAGGCTGCGGCCAAGGAGTCCCTTGGCGCTACGCACGCCCCCCACCCATCCATAGGGCTGTCGGGGAGGGCCGTGCTGGGGACGCACTCCAGCGACGATAGCGCCCGGCTTCGTGCGCCTCACGCGGGAGGAACACTGTCGCATCCGGAGGATCATCTCCAACGGCTTTACGCCGCCACGCAAGCCCTGATAGAACGCCGGCCGGCTACCGACGATCCCGATCACGTCTTCGGGTACAAGGTGATCCCGCCGGCCGTAGCAGGTAGGATCCGAGACGCCTTGTCGCGGCAACCCAGCGCGAGTGTGAAGGCGGGCTCAGGGACCACGTACCATCTCGAACCCGGAGCCGCGCACGCGCAGGCAGGTACGCTCGCGGGATCTCTCCTGATACGGCATCGTGTTCCCATACGGAATGTGATCTTTGACTCTCGGTTTGCAGGACCGTCCCTCTCTCCCGGTCCCGCACACGTGGTCGCTATGTCCCCGAACGAAATGCTGCACATCTCCCGGGAACATGTGATAGATCTGGCCCACACTCCTTCGGCCCACGCAGACGTCCGTACGGTCGAAGGCCCCATCGCGACTTCGTACGCCCGCAACCCCGAGTTCGAGGAGAAACACCCCCGCGGCCCGGGGGGGCACTTCATCCCCAAAGACTTGGACGGGGTCCCGGGATCCGCGTCGTTCCTAGATGAGTCCGGGGGTAGGAACGACCGTCGGGCAGAGTCGGCGAGGCGCGTGGCCACGGCGGTATCGCAGCTCCGGGCATGGGAGAGCGTCCACGGGCCCGCGAAGGACGTGGCGGATGTGGCGCATCACCCGAATGGACCGTTCACGGCGTTTGGAAGGAACCTCTTCCGGTTCGGGGCAGCTCGCCGCGAGTTGAGGGGATTGGGAGGGGTGTTCGGTGCCCTGGGTCGGTTTATGGTCGGGACCGAAACCCCCAAAGATCGTAGCGATGCGAATGCACGGGGTTTCGAGAACGCGAGCGAGTTCGCCATCGCGCACTACGCCACGACGCAGCACCTCCTTGCGTCCCAGACATCGGTGCCGGCCACGGTCTATCGCGCGGTCACTGGGGCCGCCGCGGGGCGTATCGCTCACCGGCTGTCGCGGGGGGATGCCTTCATTGACCTGCGCACAGATTCGCTCATGGTGTTCTCTACTCGCCACCAAGACGGCCCTGTGGAACTGCGCATTCCCGTGTCGAAGAGCCGTTTGTTCGCGGTGGGGTCCTTGGAGCGGGATCTACCCGACAGGCATGAGATCGACCTACTCATCCCCGAGGAAACGCTACGGGTCGAAGCCGAATTTGTCCACGTGGCTCCTGGCATTCCCGACGTGGATGACGCCCCCGGGCCTATCGATGTCTCGGCCGTTGGGGAGAAGACTTCAGATTCTCCCCCCACGCCCCCCGTAGCGGCCTAACCGCGTTTCGACCGGGTAGAATTCTGGTCCGGCGATCTCGCCAAGAAGGATTCCACGGCTTTACGAACGATGAACGATACCGTCCGGTCCTCGGCGATCGCGACGTTCTTCAGGTCGGCTTCCATCGCGATGGGTGCCTTGAACGTGATGGACCGGTCAAGTTTCTTGGAAGAAGGTGAGACCATGTCTTACAAGGTTTTACTTAGAACTTCCAGAAACGTCAAGTAGACTTCTCGGCGATGGCAACGTTTACGAGTTCGGAACAGGACTGTATCTCGGCCAAAGTGCGTAAGCTCATCGGCGAGGGCTCGGAGCGGGACCAAGCCGTTGCCGTGGCCATCAAGACCTGTGCACCGGGGAAGGCTACGTCCGCCGCGGCACCCTTGGCCAAGTCGTATCGCGTGACCCGGGAGGGGACAGGCTTCCGAGTACACCAGGTCCCTATCTTCGCGGAACACCAACGGAACGTCTTTGGCGAGGTCGTGCAATTTGATGCGCTCTGGCTTATCGAAGCGGCTCGACGCGCCGAGGCACGCTCGGCGCATGATGGGTACCTTTCTCCCGTCCACATTGAGCACCACGGCGATGGAAACCGGAACGAGCGGGTCGGATTCATGGACCGGCTCACGGTGGGCAAAAGCCTCATGGAGGGCAAGGACACCTACGTGCTCTTTGCCGATTGGCTCATCGAGTCCTCGAAGAAGCTCTCCGCCATCAAGGGTTTTCCCTATCGGTCGGTGGAAGTAGCGGACGCGGAGAAGCCCGAGATCGCCTCCTTGGCCGTCATGGAGTCCGCTGCTCCGTGGTTCCGTTTCCCACTCTTCCGGATGGATCTTCCGGAAGGTGGTCTGGCTCCCGAGGGCCCGAAGGCACGGGCCGAAGAGTCCGCGGTGTCTCGTGCTGCCGAAGTTCTGGCAGGTGCTATAGGGTGGAAGGTGCGCCATCCGGCGTTCTCGATACTGTACCAGCTACCTGTTCTTTCGTGGGAGGAACCCATGGCCGATACTGACAAGACCCACCCGGAATCGGACGGGGACGAGGCGCCGGAACTGGACAAGAAGGACCACAAGTCCTTGAAGAAGGTCTTGGATCTCCTCACGAAGATCGGGGAGAAGTTGGGCGTGGACTTGTCCGATGCGCCGGAGAAGCCGGAGAAGCCGGAGAAGCCGGACGAGATGTCCATGGGTCCGGCGCCGGCCGGTCTGCCCATGGCGCCCAAGGCCGAAGCCCCGGTGGACCTGGCGTCGGCCGCCGCCGATACCGCGCGAAGGGCCTTGGCGGGGAGTACTCCGGTCACGATCAACTTCTCGAACCCCTCGCACTCCGATCGTGCGGGAAGCCTCGCCGATACCGTTCGACTGGCCGCATTGGAGGGGGAACTCTCCGCCGCCAAGCGGGAGATCGGCGCACTCAAGGCGTCGAGTGTTCGGGACGAGATGGTTCGGGCAACCGCGAAGACCTTGGAGGCACAATTCGGTCACCTCACGGACGAGGACCGCATCGCGCTCGGTCTGTACGCGGCGGCGGGTCCCGAGGCCTTGGCCGCATGGGTGTCGGGGTGGAAGACGCATGCGGTGAACCTCCCCGGTCCGGGGGCGCCCGAGGAACCCGCGGCTTCTCGTCCTTCGGGGGACCTCCCCGAAGTGGAAGTCTACCGGGCTCAGGGGAAGGATGTCTTGGAGATGGCGCGGTATTTCAGTTTGGCGTACGATGCGCAGCCCGCGGGGATGCGGCGCCAGAATACCCGCAAGCAGTTCATTGCCGCGAACATGAACGGGGCCATGCGCCCCGTGGAGGGGTAGTCCATGGCCCTCACGGCCGTAGTCCTCAACCGACTGCACAAGACCCACCAGGTAGCCACTCGGGTGGTGAACGCCCAGCAGATGTACGGGGGCGGGTACTCCGCGATCAACTCCAGGGATCACGCTACGGCCGGTAGCCGCGGTCTGTCCCAGGCGTGGGCGTCCACGGCCGAGCAGATCCCGCTCGGTCTCGCACAGCGGAACGTCCTCGGCGACACCGCCGCGACCGTGCCGCCCGAGAGCGAGGTGACCATCGAGGACTCGATCATCGAGTCCGTGACGGTCACAGGGGCAACGACCATTGCTACCCAGGGGGCTACGGTCTATCTCTCGGACGACAACACGCTTACACTCACCCGCCCCGCGCGGGGCACCCCCGCTGGCGTCATCACGCGCTACCGGACAGGCTCCGTGAACGATGTCCTCCTCTTCGGGCTTTCGACCCTCCTGGCCATCGCGTACGGCGGGCACGGGCAGGAGAGGGAATGCCTGGGGAGCATGGACTTCGCTACGCTTCCCGCAGGACTCGCGGATATCCAGACGGGTCTCGTGATGGCCTACCACGGTCGGCTGCTCACCTTCTCGTGCATGGTGGACGTGGCTGGCGCAGGGGCGGGCGCCACGGCAGCCATCAACCTGGAGATCGACGGCGTGAACGTCACGGGAGGGGTCCTGACCATCACCTTGGCCAACACGGTCAAGGGAGCGAGGATCGCGGCGACGGCCATCACCGGCGCGGCGGTCTTCGGGGAAGGGTCGGTCATCGACATCGAAGTCGCGGTGGGAAACGTGGCCTTCACCGCGGGTCGTGCGAATCTCTTCTTGGAGATCGAGAGCCTCCCGGGGGTGTAAGGAATGCCCCCCGTCGGAATTTCGGTGTCGGCGCTGGAGACTACTCGGCATCCATCTCGTCCCGTTCCGGTGGAGGCACCTGGGGACAAGGGCGCGAAGAAGTAGTAGGATAGGAGGCTAGCCATGCCCGTTGGAAATCCGGTATCCGCTACTGAGGCGTTGGCCCGAGGGCTGCGGACCACCTTCGTCGATACGTACCAGCGGTTGCTCGCCGAGGCACACCCGCTCCTCAAGAAGGTCATGGACCTCGGACTGCCCAGTGACAAGTCGAGCGAACTCTACGCTTACTTCGAGTCGAGCCCGCACCCGACCCGCTGGCCCAGGGGGGAGGACATCCCTGCCGATGCCTTCCGTGCGCGCAACTGGACCGTCGAGAACTACGACTGGGCGAAGAAGGTCTCCTGGCACTCCAACGATGAGGCGGACGATCAGACCAAGAGCCTCGTGGATCGGGTTCGGGACGTGGCGGGTGCTTTCCAGATCCTCCCCGAGCGGATCTTCTTCCAGGTCCTGACGGGCTCGGTGGACCTGGACCTGTTGCCGGTGGTCCCCACCGCTCCGGATGGTGCGGCTCTCTTCGCCACGACGGCAGGGGGCGCGGCGCGGTTCGGGGTCACGGGGGGTAACATCGTGACCGGCACGGGTGTCGCTACGGTGGCGGCCGTGCACACGGATCTCTACGGCGGCATCGCGCGTTTCCTCCGCATGCAGGACACCGAAGGCCAGCCGCTCTGGCCGCCGGAGTTGGTAGGCCGCGGGATCACCATCGTCTACGGCTCTGCCAACGAACTGGTGTTCCGGCAGGCGTTCAGTCAGATGAACCACGTCCAGATAGTGCAGAACGTGGCCGCCGCGGAGAACGTGGCCGCCGCCGCCCCGTCCAACGTGGTCCTGAACTCGGGGCTCAGGTTCAACCTGTGGTCCTCGCCGCGTATCCTGGACAACGACTGGTTCGTGTTCCTGGACGGCGGCCCCAAGAAGGCCATCTTCGAGCAGGTCCGTGAGCCCCTCCAAGACGACGTGGAGGACTTCGGGAACTCCGACCGGACGCGTAGCACGAAGATGAAGTCCATCCAGTGGCACGCCCGTATGGGTTACGGGGTGAGCCTGCCGTATCAGGCCATCCAGATCAACAACTAGTCCAGGGAGGATAGGACCCATGGCCAAGCACCCGATCTTCACGCAGGCGAAGATACAGCGGAAGAAGTTCTTCGTTGGAGTCCGCGAGGGTGCTCCTGTTCACAACATCACGCTCGGAGGGATTTCGTTCCCTCGGCAGACGGCGACGTTCCGTCCGTCGAGCGAGGGATCCGTGGATACTCCGATGTTCCGTCTCGGGGACTACGTGGACCTCTCCGAAGAGGAGTGGAATCGGGTCCGTGCTGCCATCGCGAGCCGAGTGGTCCGATGGACCAAGGGGAAGCGCAGGGGGTTCGTCTACAGCGTGGATTCCCAGTCGTTCGTCCCGGAAGAGGATGATGAGCCCTTGGCGCCGTACCTCTACATGCAGATGGTATCCGAAGGATCGACCCCGGGATCCCAAGGGCCCGGGCTAACCCTCGATGATGTCATGCCCGCGTGGGAGGCCCTTCAGGACGAGAAGGTCCGGATCACGGACGGTGCCAAGAGGTCAGAGGCCCTGGCGCGAAAGGACCCCCGAGATGAAGCGGTCCGACTCGTGCACGCTCAGGCCAAGTCCCGCGGGGACACGGTTCCTCGGGAGTCTCCCACACTCGGTGTCTGACCCTCCAGCGGGGGTCGATGGAGTTACCCAGTGGCCTCCGACGAATACTTTCTCTCTGCGGGACTAGGTGCGGTCCGTCGCGCGGATCTCGTAGCGGTGGACAGTACTACCCGGGCTACCTTCGAGACTGCCCACGGCGCTGCGTTCTCCGTCTCGGGCATGTCCGAGTCGTGGACTCGGCTTCGGTACAAGGCAGGAGCCGCAGCCACCGATACCGCCACCGTTCGATTCTACTGGTACCAGATTGATCAAGCAGGTGTGGAATCCTTCCTCGGGATTTCGGGGGTTATCACCGTCAACGCGACATCGCTGCTTGATGCCGCGGCGCAGTTTCTCTCGTCGCTGGCCGTGGTGGGAAACCCTGGGGCATCACACGCCCGTATCGCGCTTGTGGGGCTGGCCCTCGCCGGTGGGAACGTAGATATCTACGCCGGTGGTCGAGAGTAGCGTAACGATCATGGCATCCACAGATCGTGTGACCGCTCGGCTCTCCACCGCCACGCTCGTTGCGCTCACGAATCCCGACGTTCACTCCGCTACGACGGTGGATGCAGCGCGACTCGCAGCATCCGCGGCCGATGCGGAGCAGACCTTCGCGCGTATCACGGGAGTGCGCTACAACGATGCTGATACATCACACTATGCGCTTATCGCGCAGGGAATCGTAGTCTATCTCCGGCGGTATCTGGCCACGGGGACTCGCGGGGGTGCGGCGGAGACGGGTTGGAACGAGTGGATGCAGGCCCTCCGAGAGTACGGCCTTACATCCGGGCGTAGGTGGGTCGAACCCTTTACGACATCGAACTTGGTCCCGACGAGAGAGACGGCGTCCGCGCAGGTTCGGCCTGTGTCGGATCCCACGAACTTCATCGATATCGTGCCCCGGCCGCCTTCAGGGATATCTCCGCAAGAGAGTGCTACCTAGTGGATATCCGGCTACAAATGAAGCCCGACACGTCTGGTTTCATTGCGCAGCTTATCAGTCGCTTCGATCACCGTAGGCGTAGCGCGTTAGAAACGGCTGGTAGGAGGATTCGAGACTACTTCCTTCTGGAGATGAAGGCTACCTTTCCTCGACAGGGCCGCGCGGGTTTCAAGTGGCCGGCGCGTCCAAGCCCGAACATGATAGGTATCATCGACGACTTCAACCATGGTCATTACCCTCCGCACGAGGACTGGTTTCGAGACCGGCCGGCGGGGCAGGGCGGGCGGGATGATATCCGTAAGACGCTGGTGGCCTCGTCAAGCTGGTACTCGACCCGCTGGGCGCCAGGGGGGACGAGCGAACTACGAGTTTCGTTCGGGTCTACCGCTCCCTTTGCATCGCGTCAACAGACGGGAGGGCCGTCGCGCCAGCCTATCACGGTGGGCGCGCAGGGTCTACTCCGCCGGTACCTTCGGGATCACCCCAATATGCTCCCGCTTGCCCGCCGGAGGTTTGGGAAAGCCATCCACATGGGAAAGGAGGGATATGACTGGACCATTCGGTCAGCGGCACGGCCATTCCTTATTTTTACGGATAGCGATGCCGACGAGGTAAACCGGATCTTCACGGAGGAACTCGCTCGTGGCTAGTCCGACCTGGGCGCAGGCGTGGGCGCAGATGCGTGCGTCAAAGAATATCCTCGAACAGACGATGGCATTCGGCCGGCGGAATGCCACGAACTTCATCGGTCTCGAAGACACGCACACCCAGGCGCTTCTCGCGGATGTGGCGCAGGCTTCAGCGGCCGCTACGTCCGTGGGGTCGGCACGGGGAAACATCAATGCGATCCTGCGTTCGTCATCTACGATTCTCACCCCGCACCTTCAGACTTTGGGCAAAGTCATAAACAGCCCCAAGACGAGCACCGCGGGTATCATCGATGACTTGTACGACTACATGATCGCGCAGGCACCCGACGAGACTTTGAACGCGCGGGATTTCGTGCGTGGGGCCGTGGTCCTGGGCGGTGCTAACGCGGGCAATGGCTCCGCCTACCGTGTTCTCGTGGATGACCGGAACTACCCTTTGGACGCGGGCCACGGGGATGTCATCACG
>ERZ1292623.1648-Hain-H51-01um-R1-1648-length-21080-cov-9_pt2 | contig 14555 bp, 17 predicted proteins | sample MGYA00564398_ERZ1292623 | MGnify/ENA primary metagenome ERZ1292623 (study PRJEB36523, sample SAMEA6512633) | groundwater metagenome | collected 2019-01-07 | study: AquaDiva: Metagenomics assemblies of 32 groundwater samples
CGAGCATGAAACGCGGCGTCAGCGCGCTCGATGCGATCGTGGCCGCTACGACTCTTCGCGCGCGCCAGACCCACATCGGTCGGGAGCACGAGGAGCAGTGTCAGGTCAGGCCTGAGGCCTGACGTCGCCAAATAGTTGGCCGCGACCACGTCGTCTGCCTTGAGTCCACGACCGGCGACTTGATAGGCGTACGTCGAGAGGAAGAAGCGATCGAGCAAGACAGTTGTGCCGCTCTCCAGCGCCGGTCTGATCTCATAGGAGACCAGCTGTGCTCGGGCAGCCATGAAGACCAAACTCTCTGCTGCCGGGGCGATCTCCATGTCCGAGTGCAGGACGGCTTTTCGCAGCACTTCGCCAAGTGGAGTAGCTCCAGGTTCGCGAAGCACTACAACGCGAACGCCAGCCCGCGACAAACTCAGAGACAGTTTCTCAATCTGAGTCGTCTTGCCGACACCCTCGGGACCTTCGAGCACTATGAGCGGCATCGGCAGGGTACAGGGTACAGCGTACAGGGTACAGGGTATACCCTGTGCGCTTCCCTATCCAAGCATGATGATGGGTGATGCAGCGCCTTTTTCGATCCCCTCGAGGATCCAATCATTGGCCTTCTGCATCAGTTTGTCGAAGTTCTCCTGCGCAGTAATCAAGCGCTGATACGCGGCCTGCACCTGCACCGTCTGCAGCAGCCCGTCCAGCTGCTTCTCCATGTCCGGCGTCGGGCGCTCGCCGCGCTCGATCATGCGCTGGGCGTCGGTGCGCAGCTGCTCCATCTGCTTGAGCAACGCCACCGCGGGCTCGTCTTTCCCCAGCGCGTCGTTGGCGCGCTTGAGCTCCTGGTACTCCTTGCTCTGCCCGATCAGGCGCCCGACGTCGCGGGCCCGCTCTTCGATCATGTGTGCTCCCTGCGGTTGGCGAGCACGAACCGCTCGCGTCCGGTGAGATCCAGGTGAACGACGACGTTGGCGTAGCGCGCATCCGTCGCCAGCAATTCCGACGTGAGTGACGCGCGGCGCGCGTCGGTTTCCAGCGCCAGCAAGCCGCCCGGCTCCAGGGCATCGGCAGCCTGCCGCACGAGCCGCACTGTCGTCTCCATGCCGTCGCCAGCGGAGAAAAGCGCCACCGCGGGTTCCCAGTCGCGCACCGACGGCGGCAGCGCGTCGTTTTCAGCGTAGCTGATGTACGGCGGATTGGAGACGATGGCCGCCAACGGCCGCGTCGGCGGCAATGACGCCAACAGATCGCCCAGCACGAAACTCATCGTCGTGCGCGTCATGGCCGCGTAGTAGCCGGCATTGGTGCGCGCCACGTCCAGCGCATCGGACGAAATGTCTGTGCCGATCACGTGATCGAACTTGCCCTCTCGGGCCAGCGCGATCGCCACCGCGCCCGAGCCGGTACCGATGTCCGCGGCGGTGCCTCCCGCTGCGCAGCGCTCCAGCACGAGATCCACCAGCATCTCGGTCTCCGGCCGCGGGATGAGCACGCGCTCGTCCACGTCGAGCGTCAGTTCGCGGAAGTTCACGCGGCCCACCGCGTACGCCAGCGGTGCGCCTGCAGCGCGACGCGACGCGGCGACGCACGCGCGCTTCCACATGTCCGCGTCAATGGAGTCGTCCTGCCGCAGCGAGGGCCAGTGGCGCGGCACATCGAGCAGCGCGGACAGCAGATCGCGCGCCTCACGCTTGGGCTCGTCCAGCGAACCCAGTTGCAGGGACAACGCGTCCACCACGGCGCTCACGCGCCGCACCTCGCCCGTCGTCCGCAGGGTGCTATCCGCCACTGAGCCGCTCCTCGATGTCCGCCAACTTGAGCGCTTCGATCAGGTCGCCGATGTCACCGTCCATCACCGCGCGGAGATTGTGCGTCTCCCAGCCGATGCGGTGATCCGTCACCCGGCTTTGAGGATAATTGTACGTCCGGATCTTGGCAGAGCGATCCCCGGTACCCACCTGCGTGCGGCGCATGCGCGAGCGTTCCGCCTCCTGCTGCGATACACGCAGGTCCAGCAGCCTGGAGCGCAGGATTTCCATCGCCTTGGCCTTGTTCTGGATCTGCGAGCGCTGGTCCTGCTGGCTGATGACCAATCCGGTCGGAAGGTGCGTGATCCGCACCGCCGAGTCCGTCGTGTTGACGCCCTGGCCGCCGGGGCCTGACGCGCGGAATACGTCAATGCGGAGGTCCTTGTCCTCGATCTTGACGTCCACCTCCTCGGCCTCGGGAAGGACGGCCACTGTCGCCGCCGACGTGTGGATGCGCCCCTGGGCTTCGGTCGCCGGCACCCGCTGCACGCGATGCACGCCTGACTCCCAGCGCAACACGCCGAACGCTCCTTCGGCGCTCACCTTGAAGATGGCTTCCTTGATTCCGCCCAGCGTGCCGTCGGAGAGTGAGAGCACTTCGGGCTTCCACCCTTTCCGTTCAATGAAGCGGGTGTACATGCGGAAGAGGTCTGCCCCGAACAGCGCCGCTTCGTCGCCACCCGTGCCGGCCCGGATTTCCACGATCGCGTTGCGGTCATTGAGCGGATCGCGCGGAATAAGGAGCGGCTTGATCTGCTCCTCCAGCGCGACAATCGCGCCCTGGGTCTGCTCGAACTCGCGGCGTGCTTCATCCGCGAGTTCTGGATCCGTCAGGAGTTCACCAGCCTGGGCGTTCTCGCTCAACAACTTGCTCAGGCGTTCATACGCCTGAACGACCGGAGCAAGTTGCCGGTGCTCGCGGCCTAACTCGGCAAGCTTGCGCTGATCCTTGAGTGTGGCCGGGTCCGAGAGAGCGGCTTCGACTTCCCGGGCCCGATCGTACTGCTCCTTGAGCCGATCGCGGAGACTCAGGAGGTCTCTTGCCCGGTCGCGTCCTTCACGATCGCGTCCTTCACGACCGCCTCTTTCGCGATCGCGTCCTTCCCGGTCGAGTACTTCTGACGGAAGCGCTCCACGCGGCCAGCCGTGTCAATCAACTTCTGCTTGCCCGTGTAGAATGGGTGGCACTGATTGCAGATGTCGGTGTGGATCTCCGCCTGGGTCGAACGCGTCTGGAAAGTATTGCCGCACGCGCACTTCACGTTGGCGGCATGATATTCTGGATGAATTGCGGCTTTCATTGGGAATCTCGGTCGTGCCTGTGTTTCATTTGGGCCCCGGCGGCAGGCATCGCACCGCCAGATTGCCCTTCGTGCATTGCGCCAAATATACTCGCAAAAGGCCCTAACAAACAACCGGACAAGGGCTTGGCGGTTTGACACCCATTCAAACGGGGCGTAATTTCGCCGGAACGTTCCTTGCGGGTTAAGACGCCTGCTTGAGTCTTCTATTCCCCACCCCGCAACCCGAGCCAAGCCGGTTTTGAACACCACCACCGCCGATTTTCTCGGCACCGTGCCGCTGTTTCGCAGCCTCGGCCGCTCCGAGTTGGAGAGCTTCGCGGAGCTCACGCGCGAGCGGTCGTACCCGCGCGGCAGCGTCATCCTGTTCGAGAACGACCCGGGGGACTCACTTTTTGTGGTGCGGTCCGGCCGCGTGAAAGTCGTGCTCATCGGCGAGGACGGTCGCGAGGTCATTCTCGGCGTTCTGGGCGTTGGCCAGCATTTCGGTGAGCTGTCGCTCATAGATGAGCAGCCGCGTTCGGCGCACGTCATCGCGATGGAGGACGCCGGGCTCATCATCCTGCGGCGTGACGATTTCCGGAGGCGCGTGGAGTCGTCTCCGACGGTCGCGTGGTCGCTCCTGACGGAACTGTCACGCCGGCTGCGCCGCGCGGACGACAAGATCGGCGGCCTGGTGCTGCTGGATGTCCCGGGCCGGATCGCACGACTTCTGCTGGACCTGTCTGAAGAGAGCGGCACGGACCAGATTGAGAAGTCCCTCACGCACCAGACCATCGCCCAGATGATCGGTGCCAGCCGCGAGACGGTGTCACGCGCCATGAAGGAGTTTCAGGATTCAGGCTGGATTTCGGTGGAGCGACGGCGTATCTCTCTGGCCGACAGACCGGCCCTCGTTTCGCGTGCGCAAGTGCGCGAATGAGAACTACTTATGAGCGTGACCGGGGTCACCTTTCCGGCGCCGCGGTTTGTCTAGTTTTGGACCAGCGCACAAGCACATGATCACCTTCGTCAGCGTCGGGCCACGATGAGCCTGCGCATCCAGTTCTGGGGTACCCGAGGCTCGATTCCGAGCCCCGGCCCGAGGACCGTGCGCTACGGCGGCAACACGCCGTGCGTGGAAGTGCGGACGCCCGAAGGTTGGCTGATCATCCTGGATGCCGGCACGGGCATGCGCGAGTTGGGCCGCTCCCTGCTGAGTCGCGCCAATGGTTCACCGATCAAGGGCGACATCTTCCTGACGCACGCGCACTGGGATCACATCCAGGGCATTCCCTTCTTCGCGCCGATTTTCCAGCGCGGCAATCACTTCACCATCTGGGGAAGCCACACGCTGGAAGGAAGCATCGACCGGATTGTACGCGATCAAATGAATCCGGTGGTGTTCCCCGTGACGTTCGAGGAACTCGACGCCACCATCGATTTTTCCGCGATTTCCGATGGCAAGAAGGAGTCACGTCCGGGATTCGACGTCTCCGCGTATCCGGTGCGGCACCCGGGCGGTGCGCTGGGGTATCGCTTCACGGGCACGTCGGGGCAGCGCAGCTCGCTCGTCTATGTCTCGGACAACGAGTTGGGCTCGGGCGGCAAGTACGAGACGCCGGTGGGTTGGCGCAGTGGGCTGGTGGAGTTCGCCAGGGGCGCCAAGGTCCTGATTCACGACACGACGTACACGAGTGAAGAGTACGATCACTACCGCGGCTGGGGGCACTCCACGTACGACGACGCGGTTGCCTTGGCGCTCGAAGCGGGAGTCGAACAGCTGGTGCTGTTCCATCACAAGCCGGAACGGACTGATGACGAGTTGGATCAGCGCGTGGAATTGTGTCGGGAAATCGTGAAAGAACGCGGCGCCAGTCTCGAAGTCGAGGCGGCGGCGGAAGGCATGACGTTGACGGTGTAGTCGGGTAACCGTGTTACACAGGGAGGGAAGTCCATGAGGAGCTTCACGAGGGGAACGCTCGCGTTGGTGGCGGCGCTGATGGCGCCCGCGATGGTGCAGTCTCAGGCCAAGCCCGTGGTGGCAGTCCTGTACTTCGACAACAACTCGATCGGCAAGGATCGCGCCGACTACGATGGCGTCGGCAAGGGCATCGCCGAACTGCTCATCAACGACATGGCGTCGAACCCCAACTTCAAGGTCGTGGAACGCGACCGGATTCAGGCGCTGCTCACCGAGCAGAACATGACCAAGGCGGGGACGGTCGACGCGCAAACGGCGATCAAGCTCGGCAAGATCGTCGGCGCGCAGTACATGATCTATGGCGGCTTCATGAGCATGGGTAACGGCACCTATGTGCTGACGGGCCGCGCGACGAATGTCGAGACCGGCGCGATCGTGAACCCGGTGAAGATCACGTCCAAGGGCGACGACGTACTGGCGCTCATCAACGAACTGTCCACGAAGCTCAACTCGGAAATGAAGTTGCCGGCGCTGCGCGTCGGTGAGGCCGGTCCGGCGCCGACCACCACACCGGCGTCGAACGCGGCGGTCACGACCGAATCCAAGCCGTCGACGACGAAACCGGCGGACAAGCCGGCTGCGCCGGTCGCCAGGAACGCGGCAGCGCCCGTGAAGATGGACATGCGCACCGCGATGCTCTACTCCAAGGCGCTCGAGGCGGAAGATTCGGGCAACAAGACCCAGGCGGTCGAGTTGTTCAGGCAGGTGGTGACCAAGTTCCCCACGTATGGTCCGGCCAGGGCGCATCTGGCCAAGAACGGCGGTTAAGTCCGGGCAGGCGCGCCGGAAACGCAGTCCCGGTCGCCGGCGGATCGCAAGGTCCGCCGGCGATTTTGTTGTCCAACCTTTCGACGGTCGCGACCGATAATTTGACGTTGTGAAGCCTCTCCTCCTGGTCGCATTTGGGCGAACGATTTCCGCGGCGCCGCTGGGACGGCACGAGGACGAGGTCGAGGTCCGTCGCATTCCGGCGTTGCCGACGCCGGAATCCCTCGCGGCCGAACGTCGCCCCGCGGTGATTGCGCTCGATCGCGCGCTGCTCCAGTCGGTGGCCGGCGCCCGCGAGAGCGTGGAACGTCTGGCCGCGGTCGCCGCGATCGTCGGTATCGGATACGCCGGCGAGCAGGAGCCAAACGAAGACTTCCCCGCCGATTTGCTGACGAGCTTCATCGCTGGGGACGCGCCCGCGGGCACGGTGGTGACCCAACTGCGCGGCGCCTTTCGGCACGCGATGAGCCTGTACGCCGAACGGACCATCCGGGAACAGGAAGACCGGCGCTCGCAGGAACTCACTGAACTCACGCGCGTGGGTGTGGCGCTCTCGCACGAGCGCGACCTGAACATCCTGCTGGAGATGATCCTGTCTCAGGCGCGCCGCATCACCAACAGCGACGCGGGCTCGCTGTATCTCGCGGAGCGCGAGGAGGATGGTGGGCCGCCGAAGCGGTTGCGCTTCAAGCTGTCGCAGAACTACTCGTTGCCCAACCTGCCCTTCTCCGAATACACGGTGGAGGTGAACCACTCGAGTCTGTCGGGCTATGTGGGCGCCACGGCGCAGCCACTTGTCATCGCGGACGTGTACCTCCTGCCGGAGGACGTCACCTACAAACACGGACGCAGCTTTGACGAGCGCTTTGGCTATCGAACGAAATCGATGCTCGTGCTCCCGATGCGGACGCACAAAGACGAAATTGTCGGCGTGCTGCAGCTCATCAACCGCAAGACGCACGCGGATACCATGCTCACGAATGAATCGGTCGTGGAGCGTGAGGTGCAGCCGTACGACCAGCGCTCGGTGGAGTTGGTGAACGCCTTGGCGTCGCAGGCCGCGGTCGCGATCGAGAACAGCCAGTTGTACCAGGACATCGAGGCGCTGTTCGAGGGCTTCGTGAAGGCCGCGGTTGGGGCGATCGAGTCGCGAGATCCCACGACGTCCGGTCATTCGGGTCGCGTGGCAACCCTCACGGAAGGCCTTGCGGTGGCGGTGGACCGCGGCGGCCCGGGCAAATATCGAAGCGTGAGGTTCTCGGCGGCGCAGTTGCGCGAGCTTCGCTACGCCAGCTTGCTGCACGACTTCGGCAAGGTTGGCGTGCGCGAGCAGGTGTTGGTGAAGCAGAAGAAGCTGTATCCCTGGGACCTGGACATCATCCGTCACCGGTTCGCGTACCTGCTCCAGGGCTCCGACCTGCAATTCGAGCGGGAGCGCGCCAACTACCTGCTGCAGCACGGCGACAAGAGCTATGCCGAAGCTGTGGCCCGGTTGAACGAAATCCGCCGCACGCGGCGCGAGGAACTGCAACGGTTCCTGGACCATATCGTGCGGGCCAACGAGCCGACCGTGATGCCCGAAGGCAGCTTCGAGGAGCTCACGGACATCAACCACCGCACGTACATGGACTTCGATGGTGTGGAACGGCCGCTGCTGCGCGACGAAGAGTTGCGGTTCCTGATGATCCGGAAAGGCAACCTGGACGACGAGGAACGCCGCCAGATCGAGTCACACGTCACGCACACCTACAAATTCCTCGAGCAAATCCCGTGGACGCGTGAACTCAAGAGCATTCCCGATATCGCGTGGGGCCACCACGAGAAGCTCAACGGCCGCGGCTATCCGCGTCGCATCGGCGAGGGTGAGATCAACGTCCAGACGCGCATGATGACCATCTCGGACATCTTCGACGCGCTCACCGCCACCGACCGGCCGTACAAGCGCGCCGTGCCCTACGAGCGGGCCCTGGATATCCTCAACATGGAAGCCAGGGAAGGCATGATCGACGCCGACCTGCTGAGTGCCTTCGTTGAGGCCCGGGTCTTTGAGAGCGTGGTGCCGATTACGAGCAGGGATCGCGTGACGCCCAGAGCGGTGATCGTTTAGACATACTTTGTACAACTGTACTTTGTACAACTGTACAAAGTACAACGTACAGTTTCGTTCATTCCGTCGTCGGCGACCCGAACACTTTCTTCGCAGCCCAGACCACCACCACGATCGGCAGCACTACGAAGATCAGGACCTTGAGCGCCACGATCGTCAACAGGCCAACGGCAATCAGCATCAGTATCGGGACTCCGAAAATCGCCAGCGTCAGCAGCGGGCGCAGGGCCACAAGACGAAGAATTGCGGTGATCATGACGTCGGCTCCATGGTCGATCGGGTTGCCTTCCCTACGAGGCCTGATCCTCTCCAGTTTCGCCCGGGAAGGCTACGCCTGCGACTTGCGGCGCTCGCCCACGAACACGAGGAAGTCGGTGGACGGGGCTGTCACGCCGCAGTCGCGCAGCAAGTGCGTGATCTGGCCGCGGTGATACGTCCCGTGGTTGACCACGTGGGCCAGGATCTCCGCCAGCCGGTACGTGAGGCGCTCGCCCTTGATATTGGTGTACGTGAGTTCGCCCAGGAGCATGTCGCGGGATAACTCGCTGAGATACTCCCCTTGTTCGGCGGCGATCTTCTTCCATTCGTTCAGGAAGTCGCGGCCGGACCAGGTGAGCGCGAATTCGGGGAGCCCTTTCATCGACCGCCCGTTCCAGCGCTCCAGCCAGAGCCGCTCCACGCCGATCACGTGACGCAGGAGCCCGCGGCCGGAGCCGAAACTGCCACCCCATTCCTTGTCCAACTGCGCCGCTGTGAGCGCCGCGGCGACCTCGAGGACCCGATCGGTGGCCCAGTGGTGGTACTCGAACTGCTCGAGGACGTCGTCGCGCTCTGTGGATGGCATGGGGGGCATGGGGGGGCGAAGGGCTGGGGCTTACTCGCTGAAGACGTTAATCGGTCCAAGGTCTTTCGTGCCGGCCACCGCGCTGGGGACGCCCAGCGTCTTCTGGACGAAGTCTGGCCACCAATTATGCTGCGGTTCGCGATCGCGATACCGATCGAGCGCCGCCCACGTTTTCTCGTGGACATCGTGCGCGCGATCCGCCGCATCCTGGCTGCTGATGCCTTCGCGCTTCAGCAAGCGCCGGCCGATTTGCGCGTGCAGCACCTCGTCGGCCCAGTCGTAGTCGTGAAAGTGCGCTGACAGTTCATCCCCAGCCGCCACGGCAGTCTCGTACTCGAATCGTTTGCCGGTGGCAGCCGGCATCAGCGATTGTTCGATGGCGTACAGCATCGTCTGCCGCTCGACAGGCGTAGCGTACAGGTTGAGTCGGAGAGCGAAACTCACGTTGAGCGGCACGTCTCGCTTCCAGTCAACGCCCCGCGCCTGAAGCGCGACCGTTCCCATCATGGCATGGCGGGCTTCATCCCACATTTGCCGCGAGTAGTCGCGATAGAACTCCCACGGTTGGTCGGTCCGCTCGGTCATGAACGACGCCATCATCTCGGGCACGTCCATCTCGAGCGCTCGCTTGCAGAGGAGCGCGAGGTTGCGCTCCGCGGCCGGCACGTCGGGACGGCTGTACACGACATGCGGCGGGAACTCGAAGTTGTACTGCCCGCGAAAACGCTCGTCGCGCCGCGGTACGAATCGGTCGGCGGGCGGCTGCCCGGCGGGCTGCGCCACCCCAGCGCGCGGCCGCGGCTGGTCGCCCGCAATTCCGCCAGCGTCTGCCAGAAGCGCTTCCAGTTGATCACGCCACGCATCGACGCGAACGGCCGTGGATGCATTGCCGCAGAGCGTCTCGATCGCAGGCACGCCCCAAGCCACGGCGTCCTCGGTTTCCTGCACAATGAAACGGAGCGCACGGACGGTGGGATGGTCCACCAACGGATTGGTTGTTTCGATGTGCTTGCGGTAGGCCGCGGACAGCGCCGGTAGCGCCACGCCGTAGATGCCGGTAGCGAACTCCGACGCGTCTGCCGCAAAATCCAGCGCCGCCAGAAAGCGCTCGAGCGCCGCGCTCGTTGGATCGTTCTCGGGCGGCGCGTCCAGCGCGGGAACCGGATTGCGCATCTCACCGATGCGCGTGCGCAGCGCATCCGCATGTTCCGCGCACTGCCACTGGTGCAGTGCCAACGCGCACTTCAGCTCCCAGACGGGCGTCGCGGTAATGCGCGCGACCATGATGGACATCAGGCGACGCTCGACCCAGTGGTAGCGTAGCAGGCGGCGGCCGTTCTCCGCCACCGAAAGGCCGGGCTCGGCGGCGGATTCGTACGTGGCGACACCGGCAAGCTCAGGGATCGCGTCGAAGGCGTGGTGGGCTGTGCTCATTCCGAGAGGCTACTCGGCCGACATCCGTCTGTCGAGAGAACTGCCAACGTCTCCAGTCCGCGGAGAATCAGTTCCTGACGTCCCGGAGCTTCTCTCTCAACTCATTCGTGATGAGGTTCGACGTGTACGTCACGAGTTGATCCAGTGCTTCCTGAAAATCCGCCACCGACACCGTCGAGAGCGTGATGGCCGAGAAGATCGCGCTGGGCACTTTGTCCGTGCCGTGTACCCACGGGGTAAGCCGGTCGCGGCCGTGGACGTTTTCGCTCCAGATCTCACGCCCGGTGCGCCGATCGATGAGGACGGCCTCCGCGCGCGTGAACAGGTATGTCGCGTTGTTGGAGCGCGCGTCGATCCCGAAGCCGCGCATCTGCACTTCCAGCACAAAGTCCGCGCTGTCGGACGTGCTCACCGGGCGCGTGCCCAGATAGCGGGACGCGCGTTCCAGTGTGCGCTGGGCCAATCGGGATTGAATATCGACGCGGTGCATGGCGGTATCGAACCGAGCACTTGCCCGGCGGGCCTCCACTTCCTTGGCGACACTGGCGCCGGCCCGGAACACTGCGTCGATCGGATTCTCCGCGGGCTTGATGTTGTACCAGCCGTGCAGCAGTTCCGGCGCCGGCGGTTCGATGTAGACGAGGGTGATGTTCTTGCCGGTGAAGTTGTATTGGTTCAGGTGGTGGCGGCTGCACGCCGCGGCAAACACCAGGGCCAGCATTGAGGCGCTGATGCGAATGGCGGTCATCTACCTGCTCCAGAGAATGGGGTCCCTGTCCAGCGTACTCGCGAAGCGTATGCCGCCGGATCGGGTCATCCGTAAGGTGTTGTGCGTCACGCGCTTACGGCCGGAGCGGCGGTGTAAGCGCGAACACCGGCGTCCCAAGCGTGGCACAGCCTGTGTCACTCCGGGAGGCCGGTTGGCACCCTCAAGAACCGGGGGGTATTGTACGGCATGACATACGCATCCCGAGCCACACGGCTCCTGAGTGCATCGCTCCTCGTCGTCGGGGTTGCGTGCGACAAGTCCGCGCTCCGGCGCGGCGACAGCCTGCAAACGCAGCTCACCGAGCAGCAGCTGCTGTCCAACGAGCTCAACTCGCAGAAGGACTCGCTCACGCGGGTCGTCCTCGACGCCGACGCGTTCCTGGGCCAGATGGACAGCGCCATCAAGACGGTGCGAGGCCTGCCCCGCACCAGGCGTGCGGCGTCCGAGAGCCCGTTGGCCGATCAGGTGGCAGCGCGCAAGGAGATGATGGAGCGCGTGAACGCCCTCGTGGCGCGCGCCAAGTCCACGGCCAATCAGCTGGCCGAGGTGCAGAAGAAGGAAGCGGACGTCACCAACCAGAACGCGCAGATGCGCGAGCAGAATGCGGTCCAGGCACAAAAGATCGCCGACGACGCGCAGTTGATCATTGACCTGGGCGCCACCATCGAGCGGCAGCGGACGCAGATCATCACGCTCGAGGCGCGGCTCGACAGCTTGAGCACCGAGATCACGACCTTGGGGGCCAGGCACTTCCGCGCGTACTACATCATCGGCACCGAGAAGGAACTGCTGGACAAGCACATCATTGTGAAGGAAGGCGGCGCCAACCTGCTGTTCGTGCGGGCCGGGCGAACGCTTCAGCCGGCGCGGGTGCTGGACGCGGAGCAATTCACCGGCATCGACCAGCGCGAAGCCAAGATGATTGAGGTGCCGGACACCACGAAGCGCTATAAGCTGATCTCGCGGCAGGACCTGGACGACGCCGACGTTCAGGCGCGTGAGAAGAACACGTTCAAGGGGCATCTCAAGATCACGAAGCCTGATGAATTCTGGGCGGCGTCGCGGTTCCTTATCCTGGTAAAGCAGTAAGTAGGAACTAGTGAGTAGGGACTGGTATTACATCGCATATTCCAGTCCCTACTTACCACTCCCCAGTCCCTGCCGTTATGACCGTCCACGCAGGCACCAGCGGCTTTGCGTTCAAGGAGTGGAAGGGCCCCTTCTATCCGGATGACCTCCCCGACAAGGAGATGCTGGCGTATTACGCCACGCGCTTCGCCACGGTGGAGATCAACAACACGTTCTACCGGATGCCCAAGGAGTCGGTGCTGCTGGATTGGGCCAGGAAGGTGCCAGCCGGTTTCACGTTCACGATCAAGGCCAGCCAGCGAATCACGCACTTCACGCGGCTCAAGGCAGAGTCAGCCGAACACGTGGACTACCTGCTCAAAACGGTCGCCGTGCTGGGCGACAAGCTGGGGCCGACGCTCTTTCAATTACCGCCGAATCTCAAGCTGGACCTCGAGCGGCTGAAGGCGTTCGTCGGCCGCCTGCCCCGGACGCAAAAGTTCGCGCTCGAGTTCCGGAGCGACACTTGGTTCGTGCCTGACGTTTACGCCGTCTTGAAGGACGCCGGCATCCCGATGGTGATCATCGAGCAGGACGACTTTGCGTCACCGGTGGAGACCACGGCCGAGTGGGGATACGTCCGCCTGCACAAACTGGACTACACGCCGGGCGAGATCGTGGCGTGGGCGAGGAAGATCAAGGCACTCAAGTGGAAGGACGTCTTCGTCTACTTCAAGCACGACCACGGAATCGGGTCGGGACCGCCTGCTGCGGACGCCTTCATGAAGGAGATCTCAAAGTGAGACCCATCTCGTCCAGAAACTGCGTTCCGCCTGTGACCTTGGCGCCGCGGGTCATGGAACGCGTGAGCACGAGACGATCCTTGGCGCGGGTCATGCCAACATACAGCACGCGGCGCGCTTCTTCGAGTTCGGGCTTGGTGGTGCGCTCGCCGAGGAACTGGCCGTCCTCGACGCCGACGATGTAGACGCGCGAGAACTCGAGGCCCTTGGTGGAATGCAGCGTGAGCAGGTTGACGCGTTCGTTGTCTGGCGTCTGGCCGTCCGCGAACGAGAGGGCCACGCGCTCGAGGAACGTGCCGATCTGCTCCTTCATTGACGTGGCCTCGGTGCCGGCAAGCAGGCGGCGAATGCGCATCATGGCGATGGGATAGCGCTCGTCGGCGGACTTCTCGGCTTGGATGCGCAGCATGCGCTCGCGTCCGCCGAGTGCTTCGATGAGATCGTCCCTGGTTGGGAGCGCGGCGTCGTTGGTTTCGGCGCGCCCGGCTTCGTAGTTGTCGAGGCATTGGCTGTAGGAGCCGAGCGCTGAGGTGCGTCCGCAGTCGAGGAGGAGCTTGGCTTCGGAGTCGTCTGCGTGAGGGCCGGTGAGCGCCAACGCTACGGCGAGTTGGTCGAGCACTCCGGCGAGGCAGGCTTTACGGGTGACGCCGAGCTTGGCCTCGGTGAGGCGAACGAAGACGCGGGCGAGCGTCTTGGCGTCGTCCAGCGCGCTGTGGGAGCGGCCGGTATCAATGCCGAACTTGTGGGCCAGGTTCTCGAGGCTGCGGCTGTCGGGGTTGAGTTCCTTGGCCAGCGGCAGCGAGTCGTACGTCGAGAGCGACGCCGTGCCGGGGAGCCCGGCGGCCATGCGCTTGATGATCGGGAAGTCGAAGCGATAGCCGTTGTGGGCGACGAGCATGTCGTTGCCGCAGAAGTCCTGTAGTGATGGCCAGACTGCGGCGAAGGACGGCGAGTTGGCGACGTCGGCGGCACTCAAGCCATGCGTTGCCGTTGCGCCGGGCTCGATCGGAATCGTCGGCTTCACGCGCGAGTGGAACTCGGCGACTGGTTTTCCGTTGCGCACGCGCACTGCCCCGACTTCGACGACTTCGCAGTTGGCGACGTCCTTTCCCGTTGTCTCGAGGTCGATGCTGATGAAATCCGAGAACGTCGATGAGAATTTCTTGGCAGTGAGAATTTGTGCTGCTTTGAACAGGGTCACCGGCATGCCGAGCTTCTCGCACTCGTACTCTGTAAGCTGATCTGCATTCGGCAGTTTGGCGTCGCTGACATGCACTGTCCTGACGCCGACTTCGTGCAGGATTGCCTTGAGTGCGATGCCGGCGCCGCCGAGTACGGGGACGGTGACTGGGCGGTCGTAGCTGATCGCGCTGCTGATTCGAATCGCGAGCGCGATGGCTTCCGGAATCGTCTCAGGATCGGAGATGCGCGAGTGCTCGCGTTCCAGCGGCGTCTTGTATTCGCCCACGCGCTGGGCGAGCAGTTCCTCAATGAGGTTGGCGACGCTGGTGTGCCGCCGGCTCACCGCGTTGAAGTTCTTCACGGCGTACAGGCCGCGGCGGATCTTGCGGCCGGCTTCGTCCTTGTCGCGCCAGCGACGACGCAGACGGTCAATGGGCGCTTCACTGCTCGACTCGGCCTCGGCCTTCACCGCGTTCATGAGCGTCTTGGGCAGCACGAGACCGAGGAACGTCTCCTG
>ERZ1292623.3058-Hain-H51-01um-R1-3058-length-14554-cov-8_pt1 | contig 14554 bp, 24 predicted proteins | sample MGYA00564398_ERZ1292623 | MGnify/ENA primary metagenome ERZ1292623 (study PRJEB36523, sample SAMEA6512633) | groundwater metagenome | collected 2019-01-07 | study: AquaDiva: Metagenomics assemblies of 32 groundwater samples
GAGCTGAGGGTGAGTTAGCATGGTGCAACAGGGTGTTGGCCAAGGGACAGTCAAGCGGCTGCGGCGTAACCCAAGGGAGCGGGTGGAAGATGTTTCGATTACCGAAGCGTCGGGGCTAACCCTGGGGTCGGACGGCTATCCCCATCCTCTGGAAACAACGGCACTCGGAGAGCTGAAGGTCTCGGACCGGTCAGTGGCGGAGCTTCTTGAGGAAATTCTTGAGGAGCTTCAAGCTATCCGGCAAGATATGGCGAAGTAGTTGGTACTAGCTACGGCTAGGCCAAATCTAAACCCTGCTACGGCAGGAAGAAGGAGACCGAACAATGGCAGCTAATACAGCAGTTCAACGAGGTGGCGCTGCGGGGGGATTGCCTCTGCCCTTGGAGTCCAATGAGTTCCACGAGCTTCTGGTAGCTCAGGGGTTGCCACCCTATGCGGAAATGACCCGGAAGGGTGGGGGGTGGAGTATGCAAACCGCCACCCTGTTTGCGCCACTGGTGGCCATACCGACTACCGTGGCTGCCCTGGAAATCTACAACAACATGAGCAAGGATTCGCTCATCATCGATACCCTATTCGCATCCCAGGTGCTCTCCACTGCGGCGTCGCAAACCTACGCCATTTACGCCTGTGTCAGCACCACCAAGGCTGCCCCCGCCAACACTGCCATCAAGATGTTCAGCTCCAGCGGACGTGACGTTCGTGAGACAACCGCGGCCGGCCCGATCATCGCTGGCATCGGCACTACCGTCGTGGCTAATGGCTGGAGGCCCTGGGGCACAGTACAGGCGTGGGGAACTGCTACGGCGACCCCTGGCAACGCCTGGCACGTAGACATCGACGGCAAGTTGATAGTGCCTCCGAAACGGGCCTTGTTGCTGCACGTCGTGGGCGCGCTCGCCACTGCGTCCACCTTCCAGGTCGGCGCTAGCTTCTACGAGGCGGACGTGGCCTACGTCACCTAAACGGAGATAGCATGGCGGAGCAGACATTCTATCCGCAGTCGATAGCCTGGGGACGGCTGCCTGATGGCCGGTTCTTCCTCAACCTGGATATGCAAGTCCAGGCGCCCAATGGGAAGATACTGCGAGTGCCGGTGTGCAGCTTCATGCTTACTAAGGACGAGGAGGAGCGCCTGAAAGCCAGCCTCACGGGGTTGCACATCGTCACTGGCAACGGGAGGAACTGATGCCACACAAATCAGGTCGTGGCGGGTACAGAGCTACGACAAAGCATCCCAAACCGGTAAAGCCCAAAAAGCCTATTAAGAAAGGTTAGCGTCAGTGTCACTCACTGAGGAGAAACGATGGCAGGTGCTCGATATTCGGCATCGGGGAACCAGACTCTCACTACGACCTTCACGACGGCGCTGACGGTTGGCTCCAACGCCACGACAGCGCAGCGTAACTTCATCACCTCATTTCTGTTTGGGAACGAAGGAACACCTGCCGACCTGGTATCAGTGTGGACGGCACAGCGAGTAACCGCCCTTGGGACAGCCACGCTCGTTACAGCAACGAAGCGAGACCCGGCTGACCGTGTGGCGCAGGCAGCTTGTGGTGAGAACCACTCGGTAGAGCCGACTTACACAGCGGCAGAGGAAGTTCACGAATCTCCGATAAACCACCGTGGTACCTACCGCTGGATGGCGATGCCCGGAGATGAAATTGTGACCCCCGCAACAGTGGGGGCGGGTATAGGGTTTAAGGCCCTTCATGCCTCAGCGGTGACGGACTTTCGAGCAGAAGCCGTCTGGGTAGAGTAACGGCATGGCTAACATCAATCGCCTCTCGATGCGACGACCTGGCGGCTACGGAGTCTTGACCTTCGAGCCGCTAGGCATTTTAGAGGAACACGATACCTTTACGTGTCCTCATTGCAATAAGGTATGCATCGTGAGGCCAGGATCAGGAACACATCGAGGGTTTTGCTTCCGGTGCAACGGGCCGACCTGCGGCGGGAATAGGTGCCAAGTTTGCGTCCCATTTGAGCGCAAGCTGGAAGCTATGGAGAACCGTTACCGGCTCCATCGCCTGATGGAGCGAGGGTAGGACAAATGCCTTCATTCGTCCCGTTTGACGGCTTCCCGTATGATTTCCCCATTGTATTTGGAACTCCCAACCATGCGGTTGTAATTGAGGATTCAGACCCAGTTCTTCCGATTGATTATTACTACCTAATCCCATACTCGTTTTTCCAAGAGGAACCGAGAGAGTTTCGTGCGCCTTATTATTATGAAGCCTGGCAGAATCAGCCCACGACTCTCATGCCGATTTATACGTCTGAGGAGATAAACGGGCCAATTCACACCTTCCCATACTTAACCCAGGTCATTTCACGGCCTGTCATTATGCCTGACGGAACGGGTGTTACGTCGCCAACCAAGGCGGAGCCGGTACATACTGGTCGGAACGATTTGACGTTGGCTCCATTGTAAAATGCCACTGAACAAGTTTTACATCAAGAAGGATGATACCGTTCCTCCGCTGGAGGTATTCCTAAAAGATGCCTTTGGCGCTCCGGTGAACGTCACGGGAGCCACCATTAAGTTCTCCATGCGGGTTAAACCCGCAGGGGCCGTCAAGGTGAATGAAGCGACTGCTGCCATCGTGACGGCAGGATCGGGGCGGGTACGGTATGCCTGGGTAGCGGCCAACACTGATACGGCGGATGAGTACGAGGGGGAGTTCCAAGTCACGTTCTCCAATGGGGGAATCCAGACGTTCCCGAATGATGGATACATTAACGTGACAGTGACGGACGACGTAGTGTAAATGGCTACCACCAGCCGGGTAAATCTAAGGAAAGAACTATCCATATCCATTGCGGACTACAGGCTCTTGACGGCCACGGCGGACGGCAACGAGCAAAAGACCAGTCATGTGGCGTCGGGCTTGGCGAACCTGCCCGGGGGGAGAGACCCCGACGCTTTTATCGAGTGGTACGACTTCGCCACGTCTGGGGCCAATGCCGCAGAGTCTAAGCGGGTGGCTAGTTATATTCCTGACACTTATACATTGCTGTATCAAGAGGCTCACGGTGCTCAGACTGCTAGGGACGATACCTTTGAGCTTCACCGCTACGACCCTACATTGAAAAACGCCGCCATCAACATAGCGTTGGCGGAGTTGTTCCCGTGGCTCTACAATGGCACTCCCGACGAGACACTTATGGTGGACAACCTTCTGTCCAACAGTGACTTTGAGACCTTTTCTTCGGGTTTCACCGGCTGGACGGAGGTGGGCAGCCCTACCGTGACGGCGGAAACTTCACGAGTGTACCACGGTGTACAGGCAGCCAAGATAGTGGCGGGAGCAGCGGCTGGACAACTGACCCAGGCTCCCACGGTGAACATCCTAGAAGTTACGGGCAAAGGCGCTGTGTTTAAGATGCGAGCCTACGCTACGGCGGGGAGCGTAGCGAGGATACGACTAGACTGGGACGGCTCGAACTTCTCCAATTCCTCCTACCACTCAGGAAAGAACCAGTGGGAGTTGCTGGAAGTTGCGCCCTCTGTGCCCAGCACGGCTACTCAGGTCAAGGTGATTTGCGAGGTAGCTGCTGGTGGAACCGCCTTCTTCGATGCGGGGTGGCTGGCCATAGACCCTCTGTATCGCTACACCATCCCGGCCAGCATGGTCCGAGGGCCTTTCCAGGTCTTGCAGCAAGCCACTGAAGATGACATTAACGGCCCATATTATGGCCTTCGCAACGGTCCGACCCAGGGCAGAGTGTTGCGGCTGACCGGCATGAAGGTACTCAGCCTTCCCACAACCGACACCGGAACTACGGAGATTGGCGAGCCGCATTTAAGGCTTCTGGTGGCCTACGCCAAGAAAGTCCTGTGGGAGATGTTGGTTGCGACATCCGCTTCGCTGAGACGGGCCGGCCTCTTGGAGAATGTCAAGCTGGCGCAACAGGAAGTGGAACGCATTTCTCGTCAGCCTGGGATCAGGATGCGGCCGATGGCAGCCAGTCGGGGCGCAGGTTCCTGGCACGTTGAGAGCAGCGGCGGCACTCGTTATTTGGTGTTTGACTGAATCCAATGCCGACTGCCGGAATTACTCACGATGCAGTTCTCCAAGATTACGACTCTCGGCACAGTCGTGGCTTCATGCTGGTACAGAAGAACGGGCAGCGGATGTTTAGCACAAAAGAGGCCCGCCCGATTGCGCCCCGTACCCTCTCGATGGGTGAGTTGACCCAGGCGGAGGCTCCGCCTGAAATAGAACTCATCTGGTTTATGGACGACTGGATAGGGGGCATCGGTGGGGAGAACTACCGCAATCTCGGAGACCGCCGGAAGCTGGGAACGGCCAAGAAAATCCTAACCTATCCTTACGGAACCCTTCGTCCTGCTAGAGAACTTCGGGCTTCCACGCTCTCAGCAGCCCCTGATAACTACTTCCCATCCGGCTTTGCCGTAGCGCCGAATGACGCAACGCCAGGGACGGCAGGTGTGGTGAACGAGCTATGGGCCTTCGTGGGGCGGGACGTGTACTCTGGTGGTGACGATAACTGGACTCTGGAGACAGAACCCCAGGCCCTTAGCTTGTTCTATCAGAATGGACTGCAATTTGATAAATGGGTGGTTGCGCCGGCCTGGAACAGCGGAACCGACTTGGCCAACTATCCTGGCCTCTACATCTACAAAGACCCAACGACCTCCACCTGGACTGCCTCGACCCAGGCTCAGGGGCGGTTCAAGTTCTTCACCAAGGCACGGAACGCTGCGGGCAACGAAATCCTCTGGGGCGGACATAACATCGCGGACACTACCTTCACTGTGAGCGGGGCGCATAACAGTTCGGTCACGACGCTTTCTCTCTCGGCGGACCCCACGGCGACCATCCAGGTCAACGATATGCTGATGGTAGGGCCGGTGGGTACAGCCGAAATCATGCTCGTAACGGCTCGGCAGACCGGCCCCAACCAGGCCACGGTCGTGCGGGCTTACGGGACACCCGCCCTAACATTCAGTGGCGGCGAGAAGGTCAACCTGTACCAACCCCACGTCATCCGGTCATCGTCGGACCCCAGCAACACCGGCTCCTGGAGTTCCGCCACAACGATAGGGGTAGACGACCAACCGATTACCGGCATGGTGGCGGACGAGGACACAGACGTTCTCTACATCGCCAAGACGGACGGCATCTACACTTATTTCTACGACTTCACGGGAGGCACTTTTATCCGTAACCTCACGGTGGAGTTTCGTCAGCAGGGTCATAGCGGAAACTTCATTGGGCTGCACTACTGGAACAAGCGGCTCTTGCTCCCGCTGGGGCATGGCGGGCTACTAGAGTACGACATCGCCAACGGAACGATCAAGGATATTAGCCTGCGGCTTTCAGCACCAGCCATTACCGACCTTCATGGCGTCGTGGTCGCGATAGCGTCAGACCCACAGGGTATCTACTTGGCGGTCAAGGACGTAACGGACAACGTACTCCATATCATAGCGGGGCACCTGGTCGAGATAGATGGGGCAACGGACTGGCAGTGGGACATGATTGGAGAAGTGGGAGCTGGGGCTGCCTTGACCACGGCGCGCACCGCCCTCATGGTGGACACCTATAAGGACAACCACCGGCGTCTATGGATTGGGTTCACTGAAGCATCGGTGAACGTGGTTCCCCAGTTCCTACCCTTGGGGAATGTGAGCGACGACAAGACGGATGGCTATACTAACGATACCGACTGCGAAGCTGTGTCGGTCAAGTACGATGCCAACCTGCCGAGAGTGCCCAAACACGCTGACCATCTGGAGGTCGAGTCAAAGAACCTTGGGGCTGGGGGGCGTCAGTGGACATTCTCCTATAGGGTAGATGACGAGACAACCTGGACTACCTGGCAAGCGGCCAACGAGTCTCCGTTTCAGGAAATCAAGTTCCCGCCTGGAACAGTGTATAAGATACTGGAGGTCAGGGCGGTGCCCGTTATGACCTCGGTGGGGACTACCCCGCCAGAGATTCTATCGTTGCGGTTTCACTCCCAGATTAGACCTAAGCCGACCAAGGTTTACCCCATGCGTTTGTACCTTGCGGACAACCAACTTTTGCTTAACGGAGCCGAGGGGGGGAGCGTCAACGGGGACTTGAAGCAACTTAGGGACTGGAACGCTTCACCGACTGATCTTATATTGTATACTCCTGACAAGGCGGAGGGGAGAGCCGTCATCTTCTGGCCTGGCTCCATGACGGAGCAGGAAGTACATAAGGAATATGGACGACGGGCCGAATATGAAGTGAGGTTCCTTTTGGCCGAGGTCGGTTAGTTACTTAAAAAGGAGTCTGCGAGGTTGAAAATCTTACCGATTGCGCTGGTCCTTATGGGTATTGCCGGAGTTGGCCTGATTGAGCTTGGGTGGCACGACATGGTGGGGCCGCTGGCCCAGGAACAGGCAATCCATCTCGGATCGGCTGTAATTGTGGTGGCGGGCCTGATGCTTGCTGTCCTGGCGGTGCGAAGGTGATAAAAAAGGCCAAGGCCAAGAAGATGCTGCATGATGGGAAGGTGAAGGGCAAGCCGTTATCGAAGGCGCAACGGGGACTGTTCGGAGTCATTGCCGCTGGCCGCACTCCGACCAAAGCGAAGCGTCCAAAGTAAAGAGGGCAAAGCACTATGGCCAACGAGATTCAGCACACCAATGTCGGTGCGGACCTGACGGAAACCGAGTACCATGCGACGGGCGCACATAGCATCACGGCCCAGAGCATCGCGACGACGCACCTGGCCGACGCTGCCGTCACGCAGGCCCAGGTTAAGACCAAGGCCGTAGTTGCTCTGGCAGATGCCGCTGCGACACTCACCGCCGCGCAGATGGTCGATAGCAGCATATTTACCATCACTCCAACCGTTGCCCGCATCCTTACCACCGATACAGCAGCAAACATAGTTGCAGCCCTCCCACGGTATCAGGCGGGCACCTGGTTCGATATTACGATAATTAACCTCGCAGGGTTTGATGTTACTCTGGCAGCCGGTACGGGGGTGACGCTGACTGGCCGAGTAATAGTCAATAATGAGTCCAGTACCTGGCGTGTGAGGATTGACTCGGCGGTGGCTGTGACCATCTACAGTATGGCTCTTGCCGCTGCTGGTGCCCTAGACATCCGTGTCCGTGTCTACAACGACGCAAACATATCTCTTACTAACGCTACACTCACCGCATTGACCTTCAACACCGAACAGTGGGACACCGACACAATGCACAGCACAGTCTCCAACACCGGTCGTCTTACAGCAACGACCGCTGGATATTACGTCATTACCGGCGCAGTCTTGTTCGCAGCCAACGCAACAGGAAAAAGACTGTTACGGATAAGGCTTAACGGCACCACAACGATAGCCGAGGTGCAAGACACAAACGCCGGAGGTGTGGAGACCCTTTCCCTGATTATTGGCACCCAATATAACCTCGCAGCTACAGAGTACGTCGAATTTCTGGCTTACCAAGACTCTGGTGGGGCACTAAACGTTCTTGATGGTTCGCTTAACAGCCCAGAATTTGCGATGGTAAAGGTGCTCGGATAGACCATGAAACGCCTACACTTCACCAGGCCCAATAATCTAAGCAAGCTGCACGATGAATTGCTGGCGGCGATGCCTGGGTTGCGCCCTGTACTTAATGCCCAGGGAGAACGGGAAGCGGTTATGCAGGCGGAGGGCAAGGCGGACGACATTTGGCTCACCGTCCCCGACAGTACAGATGATGTAGCCGTAACGACCGTAGTCCGTGACCACGATGCACTAGCGCCCCGTTCACGAACTCGTCGAGAGACCTTAAAAGGCATGGCGGTATCGGGGACGCTTTCCGCCGCACAGATACAGGAAGCATTGGGGCTGTTGCTGTGAAGGTAGAGGATACTGAACGCCCTGAAACAGACTGGCCGGCCAAGATTGCTAAAGCCAAGGAAGCCCGGAAAGCTGGGCAGCAGGCTAGAAAAGGGAAACTGGCGGCATTGCCGTTGGCATTCCCGTGGGGTCTAAAATATCGCAAGGGTAGGTAGGCGAGAGATTCTATGAAGTGGCTTCACTGGCTGCTCTCCATTCTTCGGCAACACGTCACGCTGCCATTGCCCGTGGCGGTGGTGCTGGTGGCGCCGGACGCCAGCTTTAACCGGCTCCCGCACGTCTTCGGCGCTGTGGCGGCGTCGGAGAAGTTCTGGGCTGGCGTGGGCATCAAGCTCAAGGTGCAGGTGGTACAGGTAGCCTCCAACATGCTGTCCGATGACCTGTGGTTCCGGGGCCACAGCAGCTTGGATTACTACGAAAAGGGCAGGGTGCCCCTGGTGGTCTATGTGTTCGGGGATGCGGCCAGAGTCTATGACAGCAAGTCCTTGGGCGTCGCCTACGAAAGCGGCGTGGCGGTCGTGGCGGGGAATGTCCTCCTGCCGGGCGGGGAGACCTGGCTTGACGAGATAATCGATCACGAGCTAGGACACTTGCTGATGGAGAATGAGCAGGAGCATGAGGACGGGACGTTCATGGGAGCCGTGCTAGAGCTAAGGAACCGCCTAGTGACCCCTGCGCAGCGGACGCAATTGAGGCGGGCCGCCGAGAGACTGATGGAGTAGGAGGAAGCTAATGGGCAGCGCAGGGGACCAACACGAACATTGTTTTTGCACCTTCAATACAGCAGGCAAACCAGCTTGCTGTAGATGTGGTGTGACTATAAACCAAAACTGAGAGGGATGATGGAAGCACTCGTTGGGGCTATTTCAGGGCTGGGGACAGCCATGACCGGGCTAGGCTACATCCTCTGGCGGTTACGCCAGAGTCACCGGGCTAACGGCAGCCACCAGGAAGAGGAACTGGTATTGCTCAGGAGCATCGACGACGGAGTGAAGGCGGGGGCCGTTAATTTGAAGGTATCGCAGGTCGAGATTGCCCATATCTTGACCGACATGACCACGTCCCAAAACCAAATAGCCATGAGCTTGAACAATGTTGCTGCTGCCATTGAGTACCTAAAGGGCCAGCAGTCAAACAGATAGGAGAATAGTATGCGTGGATTAGGATTGAGGCGGAAGCTCAGCAGCAGGAAGTTCTTCCTGGCCTTGTTGGGCACCATCCTGACCTTCGTGGCAACGGCCCTGGGATGGGAAATACCCTGGGAGACCATCTTAGTTATTGCCGCCTACATTGGCGGCGAGGGAGCCGTGGACACGGCGCGGATTATTCGGGAGCACAAACCCGGTGGTGGACCCTAGGAGGAACCCCTTAGTGTATCTATGCCTTCCCTGGCTCTCTTGGGGCCAATGGCTCTTCGGCTCTTCGTGGGAAGTCTTTCTCTACATGAAATTCATTGAAGCGACAATCGGGACCTGGGGTTGCAGTTCGGTCATCTGATGGAGAAAGGACAACATCTACTCTTCGAAGGAATCAGTCAACGTCTCCTGAATAGGGGGGATATTCTGCAATTCCTTATCGAGTGCCCCAAGCGCATCAACATGACCGTAATCATATCTCCCAACGTCGTTGCATCAGAGCGCGGCTGGGCCGGCGTCACGGTTATCGCTGAAAGCCACATCAGCGTTCACACACAAGCCCTCGAAGTCTATGTGGATGTATTTTCCTGTCGGGTGTTTCATTCTCAGGATGTTGTAGACTTGGCTGAGAATCTTCTTCTGCTCCAGAAGATCGGCAAAACTAAGATACGGGAAATCCGCCGGGGCTGGGGCGTCCTGGATTGAAGAACGGTTCTCGGGACGGCTAAAGATGACCCCTAGGCCACCCCAACTCCGCAAGGCCCCTCAGCGGCCTTCCTAGAGCGTCCTGGGGCATTGGGGCGTGTAACTCCGGTGTTGTTGTAGGGTCTATATCCCCGCTTTAGCCTCTCGCAAGAATCTTCCCCAGTCATCACGTCGACCGTCAGGTCGGTCGTGCGATCCTTTAGTGACAGCCCATGTTCCCTTTGATGCTCGATTGGCAGCCAAGACAGCCAACACTTCAGGAGACGGCTGCAAGAGATCCCAGTGCTTGCCGCAGCACAGGCAACGCACAAACGGCCCATAATCATCGCTGGCCTGCTGCAACCTGCCGCCGCACTTAGAGCAAGTAAAGTCAATCCCCACCGCCAGCTCCTTTAATGCTTAGACTTCCGTGCCGCCCGGGCCAAGGCCAATCGCCGCTTCACGTCTGCCGCTTCAAACTCCGATGCAGACATGCTGTTTTTGAACTGCCTTCTCTCATGGCAATGGCGACACTCACCCCAACTGACAGGGCCGGAACTCGGTTCAATAAGCCAGTTGTGAACGCAGACGGTCATGTTATTCTTGAAGGCAGGTACTTCCGCTGCTGCTTTGCCATCTCGCCATAGAAGTTCAGGACTTTCTGGGTAGGTATGACTTCTCCATCCTCTAATCTTCGGACCGTGTTCTCGACGACACCCAACCGCGCGGCCATTTGCTTTTGGCTGTAGCCTGCCTCACGGCGCAACCGACGATATATGCCGGGGAGGACGGCGCTGGGCTGAGAGGGCTGCTTATATTTAGCCAAGGCGTGTACTTCTATAGGGGTCTTTGCTAACCACTACGCAGACTCCGTAGGTAATCCTCAGTAGCTAGGTTCCCTGTGAAATCTGGAGATATACCCCTCAACTCTCCCGCAGATGGCAGGTCTTGTTCAGCAGGCACTTCGAGCAGGTTTGGGGCTGCCAGGGCTGCAGTCAGCAGGTCCCACACATTACGTTCCAGCCGGGGCCAGTCGGAAATGTGAGAGGAATGAACAGATTTCCCGTCAACATAGAAGTGAGCATAATAATCACCTTGCTCTTCGGTCCCCATGCCGGTATTGATGATGTTGGCATGGCCCCGCTTGAAAGTCTGGCTGCCGTTGCTGGGCGCTACCTTGACCGTAACCTGGACTTTCAACATACTGTAACAGCAGCCGAAAGAATGTTCCTAGCCTCAATGTAGGGCTGTCTATCCTCAACATGGATTACAGCACATACCCCGTGAAGACAGCACACACAGTAAATATATCCAGACGCCGGCCGATGCCAGCAATCGGGTGTAGCACATTGCCTTTCCAGGAGGCGTTGAGCCTCTTCTCTAGTCATTTCTACCTCTTAACTTTAATCAGCCGGCCCACAGTACCCCGCCCGCATCATCGCCTTGTATGCGGCGATAAAATCATTAGAATCCTCACCACCTATTATTCGACCATCCCGTAGATATGAGAGTACATAGTCGATACGCCTGAACCAGACTCGACGGGCACCAGACACAAACAAGTCTACTGTCAAGTCCCAACCTGTTTTATTCATTGCCTGGTGCAGAGCCGCCTCGCCTTGCTTCGGCACCCAGTTACGTCCTGAACAGGTGAAACAACCAACGTGAAAGGTTGCTGTTCGACTGTAGCGCAAATAACATTGCTTGCAAATGTCGCGGTCGTAGGCGTGGTTAATCCCATCTGGTGGATTTTCAGGTAGTGAAAGGCAAGGACACGGCTCCCGCAGGTCTAGCACGGGAACTTTACCAGTGCCGTTGCAAGTGAGACATTTATTAACATCAAGGCTCCCATCCCACTGAAGTCCGCCTAAACCACCCTGCCCTGAACAGATTAAGCAGACCTTCTCCAGCCCCGCCAGCCACAGTTGGGCTTCCTCAGCAGTAATTTGCCTCTCAATCAGCATATAGTTACTCCTCCGTCCAAAACTTAGTACCCCGCCGACTGCATCGCCTTGTATGCGGCGATGTAGATATTGTCATCGTGCCCATGAAATGTGGCCGAACCCTTAGCAGCAAGAGGCCTGAGAAAGTTATGTGTCGGCGATTCATCCCCTGCACGCCAGTAGTGAGCCATCGACCACCCAGCTCTGTGCATCGCCTGGTACAGAGCCTGCTCACCTTGCTTCGGCACCCATTTACGGCCGTAGCAGGACCAACACCGAGAGGCATCAGTCCCATGCCACTTACCATAAATATAGCTCCCTCTTTGTGGGCACAGCTCCCGCAGGTCTAGCACGGGAATACCAGGTACGGTCGGCGCCGGCTCTTCCAGCCCCGCCAGCCACAGCAGGGCTTCGTCAGCGGTGATTTCCTTCTCAGCCATCGTCCAACCTCCATCCCCCATTCATTCGGGACTGCTTTCAACCACAGTAACCGGGTATTGCCTGAGGATCGGTGCTTCGACATGGACAACGGGGCGCTCCTCCGCTCTATCTAATGCAGCCAACTGCGCCGCAATCTTCCGCCATGTGTTCGCAAAGTTCCTCTGGAGTCCCAACGAAGTTGTCATTTGCCTTATAGCTAAAGCCAGCGTCCCGGAGCGCATTGAAGCTCCGGAAGCTAAGAATACGTTTGGGAATGTGATCAAATGAATAGTTATATGTCACACCAAAGGCGCATCTAAGCCCGGTGGCAAGGTCAAATAACACAAGCTTACCGAGCCGACCCTCTTTCCGTATTAGAACAGCGAGTTCTTTTGTGTCCTGTGGGCCGCTGTGTTTGCCGATCCATTCCAGCTTCATACAACCTCCCGGCTCTATAGCAAGTTCGCCAATGAGCACTTCTATAACCCGCCTCTCCGGCTATTTCATACTCGTTGCCGGTTACTCCTGGGGGATAGTACCATCAAAAGTTAGGCATGATTTCCTCCTATATTTTGCCCCGGTAATCCGGCGCCGCGCTTGTTACCAGACGCACATCTTTCAGGTCGGGATTCCTTGGATGCAATCGGGAAGCCAACCGTTCCCCAAGCCGGTTTGCCATATCCTTGGCGTTCAGGTTTGTAGATATGATTAGTTTTTTCCCGTAGGTTATCCGTTCCTCCACCAACCGAGTCAATTTCTCCCTCTCCCACTCCGTCCCGCGTTCTAGCCCCATGTCGTCTAGGGCCAGTAGCCACAGCCCTTGATACCAGTCAATCAAGTCGGCTAAATCGGCCTCGGAATCATAGCGGTAGCATCGCCGCAGCCGATCCAGGAGGGACGATGACATTTCAAACCGTGCTGAGCGTTTTCCTTCAAGTGTGCGCCTGACAATGGCCTCCAACAAGTGGCTCTTCCCGGGGCCGGTCCCACCGGTCAACACAAGGACAGGTTCTTCTATCCCTTCGGCGAAAGCAAGACAGGTATCGTACATTGCTTGGGTCTCCGCTGATTGCTTGAAGTTCTCAAAGGTTCGCGGCCTTTGGGCATGGGGTAAATTTGCTTGCTGCCACAGCAACTCATCCTCTTGTTTCGCCCTTTCCTCTTTGGCTTTACATCGACAACCAGCGGCCCTCATCCTCGTAGGATCGCCATGGAGAACACGTCTAACATCGGGATGGGTGAGGTCGAAATAGCCACAGCCGGAACACTTTGATTCATCAGGAAGCGCCTCACCGATCCGGAAGAATTGAAATGCTCCACGCAACGGCGTCAAATCTCTCCCCTTTGCCAAGCCTGTTGTCGTACCCATTTATTGGCGAACCAAGGCTCACCAGGGTAATGCACCGGTATTCGGTCGCCTGCAGATATTTCCGGGTCGGTGATTGTGCCTGGCGGATCAGTGCCATTTGTCGCAGGTGCGTCACGGGATTTTGGAGGCCGTCCGTCAGCGTCACGTAAAGCATTCGCCAACCAATTAGCCCAAGTCCGCTGTAGGGATTTTCGTTTTTTGCCCTTCGGTGAATTTTGCAGCCATTCGAGACAACGGTGGGCTTCCATCGTTAAATCGAGTTTTGAAGCGTAAACTGATTCCACATCAGCGGTGTAACCGTTTTGTGGTTCCTGCCACCTGGGGTCGCTTGAAAGAATTTGAACCCATCGTAAGGTAGGTATTGGTTCCTCTATTGGTTCCTCATGGTTCCTAGTACCTACGCAGACCTCACATACACATGTCGTAGAATGCACATACACTTGTTCTGGAATGCACATGCTCAGTGCTTGTGCAGATTCTGCACTTCCATCAGTTGCAGGAGCTTGTAGCTGTGTTTGTGCATTTGCATGAGCTTGGCTATGAGCATGTGCATTTAAGCGGTAAACCGACCTCTGGTATTGATTGCCCCGTTGGATACGTTCAATGAAATGACCTATCTCCAAGTTGTTGAGGGATTCTATGACCGACCGGGCCGACATTTCGGCGTCCTCTTGCAGTAGCTTTTGGCTTGGCCACGCTTCCCATGTTTCGGGGTCTGCGTAATCCGCAAGGATCATTAAGAGTAACTTATCACCGTGGCTCCGGTGCCCTCGCGTGGCCTTCGCCCATGTGGTCGCTTGCCAACTCATGGTGACTTAATAGGAGTTGCAGTGATACCAGACTTGCGTGTCCACATGAACTATCAGTTCTGCGTTAAAACAACGCTCACAAGTCCCATCTGCACGGGGTTTGACTTGCTCTCTTTTCAAAGCCCATTCTCTGGAAGCCATGTATCGGTGATAATCCACTTTATGCCCGTTCATCATGGGTCTGTACCTCGGACAAAAATATTGCCGTTCGTCCCCAGCCTCCAAGTCGTCCCGGTATTTCTACCGCATGGAGGCCGGGACGAACGGCTAGTATTGGTATCTTACTACGCCGTGGTTACTGTGTCAATCGGTTGCAGTTCATGGGTAGTGGGTCAA